>Ga0214472_10007397_pt1 | contig 11501 bp, 16 predicted proteins | sample RVTome_6_FD_207662 | JGI IMG/M metagenome (GOLD analysis project Ga0214472, IMG submission 207662) | Soil microbial communities from uranium-contaminated site in the Upper Colorado River Basin, Wyoming, United States - RVT140D175 | ecosystem: Environmental > Terrestrial > Soil > Contaminated >...
GGAGCGCGTGCCATACGACCTGCTGCTCGGGGTCCCACCGCACCGAGCCCCCGACGTCGTGGGCAGCAGCGGTCTCGCCGCTGACAGCGGCTTCCTGCCCGTGGACCCGCACACCCTTGCCGCAGGTGCGGAGCGCGTGTTCGGCATCGGCGATATCGCACAGATCCCGATCGCAAACGGGAAGTTCCTGCCGAGGGCCGGCGTGTTCGCCACGGCCCAGGCGAACGTGGTGGCCCGACGCATCGGCTGGGAGGTCGCGGGGCGTCGGCCGAAGGCCGCCTTCGACGGCAGGGGATCGTGCCTCGTCGAGGTCGGAGGGGGGAAAGCCGCCTACGCCACCGGCGACTTCTACGAGGCGGGAGGTCCACGGGTTCGCCTGCATCACGCCGGCCGGCGCTGGCATCTGACCAAGGTCACGCTCGAACGGCGCTGGATGCGGAGATGGTTCCGATGACGAAGGAGGAGCAGACATGATGTGGGGAGACGGTGGGTGGGGCTTCGGGATGGGACTCGTCTGGCTCGTGTTCGTCGGCCTCATCGTCGCGGGCATCGTGCTCGCGATCCGTGGGTCTTCGGAGCGCCCCAGTGACCGCGGCCGCGGGAAGAGCGCGCTCGAGATCCTGGACGAACGCTTCGCCCGCGGCGAGATCGACCGGGAGGAGTACGAGGAGAGGAAGCGCGTCCTCCTGGAGTCCCAGCGACGATGAGGACGCGACTGCTGGGCTTGGTGCTCATCGCGGTGGGGGCATTGGGTCTGATCGGAACGTCCGTGGGCGCTGGCGTCGGTCCCAGGCCGCTGGGACCGGGCTGGATGGCTTCGATGCACGAAGGGATGATGGGCGGCGTTACCTCGGGGCAAGCTCCGGCCCCGGTGGCGGGGGCTCCCGAGGTCGAAGTCGTGGCTGGGGACTTCGCCTTCTCGCCTGCCGAGGTCAACGTTCCCGCGGGAGGGACGGTGAACCTGGTCTTGGTGAACGACGGAGACCTCCCGCACGACATCACGATCCCGGCCCTCGGATTCCGCGTGGAGGCCCTGCCCGGAACGAGGGTGTCGGCCTCGCTGACGGCGGGTCCGGGGGAGTACGAGTTCTTCTGCTCCGTCCCAGGACACCGAGATGCCGGGATGAAAGGTCTCATCGTCGCGGCGTGAAGGTGGGGAAGGAATCGGGCCATCTCCAGCTGACGCAACACCGCGAGGGACCGCTCGGCCTTGCTGACGGTCCTTCGTGTCGCGCCTGGCACCGGCCGGGGATGCGGCCGACCCCTGAACAGAGAGAGCCGCGGGACGCCCGATCACATGCTGATTCAGGGCTCGTGTCGATCGGCTTCGTGCGACTCGCCGCGCCACGCTTCGACGCCCTCGCGGAAAGCCAAGATGGCGATCGCGAGGGCCGCGACCGGATCGGCCCACCACCATCCAACGGCGGCGTTGAGGAGAAGACCGACCAGCAGGATCAGTGACAGGAGCGCGCAGAGCATCGTCTCGGCCGAGTCGGCGATGAGCGGTGCGCTGCCCATCGCCACGCCGGTCCGCTTCTTCGCGATCGCGAGCAACGGCATCACGACGAGCGACAGCGCCGCCAAGGCGATCCCCGGCAACGACTCGCTGGGCTCAGCTCGGATCAACAGGTCCCGACCGGCTTCGATCACCACGTAGGCCGTCAGCACGAAGAAGCTGATCGCGATCAAGCGCAGCGCGAGGCGTTCCCGGTCCTCCCCAACACCCCTGAGCTCCCAGATCACCACCGAGGCGGCGAAGACTTCGATCGTGGAATCGAAGCCGAAGCCCACCAGCGCGATCGAACCAGCCACGACCCCAAACCCGATCGCAACGACGGCTTCGATCAGGTTCCAGGTGATGGTGAGGTACTCGAGCCTCAGTCCACGCTGCAGCAACCCGGGAACTCCGCGGCGAGTCGCCTCGCTCATCGGTGGGCGGCTTCCTCGATCCGACGGCGGTCCGACGGCTCGAGCTGGAACGTGCTGTGCTCGATGTCGAAGTCGCCGGCCAAGCACGAGCCCAGCTGATCCAGGATCGGTGCAGCGTCCGCTCCCTCGCTCATGACGACGTGCGCCGACACCACGTTCATCCCGCTGGTGATCGTCCACGCGTGCAGGTCGTGGACGTCGGCCACCCCCTCGGTCTCGAGGATGTGCCGGCGGACTTCGTCGAGATCGACGTCCTTCGGTGTGGCCTCAAGCAGCACGTCCACCGCGTCGCGGAGCAGGTGCCAGGTCCGCGGCAGGATGAGCAGACCGATCACGACCGACGCGATCGGGTCCGCCGCCTCATACCCGGTCGTGGCGATCACCACCGCGGCGACGATCACCGCGGCAGATCCCAGCAGATCGCCGAACACCTCGAGATAGGCGCCGCGCATGTTGAGGCTCTCGCGCTGCCCCTCCCTCAGCAATCGCGCGGAGATCGCGTTCGCGACCAGACCCACGACGGCGACCACTAGCATCAGACCGCTGCGGATCTCCGGCGGCTCGGTGAAGCGTCGCCAGGCCTCGATCAGCACCCAGATGGCGACACCGAACAGCAGCATCGCATTCACGACCGCGGCCAGGATCTCCAGCCTGTACCAGCCGTAGGTCCGCCCGTCGCTCGAAGGCCGCGCTGCGAGGTGGATCGCGAGCAGGGCCAGGCCGATCCCCGCGACGTCGGTGAGCATGTGGCCGGCGTCGGCGAGCAACGCGAGGCTGCCGGAGATCACGCCGGCGATGACCTCGGCGATCATCACCGAGAAGGTGATTCCCAAGACGATCCGCAGGCGGGCGGAGTGCCGGGCCGAAGCGCTCCGCTGCACGACCGTCATCCGGGACTCTGGGCCTCAGCGGCGTGCCTGAGCCCATCGCCCAACACGTGACGGATGTGCTCGTCGGCGAGACGGTAGTAGACGATCCTGCCCGATTTGCGGCGCTCGACGACGCGGCTCGCCCGCAACAACCGGAGCTGGTGGCTGACGGCCGACTGTCCCATCCCCACCAGTAGCGCGAGGTCGCAGACGCAGAGCTCCTCGGCGAGGCTCAGGGCATGCAAGATGCGCACGCGGTTCGGGTCGGCGAGCAGGCCGAAGATCTGCGACACGCGATCGGCATCTGTTGCCGAGAGGATCCTGTCCAGCAGGGGCGTCACGTGTTCCGGGTGCACACATTCGGTCTCGCAGCGCTCCGGCGTCAGTTCGATAACTGAAGACATGCTCATAGATTGACACATCCGGGCGCCCTCGCGGTAGCCTCTGGAACGATGCGGCTCCGCAGGAGTGTCCTCCCGATCGCGATGCTGGCGTTCTCCGTCGCCCTGTCCGCGTGCTCCGGAACGACGACTTCGAGCGATGCGACCACGCCGAGCGCCACGAGCTCACCCAACGGTGCCGTGGAGGTGGCGCTGGTGAACTACGAGCTTGTCGCCAGCACCACGAACCGGTTCATGGTGGGTCTGATCCTGCCCGACAACCGCATGGTCGCCTACGGGACGGTGCAGATGCGGTTCCAGGCACTCGATGCAGGCGGGCAGCCGACCGGCTCGGCGAGCGAGGTCGTGACTGGGACCTACCTCGCGGTCCCCGGCACCGACCCAGGCGACCCCGAGGCCGACCCGCAGGCCATCGCACCCGCAACGGCGCGTGGTGTCTACGAGCTCGAAGGCGTCCGCTTCGGTGGGCCGGGGCGTTGGGTCGTCGAGGTGGCCGCTCGAGTCCAGGAGGTCGGGGTCGTTCAAGGGTCGGCCACATTCGACGTGTTGGAGGCCCCCAACGTGCCAGGGGTCGGGGAACCCGCTCCGGCGTCAGACAACGCCGTGATCGGCGACCCAGGCGTCGACCCCGTCTCGATCGACTCGCGCGCCCAGGACGGGGCGAAGATCCCTGATCCCGAGCTGCACCAGGTCTCGATCGCCGATGCGATCGCGTTGGGGCGCCCCACCGTGATCGTGTTCTCCACCCCGGTGTTCTGCGTGAGCCGGTTCTGCGGCCCCGTCACCGACATGATGGCCTCGCTCGAGGAGAAGTACCGAGGGCGGGCAGCATTCGTCCACGTCGAGGTGTGGAAGAACTTCCAGAACAACCTCGCGAACGACGCAGCGAACGAGTGGCTGCTGCAAGACGGCACGCTGAACGAGCCATGGGCCTTCATTCTCGATGCCGACGGAACCATCACCGCGCGGTGGGACAACCTGTTTACGCAACCTGAACTCGAGGACGGTCTCGGTGCCACCCTCCGGGGCCAGTGAGCACCCGAGGTCGTTGAACCTACGAGGCCGACGAGGAGTTCGACGCGAGCGGCCTCGAACCTGGCCCGCACGTGCTCGAGGTGGAGTTCGTGGCCGCCGATCATGCGCGCGCCCTTCCAACCACGCGTCATCGAACGGGTGACGTTCTAGAAAGGAGCCTCCCCGTGAGCGCAACCGCACGGGCAAGCGTGGGGCCCACCGTGTCCGTCGCGCACGCCTCGTTGGCAACGCTGTCCATGGCGGCGGCCGCGATCCATTTCGCGGTCATGGGAGAGCACTTCGCCGAGTACGCGGCCCTCGGGGTGTTCTTCTCCGTGGTCGCGTGGTTACAGGCGTCGTGGGCCGTCGGCGTGACCGTGCTCCCGACGAAACGCCTTCTGCTAGCGGGGCTCGTCGGGAACGCGTTGGTCGTGGCGGTGTGGCTCTTCTCGCGGACGACCGGCCTCCCGATCGGTCCGGAGCCGGGGGCTCCCGAACCCGCGGCGTTCGTCGACGTCCTGTCGACGATCCTCGAGGTTGCGATCGTCGCAGGCACGGCCGTGCTCCTGCTGCGCGGGCGGCCCACTCCTTCGCTGCGGGGACGGGCCGCGTGGCTTGGTCTCATCGGGCTCATCGTCGTGCTTGCCGTGCTGACCACGTGGTCCGTCGCAGCCGGCGCGAGCTCGGGGACCGAACACGGCACCAACTACGGGGGCAGCGGCGCCGCAGCCAGCGCCGGACAACCAGGGTTCGCTCGCGTGAACCTCGGGAACGGCGGTCGGTTCGTACAGGTGCTCGTCGATGCCTCAGGTTCCATCGATCAGGTTCACCTGACGTTCTTCGATGGTGACGGACAGCAACTCGACGTTGACAGCGTGGCGATGTCCGGGGTCTCGCCGTCCGGCGAGGAGCTCGACGTCCCCATCGCCCTGTTCGAGCCGGGTCACTACGCCGCGTCCCTCGACCTCGAGTCCGGAGACTGGACGTTTCGCATCGAAGAAGCGACCCGGGATGCCGAGGACTTCGACGTTTCCTTCACGATGACGATCGAGTAGCCATGTCCGAGCAACCCGCGCCGACGCCCGAGCCGACCACCCCGGCACTTCCGACGAAACGCAGGCTCTCGCGGCGAGCGGCGGTGGTCGCGTTCATCTCGGTGATCGGGGGACTCGCGATCATCGTGGTCGGGCTCATGGAACTCCAGAACCGCGGCACCGAGGGCATCTCGGGCCTCAGCGTGGCCGACCGGCAGGCGGCCGCGCAGACGGAAAACTCCCCGGCTCCCTCGTTCTCGATGGAGACCCTCGACGGGGGCACGGTGAGCCTCGACGAGATGCGGGGCGAGATCGTCGTGATCAACTTCTGGGCCACGTGGTGCGGACCCTGTCGGCAGGAAGCTCCGGCCTTCCGGCGCCTCTCGCGGGAGTATGGATCTCAGGGGGTTCGGTTCCTCGGGATCAACGAGCGCGACGACCGTGCGTCCGCGCAGGCCTTCGTGCGTGAGTTCAAGCTCGACTATCCGAGCGTCTTCGATCCGGCAGGGAGGCTCGCCTACGATTTCGCCCTCTACGCGATGCCGACCACGTTCGTCGTGGACCCCGATGGCATCATCCGCTACCGGTTCGTGGGGTACCTCACCGAGGCGGACCTGCGTGGTGCGATCGAGGATCTCCTCGAGGAAGGGCGCTGATGGGCGCCCTCGCCCTCGCGTTCGTGGCCGGAGTGATCTCGTTCACCTCTCCGTGTTGCCTGCCGCTGATGCCGGGTTACGTGTCCTACGTCGGCGGGATCGAGGCCTCCGGTGGGACGGGCTCGGTCACGACCCGCACGAGGACGATGACCGCGTCGGTCCTCTTCGTCGCGGGCTTCACGGCGGCGTTCACCATGATGGGGTTCGCGGCGTCCTCGTTGAGCGGCGTCATCCTGCAGCACCGGATCGGGCTCGAGCGGATCGCCGGGGCCGTCGTGGTGGCGATGGGTCTCGCGATGCTGGGTGTCCTGCGGGTCCCCATCCTCGCGAGGGAGGCGAGACCGATCGACCTTCGAAGGATCCGTCCTGGTGTCGCCGGCGCGGCCCCGCTCGGAGCAGCCTTCGCGATCGGCTGGACGCCGTGCATCGGGCCGGTGCTCGCGGCGATCCTTGCGACGGCCGCCTCGACGCAGGACGCATGGTGGGGAGCAGCGTTGCTGCTCGCGTACTCGCTCGGCCTCGGGGTTCCGTTCCTCCTGCTCGCGTGGGGGTATGCGGGGGCCGGGCGGGTGTTCGGCTGGTTCCGTCGACATGCCCGAGGCGTTGAGATCGCCGGAGGTTCGATCCTCGTCCTCATGGGTGTGTTGATGATCGCGGGGTTGTGGTTGCGACTGTTCACCCCCTTGCTGCGGTGGTACGCCGAGAAGGGGTGGCCACCCGTATGAACGGGAGGAGAGCGCAGATGAAGACGCACACAGTGGCGGTGGCCGTGGTGTTGGCCGTCCTCGCGGCGGCCTGCGGTGGTCAGGGGAGCCCGACCGTCGAGGAGCCGAGCCCGATATCGGTCGGGGAGACGGCACCCTCGTTCTCGTTGCGGTCCGCCGAGGGGGGAACGGTCTCCTCGTCGGACTACGCGGGGAAGCCGGTGCTCCTGTACTTCAGCATGGGCCCAGGGTGAGTGCCGTGCATGCAGCAGGTGGTCGACCTGCAGAACGACGCGGCGTTCGAGCGACTCGGGGTCGAGGTTCTCGCCATCTCGCCCGACCCCGCGTCCGCGTGGCGGAGGGAAGGACGGGCGATGGGCGTCACGGCGCCGATGCTCACAGACGCGGGTAACAGCGTCTGGAGTCAGTACGGGGACGCTGGCTGGATGATGGCGAGTGGCGAGCCCGGCCACACGTTCTTCCTCGTGGGGAGCGACGGGAAGATCGCGTGGGTCCGTGACTACGGTGCCCCCGAGAACGGCGGCGCGATGTACGTGGAGCCGGCGGAGATCGCAGGCCAGGTGGAGGCAGCCCTCGCGAGATAGTCCGGGTGGCAGGACGCAGATGAGGTGTTTGAAGCTCGCCAGCCACCCTTGACCTGGGCTCATGCCCGAGGCCCAGACCCGTGTCTGCACCATATGAGGGGTGGAGACGCCTCCTGAGTTCCTGCGTTTCTGCTGGTAGTTCCAACGGGTTCGAAGCCGTGTCTCCACCTTGAGAGGGTGGTCCGGGCCGAGTCTGTGACCTGCGGCGGAGGCGGAAAAGGTAGCTGACCTGCGGATTGACTTCCTTGTCGATTCCGGTCGCTACCCCTCGTTTTTCGATGTCGTGCGGGATGGATACGGGATCAAACGGCGGCGGAGCGCTACAACCACCCTTGCGTTCTCCACGCTGCAGGCCGTGAGAGGCATGTCGCCTGGTGGATCCATCCACCCGTTACTTGGGCGGGAGTGTCTCCACGAAGTCGCGGGCCGAGCGCCGACGGCGTCTCACGGCCCACGATCGCCGGCGCCTCGTGGACGAGCTCGTCGTCGGTCCGCTAGGGTCGGATGACCTTCACTGCGACCGAGAGGAGTTCGGCATGGCGTCCATTTCGGAGCGGGAGAGCAGGGAGATCGCGGCGGCAAACGCCTCCGGCACCACTCCGGTCGTCTTCATCCACGGCCTCTGGCTGCTGCCGAGCAGCTGGGCCAACTGGGCGGACTTCTTCAAGCAGGCCGGTTACGCGCCGCTGACGCCGGACTGGCCAGACGATCCGGAAACGGTTGAAGAGGCGCGGACGAACCCGGACGTCCTCGCCAAGAAAACGCTGAAGCAGGTTGCCGACCACACGGCCGACGTGATCGGCAAGCTCGAGGAGAAGCCCGGTTCATCCCGCTCCCCGAGGGGCTCGAGGAGGCCGAGATCGAGGCCGGGTACGAGGACGGCGTGCTGGAGGTGATCGTGCCTGCGGCCGCCAAGGCATTGGAGCCTGCGAAGCCGAGGGCGATCCAGTTGCTGAGCGAGTGTGATTGGGGTTTCGGACCCCTTCAGCTCGAGACGCTCGTCCTCAACTGCTCCAAGTGCGGCCTCGACGTGCATTGGGTCAGCGGCCTCGGCGTGACGCCGGGACGTTGGGCGCGCCGGGAGCCGGCGCCGCACGGCGAGCCGGCCGTTTAAGTATCCGTCATTCGGTGATAAGCCGCGGCGGAATGGAGCGGCGCTGTACAGTCACTCATACTCGATTCGTCGAGCTTGGAGAGAATCATGGCGACGCCACTCACGAGGGATGAGCAACAAGTTCTGCACCACCTCCTCTCGGGCGAAGCCAGTAATGAAATCGCCGACACGCTGGGCTTGCCGCTTCAGGTGGTGCGGACCTGCGTGCATACGCTCATCCAAAGGCTGCTGGACGAAACTCTCTCGAGGGCGGCCTCTTCACCCTCCGGCTTGCGGACCACAGACCTGCCCGCCCCTCCGTAAACCCGGGCGTTCCCTACCTTGACGTATCCGAACAACAGACATCGTCTGATGCGTGGCGCGAGTTCATCCGCCACGATCCAGCTTGCGATCTGGGGCACCGAGGCTGCATGGACAGCTGCATGTGTAAGGCCCATCGCCTCAGCGAGGTCCTCGACCGTTGTGCCCTTGTCCCGTGCAGACCTGATGGCATCCCCTCGCGCAGGCCGAGACCGCACGACAGATGCTGCCGGTCGTCGATGCGGACCTTGAGCGACTGGAGAAGGAGCTGAAGGCCGTAGAGAATAACGCGGCGTTCGAGGGCGACGAGTGGCTCAGGGGCTCGCGGCGATCAGGGCTCATCCAGGCGATCAAGACGAACCGCGAGATGTCGCGCTGATCGAGGACGACATCAAGCGAGCGAAGCGGTTCCAGATCGCCACAGAACCACGTTGCCGAGCATTGACCCGGACGGTAGCAGCAAGGCCACCGCGTTCTCAAGGAACCTCTTGGGTCTCATGCCCTACATCACGGACCTGGAGGCCGCAGCGCGCTCTGCTCCCGTGCTCCTGGTTAGGAACTCAGCCGTACCTGATGGTCGCGTAGTCGCTCCACTCCTTCGGCCCTTCACTCTCTCCCGTGACGTAGAGACCGCCCTCGGGGGAAGCCGCGATGGCGGTCGCGTAGTGGTCGTTCCCGAGACGGCCAAAGCCATACTTTTCCACCCATAGCTGTTCGCCATTCGCGCCATCGAACGCGACCGTCGCGTAGGTAGACCCCCAGTTCCCAGGACGACCTGCGGTCCCGGTGACCACCACCTCCTCGCCGTCGGCACTGACGACGATCCCCGCAGGGAAGTCGGCGACTCGTCCTTCGGCGTCGTACCGCGCTCGCCACACGTTGGAGCCCGTATCGGCATCAATGGCGATCACGAGGTAGTGCTCTTTGCTCTCCGCCGCCAGGAACACCTCGTCCCGTGCTGGACCAACGCCGATGTAAGGGGTACCGAAGGTGGCCGAACCCTTCTCGACCCTCCAGAGTTCGGAACCGTCGGATACTGCGTATGCGGTTAACGAGTACCTGTTGCTCGTGCTGATTGCCGCGATATATACGATGCCACCATCCGGGCTCGTCTCGATCGCATTCGCGTTGTAGTCGTCTTTGGAATGGGCTACCCAGCGCCGGGAGCCGCTAGCACCATCGTATGCAAGCGTTTCGACGTTGCCTGTCGCGGTCTCCCCGACGACGTAGACCGAGTCCCCGGCACCCACGGTGAGCCCAGACCCGAAGACGCCGACCGACGAGCTTGTGCTGGCCGCCGACTCGTACTCGTCGATCCAGCGACGCTGTCCCGTCTGTCCATCGTAGGAGGCGACAACCATCTTGTAGTAGCAGAGGTCAATCGATTCATCGCACCTCGTGTTGACCGTTCCCACCACGTACACGTTGGTCCCGTGCGTCGCGACGCCCGCTGCGGTGTCAGCTCCTATGTCTAGCCCAGTGCTCTCCCGCACGACCCAAAGCTCGGAGCCGTCCACGGCGTCATAGGCGATCGTGGTGATGTCGCCCGCGTCGCTCTCCTGAGTTTGCCCCGTGACGTAGACGCGCTTGCCGTCATCGCTGACCGCGATCCCAGCGACGGTGTCGCACCAATGCTCGGCGCCGTCGTAGCGAGCGGTCCAGAGCTCTTCGCCTTTCGCGGAATACGCGACGGTCGCCCAGTTGCTGCAGCCGGGACGATAGCTGTCTCCGGTGACGAACAGGGTTAAGCCGTCCGGGCTGACGGCAACCTGGGATGGGATGTCACTCCTGTGCGCAGGACCATCGTACCGTGCAATCCACAGCCGTTCGCCCGGAAGGGCATCGGTCGCCTCTGTGAGTACTGGTATCACGATACTCGAGACGACTATCAGCAACGGCGACATCCATCGCGCCACCATTGAACTGTTGGCCTCCATCCCCGCGAGTATGGGACCGCCGTCTCAGATACACAAGAGATGCTGGCACCTCGTCCTGCAGATCGCTCGGAGTCAGTAGGTCTCGTACTCGGCGCGGAAGAAGTCCGCGAAGCCAGCCTGCTCGGCCTCCATGGCATCGCCGTATGCGATCTCTCCCATCGTTGTTCAAACGCACAGAGAAGCCAATCTGTTACAGACTGAAGGCTCGCCCGGCGTCGCTGTATGGCGGTGCCCCCAATGCCCGGGTCCGCCATGGTGACGCCCGAGGTTGTCCTCGGGCCTTGAGATGGGCGATCTGGGACGCCGGGGTGACTCCTGTCGGGGGTGAGTCCGAGGGAGGAGCAGACCTGCTGTGTCCCGACGAGAACAAGGCCTCCTTCGGGGGGTCCTTCTGCTCACTGCTACAACAAGAGTTGTGGTCGCGCCCTTGACGCGTCGAGTGCTGCTCAGCGTCTCGTTTCAGGGCCGCTTTCCGACGATCGAAGCCGGACTACTCCTGATCGATGTCATGCTGCTGGCCCTACTCGTTGTAACGGGGTGGTGTCGACGCCGGGTGAAGACTGACCACTTTCCGCCGGTCGAAAACCGACCAGCTACGAGCTGACGACGGTTCTCGATCGACCCTCTGCTCGACCACCGAGTGGAGGGAGGGAAGGGGTGTTCTCAGTGCACGACTGGGCCGAGGTCCACCGGCTTCATCAACGGGAACGGCTGTCCAAGTCCGCCATCGTGGAGCGGCTGGGGATGACCCGTCACACCGTGGCGAGACTGCTCGCTCGTTCCGAGCCGCCCCGCTACGTCAGGGCACCGAAGGGATCGATGCTCGATCCCTATCGCCAGGACATCGCGGCGATGCTGAACGAGGACGCCTCCGTTCCGGCGACGGTGATCCTCGAGCACCTGCGGCGGCGAGGGTTCCCCGGACGGATCACGATCGT
>Ga0214472_10007399_pt1 | contig 11499 bp, 9 predicted proteins | sample RVTome_6_FD_207662 | JGI IMG/M metagenome (GOLD analysis project Ga0214472, IMG submission 207662) | Soil microbial communities from uranium-contaminated site in the Upper Colorado River Basin, Wyoming, United States - RVT140D175 | ecosystem: Environmental > Terrestrial > Soil > Contaminated >...
CCGCCCGGGTACGTTATCAAGCAGCCAGGTTCCCGTGGCGAGAGGGCCGGATCTCTTTCCGGTGGATTGCAGCGGCTGTTTAGAAGCTGCCGCGCCACAGCCCGGTCCCGACGCGGTCGCCAAGAATCGATTCGTTTCGTTCTCATATGGTGTGGTCGATTGCCCGACGGCCATGCGTGTCACGCTGGTGGATCTTCCGCCTCCATTTGACGTTTTCAACGGCCAATCCATGTGGATCGATGCCCCGGAGGTGCGCTGCGAAAACTCAGGACACGACATTCCACCGCCTGAAGGTTGCGGTCCGGCCCCTGGCTTGCCAAGTCAAACATTCGCCGTAGCCGGGTTGCGATGCGACGCACCGGTTTACTCGACCGACTGGGGACTGTATGGCGCGGTTCATCTGTACGACGATGTGATTGTGCCGCTCGGTACGTATGAAATTCAGGCGATAGGACTGAATTGCGATATCAACGCCGGCGCACGATTCTCAGCGCCCCTGGTCATTAGCAACAGCAGTTGGGGCGACCTGGTCTCCAGTTGTGCCAGCACACCCTGTGGTGCGCCGGATGGCAAGGTGGATTTGGTTACCGACACGGTGGCAATCCTTGCGAAGTTTTCAAATGCCTTCGGCGCCCCGAGCAGTGCCAGAGCTGACTTATGGCCGGCACAGCCCGATTTCAAAGTCGACATTTTGGACGCCTTGGAGTGTCTAGCCGCGTTTACGGGTCTCGAATACCCATACCCTGCGCCGCTTGACCCGTGTCTCGACTGATATCAGTGAAATCAGGGACAGTCAACTATTATTTGAAACCCCTCTCTCTCCCAGAGAGAGGCCGGGTGAGGGTGATAATCTGATCTCGAAATTCGTCGGGCGGTTTCCATTTCCCGTACGGCATCGGTGCCCCACCCTTCGTAAGGAACGAAGGGTGGGGCACCGATGCGCGTGTTTTGATGGTCTTACCGTGCCCCGACCGTGAGGGAGCGGACGTTCCGTTGGCTTTGTGTAGCACCGGGTTCCCACCGGCGAATTCGCGCGCCGCGCCATGCCTGCCAAGAGCCCCGGCATTAAGTCATCGTTACGGGATCAACATCAATGATCAGCGACTGAGTTTTGGTTCGCGTGTCCCCAGATTGGACGATGGCACCCATCAGTTCACGCAACGCGGAAGCACTGGCAGCGCGCACCAGAATATCGTAGCGATACCTCCCGCGCAGTCGCGACAGCATGCACGGGCTGGGACCGAGTACGTCGCTATGATCCAACGCCAATTGCGTTATCTTAGCTCGAATTCGATCCGCCAACGCTGCGGCCTCGTCTCGCGCGGTCGAGTCACGATCATGCGCTAACACAAAACGCGCCAAACGCCGAAAAGGCGGCAAACCTACGCACTGGCGATCACGCAATTCCTCGGCCGCGAACGTTTCGTAATCATGCCGAAGTGCATGCTGCAGCGCAGGAAGGTCCGGCGTTTCCGTTTGCACGACCACTTGACCTGTGGCGTCGGCACGCCCCGCACGGCCCGCCACTTGCGTGATGAGCTGAAACAAGCGTTCGTGACCACGAAAGTCCCCGGCGAGAACATTCATGTCCGCGCTCACCACGCCCACAAACGAAACGAACGGAAAGTCGAGCCCCTTGGCGATCATCTGAGTCCCCACCAACACGTCGATTTCGCGGGATTGGAACGCCTCCACCACGCGTTGGTACTTGTCGCGATGCGTCATGGTATCGCTGTCCACACGATAAACACGCGCGTCTGGAAAACGAGCGGCCAGGAATTCCTCAATGCGTTGCGTACCCGTGCCACGTTGCACGAGACATTCTCCGCACGAAACGTTGGGGCAGACTTTCGGCGTCGGGCCTCGATAGCGGCAGTAATGGCAAATCGATTCTCCGGATGTGCTGTGGACGACCATCCCGACGTTGCAATGGGGACATGCCAGCCTGGTTCTACACGCGGGACAGAATACATAGTGCGCGAACCCGCGCCGATTCATCAGCAGCATCGCCTGCTCCCCGCGATCGAGCGTCGCGCTGAGTAGCTTCTCCATCAGGCGAGAAAAGATGACATGGCCTTTGCGCTCCGCGTGCTCTTCGCGCATGTCAACGATATGAACCTTGGGCATCGGCAACGCCTTAACCCGGTTGCGAAGGAAGACGCGGTGGTAGTCGGATCGATGACCACTGTGGTACCAGGTCTCAAGAAGCGGCGTGGCCGAGCCCATGACCACGGGGATGTTTAGTTGTTTGGCCCGCATGATGGCCACGTCGCGCACGTTGAACCGCGGCGTCTGTAAGTTCTTATAGCTGGTCTCTTGCTCCTCATCCACGCAGATCAATCCCAGGTTCGGGCACGGTGCGAAAACCGCGCTGCGCGTCCCGATGACGACCGTCTTTTCGCCGGCACCCACCTGACGCCAAATGATCGAGCGTTGCGTGCCCGTCAACCCGCTGTGATTGACGGCCACCTGCCGGAACCGGACCGCGAGCCGCTGCACGAGCTGCGTCGTCAACACGATCTCAGGAACCAGAAGAATAGCCTGTCGTCCCGCGTCGAGAACCTCGCGTATGGCGTGAATGTATACTTCGGTCTTACCCGATCCGCTCACACCAAAGAGCAAAGTAGCCGAAAACTTCCCAGCGTCGATCGCCAGACGGATGTCATCGAGCGCGTTGCGTTGTTCATCATTGAGCTCGAAGTCAGGGTCTTCCAACTTCGATGTTGCGTCCGGTGCGGCGCCGATTTCTTTTCGGGCGAACACTTCCACCCAACCGACCTTGGCCATGGCGCGTATGACCGAGGGAGATACACCAGTGGTATGAGTGAGATCGCTGATCGAAACCGGTTCATCCGATGCGGCCAGGATTTCGACGGCGGCACGGCGCCGCTCGCTCATGCGTGTTTTGCCGTCGAACAACCCAGCCGGATCGCGCTTTAACCGGACATAACGCACGGTCTTGAGCCCGCTCTGCCGGCGCACCGCTTCCGGGGTCATGGCTTTGAGGCAGCGCCCGAGCGGGCAGGCGTAATGGCAGGCGATCTCCCGTCCCAGCTCGACAAGGTCAGGCGTCAAGAAACTAAGGGGATCAATCAGCTCCGCAATCGGCCTGAGCGTGCTGTCCCACGTTCCACGATCGAGCCCCACAACAAACCCAGGCACCAACCGACCTTTACGCCCAATGGGAACAGCGACGCGCTGCCCGATCGACACGGAGGCTTCCATTTCTTCCGGAACGCCGAAAGAATAGGTTCGGTGCATGGGGAGCACGGGCGCCACCTCGGCGATGGCACCTTCGCGTGCGATGCCCTCCTCGACCCAGAGATGTCCCGTTCTATCTGCTGCCTTCGGTTTGACCATGATCCTTCGGCGCGTGTCGGTCAGAATTCGGAAAAAGCCCGCGAAGGAAAGTCTACGTCAAATCCCGGCGAGCCGCATACTGCTTCCGTGGATTATGAGCGGATTCCGCACGAATCGCCATCGATGGGGATCGACGGTCTTTCCGAGTTGATCCTATTCTTTCCGAACCGCGACCGTAACGGAACCTATGTTTGTTCAACACCCGCACCCAGTAGAAACCGCTCCCTCACCCAGGCTGTCGGAATAATCCGTTTTGACTATTCCGATGGGCCTTTTGGGGCTACTTTCGGGGCCAAAGACCTAGTCTCGGACAAGGAAAGTGCTGGCTGGATGGCAGCATTGATCTTATTCCAACAGCCTGTGTTGGTCGCGATTCTGTTTTCACGACACCCTAGGCCTCCGGCGTGGCGTGTCGCTCGCGCACCGATCGGTCGGCCTCTTCGAACGCTTCGCCCGAATCCGTAATCGCGCCGGCATCCATCTTATCCCAAACGTCCAGCACCGTCTGGCCGGCGTCACTGAGTGAGGCCGATCCTTGATCCACCTCCGCACCGACGGAGAGAATCTCGTCCAGGCGTTCCTGATAGATTTCGCTTTTGACCGCGTCCGACTCAATCAGTTTGCCCAAGCGAAGGATGTCAACTTCGCTAATGAGCCCCAGCGTGCTCGACTGACCGGCACGATCGGCGTTTTCGCGCAGCATGCGCAACCGCGAAACCGTCATGACTTCCTTACTGCGGATGTTGAGTTGCCGGCCGAGCATGAGCTGCTCGGTGGTGCGCATTTCGAATTCTTGCGCCAAGACGCGCCGTAGCTCCGGTGCTTTCTCGACCGTGCCCTTCTCGAACAGCCCTTGCTTGTCCTTAGCGAGCTTGGTGATCTTGTTGAGTAGCTGGGTGCGGTCTTTTTCCAGGAGCAATTCCTGCCGCCGCAACTCCGATCGCGTCATGCGCGACAACGGTTTCTTTCTCTTAGTAAGCCACTCAAGCAGTGCCATTTTCTTAACATTCCTTCAGTAGGCGCGGAACAAGCAGAACTAGGCTCTGTCGGAAAACTATGTCGTTCAAATCTCTTATTGCATCCAACGGCAGTTCCGTAGGGTGGGCACGGCCCACCATTCCCGAGTTCCGTAGGGTGGGCACGGCCCACCAATCCCGAGCCGCAGTCCGTAGGGTGGGCACGGCCCACCATTTCCGAGTTCCGTAGGGTGGGCACGGCCCACCATTTCCGAGTTCCGTAGGGTGGGCACGGCCCACCAATCCCGAGCTATAAAAAACCAATCGTCCGCTTTCCTACAATCCGATTTCGCAACGGTCACGACTTTGTAGCGGCCGGCGCCCCTGTCGGTCGTGGAGGTTCGAAAGCGTTTCAACGGCCTACGTCCGCCGCGAGGGCGGACGCTAATTCGGCTCCGCGTCGGCTGAGCGATTACCTTGTTCCGGCGCGCTCGGCGGACGTTCTGGAACACCGGGCTCAGCCACGGGCGGTGCGGTTTGCGCGTTGGAAGCCGGACCGGCCGCCGATTCCGATCGGGTAACCTGCTCCGCTGCCGGCTCTTCGACACCTTCGAACTCCCGCAGAATCGCGAGTTCGTCGTCGCTGGTCAGCGATTCTTCCATGCCCGTTTCGAGCATGCCCACCAACTCGGAATCGGCTTTGAGCGTCTCGAGCATTTCCTCCGCCTTGACGGCGTTTTCGGTGAGCGTCTCCGTATCGGGAAGCTCTGCCATCTGCCCCTGCTGAATCAGAGTCAGGTTATGAATGTCGGTGCTGATGATGTCGATCTGCTTGTTGAGCATTGCGGCCGTAGCGTTCTGGCGCGAGATGTCTTTGCGAAGCTGAGCGAGCTGAGCGGCGAGACGTCGACGCGGCACCTGCGATGTGGCCGTCTTGCCCTGGACCAGGAGTTCGGCGTCCTTGCTTTCCAGCTTGCTGATATCGTCGTAGATACGATCACGGCGCTGGGCCAGTGCGGCACGGCGCTCGGCCAAAAGGTTGATTTTCTCGGCCTCGTCACCTTCACCGGAGAACAACTGCTTTATGCGGTCGATGACATTCATCGATTTTCTCTCCTGTCGCTGCACCGTAACACCACGGAACAACAGCAGCTCTCTCCCTTTTCCCGTGATCCTCAATTCCGGATCAGAAGCAGCCACCTGCTCCAGCCCGACTCGGACTATATCTTCCGGCAGGTTGAGGCTGCTGGCAAGGGACGAAGCCGAAACACCCCCGGTCACCAGGTCCGCACTTTTTTTCTCAACGGCCAGCCGGACGCGATCTATCTTTTCGTTCGCGCTTTCGGGGTCGAATATTTTAAGGACACTCGGTTCGACGCCTTCACCGACTCCCGTGACGCGCCATCCGTCCCGGCCATCCGGCTCGACCAGTGCCACCGTCGCGTGCGGCATCTCCAGGCGTGCGTTGCGGGCTTCCTCGGTGAAGCCGCTGGTGCTGCACACGCCGATCACGTGTAACACCTGCGAATCGCCCACAAGCTTACGCACGTGGTCCACCAGTTCACCCAGGCCGATGGGCGGCGCATCGCTGTTGGTCTCGCAGGCGTAATGACTTATGGGTGACAGTGTCGAAGCAATGGCTACGCCCGTTCGCCGTTTCCCAAAGATGAAACGGCGCTCAAAGCCATGCAAGGCGACGCGGCGGTTGGACGGCAGCGTCTTAAGCTTTTCACGATCGTATACCCGGTTGGAAGCGAGTAACGCTCGAAGTTTGTCGCTATCGTCGTGTTGGGCACGCTGCCAGAGCGTACCGCGAAACTGCTTGCCCTTGGCGGCCTCGAAGTTGGCTTCCACACCCGATAGAAATTCCGTCTCGTATTGCAGGGCTTTCGCCGCATCGGTGCTCATAATGTTCTACTAACTATGATTCAGATCGAGTTCGTCAAGCGGAACGCCGCACTGACTGCAATAGCGGGCTTTGCGGTGCTCCACTCTTCGGCACTTCGGGTTTCGGCAAACGCGTCGCCGTAATGTTATCACCGACCCACCATCTGTGCGCGGCGAGCAGCCCGGGTGGATCACATGCCAGACCCCACGACCCAGCCACGAGATCACACCCCAGATCAGATAGATGATGCCGAAGACAAAAGCAACGCATCCAACCAGCAGCATCAAGACCAGCAAAAGGGCTTCGCCGTGCATGATCCTATCCCGCCGTCACGAGGCTAACACCCGAAGATCGTGACCACAAAAAATACAGAACCGGTCGCTTGGATTCACAAAAGCCTGGCACGCTAGGCAATGCAGGATCGACTCGGCCAATTGCCTACCGCAGTGAATGCAAAACTGATCGTTCGCCTTCACGGTCTGCTGACAGCTCGGGCAGTTCAAGCCCCCACTACGAAGACCGCCCTTGGGCCAGGGAGGTGGGATGCGGGTGTCGATCCTTTTGGAGAGTGCGGCCAGCATCTCCCCCGCTGAGGCAAACCGGCGTTCCCGACGTGCATAACATTGTTTGAATACGGAGTCGAGATGGTCCGGAACGTCCGGTCGCAGTGAACTGGGCAATTCCCCGCCCTGGGGCCGCTCACCGGTCAACATCTCAAAGAGCACGATGCCGCAGGAGTACAGGTCGCTTCGGGCATCGAGCTCGGCGCCTTCCTTCTGCTCCGGAGACATATAAGCCAGCGTGCCGGCCACGCCGCCATCTTCCTCGGCGTGGAGGCTTCCGCTTTGCATCATCGATTGCGTCGTCACACCGCCGACGTGACCCAAGCCAAAGTCGGTCACCCGCACCGACTGATCCGTAATCTTTGTCAGATCCTCGGCCGTGCAGTCCAGCAGCACGTTTGCTGGTTTGATGTCGCGATGAATGATGGCACGGTCGTGGGCGGCGGTCAGCGCCAGAAGGATGCCGCGCATGACGGTGGTGGTCGCCGCGATCGGCAGGCCGCGCTTTTCGCGATCAATCACCTCTCTTAGTGACGGACCATCGACATATTCCATGATCAAGTACGGCGGGTCGGCGTAGGGATCCAGGTCGATGGCGCGAACAATATTGGGATGCCGCAGACCATGAATCGTAACGCCTTCACGTTGCAGGTTGCGGACGTACTGTGTATCGGTGGGAATCTTAACGGCCACGATGTCGTCAAACACGTGGTGCCGCGCGCGCCATACCTCTCCGAAGCTCCCCGCGCCAACGCGGGCCTCGAGAAGGTAATTGTTGATTCGGTCGCCTTCACTCAGCGCGTGCATGCCCCGCCCCTTTCGCTGTCAAGTGTAATGCCTAGGCCTCTTCGAAACGGACAGCCTGAAATTCGCACACCTTAAAATTATAAACGCCCGCGGACAGAAATCCAAGCAACAGCACGCACCAGGTAAGGAAATTGTGACCCGTGACGCTGCCCATCAGCAGCAGCGCGACGATTACGTCAATGAGTAAGAAGCCGACCAACAACAGCGCCGCGGCCATATTGGATTCCTTGGACATGACCCATGGTGTCATAAAGAATAAGCCCCAAGGAAGTACGATCACGAATGCGATCCAGGCGACCGCGTACTTGACGGTCAGCCAAATCGTTTCGATTTTCTCAGGATTGTTCCATGCCCAGATAATCGCGGCGGCACCGGAAACGACGAGAATCGCCGTGACCACTTTTCCGCCGACGTATTGACCGATGGTTGTCCACATGATGCAAGAGCCTTGATAGAAGGCGAACCGCTTGCGCCGGTGCGCATGAGCCCCATGATTATATACCCTAGCGTACGCCACGGCGACGCCAACGGCGCTTACAACGATCGCCGCTGTTTATAACTTCGCCGAGGAGACCGGTTTATCCGCCAGTTTCTGGGGATGGAGGTTAAATGGTTGTGGGGTTTGCGGATTCTTCCGGCATGGCGATCTGGTTTCGACCACCCTTCTTGGCCAGGTAAAGCAGGCTATCCGCCTTTCGAACCAAGGCTTGTGGCGTGTTTTCTTGCAAGGATGTCAAGCTAGCTATGCCGATGCTCATTGTGGTCTGTATGTTGGGGTGTCGTACCGCCATTTCTTGTGCAAACTTCTCCAGGATCCGCTCGGCCAACACGCGGGCGCTTTCAGCGTCCGATTGCGGCAGAAGTGCGACAAACTCATCACCGCCGAATCGAGCGGCGACATCGGCCGTTCGAAGTTGGCTGGCTACCGTGCCGGCCGCAAGCTGAAGAAGTTCATCGCCGACTTGGTGACCGTATTCATCGTTGACCGCTTTGAATCCGTCCAGATCGATCATGATGCACGACAAGTCAGCGTTGTAGCGAAGTGCCTCGGAGAACCGGCGTTTCAGTGTCTCGTTGAAATATCGGCGGTTGTACAGCCCGGTAAGTGGCTCACGCGACGCCAGCTCGCGAAGCTGCTGTGTGCGCTGTGCCACGCGACGCTCCAGCTCGACGTTCAGGCGAATGATTCGTTCGTGTGTATGTTGGTGTTGGTCGGCCATTCGGTTGAAGGCGGTTTCGAGGGAGCCGATTTCATCGTTGCGGTGCAGCGTGCTGCGGGCGTTGAGATCGCCCTGCGAAAACCGAACCATCACATGCCCCAAACTTTCCAGGGGTAAGATGATACGCCGAACAAGAAGGAAGCCGAGGGGTATGGCCGCGGCCATCGCCAGGATCCCAACCCCCACAACCATATCCAATTTCGTGGACATAGTATATTGCCAGTGGTTGGCGACCATGCCGGCGCGGACGTAGCCTAGTAGCTCCGTTACCGGATACTCTTCACCGGGGTCGGATTCGGCCAACGTCGTTACGATGGGGTATGTGACATCGATGAAGACGGGTATTTTTCTATCGCCTCGGTGCAGTTGAGGGCGACCTGGAACCGGAACGCTCTGGGGATCGTCTTGACCCAGTTCACGAAGCACGGAAGTCTTGCCGTGCTCCGCTATGGCAATTTGATTTCCCTTTTCATCCGAGAAAATGACATACAGCAAAGGCACGCCGTTTGCTGATTCCTTGGCGAGATTTCTTAAGGCATTGAGGTCTCGTGCGACCATGATCGGTCCGGCCGCTTTGGAGAGCATAGCTGCGACCGAGATCATGTGCGAATCATGTTGATTGCGTGCGAGTTCGCCGGTGGATCGAAGCAAGTAACCGGAAACAGACGCCGAGACCGCAAGGATCAACACAACCATTAACCCTGTCGCCTTGCACTTCAGGCTAGAGCCCGCCCGAGTCAAGCGCTGCCACGCACTTGATTCCCCGTGTGTATCCCATGGGTTAGTCGTTGATTGTGGCAAGAGCGTATCGGGCTCGTGTCGCTGGCTTTTATCTTGAGTCAAGCGCATGCGGCGCTGCAACGGCGCACACGCATCCGGTAATGTGCCTATCGACTTGCGCACCGGCCAACTGAAAGTCCGATAGTTGGTGTGAATCGGCCCGAAGAAGTCACCGGACCCGGGCACCGGGATTAGTCCGATAACCTTCAGACGTCGGGGGATGGGCGACTGTGGCCAGAGGCACCGTAACTCGTGCAAAAAACAAGCGAGATTACGTGGGCGTCATTTCTCCGGTGCTTCGAGCGCGTTCGCGAAGCGTATCCAGTGCGTCTCGCACCTCGTTGGCCATTCGAGCGTTGGGGAAGTCTCGAACCAACTCCAGCCCAATCTCCAACGCATCGGACCAGCGATGCTCCTTGACCGCGAAACGAAACTGTACCCCCAGTTGCAGCAGCTTTTCCTTGAACACGTTTCGCGCCGAGTCTTGAAGCTCTTTGGCCTCGGCCCCGGAAATATAAGGGTCCAGAGCTTTGAGGACGTCGATCGCCCGGTCGGTGTCGCTGCGGCGCACGGCCTCATCCCACGCCAGACGAAGCTCCTGCTTATGCTGGTCTCTTAAGTCTTGCATGCGATCTTGCAAAGCCAAAACCTGTGCGCTGTTCGGCAATGCTTGAAGCAGGCGGTCGATTCCCGTCTGGGCGCGATCCCATTCGCGCGATTGGAGATGACTCTCGACCATATCAACCGCTTCTTGGAGCTGTTTCTGGATCGTCGTTTGCCGAGCGTCGTCGACTTCTTCCCGCAAGCGATCGGCTTCGTTCTTGTACCCAAAGCGTCTTTCGATCGCTTCTACTAAGTAAAGCGCGGACTCCCACCTTTGTGCGCGAAGATCTTCCCGAATGGTCGCCCGCAACGCCTCCAATTCTTGGTCGCGGTGGGCCAGTGCTTTGGCGGCTTCGGAGAAGCGCGTGTTCTCTACCACCTGCTCCAACGCCTCGATTTGTTTATTCATGGCGGTGTTCAAGTTACGGAGTTCGTCGACTTGACGGGTGATGGTGGATTCCATCTTCAACAGGAAAGGGGTGAAACTGAGATACATGGCGACCAGCAGCAGCGTGAACACGCCGGCCACGATCATCCACAAACCGGAGGAATCGTCGGGTGAGCCGGAATGGACTATACCCAGGAATATCAGCCCAATCGCGCCAATGGCAGACACCGCGCAGACGCCGGTTTGGAGTAGGCGAAGTCGCGAAAACCGTCCTGGTACAACCGCCATCTCGTTCTCCCCTGCGGCGCGCCCCCCGGGTCGCCGTCGCAACGTAACCGATCCGCCCATCCGGCCCGATCGGTTTATTCTATAAAACGCCCAAGTGTCGCTTTCAACGGTTGCCCCTTGAAACTACCGGTCTCGAGGGGGACGTGACAGTTTAGGCGGCTTCATCGCGCCCGATTATTGTAGCCTGAAAGGCTTACATAAAGTAGCCGTAGAGCAAGCCTTCAGCCTGCTAGACCACTCCGCCGATTCTGTCACGCACCCGGTCTCGAGGGACAGCAATCCGCTCCAACTGCGATATTACTTCTACCCAGCGGTGCGTCAACCGGGACGTTCCGTCCGGTCTTTCAGGCAGCATGGGCGGTTTCAATCACGTCCGTGGTTTCGGCCTTCCGGCGCTGAGCTTGCTGCTTTTCCTCTTTTTCCAGCAGGTCGAGTTCCTGTGACGCCAGTTCCAGGTCGTTTGCGACAAGCCGAAGAAACAACATAACCCCCGTACAACCGGCTGCCATATAGGCCATGGTTTGCCATTCAATCATCGCGCCGAGTCTCCCAATCCACGGTGGGTCTATCGGCGTCGGGCAGACAACGATCAAATGCGGCGGCTCCGGCGGGTGGGTAGGTAGGTAGATTCCTGAGTCGAGCTGGC
>Ga0214472_10007401_pt1 | contig 11499 bp, 9 predicted proteins | sample RVTome_6_FD_207662 | JGI IMG/M metagenome (GOLD analysis project Ga0214472, IMG submission 207662) | Soil microbial communities from uranium-contaminated site in the Upper Colorado River Basin, Wyoming, United States - RVT140D175 | ecosystem: Environmental > Terrestrial > Soil > Contaminated >...
ACGCAGCCGTCGTAGATCACCACGTTGGGGAAGAGGGTGCAGTCATGGCCGATCGAGGTTCCGTCGGCAAGGTAGCAGCCCGGATAGAGCGTGCAGCGGTCTCCGATACTGACGTTCTCCGCGACGGTCACGAACGGGCCGATGTTCGCGTTCGACCCCACGCGGGCCGACGCGGCGATGTGCGCCCGGTCGCTGATCCCCCATTGCGGATGACCCCGCTGGCCGTGCAACAGAAGAATGGCCACTGTCATGGCCACGTAGGGGTCCGCGCAGCGGAGCACGCTGACCGACGGGGGACCATCGACGCCGGGGGCCAGCAGGACGGCCGAAGCCTTCGTCCGGCCAAGTTCGGCGCGGTACCGCGGATTGGCCAGGAAGCTCATCTCCCCGCGGGAAGCCTCGCCCAGGGTGTTCACCGCCCGGACGGCGAGGTCTGGACCTTCCAGGACGGTCCGAAAACCACGTTCTGTGAGCGCCTGGCACAGTTCGCTAAGTTGCCAATCTGTCTTCGACACGTGCTTGACACCGCTTCGCTGGGAAGGATCCGTCGAACAAATGGGCATTGTAGAAACCCACTTTTCCGCCTGTCAAACCGGGCAAGAAGCCGGAACCGGATCGGGGCACAACGTGTAAGCCTCAAGGCGGAGTTCTCGACTTGCTCTGGTGTTTCGCAGGCGGAACACTAAACTGTCGCGCTCGGCGCTGTGGCAGGAGGATGGCGCGCCGCCTGCCCGCGCGCCTCTTGCCTGGGACGAGCGGAAAGGGCAAGCGCGACGAAGATGGTCACTCGGACCGTACGCCGGGGCGCCCCGTAACGTGGACGCTCCGTTGCGGCCGGGAGCGCCGGGGACGTCCCTGGACGCGTGGCCGCGGTCGGAATCGTTCATCCTATGATGGCCAATGTCGGCATTCAGGTCACTTCGTTGTGGGTGGTGGCCGGGCTGTTCAGCGTGGCGACGCTTGCCCTGGCCCTTTACGGCATTCATCTTTATGCCCTGACGCTGCTCTTCCGCCGGCGCGCGGTTCGCCACCGCGCAGTGCAGCAGGCGACAATCGAATCCTACAGCCGTCGCATGGCCGACCAAGACTGGCCCACGGTCACCACGCAGGTGCCCATTTACAACGAAGCCGATGTCGTTGCGCGCGTGCTGGAGGCCGTCGCGGCGATGGACTACCCCCCCGGCCGCCATGAAGTCCAGGTCCTCGACGACAGCACCGACTACACCCGGGCACTAGTGGATCGCATCGCCATCCGGCTCGCTGCGCAGGGTGTGGACATCAAGGTGCTGCGCCGTGAAGACCGCGCCGGCTACAAAGCCGGAGCGCTCGCCCAGGGCCTGCAAGCCGCTCGCGGGTCGTATCTTGCCATCTTCGACGCGGACTTCGTGCCTCCTCGCGACTTCCTGCGCCGCGCCGTTCCGCTGCTGGAAGCAGACCGTCGCCTGGGCTGCATCCAGGGACGATGGGGACATCTGAATCGCAACGAGTCCTGGCTGACCTCCGCCCAGGCGCTGGGCATCGACGGACACTTCGCCATCGAGCAGGGCGCCAGGGCGTGGAACGGCCTGATGATGAATTTCAACGGCACGGCCGGCGTGTGGCGCCGCGAAGCGATCGAAGACCCGGCCGTCGGAGGCTGGTCGGGCGACACGCTCACTGAAGACCTGGATTTATCTTACCGCGCGCAACTCGCCGGCTGGCGGCTGGATTACTGCTTCGATCTCCCCTGTCCGGCGGAGCTGCCTGGAACCATCGCCGCCTTGAAGAGCCAGCAGCGCCGCTGGGCGACCGGGTCGATCCAGGTGGCCTGCAAGCTGCTCCCGCGCGTCTGGCGGGCCAGGGTTTCCTTGACGAAGAAGGTCGAAGCCACGCTGCACCTCACGCACTATTCGGTAAGTGTGTGGATGCTGCTGTTGGCTCTCGTCGCCCGCCCGATGCTCCTCGTGTTTGCGGATGGCCGCGTGTTGTCCAGCCGCTGGTTCACGCTCGCGTGGGCGGTGATTCTGGTTTCGGCGCTCGCCCCGTCGTTTACCTATGCCTACGCCCGCTACTGCCTCGAACAGCGCTGGTCGGGCCTGCGGACCATCCCGGCCATGCTGGCCCTGGGTTGCGGCATGTGCCTGAACAATGCCCTGGCGGTTCTGCGGGGCTTTGTCCTGCGGGGTGGCGAGTTCGTGCGGACGCCCAAGTCCGGCAGTGCCGACTCACGGGTGCGGCGTTCCACCTATCAGGCGGCGCAGGGGCACATGTGGATCGCCGAGCTGGTCCTGGCCGCGTATTCCCTGGCGTCGTTCGTGGTCTACGTTCGTGGCGAGCACCGCACGTTCAGCGTGTTCCTTTTCCTCTACGCCATCGGCTTCGGGACCGTCGGCTGGCTGTCCCGGCCGCTCCGCCGATCGCGCGAAACCGTGGCCCGTGACGCGGACCTGTCGCGAAGTGCCGGCGGGCCGGCGACACTCGAGTCCCCCAGTCACATCTGAATCCCTCATGACAGGCCTTGGCACGGACGAAGCCGACGGGCGGCGCACCTGGCTGGCCGTCGCCGTCGGAGCCCTCCTGCTCGCGATCTACGCGGCGCTGACGGCGTATCGTTGCGGCATCGAGGCCAACCCCCGCACATACCAACTTGCCTACCTCGCGGGGTTCTGCGGCTACCTGCTGCTCGTTTGGGCGATCGGTCGAGGCGGGACCAAGGGCCCGCCCGGCGCCTGGAGCTGGTGGCTGGCCGGCTGTGTCCTGATCCGCCTTCTGCTGCTCTGGACCGCGCCCGGCGACGACGTCCATCGCTACCTCTGGGAAGGTCGCGTGCAGGCCGCGGGGTTCAATCCGTACCTCCTCGCGCCGGATGACGATCGCCTCGCGTTTCTGCGCACCGCGGACTTCAACGGAATCAACCATCCGGACCATGCGGCGATCTATCCGGCCGTCGCCCAGCTTGGCTTTGCCTTCGTGGCTCGCCTCACGCCGAGCGTCCAAGCTGTCAAGGCCTGGCACGTTCTGTGCGACGTGGGCGTGGTGGCGCTTCTGGGAGCCTGCCTCGTCCAGCGGGGACGGTCCCCCCACCGGGCGGCGACCTACGGACTGTGTCCGCTGGTGCTCTCCGCGGTGGCCGTCGAAGGCCACGTGGACAGCGTCATGCTCCTGTTCGTCGTGGCCGGCTTGTTCACCCTGGGAATCGGGCGGCCGGCGACGGCGGGCGTGCTCTGGGGACTGGCCGTGGCGGCCAAGCCCGTCGCGGTCGTCTTATGGCCCTGGCTCGCGTGGCATCAACGACGGGCGTTCGGGGCAGCGCTGGCCGTCCTGGTGATGGTTCACCTTCCGTACCTCGATGCCGGATGGCGGCCGATCGAGAACCTGCTGCGGTTCACCGGGGGAGGGTCGTTCTTCAGCCTCGCGGGGACGTTCGGAATCACGCAGTTCGACACGTCCGTTTCGAGGGGCTTGGCCGGCACGATTCTCGTCGCCTGGCTCTGCGTTGCCGCCTGGCGATGCCGCGATCCGCTGGCCTATTCCCTCCAGGCGATGACCGCCGTGCTGCTGCTGGCGCCCATCGTTCACTACTGGTATTTCACCTGGGTTCTACTGTTCCTGCCGTTCTCGCTTCAGATTCGCTGGCTGGCGGCGTCGCTGGCGATGGTCGGGTACTTCGAGGCGATGGCGGTCGAACGGACCACCGGCCGATGGGAGATGCCGCTCTGGGTGCCGATGGTCGTATGGACCACCTTCCTGGCCGCCTGGGTGGTGGAAGCCGCCGCGAACCGATGGCTGCGCCGAGCTACCGCGGTTCGGCCGGCTCAGGCGGGACGGGGAAACGCTTCCTGAGTATCCCGGAGGGCGCCTGCCCGACGACGATATAGCCATCGTCGCGGATTTTGCCGGTGATGATCAGAAGATTCTCCATCACGTCGCTGAGCCGCTGGAGGGACAGCACGGCGGCCTCGTAGAGTCGGGCATCCCGCACCAGCAATCCGGCCGTGCCCTCGCCATCGGCCACCCGACCCAATACCTCGGAAAGCCGTCGCGAGGAATCGTCGAGGTTCTCCAGCACGCTCTGTAGCCTGGTGAACGACGCATCCAGATGTTCCTCGGTGCGGTCCACGCCCTGGTTGATGTTCTCCGCGACGCGTCGCGAGTCCTCCTGCCACGCGGCCATCGTGTCGCGAAGCGACTCCGAGGCGCTCTTGAGATTGCGAACCGCTTCCTTCACGTCACCCTGAACGGCTTCGTCGCCCAGTACGTTGTTGAGGTGCGTGACGAGGCGGTCAATCCGCTCCACCGCGGTCGAAAGGTTGGCCGTGATTCCCCGTGCGGCCGCGTCCGGAGCGGAAACGTCCGCGATGGGCCGCGGCTCGAACATGTGCGCGAGGTTCGTTCCCACCGGCGTCCATTCATGGGTCAGGTTGCCGATGTTGGTCACCGCGCGCTCGACGGCGGCGACCAGGTCCTTGGAGATGAGTTCACCGACAATGCTCCGCATCTGACCGGGAATGGCCGCGTCCTGCTTGGGCAGCGGTTGGATTCCGCGCCCGGGCTGTACAACGATCTGCACGCGGCCGGCGCCGAAGCCCAGCGTGGCGCCGTATACATGCGCCTGCGCCCCCACCGGCACGGTGTACATCTGGTTGATTCTCGTCACCACCACCACCCCCTGATCGGGGCGGGCGGGATCCTCAAACTCCAGTCCACTCACCCGTCCGATCTCCACGCCGTTAAGCGTCACCGGACTGCCCTCGCCGATGCCCTGGAGCTCCCGCACCCCGGTGATGCGAAGCGTCCATTCTCCGCGGCGCAGCCAGCTCGGCGTCTCGCCGAACCATACCATCAGAATCGCCAGCACCGCGAGGGAGGCCAGCACAAACAGACCAACCAACGACGATCGCGTGGACTCTTTCATGCTTTTCCCTCGATCTGCAACGACCGCAGCACGTCCTCCGAGCAGCGCCCTTCCACGAAGCAGCGGACGCGCGGGTCCTTCGTCTCGCGGATGGACGCCGACGTACCGTCGAAGATGAACTTGCCCCGGTGAATCATCAGAATCCGATCGGCCACCTTGCGGGCGCTGGCCATGTCGTGCGTGACCACCACGCTCGTGACTTTCAGTTCCCGCTGGAGCTTCAGAATCAGTTCATTGATTTCGTCTGCCCGCGGCGGATCGAGCCCCGTGGTCGGCTCGTCGTAGAGGATCAGCTCCGGGTCCAGGGCGATCGATCTCGCCAGGGCCACGCGCTTTTTCTGCCCTCCGGACAGCTCCGCCGGCCACTTCCCCTGAATGCCGTCCAGGCCCACCATCGTCAGCTTCTGCCGGACGATGGCCTCGATCTCCCGGCGCGTGCGGCGGGTGTGAATGCGGAGCGGAAAGGCCACGTTGTCCCCCACGGTCATGGAGTCGAACAGCGCGGAGAGCTGAAAGAGAAAGCCGAACTGTGGGCGAATGGGGGCCAACCGCCGCTCCGAAAGCTCGTCGATGCGAAGATCACGGAAATAGATTTCGCCCGAGTCCGGCCGCAGAAGCCGGACAATGTGCTTGAGAATCACGCTCTTCCCGGCGCCGGACTCGCCGATGATGACCGTCGTCTGGCCCTCGACCAGCGCAAGATCCACGCCGTCCAGAACCACCAGATCGTCAAACCGCTTATGAACGTCGACCAGCCGCACCAGGGCGCCGCCGGGGGAAGGGGGGCGGTTGGGGGCGAGCGTCACCTCGTTCACACCAGCGCCTTGAAGCCGTACAGACCCCGATAGACGCCGGACAGAAACGTGCCGAGAAAGAAGTCCGTCATCAGGATCAGGATGAAGCTGGCCACGAACGACTCGGTACACGCCCGCCCAACGCCCTCGGCTCCGGCGCGGCAGTGGAAGCCCTTGTAGCAGGCCACCAGTCCGATCAACCCGCCGAAGACCAGGCTCTTCACGAATCCCACGCCAACGTCCCAGGTCGCGATGGCGTCGTCGATGTACCACCAGTAGGGCCCCGACGGAATGCCCTTGAGCACCACGGCGACGAACCACCCGGCCAGCGAGCCGAACAGGTCGCAGAAGAAGGTCAGCAACGGGGCCAGCAGCAGGCAGGCCAGGAATCGGGGCACGACCAGATGCCGAATCGGGTCCGCCCCCATCACGCTCAGGGCGCTGATCTGCTCCGTGACGTTCATCGTCCCCAGTTCCGCGGTGAGCGCCCCGCCGACCCGCCCGGCCAGCATCACCCCCGCGAGCACCGGCCCCAGTTCCTGCACCAGCGTGATGGTGAGCAGCACGCCCATCCGCTGTTCGAAACCCGCGGCACGGAGCTGATCGTAGCTCTGCACGGCCAGCACCAGACCCACGAACGTGCCGGTGATCACAATCACCGGAAGCGTGCGATTGCCCACTTCATAGAACAAGGGCATCGCCCGCGACCACATCCGCCATTGCACCAGACCGGGCAGCAGCCAGCGGACCATCTGCCACGAAAAGAGGGAAAACTGGCCCAGGGACGAAAGGATCAGTTGCGTTGTGGAGCCAATGACCGACAGCACGAGACTGGATCCGTTACCCCCAAGCTGTCACCCGCCTGTCCGCACGCAGCGCGTATCTACTGGGCAGCGGCGGGCCTGTCAAACCACGCACCGTTCTTCCGCCCTCCGAGCGCTGCATCGCGCAAGCGGCACCGGCGCGAAGTTGGCTGCCGCGAAAACCACGACTACCATCGTGGGCATGTCGCTGACTCCTTTGCCCGCTTCGATCGTCGTGCCCACCTATCGCGAACAGCCCAACGTAAGACCGCTGACCGAACGTCTCTTCGCCGCCCTCGAACCGACCGCCCGACCCGTGGAACTGATCTTCGTGGACGACGATTCCCAGGACGGAACCGAGGAGACCGTCGCCGACCTCGCCCGCCGCTACCCCGTCCGCCTGATCGTCCGCAAGCACCAGCGTGGCCTGTCCAGCGCCGTGCTGGTCGGGCTGGCGGAGGCGGCCCACGGCCTGCTCGTGGTGCTCGATGCCGACTTGCAGCATCCACCTGAAATGGTTCCTGTACTTCTCGATCGGCTGGAGAAGGAGAACTGTGATTTCGTGCTGGCCACGCGCTATGCCGGCGGCGGCGGCCTGGATGAAAGCTGGCCATGGTGGCGCCGGCTGGCCAGCCGCGGCGCCGCCTGGCTCGCCCGGCCGCTCGTCGCGGTGAGCGACCCCATGAGCGGATTCTTCGCCCTTCGCAGGTGCACGCTGGAGCGGGCCGCGCCGCTCGATCCCGTGGGCTACAAGATCGCGCTCGAACTGATGGTCAAGTCCCGCTGTCGCTGCGCCGCCGAAGTGCCTATCCGGTTCGCCCTGCGACAGGGCGGAACCAGCAAGTTCGGCCTCCGCCCGCAGCTCCTCTATTTGGCCCACCTCGCACGGCTCTATCGCTTTCGCTTCGGGCCCGCGGGACCGATCGCCGCCCTGGTCGTCCTGGCCGTGGTCGTCGGGATCACGCTCTCCTGGCTTTGTTGACGCCGAGTGCCGGGGGCACGATGCTACCCTCGCTGCGACGGGTTATCACGGAGCCCCCACATTGACGTGCGGGGTTTCTTCGACCAAGGAAAACGCCGCCCGGCCTGACCCTCGACACCGCTTCGCGGCGTCAAGGGCGAGGCGGCGGGGCCCAGACACCGAGCCGCTTCGCTACGGGGAACCGATGCCAGACTCCATCAAACCGCCCACTTCCGAACCGGCCATCCGCGTGGTTATGATGCCCCGCGACACCAACGCCGACGGCACCATCTTCGGCGGCGTCATCCTCTCGCTGATCGACCAGGCCGCGTACATCGAGGCCATGCGCCAGGCCCCCCATCGCTACGTCACCGTCTCCTTCAAGGAAGTGGAGTTCCACAAGCCGGTGTACACCGGCGACGTGCTGAGCCTCTACGCCTCCACCGAGACCGTCGGGCGGACCTCGATCACCATCAACGTCCGCGTCTGCGCCCGGCACCGCTCCCGGCCGGAGGTCGACGAACACGTCACCCAGGCCCAGGTGGTCTTCGTGGCCGTGGACGACTCCGGCCGGCCCGTACACGTATTCGCAGGCTGACGCGGGACCAGAATCCGCCGGACGACCGCTCTTACAGCACGTGCGCCGGCTTCTCCAGGTTCTTGTCGATGTGCTGCTGGGAGGATTGCTCGCCGTCGAAACTGAACAGCACCGCGTCGTCGTCGATGCGGGCGCTGAGGTGAACGGGCCGTTTCCAGAACTTCTGGAGGCACTTCAACGTGGCCACGGCGTACTTGATGTCCAGGTCGGCGCCGGAATGCCCGTGGGCGAGGTAGAGCTCTCCGCGGTTGCGGTAGTTTCCGTCCACCACGTAGATGTACGGCTGGGCGTGGTTGGTGAGCAGGAACAGCATCTGCTGCTTGATCTTCTCGAAGTCGCGGTTGACCACCACCATCTTTCCGGTCGCCGGGTCCCGGCGGTACTGGAACAGGTCCTGCTCCTCGACGAACTCCGGCGTCAGAAACTCGTCGAGAAAAGTCACGTCGTTGTACAGGGCGCGGACCTGAAAAATCTTCTCCCGGCCCGCGGAGCCCCGGCCCACGACGCGGTGCCGGGGGGCTTTGTCCTTGCCCCATTCTCGACGCGTGGCCATGTTGTCGCAGGCGTCATATTCCGGACCATACCGGCCGGTGTTCCAGCGGCGCTCGATGTCGCGGAACAGCTCGATCCCCAGCTTGTACGGGTTCAGCCGCCCCGGCGTGGTCGCCAGCGTCCCGGAGTGGTGCTCGCAATAGTCGATCACCTCTTCGTCCGCCAGAATGTAGGTGGTCATCAACGTCGAGTGCCAGTAACTGGCCCACCCTTCGTTCATGATCTTCGTCTGCCCCTGCGGCGCAAAGTAGTACGCCTCCTCGCGGATCATGGACAAGACGTCGGCTTCCCAGTCTTCCAGCGGGGCGTGTTCCAGGAGAAACAGCAGCACGTCGCGCAGCGGACGGGTGGGAAACCGGGTTTTTTCCTGCTTGGCGCGCTCCTGCTCGTCGGCGCGCTCCTTGGCCAGCCGGTCCGGCGGGTTGATGTAGCGATCCATGTAGCTCTTCGCCGGAAAGCGCCCCGACGCCGGCGGACCCTTCTCCGCCGCCTCCGGCGCGGAACTCCGATGGTCCTTCCGCTGCTGGCGGCGCATGAACATCGAGTGCGGGTCGATGAGGTTCTCCAGCGACAGGCAGGTGTCGACGAACGTCTCGACCTCGTTCAGCCCGTGGCGCTCCACGTACCGCCGCACCCGCGTGGCGTGGTTGGCCATCTCGTCGATCATCTTGCGATTCGTCTGGCTGAACCAGACGTTGTTCTTGAAGAAGTCGCAATGCGCGTAGACGTGGGCGATCACCGTCTTGTGGTCCACGCTCATGTTGTCGTTGAGCAGATAGGCGTAACAGGGGTCGTTGTTGATCACCATCTCGTAGATGCGCCCCAGCCCGTAGCGGTGCTGCTTGCGGAGGCGCTCGTATTCCATCCCGAAACGCCAGTGCGGATAACGCTGCGGAAAGCCGGTGTACGCCGCCACCTGGGCCATCTCGTTGGCATCCAGCAGCTCGAACACCGTGGGGTAGAAGTCCAGCCCCTCGCGGCGCGCAAAGTCGGCGATGCGCTCCGCCTGCTCCACGATGTCCCTCGGCAACACTCGGCTCATGCCCGCCTCGCCCACGTACAACGCCACGCCACGGACGCTCTCAGCGCCCGGGCGAAAAGAACGTTTTGATGCTGTCGTAGATGTCGTCTTTGGTGTTCACCCGACTGGTGATCACCGCCTCCTCGTGCCCCAGGTGCTCGTGCAGCACGTTGATGAAGTTCCCGCTGCCGTAGGCGCTGGCCACCTGGCAGTAGCCGAACAGGTTCACGTTGGGCAGCAGGTGTTCCCGCAGGATCGCGCAGCACTCGCGGCTGTCGGACTCGCTGCTGTTGTCGCCGTCCGAGAAATGGAACACGTAGATGTTCCACTCCGTGGCCGCGTAGCGGCTCTCGATCAGCTCGCGGGCCAGGCGGAAGGCGCTGCTGATCCGCGTGCCGCCATCCTCGCGGATGCGGAAGAACGTCTCGCGGTCCACCTCCCCCGCCCGCACGTCGTGAACCACGTAGCGGCTCTCGATGCCCTGGTAGTTCCGCCGCAGCCAGGCGTCGATCCAGAACGCCTCCAGCCGGACCAGTTCCTTTTGTTCGTCGCCCATGGAGCCCGAGACGTCCATCATGTACACGATCACCGCGTTGGACTGCGGCTTGAGGACCGTCTTCCAGCTCCGGTAGATCTTGTCGCGCCGCTCGAACACGATCCGCGGAGCGTCGGGGTTGTACAGCCCGGACATGATCTGCCGCCGCAGGGCGCGGCGGAACGTGCGCCGAAAGTGCCGCAGCGACTCCGGCCCGCTCTGCCGCATGCCTGTGTAACGGTCGCGCTCCGACGTGATGCGATGCTTGCCCTTGGGCTTGATGCGCGGCAGGCGGAGTTCCTCGCCGAGGATGTCGGCCAGCTCCTCCAGCGAGATGTCCACCTCCAGAAGGTGGTGCCCCTCCTGCTCTCCGCCGGGGCCGATGCCCTCGTCACCGTCCGCCGGGTCGCCCGGTTTGCCGTCCCCCTTGCCCACCCCGCCGTCGCTGTTGTCGCCGTAACGGAAGTGCGGCAGGTCGATGCCGCGGACCGGAATGCTGATGAACTTCTTCCCCTCCCGACCCAGCAACTCGCTTCGCGTCAGAAACTTGCGCAGATCCTCGCGGATCTTGCCTTTGACGATCTTGCGGAACCGCTGGTAATCGTTGTGGATCGGCAGAAGCATCGCAGTTCATCAACCGGGGCACGCTCGCGGCCGGGCCCCGGTCCGCGGGCGTCGCGGGCCGGCGGGCGGCACCCGAAGCGCGCCCTCTACCCTTCCCGCTTGGTGTCTCCTCGGGCGAAGATGCTGGCCACGTAGTTCAGCACGTCCGTGGCGCTGGTTTCGTTGTAGCCGAAGTACTTGATGAGCCGCTGCTTAACGACGTCGATCTTCGCCTGGGTCTCGTCGTCCACCACGCCCGACACCACGTTCTTCAGCTTGATCGTGTCCCGCTGGTCCTCGAAGAGCTTGAGTTCGAGCGCCTTGTACAGCCGGGCGTTGGTGTGGTACTCGAACTTCTTCCCGTCCAGCGCCAGGGCGCCGATGTAATTCATGATCTCCTGCCGGAAGTCGTCTTTGCGGCTCTCGGGAATGTCGATCTTCTCCTCGATCGAACGCATCAACCGCTCGTCCGGCTCCTCGTCCTTGCCCGTGTATTTGTTGCGCACCTTTTCGTGCTGCGTGTAGGCCCGCACGTTCTCGATGTAGTTCGAGCAGAGTCGGGCGATGGCGTCCTCGTCGGCGCTGATGGCCCGCTGCACTTCCGACTTGAGCACGTCTTCATACTCCTCCCGCACCAGGGTCAGCAGGTCGCGGAAGCGGTGCCGCTGCTCCTCGTCGGTGATCAGGCAGTGGTGCGACAGTCCCGACTCCAGCTCGTTCATCACCATGAACGGATTG
>Ga0214472_10007402_pt1 | contig 11498 bp, 9 predicted proteins | sample RVTome_6_FD_207662 | JGI IMG/M metagenome (GOLD analysis project Ga0214472, IMG submission 207662) | Soil microbial communities from uranium-contaminated site in the Upper Colorado River Basin, Wyoming, United States - RVT140D175 | ecosystem: Environmental > Terrestrial > Soil > Contaminated >...
CAGGCCCAGGTGCAGGTATGCCGGGAGGAGCAGCAGGCCCAGGTGCAGGTATGCCGGGAGGAGCAGCAGGCCCAGGTGCAGGTATGCCGGGAGGAGCAGCAGGCCCAGGTGCAGGTATGCCGGGAGGAGCAGCAGGCCCAGGTGCAGGTATGCCGGGAGGAGCAGCAGGCCCAGGTGCAGGTATGCCGGGAGGAGCAGCAGGCCCAGGTGCAGGTATGCCGGGAGGCCCACAGCCATATCCTCAGATCCTTAATCCTCATCGTATGACCGCGAAGGCCGCTGGTTATACATATGAGTGGTTCATTGCCAATAACTGGACCGATGATATGCTTCGTCAACACGGATACATGGAGTAACTTATGGACTTCTCACAATTCCGTGAGATATTGAAAGTTATGCTCACAGTTTGCGGGAGTGGCTTGATTGGCAACAAGTCACTCCTCGAACTGGAGAACATTTGCTTTCTACTCTCACCGGGTAAAACTGAGATCATTGCTTCTGATGGATATTGTATGGCTCATATCAACACTGCTATTAATTCTTTCGCCACTGAAGAAACTGAGATCCTTATATCCCGCGAGGAAGTGGAACAGATAATCGCAAAAGATTATTCTGAGTTCACCCTGCTCTGTGTCGGCAACATGATCATGATTAACGAGATGTGTTTCAGGAATAAAGCAGGGAAATATCCGGATTGCCGCAAGATCATGAGACATTCGTATGAAACTGATGATAAAAAGTGTCTCATTGATCCTAAATATTTTCGGGTGATCTCTGATATTGTCGATCTCTTCGAACACAAGAAGTTGTCAACAAAATTCAAATCACAAGGGGTTCGATCTCCAATGTATGTCACCAGTGAAATCGAACATGAATTCGTAACCGATATCAGCATCTACATAATGCCAATAAAATAACTACCACGAGGTAAGATATGAAATTAATCAATCAGAGTTTTGAGATTCTTCCGGAACGTGAAGATCTCATCAAACAGATAGGCGAACGTTCCAGGATATGTTATCAATCAGAAAATCAAGAAGATGAAACGAAGTTTGTCCAGGGGATCATAAGGAAAGGACATAACTCCTGCCTTGAGATGGCCACAATCTCCCTTGATATCTCGGGGATGTTTCCAGGCCAGAAACGTTACTTCGATATAACGTCTGGTCAATGTTACACAGCGACTGGATCTGTCCGGGCATGGCGGGAATACCTTACCATCAACCAACATTACTGTGGCAGGATCATCGGATTCTTAAAGAAGCATGTGAAACTGTTATTCGACGATATCAACGAAAGCCGGCATCTCGACATCGTACAGAACTATGTTGGGTTCAGTCAGAAAATCGCTGCACATTATGAACGTGTCGCCGTTAAATTCATCACGAATCGGGCGGTAAGTCATGAGCTTGTGAGACACCGACCGAACGGGATACTGCAGGAATCACAACGTTACTGCCGGTATGGTGATGATGTGACATTCATTAAACCGACAGCTTTCTTTAAAGAGGATACTTACGAGTGGAATGTTTGGGAACAAGCCTGTAAGACATCCGAGGTCGATTATCTCGAACTTCTCGAAACCTCATCGCCGCAAGCAGCTCGTACCGTATTGCCGAATTCCTGTAAAACTGAGGTCATTCTGTACGCCCCGCTTTATCAGTGGGAACATATCTTCGCAATGAGAGCCGTAAATTCTGGAGCAGAGCCCTCTATGCGAGAGATTATGACACAGGTGCATGAGGAGTTCAAATCACGGTATCCTGGTATGTTTAACAATCCTCAACCATCTGTTGGGCGGTAAGTAATATGAAGACGAAATGGATTTCCCGCCGGCTGCAACGACGATGAGAGTCTGTATCTCAATCGGGATATTAAGTACCCGCGAACCATACACGCTGAGATTAACGCAATACTCTTTGCGAAGTACGATCTCACCAGGTGTTCCATATTCGTTACAGCGCCACCATGCGGACCATGACCTGCTACCTATACGAGTGCGAGTGCTTTGGTAGATCAACTTGCAAAGGCAGGAGTGATCGCCGATAACCAAGGAGGAACCATGAAAAAACGATGCGAGAGCTGTTTCGACATGCGAGTGACAGTTGCAGATGGACCGAGGCCGATATGGGTAAAATGCAGCAAGGATATGAAGCTCAAACCGGCTGCTGGATTTTGTGATATTGAGGATGAGAAATGACAGATTACGTTTACGACATAGAGACTTATCCGAATATCTTCACATTCTGTTCGATCAACACATCGACTGGTGAGCTTAATCTGTTCGAGATAAGTGACAGGAAAAATGAATTCGAAGATCTCATGATTTTCCTGAATCTATTGAAACGATCTGGATCAAGGATGATCGGATTCAACAATATCAACTTTGACTATCCGGTCATCCACTACATTATGACCAACTGGCAATCGAATTGTTTCGAGATATATAAGAAAGCTATTTCCATCATCAAATCGAATGATAAGTTCGGTCATGTGATTTGGGACAATGATCGATACATTGAGCAAATCGATCTGTTCAAAATCAATCATTTCGACAATAAAGCCAAATCCACTTCTCTTAAAATCATCGAGTTCAATCGGAGATCTCTGAATATCAAAGACCTTCCTTTTGAGCCCGGAACATTCATCCCGCCGCACCGATTCGATGAGTTGATCCTTTACAATATCCACGATGTCCAGGAAACAATGGGTTTCTTGAAGGAAAACGAGAAGGCGATTAAGCTCCGGGAAGAACTGACTCAGAAGTTCAATCGAAACTTCATGAATCATAATGACACCAAGATTGGCAAAGATTACTTCATCATGCGACTCGGTGATGATCTTTGTTATGAGAGAGTGAACGGTCGGCGACAACCGCGACAGACGATCAGGGAGCATATCGATCTCAACAGCATTATATTTCCCTACATTAAATTCAAGAACCCGGAGTTCAATAGGATACTCACTTGGTTAAAATCACAGAAGATCAAAGAGACAAAGGGTATATTTTCCGATCTCTCCTGCACTGTGAATAACTTCGAGTTTTCATTCGGGACCGGAGGCATCCATGGTTCCATCGAGTCCTGTGTGGTACACTCCGATGATCAGGGCATTATTTTTGACGTTGATGTCGCGTCATTTTATCCGAACATAGCGATCAAAAACAAACTGTTCCCACAGCATCTCAGCCAAGAGTTCTCAATCATTTATGAGGATATTTACAATACCAGAAAATTATATAAGAAAGGCACCCCTGAGAATGCTGTTTTTAAACTTGCCTTGAATGGTACATACGGGGATAGTAACAACCAGTATTCGCCATTCTATGATCCAGCGTTTACCATGAGTATAACTATAAACGGGCAATTACTTCTCTGCATGCTGGCTGAGATGTTATTCGATATCCCGGAATTACGACTCATTCAAATAAATACCGATGGTCTGACAGTCAAAATCCCTGAGAATCGTTACACCGAATTCAAGACGATCTGCGACTATTGGCAGCAGTACACTCTTCTCGAACTCGAAGAGAATAGGTACTCGAAGATGTTCATACGAGATGTCAATAACTACATTGCGGTCTATGAGGACGGTAAGATTAAACGCAAAGGCGCCTATGAATATAAACTCGCATGGCATCAGAATCATTCCGCACTGGTTATACCGAAAGCCGTTGAGTCTGTCCTTGTGAATAACTGCAATCTGGAACATACCATTACCAATCATGCTGACAACTCCGATTTCATGTTAAGGACCAAGGTGCCGAGAACGAGTAAGTTGATGTTGGGTGATACTCAGATCCAGAACATCAGTCGGTACTATGTGAGTAGAGAAGGCGATTCGCTTGTCAAGGTAATGCCGCCGCTTAAAGATAAAGTGGAAGATCGAAGGATTGGAATTGATGTCGGCTGGACCGTGAAAGAATGCAATCATGCCCGAGACTTCAACAGAAACGATGTGAATTACGACTATTACATAGAGGCAGCACGTAAACTTATAAACCCAATAATAGGAGGTAGGGCAGATGGAGTATGAAGAGTTCAATAAAATCGTTGAAAACAGATTGAATCATTGCAAACAACTACTCATTCCAAAAGGTAAAGAGTATTCGAGAAACGGTGATCGATTGCACAATTTCAAGAGAGCAGCCAAGATAATCCATGCCAGCAAGTTTGACGCATTGCTTGGCATGTGGAACAAACATCTCGTAAGCATACTGGATATGGTTGATGACGCAAGACTCGGGATTTTACCAACTCCTAAAGCACTCGACGAAAAGATGTCGGACAATATCAACTACACATTACTCCTTGAGGCTCTGTTCAGGGAAGATATAGCACCCAGTGACACTGAGATGGTTGCAATGATGGAGTATGACTTTAATGACACGGGAGCATGATGATATGGAAAACTGCTGCCTGTGGTGTGGTGGTCCGAAATCAAAAAGAGGAACGTATTGCCGCACTGGTCATATGTATGAACATCGTGCGGCAATACATAAGAGCCCTGAGCATTGGTTGGAGTTTTCCAGACCTGCAGTGTGTAAAGTCTGCAAAACCGACTTCTTTTACACAATAGGTAAAAAACGCGATACATGCTCTGATGAGTGTAAACGTACTGCCATGTACTCGATGAACGTTAAAACCACCCAGAAACCGAAAAGAACAGCGAAATACGACAGACAAAACTGTGATCGTAACTCTGTTTTATGTACTCAGTATTCGAAATGTTTGGATGATTTCTGTTTTAAACGTATCAACTTCAAATGCGCTTCGGGTGAGGACCATTACATCACCCCCGATCTCTGAGGACCATTACATCACCCCCGATCTCTGAGGACCATTACATCACCCCCGATCTCTGAGGACCATTACATCACCCCCGATCTCTGAGGACCATTACATCACCCCCGATCTCTGATATAGATAATGAACTTAGCGATTTTTTTCAGTGCAGCTTTTGCACTTGCTAGATCGGTCACATTGTTTTCGATATAATCCGATGCCTGTTGAGCAGTTATTTTACCGAAAAGAGCGTCTTGCTTTATGGCCATGATTGCTTGTTCTTTAGCAATCATGGCATTCTCAGCATCAACCTTTCTCTGTTGTTTGGCCGCAAGGTCTGCGAGTTCTTCAGGGGTCAGTGGAATTATTTCGTGAGATACAAGGACAGTTTTTGTGTTTTGATCAGCAACTAGAATTTCATTTCCATATTTATGGGTTGCCGGGTCAATATGGGTATCGTTGTTCTCTTCAGGCCAAAATTCCAAATCCTTTAAATGCTCTGGAACTGGTTTGAGTTCCTGTTGCAAATGTCTTAGTGTTTTGCCTGAGAGGCCAGACACAGACTTAGGCAAAGCTATTCGTTTGGTCTCAAGTGTTTTTGTGTTTACCGTTATCATGATGAGGCCTCTCCTTTAATTGTAATTTTGTTAAGTGCATAACCGGCGGCTCCGCCAGTAGCTATAGATTGTACTGGGGCGAGGCAATAAAATTGGTTATCGGTTCCTGGAATTAAACAATTTACTGATGATGGCGAGTTTTGTGGGGATAAAAGCGATTCATACATATGTGTCGTTTCTGAAGACGAATTACCAAGAGCTACGGTGTATTGGTTGCTTCCTTGCACTTGCGCCCATGGAGTGACATATCTAACCTTAGCAGGGTTGGCTAAATATCTATAGTTTGAATATGGACTGTATATCGTATGGTATGCGTCTGTATTTGTTGTATGGGCAACTACGTTCTCTACTTCAGTTAAAACCGACCCATTCCAAGAATACGTCGCTGCTCTGTATGCGTCAGACCCTCTGTTGATGTCTAAAAATGTCACTTCAATAATAGAGTCGCCCCGTGTTACAATAGAGAATGTTGCATTGTTTATATCATTAGTAGCGGCATTAATGTCGACAGAGTCAACAAGGTCAACAGCCGATTCTGTTACAGTAAATACACCGAGAACATTAGATCCGCCAATACTCGTTCCACATAGGGCAACTTCGTCCGTTGATAACCTGGCTAACTTTGGCATGACAACAGCCGCTGCACTAAGGCTGACATCACTCCCAACCAAACTAATGGTCGCATCTCCATTAAATTTAACCGCGTACAATGTCCCGTTGATAGCAAATGCCATCAAACCAGCATCATCCATATCTAGCACTGCATCAATATCAGTCTCGGAGACTACAAGAGAAACGGTTGACCCTACCAATGACAAAGTTGTGCCTGTCAGTTGCAAAACTTGCCCGAATATCCTTGCGTTGTCGTATTCATAAACTATGAAAAACTTACCGGACGAATTCACTTTTGATATAAAACCAGAGCTGTTACTTGTTACGAGATCAATTGTTTGGGAGTCTAAGGTTGAGGTTATTGTAAGTTCTTCTGCGTTCACACTGAACAGATACAAAGTGGTTGATACTAAAACCAAAATAGTTTCTGCGTCAACAGCACGTAAGGCTATCGGGTATTGTCCAGATTCATTAGCATTACACTGAGAGTAAAATGCAAACTCTTCGGTAATTCTTGCTGTAGTCGCACCACCAGTAGGCAATCCTCCCAGACCACCCCCAATCCTCGGGTTTAATTTCGGTAAGTAGGCCATGTTAGAAATCCGTCCATTCGGCTTTAAAAACAACCCCGCCGGCAAGACCAACAGAGATGCCGACATACACCTCATCCCCAGCTTCGAGCCTGACAGGGGAAGATTCTGATATGTTAGTGAAAAAGTTTTCAGGGATCAGAGTTGTCGTCGCCACTGTATGCGCCAAGATCAGTTCAGAGTCTATCAAATACTTGGTTGTTCCGGAGTCCTTGCTGATGTAAAGGTACATTGCTGTTGCTGTAATTGTTGCTCTTGGTATCGCTGAAACAGCAGTTAGCAGTGCTCCTTCGCTACCTGCCGTTGCAATTAATACAGCGTTTACTGTATCATCTGCCGGTGTTGAGACCCCTGTACACTCTGCAAATCCTGTCTGAGGTGTTTGAGCGAAAGGTGCTGTAAATGTTTTAGCCATAATATTTCTCCTTAAAAGTAAAGTGCTGTTGCTTGTACTAAGGCAAGACTTGTTAAATCTGTGGACGCTGCTGCAAGTGGTGCATTTATTATTGTGTGGCCATCGCAGTCAAGCTGTCCACCAAGAGTAGGTGACAGATCCTTCGAGATATCCGGCGCCTGCCAGGATGCCGTACCCGCACCATCTGTGGTAATAACATCTCCGGCTGTTGCGCTACCCTGCCCCGGAAGACTTACCGCTAATATCGTTGCGGCCACAAATGCCGTTGTAGCGAGTTGGGTCGTTGCGGTCCCTACAGTTGCAGTAGGCCCGGCAGGTGTCCCGGTGAATACTGGTGAATTAATTGGTGCAAACCCATCGATTGATGCCCCGGCAGGGATTGTTACCGTTCCTGTAAACGTTGGCGAATCGGTAGGTGCCTTCAGGTTTATATCGGTTTCAACACTGTCAAAGCCTGAAGTGATATTATCAAGTTCAGTGCGAAGATTTTTCGATGAACCGAAAGCATAAAACGTTGGCCAGTTAGCGTGATCGTAGTATTTATTAGAGGGCATTATTTCACCACCTTTAGGAAGTTGTTAATAACCTTGCGTTCCTCATCTTCAACCAGTTTCATCTTTGTCCGCTTCTCCTTCTTTGTGAGTTTATCACTCAATCGGATTGAGTGATAGTAATCACGTTTAGCATTCGATAAATCTTTTGCAGATGATACCATTGACGCTAAATATATCAAATCTTTATTTTCTTCAAGCATCTTCTGAGCGATTGGATAGTCCCCTGCTTTCAGTGCAGCTTTATATTGGTCCTTCGCGCTCGTCATCTTCGAGGCGATGTCATGAAATCTTTTCCTGGCATCCTGGATTGATATATCTCTGATGAACGAGGATACGAACGGGATCTCCCTATACTCTGGTTCTATTCCTTCCCGTGCAAGATCGGAGAATTCCAGAGTCTTTACGATGAAACTTCCGGCGCCGCCCGTGATCGAGTTATTCCAGAATCTTAAGGTTTCTGGGGAAATGTCGATAAAACCTGGCGTATACTTGTCCCCTCTGGAATACTCATTCATGGTACTCGCTATCTTATCGTATACGGTTCCCTCGGTTGTTCTCCACATGTTCTGACTATCCGGGAAACTGTTCCGGTATTTTGTCGGCTGGATTGGTCTTCCGAAGGCGTTCTCGTTCAGTTTAATGGACATTGCCATTCTCGGGACCGTAGGAAGAAACTGTGCAGGGTTAAGACCCTCGGAACCATTGAACGGATTCCCGAATGGTGAGAGCGCATCAAGTACCGTGCCGCCGAGAGTAAGAGCAGCATCGGTCGGTGTCTTCGATCCTCTCATGACATCCGATATCGCGTACCCTAAACCGATGAACGGAGAGAACTCATAAGATACCGGAATACTGACATAACGTTTCCCACCAAGACCGATAATCACGTTTCTTCTCTTCATGTCATCGGGGATAGTCCGCCAATCGTCTTCACCATCATCGGACGATCTCATGGCGTTTGCAGCGAGATAACCGGCAAACGCCATGGACCCGGCCAGTATCTGTGCTTGATATTTGTGCCTCCCTTTCGTAAGGGCCCTGGCGACACGTTCAACACCCTGAACCGCCGGATTAAAGAATAGGTATGCCGATGATAGATGATTGCTCCATTCGCCCTTACGATCGAAGTTCAGCGTCGAGTCTTTTGATGCTTCCGCGGCCTCTGCGTCATTGATACCGTTTTCGGTTAAGGTCATGAATGTTGAAAGACGGAAGGCATTCTCAGACACAAGATTCATCTTCTCAATGAGATCGAGGTATGTCCCGATCAGTATCGAGTTCTTAAACTTTACGGCGCCTGTCTGAGCCGAGGCTTTTAAAGCTGCCTGGACTGCAGAGGAACCTTTGTTGATCTCTTTCTCGTAGATCTGTTTGAAGGCCTTATCGATTTTGGTATGTTCAATGATCTTGTTTTCCAGATCCTTACCAATTCGTTCCAGACTTCCCATGTATGCGGCGCCGATCATCCCACCAGCCTCACCATATCGCTTCACGTATTTCGAAGCTGTTATGTCGTTTCTCGCCTTCGTGAGTTCGGCAATGGCCTTCGGGTAGTTCATGATCACCTTGCCGACCATACCAAGACCGTATTCACTGGTGATATTCACGATCCCGGCGCTAAAGTCCCTGGTCACGTTTCGTGCTGCAAATTCCGGGGAGTATGCCGTATAGACTTTCGATAGGAAGTTATTGACTCCCTTGGCAAACTCAAACCATTTGTTGATTGAATCGACTCCGAGATTTAATGCGGCCCTGGCGAGATCTTCCTGATTGAGTTGAAGGCGTACTTCATGACCATCGATAAAAACGTTGATTTCGTTATCCTGGAGCATCGGATTTGCCTGCATGATAACTCGCTCATCCCTGGACTCACTGATCTCAAAATCCTCGATTTTCGCCCCTCGTTTCAACTCTTTATCGACGAACTTATCCGCAGCTTCCTGAGTTTTAAACACTTCCAGCGGGACATCCCGGTATTTAACCACAAAGGCTTTTTCGTTTCTCAGGACTTTGCGGAGGACAGGTTTCCCAATCGTGCCTATATTCTTGTCATCTGCTTCCATGATGAATTTCAACACGGACATATTGACTTGGTTCTTTTCGATCTTCCTGATTGCAGTCTCGCGCATTTTTACGATGTTCTCGAATATATGCTCCTCGCGATTCTTATGCCCGAGGAGTCGCTTATCCTTCGGACCGATCCGTAAACCGCGACCAGTTGACCGGCGCATCTTGGTATCATCAGACCCACGAAGCGGCACATAGTGCGAATAACTGTTCTTGTAAGCGTCATACTGTTCCTGAGATATGATCCCGGCATCGAGTTGAAGATCGAGGGTTTCCATGGAGATATTACGCATATCTTCAGCAAGAGAACGCATGGTCTGGAAGTCAGGTTTGGATTCATACTCGTCGATGATGCTCTGAGCATCCGCATCGGATATACCGTTCACAGTGGCATCAGGATCGTTATGGATCTTACGCATCTTCTCGTTTGCGCCGTTGACGATATGAAGCATCTCATTGTATTCCTCAATCTGATCGAGGGCATAATCAGAATCAGCAACACGCTTCAGGTACGGATCGATTGTACGCTGTTTAAAGACTGTGATAGCATTTGCCATCTTGGAGTGCATCAGGGTTTCAAATCGCGAAACATCGGCAAGTTCTGATATGGTCTTCCCTTCTTGCTTTCTGAGCATATCGGCCACGGAATCGAAAGCGACCATCTTATCCTGCAGTTTACGTTTCAGTCTGTCGGTTTTGTTCAGAGTGTATTCTGTGTCACCCGTTGTGGCTACTGAGAACCTGATATCCGGATTCGTGCTGGAGAACTCACTAAGTCGAGCTTCTGGAAAAACAATAACTGGAACTGTATCAATTCCAAGTTCTTTGGCTGCTATAGCCCTATGTCTTCCATCACTGTTTCTTACGTTTGTGATATCGGAATCATATAGAGAAAGTGGGTCAAGAGTTCTTCCAGAATTGATATGATCTTTGAGATCGTCAATATTTTCTCTCGCTACATCATCAATTTCTAAAGGTTTTGCTCTTGAAAGAAATTGATCTGGAGACATTGCTTCAAGGGTGGCTCCTGATTTTTTATAACTTGCATCCCCAAACCATTCACTTCTATCGGCTATCGGGTATCCAGTTTTTAGTTTTTTAAACTCTGAAACCTCTTGGTCAGCGGTCATCGCTTGCGCCGCCTGCTGAGAGAACAGCGGGAAGCTGGCCGGAGTTGAGGGGGTGGTTGACAGAACTCCGTCAACCATCTTCCCCTTGCCGTAGGCTTCCAGCATGGCGGGAATGGTTTTGTCGTAGAGCTGCTTGAGGCCTTCGCCGCCAATGCGAAGATCGAGACCAGTATACCGATTCCGAGCTTTCCCTCCTGCAATGTCATCGGCTATTTTCTGCGCCAAGTCTTTACCTACGACCTCACTAAGAGACTCAACCGCATATGCGCCGAGCTTCTTTTCTCCGCCAATTTTTGTTTCTTGTGCCCACAAATCAACCTTGTCAGCGTCTTTCTTTTCAAAAGCAATAGAATAGACCTGTTTCTCCAGGCTGTACCGATCCGCCTGGGTCTCACCGGGGCTGAGATTTGGCTTGGTCGCCAGCGCCACCCCGTCAAAGCCATTCTCCTTGGCATACGCCAGGATGCGCTTTACGCCGAGCTGGTAGATGTTGTCCTTGAGGTATGCGGGCATCTTGGCTTGGTTGTCTGGGTTCGGGCCTTGCATTTCCTCTATCCGCAGGATACGCTTGCCGTCTGCCGTGGTTACGGTGTTGAATCGAATGCGGACGATGGGGTTCTTCACTGAACCGTATTGAGAGTGGCCGTCTTGCCACTCTCCGCGTTCTTGCGTCATGTAGGCCGGGGACGCCTCCAGATAGGCCTCTTCAACGAGTTTCCGCTGGTAAGC
>Ga0214472_10007403_pt1 | contig 11495 bp, 9 predicted proteins | sample RVTome_6_FD_207662 | JGI IMG/M metagenome (GOLD analysis project Ga0214472, IMG submission 207662) | Soil microbial communities from uranium-contaminated site in the Upper Colorado River Basin, Wyoming, United States - RVT140D175 | ecosystem: Environmental > Terrestrial > Soil > Contaminated >...
TGACGCCCAGAAGATTCCAGATTTCAGATTCCAGATGCTCTGAGATTCCCGATTCCAGTTCCCCAGATTCAAGGTGCGCGCATCTGGAATCTTGGAATCTGGGATCTGGCGCCCCGGTGCTCTACTGCGTACCGCGAAACCCGGAAGATTCCAGATTTCAGATCCGAGATGCTTTGAGATTCCAGATTCCAGTTCTCCAGATTCAGGGTGCGCGCGGGGATACCGCGACGCCCAGAAGATCCCGGATTCCAGATCGGAGATGCTCTGAGATTCCAGATTCCAGATTCCCAGATTCACGTCACGAGCCCTTGTCCTCACGGAATCCCCCTGACGATGCGCGGACCGAGCGCGTTGGCGAGCCCGAGCGGCATGCGCTTCCAGAGCGCGATCGCCGGCTGGAACCTTGGATTCGTTGGTCCCTGGTCCGGCAGGTTGCCATCGGCCAGGTACGTGTACTCCCAGTGGAGCGGGGTTGGCACGGCGCCCCACTGGGCCTTGAACCTGTACGTGCCGCAGTCCGGTGTCGAGCGGCCGAAGTCGAACGTGTCGGCGCCTTCTGTAAACGCCGCCTCGATCGCCCGCCAGTACAGCAGGTGGTTTGGACAGAGTTGGTTGAACTCGCGAAGGGAGGACGCCCACGGCAATTCCGCCGCGCGTCGAGTCCGTAGCGAGACGGCCGCCGCAACGGGCCTGCTCTCGTGCCGGACGACGAGCACCTGGGCGCGGCCGGGAAACGCAGCGAGGATCTCGGCGAAGAAGCGCAGTGCGTAGACCGGTGTCCCCAGGTCCCGCATGTTGCGGGCGAAAACGCCATAGAAGTCGGCGAGCAGATCCGCCCCGGCGCGCTCTACCATCAAGTCCGACTTCTGGGCTTTTCGGATCTGGTTGCGGACCTTGCGGTCGAGGCGATTCCACAGGTCGCCGGTCAGCGCCAGCCGCATTGCCACCTTGTGCTGCCTGACCGGCACGTCAGGAAACTGGCGCCTGACATGGCGCAACTCGACGTGCCGGCATCCACGCTCCAGGGCAAGGCGGGTTGCGGCATCCTTCAGCGCGCCGGCCGCCGCCGCGGTGCGCGCCAGAACGCCGCCGTAGCTGACGAACGGCAGCGAGGTCAGAAAGCGTCCGAACAGCAGGCTGCGAACGTCTATGAGTGGCAACACTCCATCGATGTCGTAGCCGCGGCGCGCGACCAGGTACACGCCATGGTGACCGAAGGCTCGCTCAAAGACTCCCCGCCAGGCCCACTCGTGGTACCCGGCGGCATCCGGGTGCGACGCGACGAACGCGTCCCACTGCGTCCGGTCGGCCTCAGTGGCCTCATGGACGGTGGTTTTCGCAGCCGGTTCCGCCCTGGCGTCCGCGCGGTCGGTGCGGGCGTTCGCGATCGCCATCAGCTCATCCCACGAAGAGCGGCGCGGCCGACGGCTCGTGCAACAGGCCCGCCGGGTCCGAGAGAAGCGACCGGATGGGACCGAACCGGAACTCCCGAAACAGGGTCCGCAACCTCGCCTCCGTCCGACCGAGGTTAGCGTAGTGCCGAAGCCGCGACAGGCGCCCGGCCGGAATCCGCGGCTGCTCGGAATCCAGCTCCCAGGGGTGGATGTAGAACACGGCGGGCTGTCCTTCCCGGTGGTTGATTCGCCCGAGCGCCCACTTCGTCCACCCGTACGGGAGGAGGCGAAAATACCCGCCGCCGGCCGCCGGCAGGGTGACGGGGCCGATGCGCACGGTCGCCGGAGGCAGCTCGGTGATGGCTCCGCCCGGCCCGCGCCGGACGTGCTGATGGCGGGGCGCGCCCGGCACCCCGTAGCGATCGTGTCGAACCGGGAAGATGCTCGAGTCGTACTCGTGCCCTTCCTCGATGAGGACGTCGAGCGCCCAGAGCGAGCGGCGGGTGATGGAGTAGCTGGGGGCGCGATACCCCACCACCGCTTGACCGCTCGCGTCCTGCAGAACCCTTCTGGCCCTGCGCACATCCTGGCGGAACACGTCCGGGGTCTGGTCGTACACGAGGCGATGGCTGTAACCGTGCGAGGCCACCTCGTGCCCGCGGCTGTCAACTTCAGCCACGAGCTTCGGAAACCGCTCCGCGACCCAGCCCAGGACAAAGAACGTGGCCTGCACGTCGAACTCGTCGAGCAGGTCGAGCACTCTGCATGTGTTCCGCTCGACGCGACTCTCCATCCGCTCCCAGTTCGCGCGGTCCACTACGCCCTCGAAGGCACTGACCTGAAAGTAGTCCTCCACGTCAACCGTCATGGCGTTGACGATGCGAGCGTCCGCCGGCACGCGTGAGACCTTGCCGCTCACCGCAGCACTCCGGCCTCACGCACGCGCTGGTGCTGCCGGCTCGGGGCCTCCGGGGGACGTGACGCTCGAACCCGATGCCTCCGTCCGCGCGGATTGCGCGACCCGCCAGCACCAGCGCCTGCGTGCGACCCTGACCGCGTCACCGGTTCGCCATCGATGCGCTCATTCGCCACTTCGCTCACACGCTTCATTTCATTCGCCAATTCGCTCAATTCACCCATTCGCTGAATTCGTGAATCAGGCTCCCGACCTGAGAATGACCGTCTTGATCGTCTTGAAGATGATGAACAGGTCGAGCGCGAACGACATGTTCTTGATGTAGAACAGGTCGTACTGGAGCTTCTGGAGGGCGTCCTCCACGCTGGCGCCGTATGTGTACATGACCTGCGCCCAGCCGGTGAGGCCGGGGCGCACGAAGTGGCGCTGGCGGTAGTACGGGATCTGCCCGGTGAGCTCCTGCACGAACTCCGGCCGCTCCGGGCGCGGGCCCACCAGGCTCATGTCCCCCTTGAGCACGTTCCAGAGCTGGGGCAGCTCGTCGAGGCGGGTGCGGCGCAGGATCGGCCCGATCGCCGTCACCCTCGAATCCCCTTCCTTGGCCGCCCACACGGGACCGGTCTCGGCCTCGGCGTCGGCCTGCATCGTCCGGAACTTGTGGACGGTGAAATGGTGGCCGTTGAGCCCCACGCGCGTCTGGTGATACAGCACGGGGCCTCGCGAGGTGATCCATACGGCGACGGCGATCAGCACCATGACCGGCAGGCCGACGAGCACGGCCACCGACGCGATCGAGACGTCCGCGGTCCGCTTCACCATCGACAGGAGGCGGCTCTTCCGAAAGCCCTCGGAGAAGATCAACCAGCTCGGGCGCAGGTTTTCGACGGCGATCTTGCCGGTGTACTGCTCGTAGATGGAGGCCAGATGGTCGAAGGCCACGCCGTCGAGACGCATGTCGAGCAGGCGATCCATCGGGAGCCGTCCGCGAGCGTCCGACAGGCTGACCACCACACGGTCCACGCTACGGGCCTTGACGATGGCGGGAATGTCGTCGATGACGCCGATCACGCCCGGATTGAGGACGGGTGCCCCGACGCGCGACGGATCGGGATCGATGAACCCGACGATCTCGACGCCCAGCTCGTGCCGCCGATCGAACAGCTCCCGGGCAAGGTCCACGACCGCAGGCCCCGTGCCGACGAGCAGCAGCCGCTCGCGCGGCCGGACGCGCCGGCTGAACCAGACGAAGACCAGCCGCCAGCCGATGACGACCGCGACCACGAAGACCGCCGATATCAGGAAGACACCGCGACCGATCACCAGGTCTGGAAACCAGAAGTACACCGCTGCCAGAACGAACGACGCGCCGGCCAGAGCCTGCACCGTGCGGATGAACAGCTCGCGCCGGTCCGAGATGATCCGGACGTTGTAGAGGTCCGCGTAATACAGGCACGCCTGCGCCACGGCGACCACGAGCAGGACTTTCCACAGGCCCTGCTCGTTGGCGACGATCTGCCACATCCAATCGCCCAGGCGCAGCCACGCGGCGAGCGCCACGACCGCGAGAATCAGCAACGTCTCGCAGGCGATCAGGACCGTGGTCCGGAGTGTCAGCGGTCGCATGACGCGAATCAGCCGGTCCTGGCGTCCGCCCGCGACGATGCGTAATAGCTGTAGTAGTAGCCGTAGGTCGCCTGCAGCGAGGCCTCGCTCACCCGGTTCAGCACGGCGCCCAGCACGCGGTCGGCGCCAAGCGCCTCGACGGCGCGCTGCACCAACGGGTACGGCGTCGAGTCGGCCTTGATGATGAGGACGACGCCGTCCACCATTGCGGCGAGCAGATTGGCGTCTGAGAGCACGCCGACCGGCGGAGTGTCGATGATCACCCAGCCAAACTGCTCGCGGGCTTCGTCGAGGAGCGCCCGCATCCTGCGCGACGTGAGTCCGGCCATCGGGTCGGAGGTCGGCCGGCCCGCGGGGAGCAGCGTGAGCCGCGGCGACAGCTCGTAGAGGGTCAGCTTCGGCTCGTCGGGCGAGTCGAGCGCTTCGCTCAGGCCAGACTCCGTCTGGATGCCGAACACCGTGTGAAGGGAGGGCCGGCGAAGATCGCCGTCCACGAGCAGCACGGTGCGCCGATACGACTCGCTCAGCGTCAAGGCCAGGTTCGCGGCTGTGAGCGACTTGCCCTCCCCGGCCGCCGCGCTCGCAATCATGACCACCTTCAGACCATTGGCCTCCTGCGCGTGGTGCAAGGCCGCGGCAAGCCGCCGGTACTGCTCGCGCGAGGTCGGCGCCATGCGCGTGTCAACCACCACCTTGGCCACCAGGCTCGGATCGAGGTGTCCGAGCGCCTCGTCCGACGCGGCGGCCGGGGCCGTGTCCGGTCCGATTGAGGCGGCTCCTGCTTCGTCGGCGTCGGCCTGCGGCCCGGCTTCATCCGGAGTCGTCGCCGCGGATCGTTCCGGCGGGAACATCTCATCTGCGAAGACCGGTGAGGCGGGCGGCTGGGCCGGCTTTTCTGCCGCCACCCGGCGCATCGCGTCCTGTATGCGACCCATCTACTCGTCTCCCCTCAGCTCCCGAAGAAGAAAAACCGCCGCCTGCGGACGACCGTCTCAAACAAAGGCCGGGACGCCGCTGACCGCTTCGGCGACGGCGCGTCGGCTGGCTCCGGCTCGGCCGGGAGCGACACGCGCGCCTTCAGCATCCGGAACGCCTTCTCGGCGTCTCTGGGCTCCGGCCGATCGGGTGGAGCATCGCCGGCCGGATCCGCGCCGGGCGCCGGCAGATCGAGCTCGGCGCACACTTCGTCCACGAGCGTCGCGTTCACGGGCTTCGTTCCGGCGGCATACCCGGCCATCATGGCGTTGTCGCCGATGACGCTGGCCAGCCGCGGCACGCCCCCGGAGCGCCTGAAGATCTCGGCAACCGCCTGCCGCGTGAACACGTTGCCGCCGACGCCACCGGCGGCGGTAATGCGCCCGGCGACGTAGAGCGTGGTCTCGTCCGCGGTCAGCGGACGCAGCCGGCACCGAAGCGCGATCCGCTGCTTGAACTGGCGCAGTGCGGGGTCGTTCAGGCGGCTGGCCAGCTCCGGCTGGCCGGCGATGATCACCGAGAGCAGTTTCTCGCTGTTCGTTTCGATGTTGGCGAGAAGCCGGATCTCCTCCAGGAGCTCGGTCGGAAGGCTCTGCGCCTCGTCTATCACGAGCAGCGTCGTCTCACCCAGTTGACGCGCCTTGCCCACCAGTTCCTCGAGTTCGAACAGCAAGGCCGTCTTCGATCCGTGCGCCTCTTTCGACAACCCGAACCGGCGCGCGAGCAGTTCGACGAACTCGGTCCGCGTCAGCACGGGATTCTGGACGAAGATCACGTGCACGCGTTCGGGCTGTTCGTCGAGGGCCGCGCGCAGCAGGGTGGTCTTGCCGAGCCCAGCCTCCCCGATGAGGAGGGTGAGGCCCTTCCGGCTGGTGATGGCATACCGCAGCCCGCTCAGGGCCTCGCCGTGCGACTCCGTCAGGACGAGGAAGCGCGGGTCCGGCGAGAGGTCGAACGGCCGCTCACGGAGGCCAAAGAACTGCTCGTACACCGACGTCACCGCACCATGCTGTAGGCCAGCACCGAGAGACACGCCAGAACGAAGCTGCCGAGCACGACATGCACGGCCACGTTGCGCGCCCGCGTGCGCCGCCGTTCGGCCGACGACCGCATCAGGGGCACGACCGCGAGCACCGGCAGGCCGACCACGGCCTTGACGTCGTCATCCGTCCGGAAGCTCGAGTCGCGATACTCCAGCAACGCGACCAGCCCCACGCCGACCACGAGCCCGGCGAGCATCCCCATTTGAACGAGCTGCAAGCGGTTCGGGCTGAACGGGCGCTCGGGCGTCTTGGCCGGATCGAGAATCCGAAACGTCTGTCCCTGCTGGCGCGTCTCGAGATTCGTCGCGATGCGCGCGTCCTCGCGCTTGGCGAGCATGTTCGAGTACGCTCCGCTCATCGTCCCGTAGTCGCGCGTGAGCTGAATCAGTTCGGTCTCCCGCGTGGGGGCCGCTTCGGCGCGCCGCTGATACTCCAGGGCTCTCTCACGCAGGACTTTCTCCTGAGCCTGCTGATCCACCATTTCGCGGTTCACATTGTCAAGTTGCGAGCGCGTGTCGGCAATCCGCTTCTGACGGTCGGCCTCGGCGGGCGACATCGCCACCGCGCCGGCCACCGAGAGCGGTGAAGAAAGCGCCTCCTGTTCGGCCTTCTTCTCGAGCTCGCCGATGACGCGCTTCGCCTTCGCGACCTCGGGGTGCTCGGGGGTGTATCTGAGCTCGAGGCCGGCCAGGTAGGCGCGATGCGCCGCCAGTTGCTGCATCGTGGTGCCGGAGCTCGCCCCGTTGCCCGTCGCCACCACGACGGCCGGCTCCACGGGAACGGTCAGGTTCTCGAGGTCCGACAACATCCGCTCGAGCTGGATTCGACGCTCCTGATTCCGGCTCAGGTTCTCGAGCAGCGCCTGAATCTGCATCTGGGTGTTCTGCAGCACCTGGAGGTTGGCCTGCAGTTGTTCCGGCAGCTCGCCGGCGTGCTGCCGCCGATAGTTCTCGAGCGCCCGTTCCTTCTCCTGCAGCCTGGCCAACTGCGTGTCCAGTTCCGATTCCAGGAACACGTTCGTGCTCTCGGCCTGATTGGCGCGATCGAGAATGCTCTCGTCGCGGAAGAGCCGGCCCAGCTCATCGACGACCCGCTTGACCTTCAGAGGACCGCTGCCGACATAGATCACGCGAAAGGCGTCGCCCTGGGCCACCTGCACGCGAATGTCCGCCTGCATCTGCTCGACGGCGTCCTGCATGACCCCCTCCGCGCGCAGCCCGGGGTACAGGTCGAACTCGGTGATCAGCCGCTCCAACTGGGTGCGGCTCAGGATCTGCTGCTGGATGGCGAACAGCCGCTGTTCGATGTCGGTGGTGACCGTCGATCGGACGTAGGTCTCGGGTACCCGCTGGGGAACGATCATGATGAGCGTTTCAGCACGGTAGAGGTTCGGCAGCGACCTGGCCCAGAGACCCGTCGCGGCCGCGATCACCGCGAACGGCACCAGGACGAACCAGAACCGCCGTCGAAGAATCCGAAGGATCTCTTCGGGTGCGTACTTTCTGCCTGGAAGCATCAGAATTGCCTCGCGCGTGCGTAGAGAGGGGCGAAAAAGCCGACCGACGCCAGCACGGCCCGGTTGTGGTTGAAGGGATGTGTGGCATCGGAGTAGTTGACGCCGAGGCTCACGAGACCCCAGAGCCCCACCGAGACACCGACCGTGTGGCGTTCGAACAACTGGAGCTCCGGCGAGAGCAGGAAGGCGGTGCTGCCGAAGCGGGAGCGATAGTAGCCGTAGTGAAGGGACAGTCCGACATTCTGGGCCGCCGCGATCGACACGGCTGCATGGCCGGCCAGGCCGCGAAGCGGGTTCTGCCCCGCGCCGAGGCCGACGCCGCCGCGATGAGTGGACACCGACGCATTGAGTGTCACGCGCGCTGCGGGGTTCCCTCCCACGTTCGCGCTCATGCTGTCCACGAACGCGACTTCGGTGACGCCTTCGATGAACCGGACGTTGCGCGAGTAGTGGCCGGCGACGCTCCAACTGCGGCCGATCCGGTGCGTGAGGCCCGCGTCACCCGTGACGAAGAACCGCGTATGGTTCTGGCTCCTCGCGATGGCGGACCCGGTGCCGAACGACAGCGTCGTATTGCGAGAGAGCGACAGGGCCTTGTTGTAGTTGACGCCCGCGTCAACGTGATGATTCTCGGATCTGACGGCGCCGGGGACGTCCTGACGCGACGTCATGTAGCCGTAGCCAAACCGGACACCGAACCCCTCCGTGATCGACAGCGTGTACCTGGCGGAGGCGTTATCGTGAATCTGCTGCTCGTCGGCCCCGGCATAGTTCGATCGGCGATGGTTGTACCCGAAGGCCAGCGCCGACCGCGTTGTGAGCTCCTGCCGCAAGCTCGCCGACGCCTGATAGCTGACCGTCGCGTCGCGGACGTCGCCCGCGTCGAAGTCGTCGGGCGGCGCGAAACCAGGACCCGATCCGAAGAGGCCCCTGAGATACCGGACGACGGTCGGCTCGCGAAAGGCCCCGACACTGGCCGAGAGGCTCGTCCGGGACGAGAGCGGCAAGCCCGCGCTCACCTGGCCCCGGTGCGAGACCACGAGCTGGTCGGAGAGGCCGGCAAAGGAGTTGACGCTCGAGCCGGCGCTGATGGCCAGGCTCGCGCTGGCGCCCGTCAGGGCGTAAGTCAGCCCGCCCGAGGCATGCCAGTTGTCCGACCGTCGGATGGTCTCGTCGAACGTCACCGGGTCCGTTCGCCGCCGGTCGATCACGCCCCCGCCGAGCGACAGCCGGCCGGAAAGATTCTGGCCGATCCGGCCCGTGCCGTTGCCGAACCACGCCCGCTGCTGGCCTCCGGCCGTACCGGCCGGCACCTGCCCGGCGCCGCCCTGTCCGGCGCCGCCCTGCATCGGCTGGCCCTGCGAGCCTTGCGCGAACGCCGGCACGGAGCTGACCGCGAGCGTCAGGACGCACCACGCAGAGATGAGACCGGAGAGCTTCGACATCATCATCGGACTGAAAACGACCGCCTGCCGGCCGGTCCTACCGCACGATCACCGTATCCCCGGGCTTCAGCTCGATGTTCTGGCCGAGGTTTCTACCCTTCGACAGGTCCTCGTAGTTCACGGTGTAATGCAGCGTCTTGCCAGCCTCCGTGCGCAGGACGAGGATGTTCTTCTTGTCCGCGAACTCGTGCAGGCCGCCGGCCATGGCGATGAGCTGCAGCACCGTGAGCGGCCCGGTCGTGTTGTAGGGTCCCGGCTTGCCGATCATGCCCACGATGTAGACCTTGCGGCTGTTGATCTGCTTGACGGTGACGGACACGACAGGCTGCTCGAGGTACTTCCTGGCGGCCTCGGTGATCGCCACACAAAGCTCCACCGGCGTGAGGCCCGCGGCCTGGATGTCGTTCAGCAGGCGGACGGAGATCTTGCCGTCCGGCCGGACGACCACATCGCCGGACACCGTCTCGTCGCCCCAGAAATCCACGTGCAGGATGTCGTCTGCGCCGATGATGTAGTCGGGTGGCGGCGGACTCAGGAACGTGGCGCGCGTGCCGAGCGTCGGCGACGCGCCATTGCCGTCTGCCTGATCGCCCGGGGGCGGCTGATTGCAGGTCTGCGCGAACGCGCTCATGGGATTGGACGTCATCAGTCCTACTGTAGCCAGCCCGAGAACCGCCAGTTTGATCGCGTTCATAGTTTCCACCTCACGCTCAAGGGGTCAGACCCGCTTCGCGAGCGGGGTCAGACCCCTTCATCGGTATTCTTTGAACGGCAACTGGCAATCGTGCTTCCTCAGGAAGTTCAGGAAGCGCTTGTAGTCGGCCGTTTCCATATTGAAGAGCTTGAGCACGATCTTGTAGTTGCCGCGCGCCTCTTCGAGGCCTTTGTGAACGAGCTCCCGCACGTTCGTCCGCGTAATCTCTCGATTCATGTAGAGCGGGTAGACGGCGGTCCAGAACGACTCTCGCTCGCTGACGAGCTTTCTGAACAGGTCGTCGGCCACCGAGCGGCGACGCTCACGACCGGGGTGCACCTGGCCGTTGTGCGGCGCGACTTTCATGTCCGCGGGAAGGTCCGAGAGCTGAACGATCTCGTTGCGGCCCGTCACGATCAGGCGCTCGACGACGTTTTCGACCTGGCGGACGTTGCCGGGCCAGGCGTACGCGCAGAGCGCCTCCATGGCGTCCTCTGAAACCGCCCGCACGGGGCTGAAGTGGCGGCCGTTGCCGTTGCCCTGGCCGTAGGCCTGCCCCGGCACGTTCGGGTCGCCCGGCTGCGTGAAACGCCGCAGGAAGTGATCGACGAGCATCGGGATGTCCTCCCGGCGATCGCGCAGCGGCGGCACGACCAGGTGAATCACGTTGATCCGGTAGTAGAGATCCTCGCGAAACTGCGCCTGGGTGATCAGGTCGCGAAGCTCGCGGTTGGTGGCCGCCATGATCCGGACGTTGGTCACGCGCGCCATCCGCTCGGCGCCGACCTTCTGGATCTCGCCGGTCTCGAGGAATCGCAGCAGGAGGCCCTGCATGCGCAAGGTCATCTCGCCGATCTCGTCGAGGAAGATCGTGCCGTTGTCGGCCATCTCCAGCTTGCCGGGCTTGTCGCGATAGGCCCCGGTGAAGCTGCCCTTCACGTGGCCAAACAGCTCCGATTCGAGCAGGGTCTCCGGGATCCCGGCGCAGTTGACGGGCACGAAGGAACTGGCGCGCGCGCTGCGGTCGTTGATGGCGCGGGCGACGACTTCCTTTCCCGACCCGCTCTCGCCGGTAATCAGGACCTTCGCGTCGGACCGCGCGATGCGCTCGATCTCCGCGCGCAGTTCTGTAATGACCGGGCTCTCGCCGATTAGCTGAACTGGTCCATGCCCGTTGTTTCTCATCGGCCCCACCAAGGCGACAAGCCGCCCCCGCTGGAAATAGCAGGTGGTCTGGCTGCAAACGGCCGACCGGCCGGACGCCGGGCGGACGGCGTCGGTATCCGCTTGGGATGCAACGAGATGCTGCCCGCCTGGACGGATTCGCGTGGGACGGCCGCGGGCCGGAAGACCCGGCCGGGTTGAAGAAAGTCGCGCTATCTGAGGTATTTCCTCTGGATGAGGTCGGACAATCGCACCACCAGCGAGCGGCCGGCGATCGGCAGGTCCATCGACAACTCGGCATCCGGGTCCGGTTCCCCGGCCCCGAGGTACTCGTAAACGACCAGCGACGTGCCCTGGAGCCTCCTGTCTGTGGTCTCGATCGGCTGACGCCACCGCTCCACGAACTTCGAGGAGCGCAATTCCTTCTGGAACAATTCCAGGACGACCGACCTGCTCGGGCGATCTTCGATGACGACGTACCGCGTTCCCAGTTCTTGAAGCGTCAGGTAGATCTCGTCCGGCGTCTTGATTCGGTCCTGATAACCGACATCGTCCATCCGTGAAGTCGTGAAGACCTTGTCAGAGCGCAGGACGACCAACTGCCTGTCAGGGTCGTGTTTACGCACGAAGAACGTGAAGAAGCCGGTATCGATGTCTCCACTGAACATGACTGTGGGTCCAGGCTTCGACGCGAGCACGAACTGCGCGGCCTCTTCGTACCCGCC
>Ga0214472_10007404_pt1 | contig 11495 bp, 8 predicted proteins | sample RVTome_6_FD_207662 | JGI IMG/M metagenome (GOLD analysis project Ga0214472, IMG submission 207662) | Soil microbial communities from uranium-contaminated site in the Upper Colorado River Basin, Wyoming, United States - RVT140D175 | ecosystem: Environmental > Terrestrial > Soil > Contaminated >...
AATCCGGATGACTGCATTGATTGCGCCTATTGCGAGGCAGTTTGTCCGGTAAACGCCATATTTGACGAGTTCACGGTCCCGGCCAAGTGGCGTCCGTACATCCAGAAGAACCGCGAATTCTTCAAAAAGTAAATGCCGGTAGCGTAAAAAACCTGTTGTTCGTCTCGATCCTCATCAAGGGAGTTGGACCGGAGCTAACATGAATTTGTTCTGGTTAATGCTAAGGCGCGTTAACGTACTGAGTACGTTCCGGGAGTTGGGCACCGACCGGCAACGCCGGGAAACGATGATTGCCCTGGCATCAACCCAGATGCTGGTGCAGCTGTCCAGCATGCCCGTTGCCATGACCATCCCTTCGGTGGCTCGCTACTTCGATGTCGATGTGTCCCAGGCCGCCTGGATGATCATCATCCGGTTGCTGATGCTGGGCAGCACCGTGTTCCTGGCCGCCCGGCTAGGAGAAAAGTTTGGCCACGTGCGGGTCTTCCTCCTTGGCGCTATCACAATGTGCGTGGGCAGCGTGCTCTCTTCCGCTGCCATGAGTTTGAACCAGCTAATTTTCTGGAGCGCTGTGGTGGGCGTTGGCGGTGCGATGATTACAGCCAACTCCAACGCCATATTGGCCATCGTCTTCAGGCCCGAGGAGCGAGGCAGGGCATTCTCAGTCCCGGTGGTTTCGGCCCGTATCGGCACGCTGATTGGCCTGGTCCTCTTCGGAGTGTTTCTCCAGTTCTTCAGCTGGCGTCTGGTCTTCCTGACTTCGCTACCCATCGGTTTGCTGGCCCTCAAGACCAGTTACCCGCTGCTCAAGTACCAGGCCCAGCAGTTCACTCAAGACGTCAGGAACATTTCAATCAATTACATCGGTGCTGCGTTGATGGTGGTGACTCTGGGCACCTTCGTTCTGTCGGGCTTGCATATCCATGGTGGTGCCGAAGCGTTTAACACCCCCGATGCTCTGCGCTACCACATACCAATGCACCTGTTATTCCTGGCTTTGCTGGGCCTGTTCATCCTGGTGCAGTCGCGCAGCAGTGAGCCCTTCGTCGATTTCCGGTATTTTAAAAAGAAATACTTCTCAACGGCCCTTTACAGCAACACCACCTTCCACTTCTCCATGCTGGCGGTGACCACGTTGATTCCCATCATGGTTGAAAACGGGCTGGGAAAACCGCCAATTTTCGTGACCCTGGTCCTGATGCCCAACCAGCTCCTGGGACTGTTTTTGCCAACCCTGGCCGGGTGGGTCTACGACCGGTACAACCCCAGGTGGCTCCGGCCGGGTGCCCTGGCCAGTATTGCCCTGGGTTTCCTGCTGGTGGGTATATTTTCCAGCCAGGTGGCGATTTGGGGCATTCCCTTGCTGATGCTGCCCACCTATATTGGCGCCAACCTGTTCAACACCGCCAACAATGCCCTGGTGATGAACACGCTGCCGGAGGATCGTAGCTTCGCCTCGGGCATGCTGGAGACGACCAGGCAAATGGGGCACACGCTGGGAGCCACCGTCGGCGCGACGGCGCTGGGCCTGGCCTTGCCGGCGGCTATCGCCTTATTGCCACTGGCGGATTCGCAGATATCATACCGCGAAGGGTTTCAGTTCGCCGCCCTGGCGGTAGTATTGACCATGTTATCGGGAAGTATGGTGGCAATTTTCCAGAAGATTCCGGAAACAACGGCGAAACGTCGTATACCCGGGGCGGTGCCTCAGGCCAGCGGCGGCGACGGCTAGGCCAATCCGGCGACTTTCGATTTTTGAAGGACGGTTACGGCCGTCCTTTTTATTTGCCAGATTGGTCCGCAGCGGTCGACCAACCGTTGCCACTTGACCTGGGTCAGGCTAAACTAACGAAGTTTTGGCCCGCTGGCGGTTGGGCTAACCGACTGCAACGAAAAAGGAGCAAAGAATCATGGCGCTGTTTCTACGAGACGAAGAGGTCAATCAATGTGTGTCAATCGAAGAAATGTTGGATGCCATCGAGTCGATGCAGCGCCATTTCGGGTGGGGTGAGGCCTGTAATCTCCCCCGCCGCAAGATGATCGCCAGTGGGGGATTGCTGGCGGTGATGGGCGGTGGCCTGTTCTACCAGGGCGTGCTGGGCATCAAGACCTACACCGTGGTGAAGGGACAGTACTCTTTCCAGGTAAGCCTGTACGATGCCGATACCGGCAAGTTGCTCTGCTATAGCCAGGCCAACCGTTTAGGGCAGTTACGCACCGGGGCCACCACCGGGATTGCGGTCAAGTACCTCTCCAATCCCGATGCGGTCACCGTGGGTATCATCGGCACCGGGTACCAGGCGTCCACGCAACTGGAGGCGGTGTGTAAAGTAAGGGGAATAAATCGGATCAAGGCCTATAGCCGCACTACTGAGCGTCGCGACAGCTTCGCTGAGAAGCTGTCGGACTCGCTGAACGTGGACGTTGTATCGGCGCCCAGCGGTGAAGCAGCCGGGCGGGACAGCGACATTGTAATCTGCATCGCCGCGGCAATGGACCCGGTGCTGCAAGGCGAGTGGTTGTCGGCCGGCACCACCGTGGTGGCCGCCGGTCCGACTACCTGGCGGGCCCGGGAGGTGGACGACGCCGTGCTGACCCGCGCCGACCATATCATCGTCGACTCCTTGGAGCAGGCCCAACTGGAGGCAGGCGATATGGCCAGCGCGGCGGACCGAGGTCTTTTGCAGTGGAGCAAGCTCCAGGAGTTGCGGCACGTCGTGTCAGGTTACACCAAAGGCAGGGGTAGCCCCCAGGAAATCGTCTACGCAAAATTGATGGGCACCGGGGTTGCGGATGTCGCTGCCGCCAAGCTGGCTTATGACCGGGCCCAGGCCAGGGGTCTGGGCACCCATATGGATTGGTAGGGGTAAGGTTCACCGACCGGATAGCTGGTCGCCGCATCCAGCGCAATCGGCGGCGTATTTGAATGCCCAGGGCGCTGGCCGCCTTATCGCCGGATCACTACCGTGTCACAGATCAGGTCGTGGAGCCCTCTTTTGTCCTGTCTCCAGGCGATCATCAGAAACCCGGCTCCCAGAATAATCGCCGACGGGACATAAGCCAGGTACCTGGCCAGCGCACGACCAACTCCCACTCTGGAGCCATCGGTCCGGACCACGTATAGTCTGAAGGGTCTTTTGCCGATAGTGGTTGCCCAAGTCGCGACGGCGCCAGTGTAGTAAACCAGGTTCAGGCCCAGGCTAAACAGATCGCCTGCGGTCAGTTCTTCGCTGGAAGCCAAATAGTCGGCGATGGATTCCCCGGAGACAATTGGCCAGACCAGAAGGAACAGTGCCGTCATGAGAACGGCGTCGATTAAATAGGCCAGCAGGCGGACCCAGAAACCGCCGGGCAGTCCCAACCGGTTCCCGCAGCTAAAGCAGAAGTTGCTGCCCGGCGGATTGAGGGTCTGGCAAGACCGGCATTGGGGCTGGATTAGAACGCCTATCTTCACTGAACCTGCCCACCATTGAGATACTCGATCATCGGCTGAACGTTGTAATTGCCTTGCGACATCAGCAAGCTTTCCACCGCGGCTCTGGCGGTGTCCAACGAGGTGAAGCAGGGAATGCGCCGCTCCACTGCGGCCCGGCGAATGTCAAATCCGTCCCGCAACACCGAAGTGGACTCGGAGACGGTGTTGACCACGGCCCCAACCCTGGCGTCTTCGATCACGTCGATCACGTTGGGGTGTCCCTCGCTGAGCTTTTTAGTAATCATGGTTACCGGCAAACCCAGGGCGTCGATCATCGCCGCGGTGCCTTCGGTGGCGTACAGGCGACAATCGGCCCGCAGCAGCTCTCGCACCAGCGGCACTGCCTCTGCTTTATTCCGGTCGGCGATGCTCAACAGGACGCCCATCCCCCGGCGCAAGTTCAAATTAGCCGCCAGCAAAGCCTTGCATAGGGCGGCGGGAAAATCTCGGTCGATGCCCATTACTTCCCCAGTAGACTTCATCTCCGGCCCCAGGTACCAGTCAACTCCCACCAGCTTGGCCATCGAAAACACCGGCGCCTTGATGGCCACCAGGTTCTGCCTGGGCCAGAGGCCGCCCGGGTAGCCCATTTCCGCCAGGGTGCGGCCCAGCATAACTCCAGTGGCCAATTTGGCCACCGGCACCCCGGTGACCTTGGAAATGAAGGGAATCGTCCGGCTGCCCCGGGGGTTCACCTCCAGAACATACACTGAAGTGGCCGCAGAATCCACAACCTTGAGGTGCGGGCTGCGATAGGCGCTGCCCCCCTGAATCACGAACTGGATGTTCATCAACCCTCGAACGCCCATGGCCAGACCGATGCGAGTACTGTAGTCAACCAGCGTGTTTACTTCTTCATCGGACAGGTTCAGTCCAGGGTAAATGGCCATCGAGTCGCCGCTGTGCACGCCGGCGCGCTCGATATGCTCCATGATCCCGGGGATGAGGACCTGCGTACCGTCGCAGATGGCATCAACCTCGCACTCCTTACCTTCCATATAGTGATCGACCAGCACCCGCCGGTCGGGTGACACCTGGGTGGCCACCGTCAGATAGCGGATCAGCTCCGTGGCGTTTTGAACAATCTCCATCGCCCGTCCGCCCAACACGTAGCTGGGGCGCACCACCACTGGATAGCCGATGTTCTGGGCGATTTGCAGTGCTTCCGATACCGATGTAACCGTTGCTCCCGGCGGCTGAGGGATGCCCAAACGGGACAGGAACTCGTCAAACTTGTGCCGGTCGGAAGCGGTGTCAATGACCTGGGCGGAGGAACCCAGTATGGGAAGTCCATTCCGGGCCAATATTTGAGAAAGATCAATGGCAGTCTGGCCACCGAACTGCACCACTGAGGACGGCGGGTCATCATCGACCGTTTCGTTGTCAATAATGTCTCTCACCGACTCCTCGTCCAACGGTTCAAAGTAGAGCCGGTCGCTGGTGTCGAAGTCGGTGGAAACCGTTTCCGGGTTGGAGTTGATCATGATGCTCTTGACTCCCGCCTCAGACAATGCCCAGGCGGCGTGGACGCTGCAATAATCGAACTCGATGCCCTGACCGATACGGATTGGCCCGCTGCCGATGACCACGGCCTTCTTGCCGGGCAGCGGCAACGCCTCGTTTTCCTGTTCGTAGGAGCTGTAGTAGTAAGGCGTTACCGCTTCAAACTCAGCGGCACAGGTGTCGACCATTTTATACACCGGGCGCAATCCCCAGCTTTGACGCAGGTTCCTGACCTGCTCCGGCAGCATGTCAGCCAGGGTCCCTACCTGTTCGTCGGCAAATCCCAGCCGTTTGGCCTTTACCAATAACTCGGGAGTCAGATTTTCCGAGAGGAGCTGGTGCTCCATGTTAACGATGCGTTCCAGGGCGCTCAGAAACCAGGGATCGATGAAGCTTTTACGGATCAAAGTCGCCTGGTCCACGTTGCGCCGGAGGGCCGTGGTCAAAGCCCAGAGGCGCAAGTCGTTGGGATACATCGGCAATTTTTCCAGGTCGATCTGGTCGTCCCCGGCGCTGCGCCAGCTGGGGTCTTCCCACATCAGGCTGCGATTGCCCAGTTCCAGAGAACGGGTGGCCTTTTGCAGGGCGGCTTCAAAGGACCTCCCGATGGCCATTACCTCGCCGGTGGACTTCATCTGGGTGGTAATATGCCGGTCACCGTTGGGAAATTTGTCGAAGGGCCAGCGGGGTATCTTGACCACACAGTAGTCCAGGGCGGGTTCAAAAGCCGCGCCGGTCTTGCCGGTAACGGCGTTGGTTATTTCATCCAGCCTTTTGCCCACGGCGATTTTGGCGGAGACCCGGGCGATGGGATAGCCAGTGGCCTTGCTGGCCAGGGCGGAGCTGCGGCTGACCCTGGGGTTGACTTCAATGACGTAGTAGGGCGAGTCCGGCTCCCACTTGAATGAGAGGACCTCCTCCACCCTGGGGTGGGGACGCAGAGCCAGTTGCACGTTGCAGCCGCCCTCGATGCCCAGCCCCCGGATGATTTTCAGGCTGGCGCTGCGCAGCATCTGATACTCTTTGTCGGTCAGGGTCTGGCTGGGCGCCACCACAATGCTGTCACCGGTGTGGGCGCCCATGGGGTCCAGGTTCTCCATGTTACAGATGGTGATGCAGTTGTCCGCGCCATCCCGCATGACTTCATACTCGATTTCCTTCCAGCCCACCAGCGAGCGTTCCAGCAGCACCTGGGAAATGGGGCTCATTGCCAGCCCCGTCCGGACAATGGTCTCGAACTCGGCCCAGGTGTTGGCGATGCCCCCGCCGGTGCCTCCCAGAGTGTAAGCCGGGCGCACCACCAGAGGCAGTCCCATTTCCAGGCCAAAACTGCGGGCCTCTTCCAGGGTGGACACCGAGCCGTTGGGAGGTTCCGGCTCACCGATTTCGTGGAGGAACTTCCGGAAGAATTCCCGGTCTTCCGCCTTGCGGATGGTCGCCAGTGGGGTGCCCAGCAGGCGCACCTGGTACCTGTCCAGGATTCCAGCGTCGGCCAGAGCCACTGCCAGGTTCAGCCCGGTCTGGCCGCCCAGGGTTGGCAGGATACCGTCGGGGCGCTCCCGCTGGATGATGCGTTCCAGCACCTCCACGGTCAGCGGTTCAATGTAAACGCTGTCGGCGACGTCCTGGTCGGTCATGATGGTGGCCGGGTTGGAGTTGACCAGAACGGTGAAGACTCCCTCTTCGCGGAGGGCCTTGCAGGCCTGGGTACCGGCGTAATCAAACTCGGCGGCCTGTCCAATAACGATGGGGCCGGAACCAATCACCAGGACTTTTTCCGGCTTCTTTTGCCCATCTATCACGGGTTTATGACTCCTCTGGTGAACACGCCGTCACCCGGGCCCATGGCCTCTTCAGAATGTCGGGAGCACCCCAGGAAGCTCGATCAGCTTTCTCTGGTGCAGTAGATTAAGCATCTGGTAAATAAACGAGCCGTAGAGCTCGCCCTCTCGGTCAAACTTGCTCATCCCCGGAAAGTCCTGCTGGGCCCTGGCGGGCACCCGGAAATTGACCTTATTGTCGTCAATTTTCTCCAATTCTATGCAGCCCACCGGTTCTGCCAAGGCCTGGTTGGTCCGCCGGTCCACCAACTTGACCCAGAGTCCCCAATTGCGGCCCAGCCTGGCCCGGTTTACCGATCCTACCTGGTAGCCATAATGCTGGCAGCTAAAGGTGGGCACCACCTCGTCCAACAACTCCAACGCCTCCGACAAGCTGGCCGGAAGCTCCATCTCCACCCCTTCCTCCAGTAAAACCATGCTGAATGTAGACATAAAAAAACCCTCCAAATAATGCGTCCAGGAAAAAGGAATGTAATAACACTAGTGTATATGGGTGTCGCGATTCAACTATATTTGGAGGCCAATACGGGCGGTTTGTTCTGCTTCATCCACCAGCCTTTTGTTCTAACAGCCTTTTCTTCCGGCTCTGAATTCACCGATCATCTCCAGGAATTTGTCAAAAACATACTCGTTGTCTCTGGGGCCGGGCGAAGCTTCTGAATGGTATTGGATCGTCAGGAGAGGAATGTCCCGATGCGACAGTCCTTCAACGGTGTAGTCGTTCAAATTTAACCGGGAGACCTCCAGGCCAGCGGGCAGCGAATCGGCGTCCACCGCATATCCGTGATTCTGAGCGGTGATGTAAACTCTGCCTGTGCCCAGGTCTTTCACCGGATGGTTGGCTCCCCGGTGGCCGAATTTCAACTTGTAGGTCGTGGCGCCCATCGCCCGAGCGATTAGCTGGTGGCCCAGACAGATACCCATCATGGGAACCCGGCCCAGCAGTTGCTTCACGTTGGCGGTAACGTAGTCCAGGAGTTGCGGGTCGCCAGGGCCCGGGGACATCAACACGCCCGATGGCTGTAGTGAAAGAATCTCATCGGCGGAAGTGGCAGCCGGTACGGCGATTACCTCGCAACCCCGCTGCTTCAAAAGTCGTAGAATGTTGTATTTTAGGCCGCCGTCGGTAACCAGGATGCGGTACCTGGGCGGTTCACCAGCCGAATCATCACCCTCCCAGGTGTACCGTACCTCGGTGGATACGGTGCTAACCAGGTCCAGGTCATCATAGCGGGGGGCCCCGGCCAGATTAGCGATGGCCGCCTCTGGCGACCCGGTGGTGATCATTCCCATCATCACCCCCTGATTGCGCAGGCGTCGGGTGATGGCCCGGGTATCCACGCCGGCGATACCGGGTATCCCCTGGGACTTCAGGTATTCGTGCAGGGTCAACTCGCAGTTGCCGTGGCTGGGCTGGTCGCAGTGCTCCCGCACGATCAGGGCGCGCACCTGGATGCGGCGGGACTCAATGTCTTCGCGATTAATGCCGTAGTTACCCACCATCGGATAGGTCAGAGTGACCATCTGACCGGCGTAGGAGGGATCGGTGAGGACCTCCTGGTAGCCGGTCATACTGGTGTTGAAGACCACCTCGCCATGGCCAGCGACGTCCGCTCCAAAGGATTCTCCCTGGTGCACCGAGCCATCTGCCAATACCAGATATGCCTTGTCAGCCAAGTTAGCTCACCTGTTCCGTCAAAGCTGATCCTCCAAACACAATCTGCCCCCCCACCAGCGTGGCGACCACCCGACCCTTGAGGGTTGTCCCTTCCAGGGGCGTGTTCCTGCCTTTGGAGGCGAACTCCCGGGGGTCTACCCGCCATTCCTGGTTGGGGTCGAAGAGGACGATATCAGCGGGGGTGCCAACCTTCAGGGTGGATAACGCGGCGAAATCAGGCCCCAAAATGCCGGCCGGGCCGACGGTCAGTCGGTCAATCAACGTGCTGAGACTGAGCCGGTTCTGGTGCACCAACTGCATCAAAGACCCCAGCGCGGTTTCCAGGACGCTGATTCCGAAGGACGCGTCCTGATAGGTGACCTGTTTGCTGGCCAGGTCGTGGGGGGCGTGGTCGGTGGCGACGCAGTCGATTACGCCTTCGGCCAGGGCTTCCACCAGGGCGTCAAGATCGTGCTGGGAACGGAGGGGCGGGTAGACCTTGGTGAAGGTATCGTAGCTGCGCGGCCCGGCAACGTCATTGCTTGAGTCCTTGCCGCCCAGGGCCCACCGGTCGGTGATGGTCAGGTGGTGAGGGCAAACCTCGGCGGTCACCGGGATGCCCCGGGCCTTGGCCTGCCGGACCAGGGCAATCGAGCCGCTGGTGCTGAGGTGGGCCACATGCAGTCGCCCCCCGGTCAGTTCCGCCAGCGAAATATCCCGGGCGATCATCGCCTCTTCGGCGGCGGCCGGTATCCCGGGCAGCCCCAGGCGGGTGGCGACCCAGCCTTCGGCCATTACCCCGCCTCGCGACAGGGAACGCTCCTGACAGTGATTGATGATGGGCAGCCCCAGGTCCTGACTGTAGGCCAATGCCAGCCGCATCAGGTTGTCATCGTATACCGGGTCGCCGTCATCACTGAAAGCCACCACCCCGGCGGAGGCCAGTTCGGCCATTTCAGCCAGTGCTTTGCCCTGTCGCTCCCGGGTGACGCAGCCAATGGGAAAGACTCGGACCACTCCCTCGGCGGCGGCGCGGCGTTGGATGAATTCCACCACAGCGGCGTTGTCGATGGCCGGGTCGGTGTTGGGCATGCAGCAAAGCGAGGTGAACCCGCCTCGCGCTGCCGCCCGGGTGCCGGTGGCGATGGTCTCCTTGTACTCGAAACCTGGCTCGCGCAGATGGCAATGCAGGTCGATAAATCCGGCACAAGCCACCAGACCTTTGCCGGACAATATCCAGCAGTCTTCTGGTATATCGTCCGTGGCTAACGTGTTGCCCACGGAAAAAATCTTGCCGTCTTTAATCAGCAGGTCACCGACAACATCCAGCCCCTGGCTGGCGTCGATTATCCGGGGACCTTGAATCAGGACTGTTTCGGTCATAGTTGGTGATTCGATTGCCCTGCCCGCTACCTTCGTGCTATTGGAGTATCAATGATGCCGTGAGACACCGACACCTGATAAAGCAGGGCCATGCGCACCGCCACACCATTGGTGACCTGTTCCTCGATGACTGAACTGCCGCCGTGGGCCAGGCCGGAGCTAATTTCGATGCCCTCGTTCATCGGGCCCGGGTGCATGACCAGGGCGTTGGGTTTGGCCGAGGTCAACCTGCTCTCGGTCACCTGCCAGCGTCGAATGTACTCCCGGATGCTGGGGAGAAAGCCGCCGTTCTGACGCTCCGACTGCAAACGCAGCGCCATCACCACGTCAGCCCCTTGGATGGCCCGGTCCAGGTTGGTGTCCACTTTAACCGACGCCAAACAATGGTCCGCCGGCAGGCGCCCCTGGGGGCGCAACAAGTCCGCCGGCAGCAAAGTTCCCGGGCCGCACAGCGTTACGTTGGCGCCCATTTTGGCGAATCCCCACATAGCGGAGCGGGCCACCCGGCTATGCAGCACGTCGCCAACGATTACCACCTTGAGACCGGCCAGACACCCCAGTTTCTCTTGCACGGTGAACAGGTCCAGCAGTGCCTGGGTTGGGTGGGCGTGGAGGCCGTCTCCGGCGTTGATTACACTGACTCTGGGCAGGTGGCGGGCCAGAAAGTTGGGCGCACCGGCATGAGGGTGGCGAATCACCAGAATGTCTACTCCCATCGCCTGCAGGGTCAGACCAGTGTTCAGCAGCGACTCACCTTTCTCGACGCTGCTGCCCGATGCACTCATGTTAATCACGTCGGCGCTCAGCACCTTGCCCGCTTCTTCAAAGGATATGCGGGTGCGGGTGCTGGCTTCGTAGAAGAGGGTTACCACCACCCGCCCTCTCAGCGTGGGCACCTTCTTGATGTCCCGCTTCAGCACCTCTTTCATGGCGTGGGTGTTTTCCAAAACTGAAGCGATCTCCCCGGTAAGGAAATCATCCAGGTCCAGGACGTGCTGCCTGGGTCTGGTCTCGCCGTTGTCGGGCCCAACCCCCGCGGCAGTGCCGATGGCCGCGGGATGCGACCGACGCATCAGTTCAGTCCTCCCGGCGCAGGATGGCAACTTCGTCCCGGCCATCGACTTCGGTCAAGCGGACTTTCACCTGTTCTTCCAGGCTGGTGGGAATGTTCTTGCCAATGTAGTCGGCCCGAATGGGGAGCTCCCGGTGCCCTCGGTCCAATAGAATTGCCAGTTGCACCCGTTGCGGGCGTCCGAAGTCGTTCAGGGCATCCATTGCCGCCCGAATGGTGCGTCCGGTGTAGAGGACGTCATCCACCAGCACTACCTTCTTGTCGTGAATGTCGACCGGGAAGCTGGTGGGCTTGATCACGGGACGGGACCGGCGTTGCAGGTCGTCGCGATAGAGGCTGATATCCAGCTCAGCCACCGGCACTCGACTGCCTTCATACTCCTCGATGTTTCGCGACAGCCGGTGGGCGAGGGTCACCCCCCGGGTCTGAATCCCCACGATCACCAGGTCCTCAATGCCCCGGTTGTGTTCCAATATTTCATGGGAAACCCTGACCAGAGCGCGGCGGATGTCATCCGAGTTCATTATCTGGTGCTCGGCCATTGAAACCTTGTGAATGCCTGAT
>Ga0214472_10007406_pt1 | contig 11493 bp, 8 predicted proteins | sample RVTome_6_FD_207662 | JGI IMG/M metagenome (GOLD analysis project Ga0214472, IMG submission 207662) | Soil microbial communities from uranium-contaminated site in the Upper Colorado River Basin, Wyoming, United States - RVT140D175 | ecosystem: Environmental > Terrestrial > Soil > Contaminated >...
AACATACTTGCCGCACGTTCAGCAATATCAGCGTGGCCGTTAGTAATCGGATCAAATGTGCCTGGATAGATTGCTGTTACCATTTGTGTTTCCTTTTTAACTATCTTTGCTCTGCTCAACCAACAAGGATTGTACCTGACCTGCTATTTTTTGTTTCTTTATATGCCAGCCTTCAGGCAGCGTTATATTTCTTTCAGACTCAATATAAACCAATCCTCTGGCATTCAACAATGATTCTTCAGTAATTAATGCACAACATTTTTCAACATATCCCTGTGCAAACGGCGGATCGAGAAAAATAATATCAAAACCTTTTGCTCCCTGGCGAAGCCAGGTCATCGCATCAGCAAGCTGGATAACATGATTTTCGCTTTTTAATGTTTCTGCGTGCTTTCTTAATGATTCAACTATTTTCGGGTTGGACTCAACCATAACCACTTCTGCGGCATCACGAGACAGTGCTTCAAAGCCCAGCGCACCGGTACCGGCAAACAAATCCAGACAACGTGCACCAACGATTTCCTGTTGTATCCAGTTAAATAATGTTTCGCGAACGCGATCAGGCGTCGGCCGCAAACCGGGAGAATCAATGACGTCGAGTTTTCTGCCGCGCCACTTGCCGGCAATAATGCGAATCTTACCCGGCGCGGCCAATTTCTATGGCTCTTCTTGCTTTTCTTCTGAAGAACCAACCATCACAGTGATTAATTTATCCGGTGTCAGGCGACGTTTAAAAGCATCTTTAATTTGATCAATGGTGACTGCTTCAACGTTTGCATTAAATGTATCCAGATAATTCAGTGGCAAACCATAGTAAGCGATAACAACAACGTAATTAAGAATCTTGCTATTACTGTCGACTCGCAATGCATAACCGCCGGTAATGTTTTTCTTCGCTGCAATTAATTCTTCCTCGGTCGGCCCTGTTTCGATAAATTGTTTTATGTTTTCCACTAATACAGAAAGCGCTTCATCAACCTGATCTGATCGAGTTTGTAAACTCGCAAGGAATGGGCCATTAAAACGCATAGGTGAAAAATAACTGTAGGCACTATAAGACAACCCACGTTTTTCACGAATCTCTTCAAACAGACGTGAGACCATGCCGCCACCACCAAGCACATGGTTACCAACATAAAGCGGAAAGTAATCCGGATCACCGCGCATTAATCCCGGTTGACCAACAAGAATATGTGTTTGTGCAGAAGGATGTTCGATAAATATCGTATCAGCCTTTTCCAAATCTTTAACTTTTTCTAATGGCTCGGCTTTTTTACCTTGCGCAAGTTCAGAAGTTAAATCTTCAGCAATTTGTTTGGCTTGTTTTTGATCAACCGCACCAACAATAACAATCATTGCATTGCTGGCAACATAATAATTTTTATAAAAATTAATAATGTCTTCGCGTTTAATAACCGTTATAGATTTTTCTGTACCATCATTGGGGCTTGCATACGGATGAGACTGATAAACCGCTTTCATAAACGCATCCTGCGCTATTGCACCCGGCGACTGTTGTTTTGCTTTTAAGCCAATCAATGTTCGCGCACGTCGTCGTTCCAATGCATCTTTAGGAAAATCAGGTTTTGAAAAAACCAGCTTTAAATTTTCTATGGCTTTTGCTAATAAGGGTTCATCCGTTAACGTTCTTAATGATACTGAAGAGTAATCATAGCCCGCATCCGATCCATAAATTGCACCAAGCGATTCAAAGCCATTGCTAATTGCATCAGCATCAAGACCACCTGCGCCCTGACTTAACAAACCATTGGTCAATGCAGCTAAACCCGGCAAATCACCATTACGACTGCCGCCCGCATCAAAAACAATTTCCATATCAACCATTGGTAACTCAGGTGCATGCACATAATAAACTTCCGTGCCTTTACTGGTTTTCCATGTTTCTATTTTTGGCGAAGCCTGTACCGACCAACTAACAAACAATAATAATGAAAAGAGAAAACCAGATGCTTTTTTAGATATGCTTTTATCGTACATGACCCATACCTCCTGCCGGTGGACGCTTCGCCGCCTTATCCATTGGTAAAGGATCGAGTTCGGCTATTGTAAGCCGATCATCAACTAAATATTTTTTTGCGACTTCCATAACCTGTTCTGCCGTTACCGATTTAACTCGTTCAACATATTTATCTGCAAGACGCCATGACAAACCAATGGTTTCCAATGTGCCCAGTGTCATTGCCTGATAAAAAACAGAATCCTTTTCATAAACATCGCTGGAAACAACCTGTGCTTTAACGCGTTGTAGTTCTGCTTCGGTGACAGGATGATTCTGTAAATCCAGAATCTCTTTACGAAAAGCCACTTCCAGATCATGTACGCTTTTACCTTTTGCTGGTGTACCGGAAAACATAAATAAATTATCCAGTCGCGATGCCATTCGATAACCGGCATCAGCAGCCGAAGCCACTTCGCTACCCCGAACCATGCGGCTGGCTAAACGTGCGCTATTACCGCCATCGATAATTCCCGCCAATACTTCCAATGCATAAGGTTCCCGATTCCAGTCATCACCTTCTTCACTACCCGCTTCAACAACCGGTGTTTTATAAGACATCATTAAATAAGGTAACTCGGCAGGACGTTTAACTTTCACACGCTTGGCACCGATTTGATCAACTTCGTTTAATACTTTCATCGTAATAGGTTCACCGGCGGGCAATGACCCAAAGTATTCTTTGGCTAAAGCAAACACTTCATCTGCAACAACATCACCCACAACAACCAGCGTCGCATTATTCGGCGCATACCATTTTTGATACCACGCGCTTAAATCTTCTATCGTCATTTGATCCAGATCCTGCATCCAGCCAATAACCGGGAAACGATAAGGACTGGTTTGAAAAGCTGTCGCCATACTGATTTCATATGCATAAGACTGCGGATTGTCTTCGGTACGCCAGCGACGTTCTTCTTTAACGACCTCTATTTCTTTTAGAAACTCTTCTTTAGGCAGCGTCAAAGAACGCATACGGTCAGCTTCCAGTTCAAAACTAATCTTCAAACGGGATTTTTCCATTGTTTGAAAATAAGCCGTGTAATCTGATCCGGTAAAAGCATTCTCATTGCCGCCATTCTCTGAAATGATGCGGGAGAATTCACCGGGCGCATGTTTTTGTGTGCCTTTAAACATCATGTGTTCCAAAGCATGCGAAACACCGGTAATGCCATCGTGTTCGTAACTGCTGCCTACTTTGTACCAGACCTGTGACACAACAACCGGCGCACGATGATCTTCTTTTACGAGAATCTTCAGTCCGTTATCGAGTTGGTATTCATGAACTTTTGCTGCTGCTAACCCCGGCATAATTAAAGCCAGAGCCAACAAAGTGATTTTTAATATCGGCCTATTGTCTTTCATTTTTATATTTATCTATTTGATGAGATTAAAGTTCTGTGCTGTATCCATTTATAGAGTGTATTTCTCTTTATGAGTTCGCTATCAGTTAATGGTAGGATACCGTAAGTTTCATAGCATATTAAATATTTAAATTTCGTGTTTGGTTTCAAGAAAAAAAGCGCTGAAAAAGAACCCGTTAGAGCCAGTCTCTCCGATCGCCTGCAACGCACGCGCAGCGGTTTATTCGGCGGTCTTTTTAGTAGCAATAAGACGATTATCGACAATGCTACTCTTGAAGAGCTTGAAGATCGCCTGATAATGGCAGACATCGGCACGAAAACGACTGATCAGGTCATACAATTATTAAAAGCCCAAGCTAAAGATAACGCCAAAAACAACACCGAAAGCAATCCGCTCGAACAACTTAAACAGGTTTTGCTACCTGCGCTACAGCCTGTAGAACGAGCACTGACCATTCCTGATAGCGCAAATAAGCCCTTTTTGATTCTGGTTATTGGTGTAAATGGCGTTGGCAAAACAACGACTATTGGCAAATTAGCCAGGCGTTTTCAGAACGAAGGCAAAAAAGTCATGCTTGCCGCCGGAGATACTTTCAGAGCTGCTGCGATTGAACAATTACAAGTCTGGGGCGAACGCAACAAGATTACTGTTATTGCACAAAAACATGGCTCCGATTCCGGTGCCGTAATTTATGATGCGCTTGCATCTGCGCGGGCAAATAATATTGATGTATTAATTGCAGATACCGCCGGAAGATTGCACAACAAAGACAACCTGATGGAAGAAATGAAAAAAATCCATCGTATCGGTGACAGGTTTGATCCGGATTTACAAAAAGAAGTGTTGTTAGTGTTAGATGCCGGCACCGGACAAAATGCTTTAGTTCAGGCAAAACAGTTTAACGATAGTGTTGGTGTTGATGGTATTGTATTAACCAAGCTTGATGGCACGGCAAAAGGCGGCATTGTTTTTTCGCTTGCCGATGAATTAAATATACCGATACGCTTTATTGGTATTGGCGAACAGGTAGATGACTTACGTCCGTTTAATGCATCGGAGTTTATCGATGCTTTACTGATGGAAGATAATGAGTCTTAAATAAAAGTGATGGACATAAAAAACGCAAATGACTCTATATCTTTAAAAGAATGTCATTCCCGCGCAGGCGGGAACCCAGTAAATGTTAACTACTTCCACTGGATTCCCGCCTGCGCGGGAATGACGACAGAAGGTACAACAATATAACAATGATCCGATTTACTAACGTTAATATGACTTATGCCGATGGCAATGAAGCCTTGCGCAACATCAACTTGCATATTGCCCAGGGCGCAATGGTTTATATCACCGGTCGTTCCGGCGCCGGCAAAAGTACTTTATTACGTTTGATTGCATTAATCGATCGCCACACACGCGGACAAATTATTATTAACGGTCAAAATCTGGATCGTGTTCGTGATCGACGTATTCCTTTATTCCGCAGACACATTGGTTTTATGTTTCAGGATCATCGTCTGCTTAATGATCGGACTGTGTTTGATAATGTTGGTTTGCCTTTAGTGATTGCCGGTTATCGTCATCAGGAAATTCGCAAGCGTGTACAAGCCGCGTTAGATAAAGTCAGTCTGTTACCAAAAATAAACAGTTACCCCATGTCTTTATCCGGCGGCGAACAACAACGCGTTGGTGTTGCCCGCGCAGTGGTACATCGCCCTGCTATATTGCTGGCAGATGAACCCACCGGAAACCTGGATCCAGCCTTATCCTGGGACACAATGAAACTATTTGAACAATTTAATCAGGTTGGTGTAACGGTTCTTATTGCCAGTCATGATCTGGATATGATCAAACGTTTGCAAAAACGCATCATCACTTTAAAACAAGGCCGCATACTGACACATGCCGGAACGCCTTTAGAAGAAAACGTGGCGGAAGATGAAACCAGTTAATAAGAAAAAAAATACGCGTGCCAGCATAAGCTCTGGTAAAAGTTTCAAAAGCGAACTTAAGCGTCGCTTTGACATGTGGGCATTACAACACTTACAGGCTTTTATTTTCAGTCTTGGTCAGTATGTAAAGTATCCGTTGAGTAATGTCTTAACGACAGCAGTGATCGGCATATCACTCGCGTTACCTGCCAGCTTTTATTTGTTGCTGGATAATGTTCGTCTTGTTTCTTCCAGTTGGGATGGTTCTGTACAGGTTACTTTATTTTTACAAACAGACATTGATGAAGAAAAGGCTTTAAGCTTCTCAGACAAATTAAAAGACAATCAAAAAATTAAAGAAACGGTGTTGATCAAACGCGCCGATGCTTTAGCCGAATATCAAAAACTATCAGGCTTTGCCGATGCGCTTAATGCGCTCGATGAAAATCCGTTACCGAATGTTATTTTAGTCAAACCTGCTATCGAAGGTATGAACGAAGCCGAAACCGAAAGCCTGATCAAGGAACTCGAAGCCTTGCCGGAAGTGGATAGTGCTCAATACGACAGCCAATGGATCAAACGTTTAGTTTATCTGCTTGATATTATTAATCGCCTGATTCTTATTTTATCGACACTACTTGCTATCGGCGTATTACTTATCGTCGGCAACACCATTCGTTTGTCGATATACAATCGTCGCGCCGAAATAGAAATCACCAAACTCTTTGGCGGCACCGACAGTTTTATCCAACGCCCCTTTCTTTATAGCGGACTCTGGTATGGCGCATTCGGCGGTATCATTGCCTGGGCATTAATCACGATTTCCATGCAACTGTTACGCGGGCCGGTAAAACAACTGGCCAATCTCTATGCCAGTGATTTCCAGCTAATTGGCCTCGGATTCCTTAATAGTCTATTCCTGATTGGAATCGGCATTGCTCTGGGCTTATTCGGCTCATGGATCTCGGTAAAACGCCATTTAAAAGCCATCGACCCCGTTTAAACACCTATAAATATCAATTATTTACAACTTTCTCCCGGCTGAACTTATTAAAAAATTAGCACTCATATATTTGGAGTGCTAAACTTTGGCTACCTAAAGCCCATTTATCTGGATTTATCTGAAAATAGGAAGGGGATTATGAACCAGCTAACTAATTTACAATTCGCATTACCGGCAGGCTCGATTGAGAGCTATATCTCGTCGGTTAATCAAGTGCCTATCTTGTCTCTGCAAGAAGAACAGGATTTCGCTCGCCGTTTCCGTGATGAACAAGATATCGAAGCAGCACGTGCATTGGTTTTGTCGCATCTTCGTTTTGTCGTCAAAATTGCGCGCGGTTATAACGGTTATGGCTTGCCCCAGGCGGATTTAATTCAGGAAGGCAATGTCGGACTCATGAAAGCGGTAAAACGTTTTGATCCGGATATGGGTGTGCGTCTTGTTTCATTCGCCGTACATTGGGTACGCGCCGAAATGCACGAATTTATTCTGAAGAACTGGCGCATTGTTAAAATTGCGACAACCAAAGCACAACGTAAATTGTTCTTTAATATTCGTTCATCAAAAAAACGTTTAGGCTGGTTAAACCAGAAAGAAATCCACGATGTTGCTGAAACGCTTGGTGTTAAACCAAGCGAAGTGGTTGAAATGGAAAAACGCATGAGCAACTACGATGCCTCTTTCGATGGCGCAGCAAATGATGACGATGAAGAATCTGTTTATGCACCGGCTTACTATGTCGAAAACAAAAGTGCCGGCCCGGAAGAATTAATCGAAACCGCACAATTCGACGAAGAAAGCGAAAACTCATTACACAGTGCCATGGCATTGTTGGATGATCGCAGCAAAGACATTATTGCAAAGCGTTGGTTAGCAGAAAACAAAGCAACCTTGCATGAACTCGCTGCCGAACACAGCGTCTCCGCAGAACGCATAAGACAGATTGAAAACAACGCAATGAAAAAATTGCGGGAAGTAATCGCCGCGTAATCTTAAGCGACTTGAGTCAGGGACGAATCAAGAATGAATAATCAAATAAATACAAATGGCTCTTCGGAGCCATTTTTTATTTCTATAAATTGTACTGTAATTTAATAAACTCTTAGAATCTAATTGGGAAACCCAAATGAAAAAGGTTAGCACTCTTTTATTTTATAGTTATTGTCATGCAGATGAAAATCACAAAAATAATATGGAAATATCGCTAAACTTACTTAAAAACAAAAACCTATTAGAAGATTGGAGCGATCGCAATATTTTAGCCGGTCAAAAATTATCCGAACGCATTAAAACAAAAATGCAGGACTCAAATATTATTGTTTTTTTAATTAGTCCTGATTTCCTTAATTCTCCGGCATGCATTAAAGAATGGGAATTAGCAAAAGACATGTTAGAACGAGATCAAAACAAAACTTTAATATCAGTGATAGTCAGAGACTGTCCATGGCAAGACTTTGATGATATGGCTGAATATCTAGTTTTACCTACTGACGGCAAGCCTATAACAGAATGGAGCAATCAAGATACGGCTTGGAAAATTGTATATGAAGGAATAAAGAAAGTAGTTGAAGAAATCAATAACACATTTAATTTGAGACCAGAATTTGAAAAAGAGATATCCAGCTTAGAATTTTGTTCACAGACAAAAGAAGAAGTTGTACTAAATGACTTATTTGTATTTCCTAATTTAAAAACACATCCCAGAAATTCTCAGACTGAAGAGACTATAAAAAATGCTGAAGAACTACTTAAAAAGAAACGAGTTTTAATTAGAGGAGATGATCAATGCGGAAAAAGTAAGCTTTGTGGGCATTTGTTTCTAGAACTTTGCAATAAAAACAAACCTGTTATTTTTATTGATTTAGAAGAAATTAAATCTAAAAAACCAAATGAAAATATTTTTTCACAAAAATATTCAGAACAATTTAGCGGCGACTATAACTTATGGGTTCAGCAAAATAATAAAACTATTATTTTTGACAATTTATCACATGAAGCTAACTCATTGAGACACGTTGTTTTTGCAAAAGAACTTTATGAAACTATTATTGTTTCAACTTCTAACGATAGATATTCAGCATATTTTAAAGATGAACTTAAACTGACAGAGTTTTCGATTATTGAAATAGCTCCTTTTACTCACGTAAAGCAAGAATTATTAATAAAAAAATGGATAACCTTAAAGCAAGACACTATCAGAGAAGATATAGAAACAGAGCATGGTGAAATTGACAAAATAGAAAGAAATATAAATGAAATAATCATTAACAATAAAATTTTACCTCGATATCCTTTTTTTATTTTGTCAATACTGCAAACACATGAAGCTTTCATGCCTCAGGACGTACAAATAACAGCATACGGTCATTGCTATTATGCATTATTAGTAGCTCACTTAATCAAGTGCGGAATAGAAAAAAGCGATGATGCTATTAATAAATGCTTTAATTTTTCTAGCCACCTAGCATTTGTCATTTATAAAAATAATTTTAATGACCTCAATATTAGCAAGCATGAATTCGATAAATTTATAGAAGATTATAAAAATAATTTTGTAATTGATGATGCCACCATTAATAGACTTTGTAATACGCACGGTATTTTTAAGCAGAATCAAAATGGCTATATTTATTTTAGCTTAAATTACAGTTACTATTTTTTTCTTGGCAGGTATTTATCTAATACTTACAATGAAAATGCCGACATTGTTTCTAAAATGGCAGAAAAGAGCTATGTAAGAAAAAATACTTTATCTTTGATTTTTGCCATTCATCACACTAATGATTTAAAAATAATTGATGAAATTTTACTTCATACGCTTTGTGCTGTAGATAATGTTGCACCATCAAAGCTTAACGAAGATGAAACGCATATATTTCAATATTTATTGGAAAGCGTGCCTAAACAAATACTATCAGACAAGTCTATTGAAGTAGAAAGACTGCAAGAAAGGCATTTTCGTGATCAAAATGAAAATGACGTTGCGGAAGATGATGATATTGATGAAAACCCACATAAAATTGTTAACCAAATATATAAGTCTCAGAAAAACATTGAAATACTTAGTCAGATTTTAAAGAACAAGTACGGTAACCTTAAAAAAAATAAAGTCGAAGAAATTATAGAAATTATTTGTGATGCTGGCTTAAGGTTAGTTAGCGCCCTCCTTTGCAACGATTATGAATTACAAGAGTTAACAAAATACATTGAAAAAAGATATGAAGAATCAGACGATTTTGATATGAATAAAAAAGAAGTTGAAAAAAAAGAAGATATAACAAAATTACTAACCTATATAATTTTTCTTTGGACAATGGGAAACATAGAAAAAGTTGTATCTTCAATTAGTAAGCCAGAAATTGCGGAAATAGTAAAAACTATTAGAGATAAAAAAAACACGCCTGCTTATGATATAATTTATTATTTTTATTTGCTTGATACTGCAAGTTGTTTTGATGAAAAACAAAAGAAGGAACTTAAAAGACTTGTTTCTAAATACGACAGCAAAGGAATGTTATTTTTGCAAAAAGTTCTTTCTATTAGAACCCAACATTACATAAATACACACAAAATAAAAGCACCATTAAAACAATCTGTTTCATCGTTGCTTGGCATAGCTTATAAAGCGTAAGAGAAAATCAGTGGGGCATATATGGTCTGCCTCGTATTGCAAGATAAATTCATCATTGGCTAAAAGTATTGCTTCCATATATCCGGCCTTTTTATGAAGCTGTCTAAGCTTCTGACCCTGATGGAACCTGAAGCACTAATGACTAATGGGACACTGATAACCTAATGTAGAAGGGTCAGGTCTTGTTTATTGCATTTCATTTTAGTTTTGACAGGGGCGAGGACACTGATAACTTAATAACTTTACAACTTCCCCATAGCCAACCTTCTTCCTTGAGTCATCACCGTTATTTTATATCCATTTACAATGAGCGCTGCAAGCGCACTTTATTTTACTGGCACTGGAAACTGCTCGAAAAGTGTTCCCGACTTCGCCTAAAGCGCCTACTTTTGGTTTCTGCCGCCTACTTCCGTGTAGGCGTCCTGGGTTTCCAGTATTTCCGCCATCCATGGCGGTCATGCCGGAACAAATCCGGCAAGACGCTGTTTTTCGCTTAACTAAGTGCCATTCGAATAAGAGTTCTTTAAATCTAAAATAATACAGGTGGCCGTGTTAATCTTGCACTATGGAAATTAGCCCGGATATTCCCCTCGCCCAACTGCTGGATATGATGCTTGATGTCGTTTGCGTCGTTGACGAGCAGGATAAGTTTGTTTTTGTTTCAGAGGCATGTGAACGTGTGTTTGGTTATAGCGCCGAAGAATTAATCGGCAAGACTGTGTTCGACCTGGTGCATCCCGAGGATCGACAGCGCACGCTACTGACCGCAAGAGATATTATGTCCGGCAATGCCAAAAATTATTTTGAGAACCGCTATGTGCGTAAAGATGGTGGCATTGTGCATATCATGTGGTCTGCGCGCTGGTCGGAAAACCATAAGCTAAGAATTGCGGTCGCGAGGGATATTACTGAACGCAAAGGTGCGGAGTTGATGCGGCAAGCCGTTTTCGATATTTCTGAAGCGGCAAATACTGCCCGGGATTTATCATCGCTGTTTCAGTTGATTCACCGGATTATCAGCGGCCTGATGATGGCAAGGAATTTTTATGTGGTGCTTTATGATGCATCCAGCGAGTCTTTGAGTTTCCCGTATTTTGTGGATGAACGTCATCCATCGCCACCGCCCGGCAAGTTTGACGCAAACACGCGCATTGCCGAAGTTATTCGCAGTGGCGAGCCTTTGTTGTTATCGGTTGATGATCCTGAGCCGTTGTCCTGGTTGGGTGTGCCGTTGAAATCAGAACGGGGCATTATCGGGGTACTAGTGCTGCAGAGTTATTCCGGGAAAACCTGTTATACGGAAACCGATCTGGATTTACTGCATTATGTTTCCGTCCAGGTCGCGACGGCTATTGAACATAAAACCATGCTGACCCGCCTGGAATACATGGCGCAATACGACCAACTTACCGGTTTGCCGAACCGTGAATTATTTATCGATCGTCTACACGTTGCTTTGGCTCAGGCAAGGCGTGACCAAAAATTACTCGCGTTGCTGTTTATTGATCTGGATAAATTCAAGTCTGTTAATGATACCCTGGGTCATGCC
>Ga0214472_10007407_pt1 | contig 11491 bp, 12 predicted proteins | sample RVTome_6_FD_207662 | JGI IMG/M metagenome (GOLD analysis project Ga0214472, IMG submission 207662) | Soil microbial communities from uranium-contaminated site in the Upper Colorado River Basin, Wyoming, United States - RVT140D175 | ecosystem: Environmental > Terrestrial > Soil > Contaminated >...
CAAGCGACTCCTTCAGGGGCGCAAAGAAGGTCGTGCGCCGCAGCGCCGCAAGCAGGCGCGCGCACGAACGCAACGGTTCCTTGCTTGGTCCCGCTTGTCACCGTCAAGGCCGGGTTAGGCAGCATGACTCTACCGTGCCTGGCCTTTTGTGTTGTAAACCTTTGGTCGCCGGGCATCCAAGTCCGCCAACATGCTACGAGCGATCGCCAGCCATGTGTTGACCTCTCCGAGCGTTGTCGCCAGGGGCTCGTCGGGGTATCGGGCGCGGATGCGAATGTTAGAGAGAGTGTTGAAGAGGATCACGAAGGATTCATCTACGTTCTTGTGCTTCCCTCCATACCTGTTGAACTCGGTTGACACAAATCTGTGGCGTGCCTTCTGAAGTAGACGTTCGTCGGGATGCATCATCAGGTAGGACTTGGCAGCTAGTTCCACGCTGGCGAAGAGGTTTTCGACGGCCGCGTTCAGATGTGACTTCTCGATGGCGCTTTCAGCGGCGGCGAGGAATTGGCGAGAAACATCGAGATTCCGGGCGACGCGCGCAGCGTTGTACCTAAAGTCGAACATTAGGTACCACGTGCCTTGGTGTATGATCGCGGTCAGGTGCCCGGCATTTGCATCCTCGTCAGTCAATTGCATGCCGACGATTTCGCCTAGGTCAGCCAGGCGTAGTTGGGTTCCCTTCTCGACGGGAAAAGTTGTGTGCGCTCCGGGCCGGGCTTGGAAGACGCCCCGGATCTCACCGTTGAAGCGGATGACTGGAGGTCGGCCGGGCTCCATCAGCAGTTGCGCGGCGAATAGAGAGGACGGTTGAGGGATGGCCCCAGCCGCTTGGCGGCGTCTGATCTCGGGCTCGAACCAAAGCTCGAAGGCCTGCTGGAGTACCGTGACGGTGAACTCTGACTCGCGTGACTGGGACAGCGACTCTGATGTCGTCATGCTGCCTAACGGATTGCAGTTGTGCTGCGGGCGACTCGTCGGTCGGCGAGCCGGCACCCAGTGCGTCCCGCGCGAACACTTAAGCTCACCGACACAACTTCCGCTGAAACGTTCGCGCCCGGCAGCACCAACTCCAGGTTAGGCCGCCGCAGTCGTGGATTCAGTAGGCCGGGACGTCCCGCGGGCGGTTCCTCATGTTCAGGAAAGCCATTCCGAGCAACGCCATTCGAGAGAGGCGCGTAGTCGGATCGTCGGCGTCAGATTCTGCGAGCAGTTCGTGGAGCCGGGTGCCGTCCGCGAGCGTGACGCGCCAGCCGGTGGCCACGTGAAGCCCCCATTGGCAAAGTTGGAGGGCGAGAATCTGGGATTGGCGGATATTCGGGGCGCCCAGCTTGCTGGCTAGGAGTCGCTGTACCGCATCTGAACTGAGATGCCGCGCTATCGAAGGTGCTCGCTGCTCAGCCTGGGCTCCGCGACAGCGCTGGACTCCCTCCCAGAGGAGTTCGGTGGGCTGGGGTGGCCAATTCGACTGCTCCAGCGAGGCAATGCATTCGTCGAGTTCTGACGTGGAGAGTAGTGAATCGTCGTATTGCAGCATGCCGATACCCTCAGACGGTGGCACCCGACTGTTGCGTCACAATGCACAGTAGGAAACATCCGCTAGGAAGGCAATGGGAGCGACGGGAGTGTGGCGGCGTAACGCTTCGGTTCAGGGGCGGGCTGCGCACCGGAACCGTCCGCTGCAAGCGAGGTGTTAACCGCACTCGATTGCGCGCCCGCTGTGCGGCTGACAGCATCGTGTATCGCCTGAAAGGGTCACGGCCCCGACCCCGCTGTAGGTGTTTGCTTGGCGCCGTGCCGGAGGCCGTAATAGATCAAGGCAATCGAGACAGCCGGGAGAACGTTCCCGGCGAAGATATAGCCGATGAACCCCTGGGCAACTGGCGCGGGACTCAGTGCGATCAGAACGAAGATGACTGGAACGACCGTCCCGCAGCCCAAAATGATTGCGAGGCCCAGAGCCCAGTGGAGGTCGCGGCCTCGCTGTAACCCGACCAGCCACGTCAGGGCGGCACCAAGTATCAGACCTAGAAGAGCAAGCGCGTCTACAGCGCCGCCCTCGCCTGTCCAGTCGATTCCGACCGACCAAGCGAGGAGGATCGCGCTACCAACAACAAGCCACGTGACGTTCACCTTCGATGCCATTGGCGGCTCCCTTTGACACGCAAGAACGCACGGCCAGCGGACTGGCGTCGAGCTTCGCCCAAGGAGCTGGCAGGCGCAAGGCCGCTGGCCTTATCCAGCGCTGCACATGTCCCGAACAGCGCCGATTCCGTCCTGCTGCCCAAGCCGCGGACTGCGCCTGACTTACGCCATCGCGCGCCGCTCCCCTTCCTGCACAACCGCTCCCACGCTCGCGGCAACATCCCACGGCGGCACGGCGAGCGCGCTCCGCAACTCACGGCCCACCCGTGACTTGCGTTCTACTCGCCCGCTACAGCCTTTGAAGATTAGGCCGCGTACCCCGCAGCATATCGCACAGTACTCGGCACTGGATTCCCAAGGGCGGTCTGGTTGCGGCACCTGGACACGCGCGAGCGCGTGTCCAGTGAGCCGCGCGGGGGGGGACAATTCGCCCCGGCCGTTGCCGTACAGTGGACTCAGACCTTGCGCCGTTGCCCCTTCTCAGGAATCCCGCCCAGGCGCCTCGCCACGTAGGCGCCGACATGATCATTGGGATCCGTCCCACCTACCTCCTCCGTCCCGAGCTCACTCGGCGTGAACTTCATCTCCGGCCAGAGCGGCCTGAAGGAGCCGTTCAGTACGCTCGTCTCAAGCAGCGCCTTGGTGAATGCGTCCTCCTTTTTGAGCATCGACGTCTTCAGGCAATGCGCTACGCTGCTCGCGATCACGTCGGCTACCTGCAGCTGGGAGCACAGCTTGGAATCGCGCAGCTCAATCTCGTGGGAGGCGATCGGGAAGACCATCTTGCGGCGGTCGTATCCGATCCTGACACGCTCTTCGGTTTCGGACATCATCGCCTCTAGGATGATTTGCTCGTTCTCGACCGGCTTCGATGCGTCGTGCGCGATGGTGAACGGGGTATTGAGGCGTTCCGTCCAGATGGCGCCTTGCTCGACGAAGGCGGGGATGGCGGCGTCGAGATCGCTCCCATCCCATTGGTCGACGCTCGATTCGGCGATCTCCCGCGACCTGAGGAGGACCGCGAATTCGGCGGCGTAGTCCTCCCTGCGGTTCATCCGAAACGCCGTCTCGAGGAGCTGGTAGAACTTCTGTATCGTGCGCTCGGAGGGGAACCGCACCATCTGGACGAACCGCTCGATCAGGAGATCGAACGCCTTGCGCCCCATGAACACGGGCAGGGTGAAGTACCACCGGTTGGATAGGGCGATGTTCGCGCCGCGCTCGTAGAGATTGATCCCGTCCCGGTGCGTCAGCGGTTCGACGAGCATGTCCACCATCTTCGTAATCGCCATGAACCTCTTGTGGAAGCCGGAGATGACGTGCCGGTCCTCGGTGAGCATCGGCGAATTCAGGACCTGGAGAATCGTCTGCTGGCCGGGAGCCGAGCGCCTGAGGGCGGCGAACTTGTACTCGCCATCGCGGCGGGGGAGGAGCTCAACGGTCTCCTCGTCGGTCAGGTGAACGGAGGCCAGCACGAACACCGGCTGGTCAGCATCCAGCAGATTGCCGCCTGAGTTGCCGGATTCATCGAACGCGATAAGGGGCTTCACGGAGCCGCCCTCCACAGCTGTGGTCGGGGCTTGGAACTACCGAAACGTACAGTGTCGCTCCCCAGCCTTGGAACCCGAGCTCTCGTCCCTGGCCTGGCCCCGCGTGGAGTTCCTGGTGCCGGCGGGCTTGTACCTCCCCTCGAATACCGCAAGGGTGGCACGCTGCCCAGTGGCTGGACACGCCCCTTCGGGTGTGTCCAGCCACGCCGGGCCACAGCTCCCTTGCCAGACTCGACCTCCACGACCTAAGCCCTCGCGTCGAACCCGGAAATCGAGGAGACCCAGGACCGCCCCCCGGCCATTATCTTACCGGAACCGTCGCCGGGCCCTCATCAGCGGCGAGGCCCCCCAAGGCGTCAACGGCGACCGGCCGATGCACGCCCGCGAGTGGCGGGCCTACCAGAATCGTATGAAGGGCGAGCCCGCCTGCGAGCGCGCCGAGCACTACCGCCGGATGATGCAGGACAACGGCTACGGCAGCATCCGCACCCTCACCACGGCGACCGGGAGCACCACTGCGGGATCGCCAGTGTGCTCAAGGTCCTCAAGCTGCCCGAGCGCGTCCGCGGCGCGCTCCGGGACCATTCAGCCCACGGCCGGGTCCGGGCCTACTTCGTGAAGAAGCGGCTCCAGCAGATGGTGACGAAGATGCGCAGCGAGACCGCGATGCTGCGTGAGATCAAGCGGGTCATCGGGGCCGGCGGCTGATGCCGGCCCCCGGACTTCAGCGGCCTCCCTTGCCCTCCCCGGGAGGTGGGTTTCCTCCAACCGCTTCGCTCTAGCTGGTACGCTTCTCGGGGTCGTCTCCGCGGCGCGCTCTACCCTCAACTGGCGAGGCAAGCATCTCATTGGTGCTGAGGTCGAGTACGACTCCCACGGTGATGAAGCCGGGGAGCGGCCGAGCGGCAGCATCGGGAAACTCCCTCAGGATCTGCCGGCGAACAGCGTCGACCTCGTCGCTGGGGCGACTCCAGAATCCCCCTGTCCCTTCGCACTCAGGACAGATTCGCCAGGCTGTGCCTTCCTCGACAGTGATGATTCCGTCCCAGTGGCACCGCGAGCACGGGACCCGGAGGTCTCCGAGGAGATCGTCGGTGACCTGTCGGTGTGGCCCGATGGGTTTGAGGCCATACACGTACTGGTACCGGGCCATGGATTCGTGCATGCCGAGCCGCCAGCCGTGAAACTCGCCTTCGATTCCACAGGTTCGACAAACCGGGGTCCCCATGAGCACCTGGGTGCCCCCGCAGGTGTGACGCCAGAATGGGTGCGGCATAATGTTGTCCTTTCGAGCGTATCGCGCATCGTTCCGAGACATTCTGGGTCCCGGCCGGCCGTGCCACCGTTTGGACGACGGTTGGCGGGCGGATCAAAGAGCCGGTGCTCTCCCCGCCGCTCTCCATGCGACTGCGTTGGGCGTTTCCTACTCCTCCCAGGGCAGGTCGGTCTTGCCGAAGTGCCCATAGTTGGTGGTGCGTCGATAGATGGGACGACGAAGGTTCAAGTGGTTGATGATCGCCGCCGGGCGAAAGTTAAAGGAGCGTAACGCTTCCTCGGCGGCGCGCTGGTTACCAGTGCCGTGGGTCGCGACGTGCAGCGCGACTGGATCGGGCCGGCCGATGGCGTAGGCAACGTCGATCTCAATCCTGTCGGCTAGCCCCTGGCGCACGAGCTGGCGAGCGACCCAGCGAGCGAAATACGCGGCGCTCCGATCAACCTTGGATGGGTCCTTGCCGCTGAACGCGCCCCCGCCGTGCCGTGAAGCTCCCCCATAGGTGTCGACGATGATCTTGCGGCCGGTCAGTCCGCAATCTGCCGACGGACCGCCAAGGACGAACGAACCCGATGGGTTCACGGTCAGCTGGGTAGAGCGGTTGAGCCAGTCCCCGAGAGCCGCCGGAAGAACGGAGTCGCGAAGCCAAGCCTCGATATGCTTCCGAGTAATGCCGGCGCGGTGTTGGGTCGAAATGACCACCTGGGAAACTTCGATGGGCTTCCCGCTCCCGTAGCGCACGGAGACTTGCGCTTTGCCGTCCGGCCCGAGCCAGTCCACTTCGCGCGTGTGTCGGGCGAGGGCAAGCTGGCGAGTGATGCCGTGCGCTAACGTAATCGGCAGCGGCATCAGCACAGCCGTCTCGTTCGTTGCGTATCCCACCATCAGACCTTGGTCGCCAGCGCCCTGCGTGTCGCCACTTCGGACCCCACGGGCGATCTCGGGAGACTGCGTGGAGAGCAGGTGCTCTACGCGAACCCCGTCAGCGTTGAAGGGATCTTGCGAATCGTCGTAGCCGATCTGCCGGATGGCATCCCGCACCACGTGATCGACGTCGACTGCAGCCGCCGAGGTGATCTCACCGGCGACGATCACGCGGTCGGCCTTGAGAAGGACCTCCACCGCTACCCGAGCGTCCCCATCTTGGGCGATGTGCGCGTCCAGGATGCTATCCGCGATGAAGTCCGCGACCTTGTCGGGGTGTCCCTCCGTGACCGACTCGGAGGTGAGGAGATTCGGGATCTCCGCGGCTGGGTAGTGGCGGGTCGGGACCACCATTGCAGAAGTGCTCATGTTGACTCCTTTCGAGTTGGGCGTTGATGCCCTTCCTCGCGCATGGTCCGGCCTTTCGGCCGGCCGGCTGGACCACCGTCGGACCGCCCTGGGAGGGCGCCACGGTTGGTGGGCGGGTCAAAGAGCCGGAACTCTCGCCGCCGCTCTCCATGCGACTACCAAGAAAACGGCCCCCGACTGTGACAGTCGCGGGCCTCGTGCCGCGACTTAGATGGTACAGCCCAGCACCTTGCTGGCCACGCGGCCCATCAAGTCGGGGAAATCGCCGCGTAGGAACACTCGAATAATGCGATGGCATCTTTCGCGAGTCAAGCGCCAGGCCGACGAGCATGGGCCCCAGGCTTCCAGCACCCGCCGGCCGCGTTTACAGTCCCAGGTCAGGAAGGCGGCAACTCTCGGCAATCGCAGAGAACAGCTCGAGGAACATGCCGGTCCCGAGCGCACCCTCCGAGAGCGCACCGCTGCCGCTTTCAGCTTGAAAATCAATCGATCCTTTCCAAGCATAGACAAATGCCTGGATCTCCGCCTTCAGGTTTTCTGGCTCGAGAAGAATCGTGGCTAGCTCTTGGGCTTCCCTTGGCGTCAGCGGCCTCGACTTATGGCTCTCCTCGGCCCGGAGGAACTGCGCGACGTCACGATCGGCCTCGTGCTCGAGGTTGGGATCGGAGACGACCTGTTCGGACCGCACGATCTCGGGGAGCAGGTCGTCGACCTGCTCGTCCTGTCGAACCAGCCACACCACGGAGTTCTTGAGCTCGGTCTGCGTGTTGGTCTCGCTCAGGAGTTCCTTGCGCCGCTTCTCCCAACTCCCCGGCTCGACGAACTCGAGGCGGATGTCGATGTCCTCGCGGTCGCCGACGATCGGCGATCTCCCCACCTTGACGGCGGCCTTCACTTCCTTCACGCCTTCGAGCCGCGCGGACGGCTGCGGGTCGAAGATGGCGCGGAGGATCTCGCTCCGGATCCGCGCGCACTCGCCGGAAGTCGGAACATAGGTGTTCCGCTTGTCCCGCAGGGGCTTCACCCCCTCGCTCAGGAAGACGTAGCCCCCCGACTGCGGATCTTCGATGAGCCCGCACTCCTTCTCGCCCGCGATCCGGCGCAACGCATCGCGCACGTCGTCGATGAGCGAAGGGGAACCCAGCTCGGGATACAGCAGGGCTGCGAGGTTCTCAGCGCTGCTGGGGAATGTCTCCACCGGCTGGAGGGCAGCCACGGCCTTGGCCACGCGGATGGTGCGCGGCTCGGACTCGAAGACCTGGGCGACCTTGTCGACACCCGCGACGACGTGAGGGAGCACCTTGCCGATGTCGACGCGCAGGGTGTCGTAGAAGTCATCGACGCAGGCCAGCCTGCCGAGCGTACGATCGGCAAGCTTCGTGGCGCTCGCCGGCAGGACCCTGCTCTTGTCGACCAGCACGTCCTGGATGACGCGAATCGCGGAGCGCAGGCCGATGCCGCCCGTCGAGCGGGCCAGCGTCCGGATCAGCTCCAGCAGCAGGTCGAAGTGCTGGGGCAAGAACGGATAGAGCCGCGTGAACGCCGTGGCGTCCGGATCCCCCTTGTAGAGCGAGGTGCCCGTCAGGCGCGTGTGCGTGCAGAGCGCCTGCCCATGGCTCTGGAACAGCGTCTTGAGCGCCTTCTCCCCATCCGGGGACTTGGTCAAGAGCCGGCGATAGGTGATCTCCCGGATGTCGCTGGCGTCCAGGTGGATCGAGATCGGGAAGCGGTCCTTGAGCTTGTTGAGCTCAGCCGAGTTGTGAGCGGCCTTCTCGACGATCTCGGTCAGCGTCTGCTGGCCCGTGGCCGCGATCCACACCTTGCCCTGGCCCAGCTCCTTGAGGTTCCGGGCGAGGCCGTCCATGTTCAGGATCAGCTCACCGCGAGGTGCGACGTACTGGCCGGCCTCGTCGATCAGGAAGAGGATGTTGTCGCACTCGGTCCGCCGGCGAGCCAGGTCGATCATCTCGCGCGCCAGGTCGCGGACGTCGCGCGCCTCCTCGAAGCGCAGGGTGGAGAAGCTCTCCGGGGAGGGGAACTCGTCCGGGAGGATCTCAGGGACGATTCCCGCGGCCCGCGCGACGCCGAGGAGAGGGTCGTTGTGGATCCGCTCCCAGTCCTCCTTGTAGCGCGAGCGGTAGGCCTGGCGGAACCCCTCCAGCTTGCCGCGCCGGTCCAGGGTGAACTCGAGTTGCGCGAGCTTCTTCTCCTTCGAGAACCCAGCCCACTGCAGGACCTTCCAGTAGAGCACCGTCGAGACCGGGACGGCCGCGCTCTCCGCGAGCTGTTCCGCTCCGAGATCGAGCAGGACGATCGCTGTCGGGTGCTTCTTCGCCACGGTACGGAGCGTGGCCGGCACGGTCTTCGTCCGGAACCGATCGCACAGGAGGTCGATGAACGGCTTCCCCTGGACGCTGCGGTTCGGGTCCAAGGCGAACCCGAGGTACTTCGTGAACGAGCTCTTGCCCGAGCCATAGAAGCCCGACACCCAGATGCCGATCTCGGTGACATGACCGCCGCGGACGCCCTCGTCGTAGGTCTCCAGGAACTTGCGGAAGCAGGCCTCTACGTTGTCGGTGATCTCGTACTCGTCGACCTCGACGGCGAGCCGGTCCTCAGCCTGGGCGTAGTAGTCGATGACTTTCTCGATGGCCCGGTCGATCGGCCGGTGGGTCGAGAAGAGTGCGCGAATCGTCTCGGCCATCACGCTCCTCCTATCAGGGTCGACCGGTAGTTGCCGTCGACGGGGTAGAACTCCAGGAAGTGAAGCCCGTACTGGCCGGACCGCCTGCCCGGATAGAAGATCACCGTCGGGACCTGCACCCGGTCATGGAGCCTGCTCTCGATGGCTCGCGTGCGGAAGTAGGGATGCATCATCTCTGCGTCCGTGATCAGGACGACGCTCTGCCCGGACGCCCGCTCGATGCGCGTGGCCACCTCCTCGGCCAGGCGGTCTTCGCTCCGCAGGACATCGCGGACCGCCTCGTTGATCTGCTCCACGTCGGCTCCGGCTTCGAGTTCGAGCCACGCCTCGTATCGGCCGGACTCGTCCACGAGTTGCCAGAGCAGTTCGGAGAGCGAAATGCGCTGGACATCGAATCCGTCGTTGCGGAGCTGGGCGGTCCAGATCGGAATCCGACGCTTCAGCTCCAGCATCTGGGCGACGGGATAGACGAAGTAGAAGATGGGATCGCTCTTGGCCGGGTTCAGCGTCGCCGGCTGTCCGAGCTGCGCGCGTAGTTCCTTGAACCGGTTGTCAAGCGAGACCATCGATCAGCTCCTCTGCAGACTCGTACTTCCAGGTGATCTGCACGACCGAGCCTGCCCGCTGGACGAGCATGCCCTTGTCCTCGCCGAGGTTGTCGAGGCGCCCCAGCACGCGGCCCCGGTCGAGCCCGAACAGACGCCAGTCGGGGTGTTCGCACATCGCGGAGTCGCTCAGGCCGGTGTCGTGAAGCTCGTGCGCCAGGTAGGCCACTCCCTCGTCTGACAGGTGGTACGGGACGATCTCACGATGCCCGCGGCGCTCTTCTCGGAGGAACCCGACGTCGCGGAGCGTGCTCAGGACCGCACGGGCTATCTTCACCTGCACCTTCGCAGACCAGGCGTCCTCGATGCGTCCCGCATCGGTGGCCTCCGCGATGAAGCCCACCACGTCGTCCCTGGTCAGGATCGAGCGCCGCCGCCGGCAGGCCGACCAGAACACCTCAGTCGTGAAGTCGCAGAGCAGACGATCGGCGCGAGCGGCGTACAGGAAGAGAACCTCCGAGAAGAGCTTTCGGGGAAGCCCGTTGTCCATGAGTTTCTTGAGGTGGCGAGCGGGGGCGTCCGTGGGCACCAGGAACCGACGCGCGAAGACCCTCCGGACGATGTCCTTCGTTCGATACGCGGTGGCCCGCGCCAGAACGTTGTCGTGAAGAACGCGGTCCACGAACTCGCCGATCTCCTCGCCGGAGGTCCAGTGCTGCACGAGCGTCCGGGTCTCGTCCACCAACGCGGCCCCCTTGCAGAGCGCGATCGTGTACCGGCGATCAGTGCCCATCCCTGTCTCCAGGGCTTGCATCAGAATGTTTTCTCCGCTTCGACATACGGGAAGATCCGATACTCTTTCCGAAAGGCATGCAGATAGGCGCCAACCCACTTTCCCAGCAGGGCGCCACGCTGGAGATCGCGGACGCTTCCTATGCGCTGCGGGCCCGGTTCAGTTTCCGGGAGGTCGCCGCTGGCAAGACTCTCGATTTGCGTGACGAGGGAATCCCTGACGTCCAGGGACGAATTCAGTTCCTGAAGGACCTGATCGATGAAGCCTCTCCTCGCCAAGGCGTCAAGCTGCGCCTCGTAAGCTCCCGGCAGACGGAAGAGGTGGTACACGCCACCCCGACCGATGCTGGAATCGTGGAGGTCTCGGGCCGCGACGCTGGTGGCTCGTAGCGCCGCAGCGTAGCTCGTCCGAGGGTACAGACGATCAAGGAACCTCAGGCCGGCAGCGGTGAGGAACTCCGTTCGCCACCACTTCGCGTGCGCCGCCTCTCCCAGCACGGCGACCAGGATCCGGAGCCGCGCGAGCGATTCGGCTTGCTGTTCCATCACTTGCGTCATGGTCTCGGTCCTGCTGGCATCACTTGTCGCCCCTTCCCGAATCCGGCGGGACTTCGCGGACGATGTTCTTGTTCGCCTCGAGCCACGCGTCGACGTCGTCCCTTCGGAAGCGCCACTGGTTTCCAACCTTGGAGGCGGGGAGTTTCCCGGTGTTGGCGAGTCGGTACACCGTGTCCTTGCTCAGGCGGAGGTAGTCGGCCACCTCCTCCAGAGTCATCAGCTTGTCCACGTGGCGAATCCTATTCCTCGGCAGAATTAGACCATAGAGAACCTGAGTATTGCAGACCGTTGCGGACTAGTCAAGAAGACGGGTGGCACTTGCGCGGAGAGAGTAAGGCCCGACGCCGCGAGGCGCCGGGACCTTTCTTCGTTGAAGGTTCGGAGGCCGGCTCAGGCCATGGCGGCCCGCAGTCGGTTGGGCAGCGATCCGCCCTTTTTGCCGATCTCCTCCTTCGCGCCGAGGTGCTTGTCCGTGTAGCCGTACGCGGCCTTGTTGATCGATTCCTTGAGCGCCGACAGCGGAATCACCTCCTCGGTCTTGGGCTGGCCCTTGACCATGACCCGGGGGCCGTTGTCGGTCTGGGACCCGGGCCTGCCGCGTTCCGTCAGGCCCCACCAAAGTTGGCGGCGT
>Ga0214472_10007408_pt1 | contig 11490 bp, 8 predicted proteins | sample RVTome_6_FD_207662 | JGI IMG/M metagenome (GOLD analysis project Ga0214472, IMG submission 207662) | Soil microbial communities from uranium-contaminated site in the Upper Colorado River Basin, Wyoming, United States - RVT140D175 | ecosystem: Environmental > Terrestrial > Soil > Contaminated >...
GCAAACAGGAAATTATCAAACAGTATAAACGCCATGAAGGCGATACCGGTTCCCCGGAGGTTCAGGTAGCTCTTCTGTCCGAGCGAATCACTTATCTGACCGAACATTTTCGGACCCACAAGAAGGATCATCATTCCCGCAGGGGTCTGCTGAAAATGGTCGGTCAAAGACGTCGGCTTCTCGATTATCTGAAGAAGATAGACGTTGAACGCTATCGCACAATTATCACGAGTCTGGGGATTCGCAGGTAATAACAGGCAGCTCGCTCTTCAGTAAACGAAGGGCCTGCTGCCTGAGTTTTTGTCAGCGCAGGAGGTTGTCCGGAGAGAGGAGCTGGTTCGTTATCTGCGATAATGACCAGATTCTGTCTCAGGCCATCCTCCTTTAGCTGTTTCACATCCCCCTACCGGCATCGCGCCAATCCCGGCGGTGCCAGGCCTCTAAAGGAGATCCATTTTGACAAATCAACATAAAGTAGAAATCGAATTCAACGGGCAGCCACTAAGCATCGAAACGGGCAAGATGGCCCGCCAGGCTGACGGCGCCACGGTAATCACTTATGGCGGTACCAAGATTTTGTGTACGGCCGTTTCAGCAAAAAAGATGAAAGCGGGCCAGGACTTCTTCCCCCTGGTTGTCAATTATCAGGAAAAATTCTATGCCGGCGGCAAAATTCCCGGTTCCTTTTTTCGCCGCGAACGTGGCGCAACTGAACGGGAAACCCTCATCTGCCGGCTCATCGACCGGCCGCTCAGACCGCTGTTTCCCAAAGGCTATCTGTTCGACACCCAACTCATGCCTACAGTAATTTCCGTCGATTTGGAAAACGATCCCGATACCATAGCGATGGTTGGCTGCTCGGCTTCCCTGGTTATTTCCGATATCCCCTTTAACGGCCCTGTTGCCTCGGTTCGGGTCGGGCGCGTCGGCGGTGAACTCATCGCCAATCCGACCCGCGCCCAGAGGGAGACCAGCGATCTCGACATCATTGTCGCCGGTTCCCGCGAAGCGGTCATCATGGTGGAAGGGGATTGCGAATTCCTCAATGAAGACGAAATGCTGGAGGCCATATTCTTCGGCCACCGCGCCATGCAGCCCCTTATCGACATTCAGGGACAGCTTCAACAACTCGCGGGAAGACCGAAACGCGAGTTCCTGTTGCCCGAAACCGACCCCGCCCTGGTCGCCCGGGTGACGGACCTGGCCGGGGGCAAACTGCTCGACGCCGTGAAAATCCGCTCCAAACAGGATCGTTACGCTGCCGTCGCCGCCATCAAACAGGAGACTATCGAAGCCCTGTCCGCTGAATTTGAAGGGGCCGAAGAGACCATCGGCGAGGTCTTTTCCTCCGTCCAGAAAAAAGTGGTGCGGCTGATGATCATCAAGGATCAGGTGCGGATCGACGGTCGCGACATGAAGACCATCCGTTCCATCAGCAGCGAAGCCGGGTTGCTGCCCCGGGCCCATGGCAGCGCACTGTTCACCCGCGGAGAAACCCAGGCATTGGTTGCCGCCGCGCTGGGAACCTCCAGGGATGAACAGCGGATGGACAACGTCCAGTCCATGGAATTCAAAAAGTTCATGCTTCACTATAACTTCCCGCCCTTCTGCGTCGGCGAAACCAGCATGCGGCTCTTTCCCGGCCGTCGCGAAATCGGCCACGGATATCTTGCCGAACGGTCGATTTCCAAGGTTCTTCCCGATCATGAAAAATTCCCTTATACCATCCGTGTCGTATCCGACGTCCTCGAATCGAACGGATCGTCGTCGATGGCCAGTGTTTGCGGCGCTTCCTTGGCTCTGATGGATGCCGGCGTGCCGATCAAGCAGCCGGTGGCCGGTATCGCCATGGGACTGATCAAGGAAGGCGATCAGGTAGCGGTGCTGAGTGATATCCTCGGTGACGAGGATCATCTCGGCGACATGGATTTCAAGGTCACCGGGACCGTCGACGGCATTACCGCTCTGCAGATGGATATCAAGATCAGCGGGGTTGACCAGGCGATCATGAAACAGGCCCTTGAGCAGGCCCGTGAAGGACGAATCCATATCCTCGGTAAAATGGCCGAAACCCTGAGCGAACATCGGTCCGACCTTTCTCCCTATGCGCCCCGCATCACCACCGTCTATGTCAAGCCCGATCAGGTTCGAACCGTCATCGGCTCCGGTGGCAAAAACATCCGCGGCATCGTCGAAGCTACCGGCTGCAGTATCGATATCGAGGATGACGGCAAGATCAATATCGCTTCTACCGACGGGGAAGCCTGCAAACTTGCCATCAAAATGATCCGCGACCTGACCCAGGAAGCCGAAATCGGCAAGCTTTACATGGGAACTGTCAGAAAAATCATGGAATTCGGTGCCTTTGTCGAGATTTACCCAGGTACCGATGGATTGGTCCATATCTCTGAACTTGACAAAGAACGGGTAAGGAACGTTACCGATGTTCTCAAGGAAGGCGATCAGGTCCTCGTCAAGTGTCTCGATATCGACCGGCAGGGTAAAATCAAACTGTCCCGCAAAGAGGCCCTCGGACAGACCCTCCCCGAAGAAAAGTGAAGTTGTAAAGGAGAATGTTTCACAAAACCATACTGGATAACGGCATCCGTATTTTGACCCAGAAGTTGCCGGCGGTTTATTCCGCCGCCGTCGGCTTCTGGGTCGAAAACGGGTCGCGCCATGAAACGAATGCGCAGAACGGAATTTCCCATTTCGTCGAACACATGTTGTTCAAGGGAACCGGGCGACGCAATGCCTTGGATATCGCCAAGGAAATCGATTCAGTCGGCGGGGTCCTCAACGCCTTTACCAGTCAGGAATATTGTTGCTACTATGCCAAGGTGGCCGGCCATAAACTGCCGGTCGCCCTGGATCTTCTGAGCGATATTCTGCTTAATTCGGTTTTCGATCTTGATGATATCGAAAAGGAACGGCGGGTTATCCTCCAGGAAATCCACATGGTGGAGGACACACCCGATGAGTTGGTTCACGATCTTTTTTGCCAGACTCTGTGGCCGGACCATCCTCTGGGCCAGCCTATCCTCGGAACCAGCGATAGCGTGACTAGCCTCGATCGGGAGGCGCTGCTAAGCTTCCTCTCCGAAAAATACTGTGGCAGAAACATCCTGGTGTGCGCTGCGGGCGACGTCGACCATGACCAGGTGGTCGCGGCCATTGCCGGCGCCTTTGCCAGGCTGCCCTTCGGTCAGCAGAAGATAATATCAGCTCCCCGCTCCATCCGGCATACCGTAAACATCCATAAAAAAGATCTGGAACAGGTTCATATCTGTCTGGGCTCCCGGTCTGTACCGCAGGGTCATCCCGACCGTTATGCTTGCCAGTTGCTCAATACCATTCTCGGCGGCAGCATGAGTTCGCGGCTCTTTCAGACCCTGCGCGAACAAAGGGGCATGGCCTATTCCGTTTTCAGCTATCTGAACAGCTATTCCGATACCGGGGCTTTGGTCGTCTATGCCGGCACCTCTCCCGAGGATGCACCCCATGCCTGCGGCATCATTCTCAAGGAGCTGCATCGGATCAAAGAATGCCCGGTTTCCAGTGATGAACTGACCTCCGCGAAGGAACAGATAAAGGGCCAGTTCCTCCTCTCCCTCGAGAGCGCCGAAAACCACATGACCCGTCTGGCCAAGAACGAACTCTATTTTCAACGTCTTATGCCGATCGAAGAGATTCTGGACAGAGTTGACCAGGTTAGCGGCGATGACGTGCATCGCCTGGCCAATATCATATTTCAGGACGAATTTCTGACCCTGCAGATGGTCGGCAGGCTGGACGAAAAAGATTTTCCCCTGCTTGACCTGACCCTTGGCTGACTCCATGAATACCGTCGACATTCAAGTCAAACTGCTTCATGAAGCTGCCTGTCTGCCGGCCTATATGTCCGATCTTGCCGCGGGTATGGATCTCTTTGCCTGTCTCGATCAACCCTGTTTTCTTTCTCCGGGGGAAAGGACCTTGATTCCGACGGGCATCGCCCTGGCCATCCCCCCTGGTTTCGAAGGACAGATCCGGCCCCGCTCCGGCCTGGCTCTCAAAAAAGGGATTACCCTGGTCAACTCGCCCGGCACCATCGATGCCGACTACCGGGGAGAGATCGGCATCATCCTGATCAACCATGGACAGGACTCGGCGGCGGTTTCGCCCGGTGAACGTATCGCGCAAATCGTTTTTGCTCCGGTTCACCGGGCCCGGCTTCGTGCCGTGCCCGAACTCGACGTCACCCCGCGCAATGAGGGCGGCTTCGGGCATACGGGCTGACATCGGTTGCAGTCCCGCCCTGGCAGGGGAAGAGGAATCTGCTAGACTTGTTTCCATCCGGAATTTCGGAAAAGAAACCGCAACTTTTTTATGAACTGATTGGCGCAGCCAGGACGAAGCAGAACCGTCACCGCAGGAAGAATAAGCTGCCGCAGGGAGGCATGAGCATGATCCTGACCCTCAATCCGGAAACTCCGCAGTTACGTCTGGTCAACCTTGTAGTGGATTGCCTGAAACAGGGCGGCGTCATTGCCTACCCGACCGACACCATCTATGGCCTGGGCTGCGACATCTTCAACAAAAAAGGGATCAAAAGGCTTTACCAGATCAAGCAACGCGATCCGCGCAAACCCTTTTCCTTCATCTGCGCCAATCTGTCCGATATTTCCAACTATGCCCAGGTCAGCAATTTTTCCTTCAAGATCATGAAAAGGTACCTCCCCGGACCTTATACCTTTGTTCTCGCGGCGACCAGGATCGTTCCGGATACCCTGACCACCCGACAGAAAACCGTAGGCATCCGCATCCCCGCCAATCCCATCGCCCTGGCTATTGTCGAGAATCTTGGGCACCCCCTGGTCACAACCAGCGTCAACATTTCCGGGGATCAACCCTGTTACGACCCGCAGGATATCGAGGACGCTATCGGCCGCCAGCTCGACATGGTGGTCAATGGCGGTCCAATCATGGGTGAACCCTCCACCGTCATCAGCCTGGTCGACGACCGTTTGGAAGTACTTCGCCAGGGTAGCGGCGACACCTCCTGGATTCATCAGCTCTGAACCGATGAAAATCCCGTTTGCCATTGAAGAAAAGGTCTCATTCGGCTAATGTCGCGCCGGCTCGTGAATGTATGCGAGCCGGCTTTCTGTTTCCGCCCAACCATCACCGAAGAGGAGCTTGGCGGTGCCGGATTTTATCGATAAGGCCCTGATTTTCGGCATAATGGGAGGTCTCGGTCTGTTCCTGTTCGGCATGAAAATCATGTCGGAAGGGTTGCAGAAGGTGGCAGGGGACCGCATGCGCAAAATCCTTGGGGCCCTGACCAACAATCGTATTATCGGTACCTTCGTCGGCCTGTCGGTAACCGCCCTCATCCAGTCATCCAGCGCCACGACCGTTATGGTGGTCGGGTTCGTCAATGCCGGCCTCATGTCCCTGACCCAGTCGATCGGTGTAATTCTCGGCGCCAATATCGGCACCACTGTCACCGCCCAGTTGCTGGCCTTTAATATTTCCCAGTTCGCATTGCCGGCGATCGGCCTCGGCACCGCTCTGAAGCTGTTTTCCACGAGTAAACGTTGGAGCTACGTCGGCGAAATCATCCTCGGGTTCGGGATTCTGTTCTTCGGTCTCGCTACCATGAAAGATACCTTTGGCCCGATCAGGAGCGGCGCGGAATTTCAGCATTTTTTCCTCATGGTCGGCGACAACCATCTGCTTGCCGTCCTGATCGGTGCACTGCTTACGATCATCGTCCAGAGCAGCAGCGCCACCATTGGCATCACCCTGGCCCTGGCCACTACCGGATTGTTGTCTTTCGAAGCCAGCGTCGCCCTGATCCTGGGGGAAAATATCGGTACGACCATCACCGCCAATCTTGCCGCCATCGGCACCAACCGGGCCGCGCGCCGTACCGCATTGGCTCATTTCCTGTTCAACTTCCTGGGTGTCGGCTACATGCTGATGTTTTTTCCCCTATTCACGGAATTTGTCAACAACATCACCCCCGGCGATGCGGACTTTGTGGCCCAGTCGCAGCAAGTGGCGCAACAGATGGGCGTCTCCTTGGGCGACAAGCCCTTCATCGCCCGCCATATCGCCAATACCCACACCCTGTTCAATATCATCAACACCCTTCTTTTCCTGCCGTTGGTCGGAGTATTAGCCAAGCTGACCACCCTGATCATTCCGGCCCGTGAAGAGGAGATGCAGTTCCATCTCAAGTACCTTGACAACCGGGTTTTGAATACTCCGCCCATCGCTTTCGGGCAGGCCCGCTCCGAAACCCGCCACATGGCCCAACTGACCCTGGAAATGGTGGAAGAAACCGTTTCGCTGTGCCGGAATCTGGACGAAAAGAGACTCTCTATACTGGCGAAAAAAGAGGACATGGTCGATCTGCTGCAAAAAGAAATTACCGACTTCCTTGTCGCGCTGTCGCAACAATCGATCACCCAGGAAATGTCCAAGGATATCGCTTCCATGATGCACATGGCCAATGATCTCGAACGAATCGGCGACCATTGCGAAAACCTGAGCAAGCTGTTCGTCCGTCGGAATAACCAGAAAATCGCTTTCTCCGAAGACGCGATCCTGGAACTTATGGATCTGGCCGGAAAGGCCCGAGAGTTTCTGGCTTTCGCCATCGACGCCCTGGAAAGAAACGATACCTCCATCGGCGAGAAAGCCGTTTTTCAGGTCGGAGTCATCGACAATATGGAAGAATACCTTCGCAACAACCATATCGGCCGGCTCCATACGGGTGAATGTTCGGTCAACCAGGGGTTGCTTTTCATCGATATTATTCACCATTTTTCCAAAATCGGTGATCATACCTTTAACGTAACAAAGGCCATCTCCGGCAGGGCATAGGCGCCATCCCCCATCGTCACGGGAATCAGAGGTTAAATTTTCGGCTCCTATAAGTAGGCGAAGTTCTTTATACTTTTTAAGAAGACAGGGAAAAAACGGGACAGAATTTTCCCTTGACATTTTCGAAGGGATGGACAATAATCCGCTCTCGTTGATTGACGGGGCGTAGCGCAGCCTGGTAGCGCACCTGCATGGGGTGCAGGGGGTCGGAGGTTCAAATCCTCTCGCCCCGACCAACGAAAAAAAGCCGTGACTAATGTCACGGCTTTTTTGTGTTTGCGGCGGACAACCTCCCGGTTCCGAATTTTCCCATCGGGCAAATCGCCAATGGTGATTCAGCTATCCGGCTTGTTGAGCCGCTTTTTCAAAAAATACCCGCCCAGGCCGACGATCAGGACCAATCCCAAAAGCAGGAAAACATTCCACAGCCTTGGTTCTACCAGAACGGCCATCAGGCGATCGGTCAACAGGGTCAGGCCGACAATCCCCGGCAGCATGCCGATGAAAGTGCCCAACAGATAATCCCGAAACCGGATATGGGATGCCCCGGCCACGAGATTGATCAGGGTGAAGGGCGCAATGGGCAGCAGTCTCAGGACGGCAATGGCTATCACGCCTTTGCGGGCGACCTGGATGCTGATTTTGTTGAGTCGAACGCCGGCAAATTCCCTGATCGTGTCACGACCGAAACAATGGCCGAGAATAAAAGTCAGCACGGCACTGATCAAGCAGCCTGCGAGGCTGTACAGGAACGCCGTAACCGGATGGAAAAGGGCCGACGTCGCAACGATTTGAACCGTCACCGGGAAAAATGTCAGCCCCCCGATCACATAGGCCAGCAGAACCCAAAGCCCTGCCAGAGGATTTTCCCGCAGCGGCTCCGCCAAAGTGATGAGCTTTTTCGCGTCAAGATAGTCCTTCAGGGGAGTGAATCGCCAAAGCCCGATCATCGCCAGGACGATCACCACGGAAAGGGCCAGCTTGAACTTTGCCGACCGGGCCCCATCCACCAGAAAGGCGACCTTCTCGGCCTGTTTCAGGCACCAGCAGTTTTTCCCCGGTTTCAGAAATGGTTTCATTGATGCTTTCGCAAAAACTCATGGGATGGCAAGGCTTAAGGTCCTGGCGCGTGATGGGGTGCCATGGAACCATTACGAATGATCCTGCCCGGCCGGAAGTTCCCTTACCGCACCCTTGCGGGAAAACAGTTCCAGGATCGAAAAGAGCAGACACAGAATGATCGGCCCGAGAACGATGCCGAGAAAACCGAATACAGTTAACCCGCCCAGCAGTCCTAGAACGACCACCAGGGGCGATATGTAGGTCGTTCCGGATTTTCCGCTCATGAAAATGGTCCGGATCAGATTGTCCGAGGGAGCGATAAGCAGCCCTCCCCAGGCCAGCAGGAAAACCCCCTGAAAATACTTCCCCTGAAGCAGCAGGAAAAGGGCGGCCGGGCCCCAGACCAGGGCGGTTCCCACCAAAGGAATCAAAGCCGTGACGGCGGTTGCGGCCCCGAGCAGGACCGGGACGGCCAGGCCGGCCAGCCAGTATCCCAGCGACGCCAGCAGTCCCTGAATGAGGCAGGCGAGGAAAAGACCGTAAAGAACCTTGATGAGCACGTTCTTCACCGTCGTGATCAGATCTCCCTTGACTCCGTCTTTAAGGGGAATCAAAGCCAGCAGGCGCGCCGTGAAATTTTCTCCATCCCGGTAAATGAAAAACAGGGTCAGGGCCATGATAACTAACTGGAGTGTAAAGGAAAGGGATTTCTTGACGATGGTTGTGGAAAAATTGACCAGAAAATCAAAAGACATCTGAATGATGAGTTTCAATGTCTCCTGCAGGTTGATACCAAACCGGCCAAGGTAAGGTTTGATGATATCAATCAGAAACTGAAGGGGCGGAAAGGATATCACCCGGTTCCAGATCCCCGCCGGATCGCCTGAAAGCATGGGCTCGATATTTGAATAATATTCCGGCCCCTGGGTGGCCAGATAGACGATCAGGGATACAACCGGGATCACCAGGATGATCATTACCGCCGGTGTCATGATGCCGGCAGCCAGGTTTCTCCGTTTGTTAAGGACAGCATACAGCCGTTTATAAAAAGGATAAGTCAGCAGGCCGATGATGCCAGCCCAGAGCAATGCGCGCAGAAAGGGAAAGAGAATCGATATGACTGCCGCCAGGTACAGCAGCAGGGCGGTGAAAGCCAGAAGGGTGCCGAATAATTTCCGATCCATGGCCTTATCCCTCCAATTCCTGCCAGGCTGATTATGCGCTCAGCCAAAGGGACCAGAATTACAAGATTCCAGGCCAAAGCCCATGGCTAATTGTGCCAATTGCCGGGCGGTTGTCAACCGGGGCTCCATTCCGGTATCTTGTCGGAGATGCCCGTGAATATTTTCCTTGCACCAGACAGACAATGAAGCCTGACTAACCCCTGCAGCCACCTTGGGATTGCATGCTATACTGGAATGCGTTGGGAGGCGGGTCATGACGGGGAGGGGGCAGGTTCATATCGGCACCTCCGGCTGACATTATGATCACGGGCTGACCTGCCCGGCCGGAAAAGTCCTGGTCGGGAAGGAACGGAAACGACTGCAACGGAGGTGTTTACATGGTTGAAACGGTGACCCTGAATCCCGCACTGGACCGGACCCTGTGGGTCAAGAAAATCCGTCCCGACGATTCCAACCGGATCGTCCGGGAAAGCCGCTACGCGGGGGGCAAGGGGATCGACGTGTCGCGGGTTTTGACCACCATGGGGGTCGCCAACAAGGCTCTCGGTTTTGTCGGCGGATTTACCGGCGACGAACTGGAAGGACGGCTCCTTAACGAAGGAATCGCCTGCGACTTCGTCCGCATCGCCGGCGAAACCCGGACCAATATCATCATCACCGACATGGATTCCGGTAAACAGCTCATTTTCAACGCCGAGGGCCCGGAAATCCACCCCTATGAATTGATGAACCTGATGCACAAGATCGAGGGTCTGAAACAACCCGATATCGTCGTCATCAGCGGCAGCCTCCCCAGAAAAATCAACCCCGAGATTTGTCGAAAAATCATCGAGATCGCCAGGGGAAAAGGGGCCACGGTGGTGCTGGACACGGATGGTGATGCCCTGAAGGTCGGACTCCGGGCAAACCCGGACATCATCAAGCCCAATGTTCACGAACTGGAACGGTTGGTCGACAAATCCCTGGATACGCTTGGAGAGATATTACGGGCGGCCCGGGATATTCGGGAAAATGGTGTCGAAACGGTGCTCGTTTCCATGGGCGCCAAGGGCATGCTGCTGGTCGGCCCGGATGGTGTTTTCCATGCAGAACCACCCGCGGTGGATATCGTCAACACCATAGGCGCCGGTGATTCTGCCGTCGCTGGTTACGTTTACGGCCTGGTCAACAATTTCGACCCGCCAACGACTCTTGCCAGTGCGGTTGCCGCCGGCGCGGCGACGGTCATGAGACCGGGAACCGCCCTTTGCACCGCGGAAGACTACGCCGATCTTCGCGACCGAACGGCCGTCAGATCCATCGACTCCTGAGATCCGGTCTTGCCTGTTACGGCCGAGGATTGCTTCCCGTCGACGCCACCTTGCCACAACCCGTCATTCGATTCCTTTCTTCTTTCGCACCAGCCACTTGGCCAGTTCCAGCACGGGCGACACACTGAAAGCCAGAGTTGTGACGATTACCCAGTCGAAAAGGGTCAGGGGGAAGGTAGTAAACGCCTCCTGAAAAAAGGGGACATAGACGATCACTCCGAGCAGGAGGATTTCCCAGCCGATCGCCAGGTTCAACCAGCGGTTGGCGAAGGGCCGCAGCAACACAGAATTTCGGTCGGAGCGAAAGTTGTAGGCCTTGAAAAACTGCACCAGGACCAGGGAGACGAAGGTCATGGTCGTGGCCTCGGATGTGCCGCGGCCGGAATGAAGGGCCCAGAGGAAGAGGGCCAGGTTGATCGTCATCGACCACAGGCCGCCGACAATCATCAAAAAGATCACCGGCGGAGTAAAAATACCCCGGCGGGGATCCCGCGGCGGCCGATCCATAAGGTCCGGTTCGAGGGGATCGACGGCCAGGGCCAGAGCGGGCAGGCCGTCGGTAGCCAGGTTGACGTACAGGATCTGCACGGCGGTCAGGGGCATGGGCATGCCGGTCAGGGCGGCGGTGCCGATCAGGCCGATTTCCCCCAGGTTGGAAGAAAGCAGGTACATCAGGTATTTCTTGATGTTGCTGTAGATGCCCCGGCCCTCCTCGACGGCGGCGACGATCGAGGCGAAATTGTCATCGGTGAGGGTCATTGCGGCTGCTTCCCGGGTGACATCGGTGCCGGTGATCCCCATGGCGATGCCGATATCCGCTTTTTTGAGGGCAGGGGCGTCGTTGACCCCATCGCCGGTCATGGCGACCGTTTTTCCCTTCTTTTGCAAAGCCGTGACTACCCGAAGCTTGTGTTCCGGTGAAACCCGGGCGTAGCATTCGATTTCCTCGACCTGTCCTTCGAATTCCCCCTCGCTCATTTTCCCGAGTTCGGCCCCTTCGAGAATACGACCCTTTTGCAACAGGCCCAGGTCCCGGGCAATCGCCCGGGCTGTCAGGGGAT
>Ga0214472_10007410_pt1 | contig 11489 bp, 10 predicted proteins | sample RVTome_6_FD_207662 | JGI IMG/M metagenome (GOLD analysis project Ga0214472, IMG submission 207662) | Soil microbial communities from uranium-contaminated site in the Upper Colorado River Basin, Wyoming, United States - RVT140D175 | ecosystem: Environmental > Terrestrial > Soil > Contaminated >...
GCAGCGACCGAAATTGAAAACCTTGAGACCTCGCTCGATCGCGCGCTCCATACAGGCCCAATAGAGGTGCATGTTGGCTGCGAGCTGCTTATGTCGTATCAGAGCGGCGGCGTAGGTGACCTCAAACTCTGATCGCCATTCGAAACCCATGATCGCCGCAATGGGTTCGTCACTCACATAGGCACAGCCGATCCACACGTCAGGGAATTGATCCACAATGGCCTGGAAGAATTTTGGCGCGTGCGAGGGGGTGCCGAGGTCTCGCATGTGCTCCGTGAAGACGCGGCAGAAAGCTGGGAGCTCTTCAGTCCCGAAACGAACTTCCACACCTGCCTTCTGCGATCGGCGGACGCGGCGTCGGATGTTGGCGTCAAATCCATCCCAGAGCTCCTCGGCGCGACCCGGGTCGGGAAGATCCAGCACGACGGTGATCTTCCGGTGGGAGACCGGGAGGTCAATAGTCAGAGGCGTCCGACTCCTCAGTTCCAGCAGGTCTACGGCAGAGGCCGTGGCTAGGCCATTGGCCCGGTCCACGAGGGCACGCGTTGCCTCGTCCGACCCAAGCGGTCCACCGTAGCTTACGAACGGTTGGGACGTGAGAAAGCGGCCGAACAGGAGACTATTCTGACTCACCAAGGGGAGGATCCCGGCGATCCGACCGTCCTCCGTCAGCGCTGCCAGCATGTGAGTTGCGAGACCGTAGGATTGGCGGTAGACCGCGCTCCAGCCGAAACGATGAAAGTGGGTCCACCGCCGGGTGCATGACACGAACGCATCCCACTGCTCGGATGGGCCCTGGAACTCGCTGACTTTGATCACGAGACAGGCAAAGTGGTTGGGTCTACAGTCTCAAGCCACTTCTCGACCGACTGGAACTCCATCACATCGCAGAGACGGCCAATACGGCCCAACATGGTCTCAAGTCCCCGATAGTGTCTGATTCTGGCCAACGACCCGACATCAAGGCGCGGTTGATCCGGGTCGATTTCCCAGGGGTGTACATAGACCATCACGGTACCGTGCTCTCGATGGGCTGCCTGAAGACCAAGAAGGCTGTATCGGAAGGGTAGGTGCCGAAGATACGCGCCCCCCGCCACCGGAATCCTCAGGGGACCGATCCGAGCAGTCGCGAGCGGCAGTTCGAGCAGTTCTCCCCCTGCACGTTCGATCCGATGTGGTGCCGGGATGGAGCCCTGATATCCGGCGTTCGGACGGGCGATTGGAAAGAGGCTCGAGTCGTAGGAGTACCCCGCTTCCAGTAGCTCGTCGAAAGCCCATTCGGTGCCCTTGATGATGGAGAAACACGGAGCTCGAAACCCACGGATCTCAACTCCCGTGATGTCTTCCAGCAGGGCCTTGGACTCTCTTAGCTCTTCACCGAACGCAGCTCTATCTAGCTCCGGAATTCGCGTGTGGCTCCAGCCATGCGAGGCAATGCCGTGTCCCTCGTCGGCGATCCGTTGTACCAGGTCGGGATGGCGTTTCGCTACCCACCCCAGTACGAAAAAGGTGGCAGTGACGCTTCGCTTGGAGAACTCCTCCAGGAGGCGAGCGGTCTGAGCCGCGACGCGGCTCGGGAACGAGGTCCAGCTTTCCACTGTTGCCGACTGCGCTAGGGCATTGGCGTGGAAGTATTCCTCCAAGTCGACGCTGAGCAACCAGGCCATAATTTGTCCTAGGACCCTGTTGAGGGTAGATGACGGGATGGCCAATGTCTCCTCGCTGATAAGGCACCACGCAGGGCTTCTTTCCTGGCGAAGTGGCGAAGCCAAACCGATGACGGCAAGGTGGCTCGGGTCACAAGATAGGCGAGCGAATGCTCAACGTACGATCGCAGCATCCATCTGGGGAAGCCAAGGATTCTGGGTACCGAGATCTCGTCCGTCGATGTTCCGCTGACCGCGGCCATTCGATAGTACCCTCGGAGATAGGCTAGAGTCTGCCGTTCAGGGGGAATGACGTGATGGACCAGTGCTTCAGGAACCCACCGCCCGCGGACCCCTGTTTCGAGCAACTGCCTCACCAGGGTGGTCTCTTCACCCAGGAGCCCGCCGTCACTCCCCACGCGCCCGAGATTCGAATCAAAGACGAGTTCTCGTTGAAGTGGTCCCCGCACGGCGAAATTGGCTCCGTAGGGTTCTTGGCCGACCTGGATTTCGAGAGGGTTCGCCCCGAGGTCTCGGAGGGCGAACGCCCCTGGAACGCTCTGGATGCCCTCGCGGAGCCAGCGGGGTGGTTGTTCCCGAAAATGGGGAACGATCGGTCCTCCGAAGATGGCGTGGTCTGGATAGGCGAGGCTGGTGTTGTGGTAGGCCTCCAACCAACCGGGCGAGACGAGAACATCGTCATCGGTCCATACGACGATGTCCCCCTCGGACACGCGGACTGCCGCATTCCGCGCATGGGAGAGTCCTAACTTGGATTCCCTCACGATCCTCAGAGGCATTCGACTCGCGAAGTCCGCCAAGACCTCCTCGGTCGCATCGGAGGATCCGTTATTCACTACAATGACCTCCCACTTTGCGCCGGACGGCACAGTTGCTCGGGAGAGGCAGGAGAGCGTTTCCCCCAGTGAGCCAGCGCGGTTGTGGGTGCAGATGCAAACCGAGATCAACATCTTGCTCTCGAGCGCTCGTGCCAGATCGGGTTGATACGCGAGTCACGGCTCCGCGGGGAGATGATCGTCATGCTTGCTCGATGAGCGTCGCGAGAATGTCGTTCTGGGTGTTGGAGTCGAATCGGCTCACCACAAACTCTCGTGCTGCCTCAACTCTGCGCTGACGATGAGCACTGGGCATCGCCTGGGCCGCTTCGACTGCCGCTCGCACTCGACCCCAGTCATCTTGTGGAACCAGCCAGCCCAGGTCCTCCCGAATAAGGACTTCAGACGGCCCCCCCGAATTCGTGGCCACGACAGGGCACTCGCAAGCCATGGCTTCAATGAGTGTCATTCCCAGCCCCTCCGCCTTGGAGACCATCAGAAAGCAGTCCATTGCTGAGTAATAGTCGGCTCGACTCTCATCGGGCACGAATCCGCAAAAGTGTACACGATTAGCGATCCCGAGCGCCTGAGCGAGGTGGCGCAGGCTGGACTCATCTCCGCCGGATCCGACCAGCAGGAAATGGGGTTCTGAGGGGGCGGTCTCCGAACCGAGCGATGCGAAGATGCGAAATGCCTCATCGTGTCGCTTGATCGGTTCCAAACGGCCGATGGAGCCGACTACGAACGCATCGGCTGGAATTCGGTACTGCTCCCGCACCCTTCTCCGGCCGACCTCACTCCTGTGGAGTACCTCCCAAGGAATCCCCGGGTAGACGACCGCGGCGTTCTGCAAAGGGAGGCGTTCGAAACGTCGCAAGGCGACAAGCGTGGTGTGGCTTACGCAAATCACCCTGGAGCGAGCCAACCGCTGGAGCCACTGCGCGGATCGTGCCTGGTGGATCATGGCCAACTCAGACCATCTCTCGGTGCGGAAATGTGCAGGATGATGTTCCACACAGGAATACCTGAGCCGCAGCCACAGGGCGGCCACATCGAGCGCAGGGATGCGGGTATGGACCCAACTCTTAGCGAGGACGAGGTGGGTGGCCCGGTACTGGCGGAGCAGCTTGACCCACTGTTGTACTCGTGGGATGCCCAAGCTGAGGGTGCCTAGGTTCGTAGGCAGGGGGATGACGGGGATCTTGCGTCTGGCCGCCGTCATCCTATTCGCATAGAAACCTCCGCCCACTTCCATGAGTGTGACCTCATGGCCCCGATCGAGAAGTCGTTCCGCCAGGAGGAGGGTGTTCACTTCTGTTCCACCCCACCCACTTGGCATCGCGATGATGACGGTCGCCGGATTCTGGGACAAGAATACTCGCTTCTTGGTTTGGTTGGGGGCCACAGACAATGTTCGGCCACCGCCTGCATCGAGTCCAACATGTCGATCAAAGGTCGTACTGGTGCGCGACACCAGGGCATGCGGTGTGCCGCTTCCGATCCCACGGTCGCGTGATCCGATGATGTCTTGCCCAGTGGGACATCCCCCGACGCGACTCGAAATACTCGCCCTTCCTGTTGCTCGTACGCAACGTACTAGTTGTCAACGTTACCCCACAACCTTCGTTTGTGATACTTGGCGCGAGGTAGTAACCCGTTCTAGGTCAGCCGCTTAGGGATCCCAAAGTGGATTGGATATCAGCGGCATACGGCTTGCTGACTAAGTCTTTGCCACTGCATAGACTCCAGCCAGTTGGGGTCTTGCGGTGTGCGGGTTTTCGGGGTTAATTCCACAGCAGATTACATTGTGACGATTTTCCCAAGAGCCTCTCTCTCGATTTGGAATCAAAGGAGTTGTCCCAGATGAAACGGTTCATTCGAGCTATCCCTTTCCTGGCTTTCGCGCTTGCGATCCCGGGAACCGCCCACGCGCAGTGGAATTCCTTCACATCGAGCAACGATGGCCGAGGTACGGCTGGTACTCCGTTCTTCAGCAACACCTCCGCCGATGGGACATCGTGCAATCTCGGATTCTTCGCCCAGGGCAGTTGGGGTCCCTGCAGTGATGAGACCGCGGGAACTACGGCCAACCAGGGACTTATCACCTATACGGATTATTGGGGTGTGGATGCCGCCGATCCTGGGGTGATTACATCCTATTCTGGCACATGGAATGCCCAGTGGGAACTCACACTCATCGGGTCGGTCGCTGGGGGCTCGAGTGAGATAGGTTGGTGGTGGCACGATGGGGCCAGCTACCATTTCACCAGCCTGCCCGCGTTTGGCGCCAAGACGCTTGGGTCCACTGTGGTCATCACGGTACCGGGCAGCTTCACGCTCTTCGGTCTTTATATCTCGAACGCGTTCAACCCTGATGTCGGCGGGTGTAAGGTCGCCCCGAACTTCTATTGCTCCGACGCCGATGGCGGGATTTCGGTCCCGACACAGCAGTGGGCCTTCCTTAATAATGGTATCGGCAACGGTGCGGCATGCCAGGCCTATAACGATGGCGTCCATTACAACACCTGCTACCTCTGGGGTGCTGAGGACAACAAACTCGAACTCCTGGCGGATAATCAGCTTGGTCGTGATTCAGACTACAATGACTATCTGATCACCATGCGGCTCGTTCCTGAGCCGGTAACCATGGGCCTCCTAGCCACAGGGCTGGTGGCGATGGCTGGAGTTGGCTTCTCTCAGCGTCGTCGGAAGAGTGGGATCGAGTCCTAGTAGACGAGTAGGACGGCGCGATCCGAATCGAGAGAATAGGCCGCCCCGGGGACTCCCCCGGGGCGGCCTGTTTCTTGCCTGTGACCATTCTGAGTATCAGATTAGAGTTGTTCGCGTTTTCACTCTCATCGTAGAAGGTTGCTCTCCATCATGACCGATCCTAGGCGCGATCGCCTCCTGGGGCTGGCGCTCCTCCTCGTCGCACTGGTGGTGGTCGTCGACCAGGCAGGCCTGATCTTGGAGAACGTCTACCCCTTCCGCCTCGACGCCCCGCAATGGCGATTTACTTCCGTGGGCAATATCTCTCTGCGATACACGCCACTCGTGTTCGCGGACGCGCTGCTGATTGTATCCGCCGGCTTCCTTGCCATCCGGTGGTGGGCTCGGCTACTTGGAGTGGTCAACTTGGGGTTTGCATTGGTGTTCTTGGCCACGACCGTCTTCTTTGCTCTCGATGCGATCCAGATGAGGCGACTGGTGAGGCTTGAGTTGGTTCAAGGCCTCACGGTGGGTGCGGGTCGGGTATTGGTGATGACGGCTATCTTGTCGCTGGCAACGTTCTGGCTTTCTCTCAGGCTCTTCCGGATGTTCGGGCGACCCGAGAAGGAAACGAAGCGAGGGTCTGCCCGGCCCCTGGTGGTCGGCGCCCAGACGGGGCCGGGGCACGGAGATACAGGATGAAGGGTGACCCAACACCTTCGGCCGGCCTCGGATTCCATGCCCTGGCCATCGCGGGCGGCGTAGGCTTCATCGACATCATAGGGCAGGTGGCAATCGTTCCGGTAGTTTCTGGCGCAGAAACCGCGATCGTCCTTAGCACTCTGGCCCAGACCTGGTTAGTGAACACAAGCACTGTCTTGTTCGCCGGAACCTGTTTGACCATCGGCCTGGGTGGGGTCGGTGAGAGGCGAGGACTCTGGTTGGCTGGTCTGCTTAACATCGTGTTGGCCGTGGTGTCGCTTACGGCGGTCGTCCTCTTCCTGACTCATGCAGACGTGGGGATATTTCTCCGGATGGGGAGTGGTATCGGAGATCCGGGAGGCCGTTCCCTCATCAGGGCGAGCACCAGCGGTCTTTCGGCGGTGGCAATTCTCGTGGGCCTCGGGTTGTGGCTGGTCGCAAAGTCAAATGCTGGAAGGCCCGACGTGGTAGGGTAGGTCGGGGTCGCGCTTAACCTTCGGTGGCTTTCCTAGGGAACGCGGGCAACACAGAAAACAAAGGATCGATCACGTCCCTGGCGAGTTGGATGGCCATTTCTTCGGCCTCCTCTTCGGTGGTCCGAATGGGAACAACGATTCGAACCAGTGCTTCCTCGCTTCGCCCCGCTCTAGCCTTGTCCCGCAACAATTCCCATTTCACGGCGTACTCATTTGCCGAGATGCGGCCTCGTCCTTGATACCAGTAGTACACCAGGGCGCGAGCCGTTCCTTTCCCCAGGATGTACCGATTCACGCGGTACGAGGTCGTCAGCACATCAATCGTCTTTTCTTCAGCGGAGATGGGATCCCATCCGGCACCTGGGAGACAGTTCTTCGGCGAGTGGATGGTCTTGCCCTGAACCTGTGATGAGTAGTACCCCACGTAGAGGGAGGATGCGAGAAGCGAGTCCTGCATGTATACGCGCATGAGGTAGTCGGATACCCCCGCAACAGCGCGCTCCTCGGCGCTGACTTCCACATCCTGGCTCTCAAAGCCGTTGAACGTATCGGGCAGCTGGGCCAGAGGGGCCCTGAGCGGTGCCTCATCTTGTTCTCCGATCCTGAAGAGCAGAATGCACCCGAGTCCAAGGAGGATGGCAGGGATCCAGTGGCGAACGGAACTATGGAGCGACATCGCGTCCCTGCCGGACCCAATGTTCCGTTCCCCTCATGACCCAGGCCACTCCGCCAATGAGGCCGAACGAGACGACGAACATGAGCCACCCTTCGGTCAGGTGCATGAATCCGTCACCCAGGCTCGGATCGACGTAGTACACCAGAAATCCCGTTAGGAACACACGGATCCCATTGATGACGATCGCTATGGGGATAGTGACCGCCAGAAGCAGAATCCGTGTCGGTACGTACCGCAGCCAGAGCCCTCCCATCAGGACGCCCAGGCTTAGCAGGGCCGTGAGGGAGCGAAGCCCACTGCAGGCTTCGGTAACGAAGAGTTGCTGACTGGGTAGAGATATGATATTCCCGCTCAAGCTCACAGGAACCTCCCTCCACTCCAACAAATAGGCCCCCATTTGCGATGCCTTGAATTGCAGTGGCAGAGCCAGAGCGCTGGTCACGACCTCAGGGAAAGGTACCGAGAGGGCCAGCAAGAGAAACGGGAGCCACCACGACAGGGCCTGGCGGAGTCCGGCATAAAACACTACCAGTCCAACGATCGCTCCAATCATGGAGAGCCGCATGGTGTACAGTTCGGCTGCAAGATCCGCGGCGAGACGGAGGGTCACCGAGCCAAGGAGTAGGCCAGTTCCGAGTAGGTAGTCTGGCAGACGGTCCGTCCGCAGGCCCCGCCTCCACGCAAGCCAGAGTGCCACCGGGGCGAGTAGCAGGCCGTGTCCGGCTTCGGGATTCGTCCACCAGTCTTGTCCAAGGAGTATCGCTGGTTTCGCGAACAGCAGGAAAAACGCTACCAGGCCCACGACGGCGGGGAGAGCTGTAACGAGCCGGTATCTACCGTCGGACGATGCGATCCTCGTCGCGTGGGACTCCACCAGGTGCCTACCGCCCGCCGCGGCGGAACAGCATGACCGGAATAGTCTTGAGCATGATCTTCAAATCCTCCCAGGTACTGGCCTGGTCGATATACTGCAGGTCGAATTCCACTTTACTCGTGACGTCCTCGAGTGACGAATCATACTTCTGGTTAATTTGGGCATGCCCGGTGATGCCTGGCGCGATCCGTTGTCGCAGGTGGTAATTGGGAATTCTCTCCCGTAACTTGGCGAAGATGCTGGGGCGCTCCGGACGAGGACCCACGACATTCATCTCCCCATTGAGGACATTCAACAGTTGGGGGAGTTCGTCCAGCCGATACTGCCTTAGGAACCTACCAATCGGTGTGATTCTTTCATCACCTTCCGCTGCCCAGATGGGTCCTGTGCCTTCTTCCGCCCCCAAATACATGGTCCGAAACTTGTAGATACGGAACGGGCGACCCCCGACATCGAGGCGACGGCGCGGGTCGTCTGCCCTCATCCCAGAACGTCGCTTGTCCAATCCCACTCGACTTTGAGAGTAGAACACCGGTCCTCGAGAAGTCAGCTTGATGCTGATGCCAATGATCACCCAGAGTGGTAGAGTCATCACGATTCCTACGAGTGCGACGAGAACGTTAAGGGCACGCCGACTGCGGTCGGGGTAGCTCCCGAGCACCGGAAACTCATACGGCCCCAGCCCCGTGTTCCGAGAGGAGGTGGGTTGCCTGTTCGGGTCCTGTGGAGCACGCATTAGCCGCAGCCCGAGGCCTAGAATCGTAGGATCAGGTAGATGAGTGGCGTGAGGAGCCCGAGTCCACCGAGGATGCGCCCAATGGACGTACCCGTCGATCGTCCCTCGTCGACGACGATCTCGTCGCCTGCCCGGAGGTTCAGCTGATCCAGGGTGCGGCCAGCGACGAGCACATCGGGGAAGTCCTCCTTGGCCACAACAACGTCCCCAACTCTGCGGACCACACTCTTGTTTGGATCCGCCTGTGGCGTTGGTCCTCCCGCGGCCATAATGGCTTCGGAGACCAGCATGTCGGCGGGCAACTGATAGAATCCGGGTCTGCCAACCATTCCCAAGAAGCTCAGCCGGATCATTGCCTGGACCCGGACCACCGGATTCCGGATATAACCTGAGAGCCTGGTGGTGAGATAGCCTTGTGCCTCAGAGCGCAAGATCCCTTGCATCGGGATGTCGGGAATGCCAGGCAGGCTGAGCACGCGTCCTGGCTGCAAGGTAAAGGTGTCAGTCAGATTCGGTTCACCCTGAACATAAAGGACAATCTGGTCACCTGCCTGTATGTCACCCTCTTGGAGACGCTCGCGAATCATCAGTGATTCCCGTTGCTTGGCCTCCCGCAGGCGCTTGGAGTAGCCGGGCGAATGAAGAATTGCTTCTATTTCAACAAGCGAGGCTTCAAGCTCGGCTCGTCCGGCCTGCGCGCGGCGCGTGTCAGGGGGTTGCTGTGCGACCCCAGTAGGGACTCCCAGGAGAGCGGTAATCACAACCGCAGTAGTGTATGATCCAAGTTTCATGTCACTCTCGACGGCTTGACATGTGAAGCCCACACAGGAGCCAATCCAACGGATCTACCTGCGATGGGCGGTCTTCTTCCTCTCCCATTGCACCGTCCGTGCCTACCATTGCTCTCGGCCGGCTTTCTTGCTTGCGCATCGCTCGGCTGGTCACTATCTCACCTCACCATGGTGTTGCGTGCCTGCCACAGACCGTCGCGTTGACGCAACGGCCCGGATCCCCAATGGCTCCATGAACCCAATGGTCGTCTGATTAGCTACCCGATGGTTCGCTGATTAGCTCTCGACCGGGAATAGGCCGCATGACCTGACGCGAAACAGAGGAACCCGAGGAGGCGGCATGAGTACCGCCCGGTGTTGGTAGCAAAATCCTAGTACTCAGGCTTCTCCTTTTCGGCTCTCCGGCAGGGAGGTCACCGCCTCCTCATGGTCGGTCACATAGTGGTAACTGTACGCGTCGTACTTGTAAGCTCCCTCACCCACCCGGACGTCATTCAGAATCGCCCCCAGGAGTTGTATGGGGAGCCGATCGAGTACCTGGAGTTTGGCCTCGGCGAGTTGCCGATCCGTTTCACCAGCACGGAGCACCAGGGCCAGGTTCTGCGTGATTGTCGCGATCACAAAGGGATCAATGCCCGCTCCCAGGGGGGGGGTGTCGACGAGAATAACGTCGAACTGCCCTCGGAGAGTCTCGATGATTTCCTTCATCCTACCGGTTCCGAGCAACTCTGGCCCGTCTCTTCGCCTGAGGCCGGTAGGTATGACCATGAGTTTGGGGTGCGACGTAGGGCGAAGGGTGGCCCCAACCTCGGTGCCGTTAGCGAGATAGTCCAATAATCCAGGACTGCGCTCCGCACCGAACGTCCGATGGAGATCGCCCCGGCGGATGTCCCCATCCACCAGGACAGTCCGATACCCTGCTTCCGCGAACGACAGTGCGAGATTCGATGAGATGAACGATTTCCCGTCGGCCGGAGACGGACTCGAAATCGCGAGAGTCATGGCCTGCCCAGGTTCAAAGGAGTGGGCCAAATTGAGGCGCACAGAGCGGAATGCTTCGATGACCTGCGCGGCCTCATCGGGGGACGCCGCCACCCCACGCGATTTGTGGATCTGGGGGATTGTACCAAGGATCGGTAGCCCCAGTCCCTTGGAGACCTGATCCGGGTATCGGAATCGTTTGTCAAGTCGATCAATGAGGAGGGTTAGACCCACACCCAACGTGAGTCCGAGTAGAAGGCCCAGAAGTATGAGGGTCGGCGCGCTGTTCTTACTTGGACGGGTTGGTGCCTCCGCGCTGTCCAGGATACGGACATCAGGGATGGCGCTCGCCTCTGCGAGGCGAGCCTGTTGGCGACTCCTCTCCAACGCTCGATACAGTTGGTCTGCCTGATCGACTTCACGCTCAAGGCGAGATTCTGTCTGTGCCCGGCTGGGGATCGTCCTCAATTCCGTTGACCCCTGCTGGATCCGAATGTCAAGATCATGCTCTTGATCTTTGAGCTGTTGGACAAGGGCGCTGGCATAAAGCGGAACGGTCTGGGACCGGATGACCTCAATGCGATCACGGAGATCCTTCACACCAGGGTGCTCCTCTGTGTACTTCACCAGCGCCGCCCGAAGCTCCGCTTGGGCTGTTGAGTACTCTCCCAAGACCCTGAGAAGATCAGGAGCCGCCCGGACGGCGGCGATGGTATTGAAAGCGTCAACAGTGACTTCCCCCCGTGCCGCCTTTGGGATAAGCTCCTCAATGGACTCGCGGTTCCGCCGCAAGCCGTCCCGCTCCGATCTCATTTGGAAGTACGTGCCATACACGGTGGGTTGCGTGAACTGAAGCCCGGCGGCTACTGGGGTTTCGTCCCTGGGGAGGGTGACCGTGCTGACACGGAACGCCTCGAGCGATTCCTCGGCGAGCTTCAGGCGTTCGGCTTGCTCGACAACTTGAGTATCCAACACCTCAGCCAGCAGTGAGAGCTTTTCTCGCTTCTGGGTCGCAGCCTCCGCAATGAATTGACTCAGGACGGCATTAAGTGTTGTGGCTGT
>Ga0214472_10007412_pt1 | contig 11484 bp, 16 predicted proteins | sample RVTome_6_FD_207662 | JGI IMG/M metagenome (GOLD analysis project Ga0214472, IMG submission 207662) | Soil microbial communities from uranium-contaminated site in the Upper Colorado River Basin, Wyoming, United States - RVT140D175 | ecosystem: Environmental > Terrestrial > Soil > Contaminated >...
CAACGTCTGGTCGGGATGGGGTGTTCAACCGAAGCGCGGCGATGTCAAACCGTTCCTGGAGCTCGTTGCTCATTTATTCACCGGCGCCGAGCCCGCAGCGCGAAAATGGTTTCTCCAGTGGTGCGCTTTTCCGTTGAAGTACCCCGGCGTCAAGCTCTTCTCGTCTGTGGTCCTGCACGGCATTAAGCACGGCACGGGAAAGTCGTTTATCGGGTACACACTCGGACGAATCTACGGGAAAAACTTCACCGAGCTCTCACAGATGGACCTGCACGGGTCCTTCAATGAATGGGCTGAGGCAAAGCAACTTATACTCGGTGACGACGTGACGGGTAATAACCATCGCGCCGACGCCGACTTTCTGAAGAAGATGATCACCCAGCGTGAGATTCGGATCAACGCAAAATACGTTCCGACCTACGTCGTCCCCGACTGCGTGAACTATTACTTCACCGCGAACCAACCGGACGCCTTCTTTCTCGAGGACGACGACCGGCGATACTTCATTCATGAGGTTCAAGTCGGCCCGTTGCCAGAGGCGTTCTACGTGGAGTATGAGCTATGGCTTGACAGCGGCGGCGCCGCCGCGGTCTTCGACTGGTTCCTACGCCTCGACACCGACGACTTCAATCCGAGTGCGCCCGCCTTTAAAACACGCGCGAAGGAGCGAATGATTACTCGCGGGCAGTCCGACATCGCGACGTGGGTCCGTGATCTGTTGGCGACCCCCGACGTCGTGCTGCGTATCGGACACGTCGCGCCTATGTTTGACCTTTACACGTCGCGCGAACTGTTGACGATCTACGATCCAACGGGAAAAACAAACGTCACGGCGAACGGCATCGCGCGCGAGCTCGCACGCGCGGGCGTGCAACAGATATGCGGCGGTCGTCCCATTCGCCTCGTGACCGGCGAACAAGCACGGTACTTTGCGATCCGGAACCAAGCACAGTGGACGAAGGCGTCGGCTACGCAGGCCGTTAAGCACCTGACCGGTCACAACACTCGGCCGAAGAGAAAATACTAAATATCTATTTACACCCTCACTAACGGGTGCTACGATCATCGTATGGGAATCAAGGCGGCAACAGGGAAAGACGCTGGAACGGACACGTGGCTGACGCCGCGGGCGTTACTAGAAGCGCTCGGGGCGTTCACCCTCGATCCGTGTTGTCCGGCTGCGATGCCGTGGCGCACGGCATCGCAGATGTGGACAAATGAGCACGAAGCTCCGTCGCCCGCGAACAAGTGGCTACCTATGATCGTCACGCCATGCCTTGTATCCTCAGGGCTCGACCTACCGTGGCGCGGCCGCGTGTGGTGTAACCCGCCGTACTCCGCTCCGCTTCCGTGGATCGAAAAGATGGCGAGTCATCGCGACGGAGCGGTGCTCGTCAGTGCGCGCGGCACCGAAACCAGGTGGGGACAAGCTTTGTTGTCCACCGCAGACGGTGTGTTTTTCTTTGCCCGTCGGCTCGTCTTCCACTATGTCGACGGCACACCCGCAGATACGACGTGGCAGCCGTCAATGCTCGGGGTATACGGTGGACGCACCCTGGCAATCGCCACTCGGCTGCCGTCCCACGGATATAACGGCGTGCTGATGATGCGAAAGGCGTTACAATGATGCTCTGCAATGATCTGATGCGTCTAGGCGCCTGCTCCGAAGCGATTGCGTGGGTCGGTACGCGCGACCTCGCCCGTGCGTGGGAGGAGTGCGCGCGCGGCGACTGGATGCTATGGCTCGCCTCGCGGGTGAGCGAGTCGAACATCGCGCTCCGGCGCGCGGTGGTGCTCGCGGCCTGCGAGTGCGCCGCGCCGGAGGTCCGGCGGCACTGGCCTGCGGGGTCGGCACCGCGCGAGTGCCTGCGGATCGCTCGGGCCGTGGCGCGCGGTCGTGCGACGGGCGCGCAGGTCGCTGCCGCAGCCTCCGCCGCCTACACCGCCAGCGCCGCCGTCGTCGCCGACGACGCCCGCGCTGCTTATGCTGCCTACGCCGCCGACGCCTCCGCGCGCGCCGCCGCCTACGCCTACGCGGACGCCGCCGACGCCTCCGCGCGCGCCGCCGCCTACGCCTACGCGGACGCCGCCTACGCCTACGCCTACGCGGACGCCTCCGCCGACGCCGCCGACGCCGCCGACGCCGCGGCCTCCGCCGCCGCCGCCGACGCCGCCGACGCCGCCGACGCCGCAGCCTCCGCCGCCGACGCCGCGGCCTCCGCCGCCGACGACGTTGCCGCGCAACACCGGAGCTTGGCGAGGAGCGCGCGGGTGGTCCGCCGGATCGTACCGCTCGCGGCCGTGCGAGCGGCGCTGCGGGAGGCGCAATGACCACCCGTGAACGCATTGAAGACACCGCACTGTTGCTCGACTCGATCTGCCGAGAGCTGGGCGTGTCACCTGAGCACGTCGCGAGCCTCCGCGCGGCTTGTCGTGCCGTGCTCGTCGAGTTGCGGACGGTGGAAGCTAAGGCGGCGACTCGGGTGCCTGTGCAAGCATACGGTAACGCACGCCTGCCGATCGGTCACTTCGCGCGGCCAGCTCGGGCACGAGCCCGAGACTTGGAGGGAAGAATGAAGAAGCTCTATATCGCGACAGCCCTGGAACGTGCGGCGCACCACCAGCAGCTCGCTCACGCGCTGAAGGCTATGGGGTGGGAGCTGACCTACGATTGGACCGCGCATGGATCGGTCCAGACCGAAGGCCGCGCGCGAATGCAGGAAGTCGCGCTGGCAGAGGCGCAAGGGATCGCCGACGCCGATGCCGTGATCGTGCTCCTGCCGGGCGGGCGCGGCACGCATGTCGAAATGGGCATGGCTCTCGCGTTGGATAAGCGCTTGATAGTCCATGCCGACGCCGGCATGTTCGACTCCACGCAGACGTGTGCGTTCTATCACCACCCCAATGTGCAACGAATCATCGCGCATCGGGGATTCTATTTTTTGGACATCATGGACGCACTGGAGGCGCAGCGATGACACTCTACTGGATCGTCCCGCTCGCCCTCGCCCTCGCCCTCGCGTGGTGGCTTGGCTTCCGGAGCGGAGCGCGGATTGGCTACCGCGATGCGGAGCGGGATCTCGCTGTGCCTCTCTCGCAGGAGGACCTCGACGAGATCGGCCGTGAGGTCGTGGGGAACGCGGTGCGATCGGACGCTGAGGTATCTCAATGAGGTGCGTGAACTGTAACAGGCTAAAGGGGAGGGTAGAAGGATGTTGGGCGGGCGGCCAAGACTGCGCCGACGCGGCCGGCGCGTGGAATCGCGCTCTTGCCGAAGAGATCGAACGCGTGCGGGCGCAACACGACTCGGCGTGGCGCCGCATTGATGCCGCGCTAGGGTGGCGCGATAAATGCGGTGCTATGCCTGATTGGAAGGACGTATGCGAGCGTATGATCGAGGAGCTGGACATATGACCTTCAATGAGGCGCTCGGTATCTTGGGCATCGGCATGACGGCCACGAAGGCCGAGGCGCGCGCCGCATATCGTCGGCTCGTAATGCAGTGTCACCCCGATGTTGGCGGTGACGCTGCGATGTTCCAACGCCTCATTGACGCTCGTCGTATCGTCGACGCCTCGCTAATCGACGCGCCGTGCCCGATGTGCGGTGGTACTCGACGAATGCGCGTCGGTGTTGGATTCAACGGCGTTGACGTCGCGTGCTCGGAGTGTGGATGACTAAGCGTTCGTTACTCGCGGCAGCCTGGCTTCGCGCTGAGTGGATCAATGTGCTGCGGTGCCGCCCACCGCACGAGGTCACGCATTGGTCTGAGCTACGTCGTCTTGGTGCCGGGCTCGCGGGCGGGTGGTCGTGCGCATACCCACCACTTGTCGGATACGGTCCACACAACTCGCGCGACTCGCGTAATCATGTTCGCTTGCTGACTGGCACGCATCGATTCCACGCTGCGGTAGCGCTGGGTTTTCGTGAGGTGCCCGTTGTGCGATTAACCAGACTGGAGCGTCAGGCGCTCTTGTCCTGCACGGATTTTGGCGAGATCGCGATTAACAGCGTGAATACGAGCGAGGCGCTCATTGCAGCGAAGTTCAACGTTGTTGGGGAGCTTGTTCGACGAGAGGGGCGCTTATGGCGATGAGTAAGAAGAAGCTGCGGAAGCTGCTAGTCGCGGCTGAAATGAGGGCAGCCGTTGCACTGATGGAAAAGGTCGCAATGGTGCGCAAGCTTGAAGCGCTTGAGCGACTCGTACTTGCGCGAAAGGATGCTGACGTATGAGACCGATGCTCGCGGGGAAGGCCGACGTAACCAAGCTCCGATACCTCCGATACCCACTCATCGCGTCGCCGAAGCTCGATGGTGTGCGCGCACTCGTCGTTGACAGTCGTGTAATGTCGCGTTCCATGAAACCGATCCCGAACAGCTACGTTCAGACGCAGATCGGTCGTGCCAATCTGAATGGGCTCGATGGTGAGCTCATCGTCGGGCCGCCGACCGCGCCAGACGCCTTCCGTCGTACGGTGTCCGGTGTCATGAGCGTCGACGGTGCGCCACCGTTCGTGTTTCACGTGTTCGATGATTACATCGCCGCTACTCAACCGTTCCTGGAGCGCATCAAGCGCGTCAACCGTGCGACTCATGGTGCGTCGTTCGTCGTTGTCGTCCCGCACACCACGATCAAAACACCCGAAGAGCTTGAGATCTATGAGGCGCGCACCCTCGCGAATGGGTATGAAGGGGTAATGCTGCGTGATCCGAGCGGGCCATACAAGTACGGCCGGTCGACGGCCAAGGAAGGGTGGCTTCTCAAGCTCAAGCGCTTCATTGACTCAGAAGCGGAGGTAATCGGTGTCGAAGAGCTGTGCATGAATACAAACGATGCGACGCGCGATGAGCTTGGGCGAACGAAACGGTCAAGCGCAAAAGTAGGGCAAGTCCCTACGGGGACGCTGGGTGCGTTGCAGGTGCGCGACGTTGAAACCGGCGTCGTGTTCTACATCGGCACTGGATTCGACGCGGCGACACGCGATGTCCTGTGGAGCATGCGCAAGACTACGCTCATCGGTAGCTTGGTGAAGTACAAGCACCAACTCGTCGGTGCGAAGGACAAGCCGCGGCTGCCTGTGTTCCTCGGATTCCGTAACAGGATAGATCTGTGAAAACCCTACGGTGCAACATATGTCGCGGCCCGGTGATCTGCCTGGACGCACTTGAGGTGCGCACGCGGCATCGCTGCGTACGCTGCATCGCTGACCCGCCACGCGTCGTGCCGCTGCGTCCCGCAACACACGTCGCTCCCGCGATGGCAGGCTCACGACAACGTGAACGGAACCCGACGGGGTACTCGCGTCCTTTCCGCGCGATTGAGCCTGCGCGCCCTGTTCACCTACTTGGTAAGACGGGACACGTATCAAGTAGAGCGATTTATCGTAAGTCGTCGTTTACTTTTTTCGGCGTACCGTTTATAACAGTAAAGGAGGATGACGAATGAGAATCCCGAAGACCATCGGTGCTTGTGCGGACGCGCTCTATACCATCCGATCGAAGCGCCTCGACTTGCAGAAGAAGGTCGACGCGCTCGCGGCTGAGGAGTCAGAGCTTCGCGAACATATCATCTGTGAGTTGCCGAAGTCCGACGCGTCGGGTGTTGCAGGTAAGCTCGCCCGGGTCTCGGTTGTGCGCAAACAGGTCCCATCAGTGAAAGACTGGGATACGTTTTACAGGTATGTGAAACGCACCGGGGCATTCGAGCTGCTCCACCGTCGTGTCGCGGATGCCGCGATCCGTGAACGGTGGGACGCGGGGAAGACGGTACCTGGCGTCGAGGTGTTCACCGCCGTCACCGTGTCGTTGAGCAAGGCGTGAACGACCTTGCCGCGGAGCGTGGAGACAGCCTCCACGTTGCGCGGCGTGATCAAAACGCCGACTGACAGCGACTTCGAGTCGCAAGGGAACGACAATGGCAAAGGTAAAGAACGTCGGGCTCGCGACGTGGGACGCCGAGCTCGCGAAGCAGGCCGAGATCGCGGCGGGCATGGAGGCGAGTGCCGGCGGCGGAAACTTCTTTTCGCTGCGGGGTGGGATCCTACAGTGGCAGGACGCACCGCTGAAGGACAACCAGATGGGAGTAATAATCATCGATCACGTCCTGGAAAACGTGTTCTACGCAGACAAGTATGACCCCGAGACTCCGCAGTCGCCGTCGTGCTTCGCGTTCGCCCGCGACGAGCGGACGATGGCGCCGCACAAGCTCGTCGTCGAGGCCGGCACCGCAGTCCACGAAACGTGCGTCGGGTGCCCCAACAACGAGTGGGGCTCCGCGGACACCGGCCGCGGCAAGGCCTGTAGGAATACGCGCCGCCTCGCGTTGATCTCGGCCGGTACGTTCGACGCCGCCGGTCGGTTCGTCGTCAACGACGACCCCGAGCACTGGAAGTCGGCGGTCATCGGATACATGAAGCTCCCCGTGATGAGCGTCAAGGGCTTCGCGACGTTCGTCAAGCAGGTAGCGGTCGCACTGAAGCGACCGCCACACGGTGTGATCACCAAGGTCCGCGTCGTGCCCGACCCCAAGTCGCAGTTCCGCGTGCTCTTCGAGGCGATCTCGCCCGTGCCCAACACGCTCATGGCCGCCATCATGGCGCGGCACGAGGAGTCGTCGGCCACCATCGACTTCCCCTATCAGCGCGCCGATGATGACGCGCCGACGGGTGCTGCAAAGACCGACCGTCGTCCGCCTGCGGATGCTCGTCGCTCGCCGAAGCGTGCGCGGAAGTACTGATCCGGCTAAGAGGAGAACGACGAAGAGCACGGTGTCGTCGTTCTCCTCAAGGAGGTTTTGTATGTCAAAGGACTGGGAAGAACTGAATCAGGTGCTGCGCACCGCCGACGAGGCAATGTGCGCCCGTTTGGCGCGGCACGAAGCTCGCACTAAGCGTCGAACGTCGTACCTGCTTCGGATTCACTCTCGCCTCAACCGGATTCGGCGGGCGCGTGAGCGCGCTGAGATAACGCGATGACCCCACGTCCGATCACAGTGGACTTCGAAACTGACGCTATCGAGCCGCGACCGGATTATCCGCCCGCGCCCATCGGTGTGGGAATCAAGTATCCAGGGAAGCGCGGTATCTACTACGCCTTTGATCATGCGTCTGAGAACACGCATACCAAGCGCGAAGCGGTGAGCGCGCTACGTGAAGCGTACCGCGTTGCACGCGACGACGGCGGCGGGCTGTTGTTTCAAAACGCGCGCTTCGACCTGGACGTGGCTGATACTCATTTCCCCGGTCTGAAGCCTCCACCTTGGCAGACGGTCCACGATACGCTGTTCCTGCTGTTTCTCGACGATCCACGGCAACAAGAGATCGGTCTGAAGCCGTCGGCCGAGCGGCTCTTGGGTATTCCGCCCGACGAGCGTGATGCTGTAGCGGAGTGGCTCGTGCGTGAGCAGCCGGTCCCGAACGTGAAGATCACCGCGTCGGTGAAGTCGGCCAATACGTTCATGCGATATCTACGCTACGCGCCCGGCAGGCTTGTCGCGCGGTATGGCGTCGGCGATCTTGATCGTACCGCGCGTCTATTCAAGCTGCTTTACCCACGCATCGTCGCACGTGGAATGTTAGCCGCGTACGACCGCGAACGTGAGCTCGCGCCGATCCTTTTGGGTATGGATCGTCACGGCGTGCCCGTTGCGCTCCGTCGTTTAGAGCACGACGTGGAAATGTATACTGTGTGGCGCGAAAAGGTGAGCGCGTGGCTACTCAAGAAACTCGACGCTCCGAGCCTCAATCTCGATTCGTCCGCGCAGCTGCTAGACGCTTTGCTTGCGCGGAAGCTGGTCGACTCCACGCGTCTTGCGCATACCGCGTCGGGCAAGTTGTCAGCGGCAAAAGACTCCCTCGCTCCCGCGATACTAGACGCGCAAGTCGGCGCGGCGTTGCGCTATCGCACCGCGCTCGGCACGACTCTTGAGATATTCATGCGCCCGTGGCTCGCGCAAGCAACACGCTCTAGCGGCCGGATCTTCACGACGTGGAATCAAGTCAAGGCTTACGGCAACAACGGCAACACCGGTACTATCGGTGCGCGGAGTGGACGCTTGAGTGCGAGCCGATTCATGAACATCCCGAAAAGAATCGAACTCATATGGTCGTCGGAGGTGCGCGGTCTTCCCAGCCCGCCCGTCCGCGGGCTCCCACCGTTGCCTCACGTGCGCGGATATATCGAAGCCCCGCGTGATCGGTGGTTGATAGACCGCGACTATTCACAACAAGAGCCGCGCATCGTCGCACACTTCGACGGTGGACACCTGATGCGACAATACAACGCAGAGCCGTGGATCGACTTCCACGACTTTGCCCGTGAAGAGCTCGAGCGCTCCGGGCTTCATTACGATCGGAAGCTCGTGAAGAATACCAACCTCGGTCTCATGTATGGAATGGGCGTCGGCAAGCTCGCCGACAAGAACAACATGACGGTTGAAGAGGCGACGCGCCTGAAGCGTGCAGTGCTCGCGTTGTACCCCGGTCTCCGCGAAATGTACCGAGACGTCCAAGTCCGCGCCCATAACAACGAGCCCATCCGAACGTGGGGCGGGCGTGAATACTTCTGTGAGGATCCGCGCGTTGTCAACGGTCGGCCCGTCAGGTTCGATTACCGCCTGGTTAACTCGTTGATTCAAGGGTCGGCCGCGGACTGCACAAAGGAAGCGGTGGTTAGATATGTGCGCGCGACGCGTGGCACCGACTGGCCGCTCTTACTACTAGTCCATGACGAGCTCGTAATCAGCGCCCCAAAGACGCAGCTCGTTGATGCGATGGAAGCGCTACGTATCGCGATGGAGTCAGTCGAGTTCGACGTTCCGATGCTGAGTGAAGGCGCGGCTGGCGCTCGGTGGGACGCTCTTAAGCCTTATGACACGAAAGGGAAAATAGTATGGCGTCGCTACCGATTTTGAAGGCGTGGTCGTTCTCACGATACGGCGATTATAAGCTCTGCCCGCTGAAGGCAAAGCTCAAGCACATCGACCGTATCAAAGAGCCTGGTAGTGTGGCAATGGATCGCGGTGCGCGGATCCACAAAGTAGCCGAGCTGTACATCAAAGGCGCATCATACGCGCGTGTACCTCTAGAACTCAAGATGTTTGCTGAAGAGCTGCGATGGATGCGGCGTCAATACAAGAAACTCCAGAGTGGGATAGTCGTCGAAGAAACGTGGGCGTTCCGCGTTGACTGGACCGAAACACGGTGGGACGATTGGGCCGGGTGTTGGCTGCGTGTCAAGCTCGACGTCGCACACCATGAGGATGCTGAAACAATCATCGTCACCGACTGGAAGACTGGTCGGTTTCGACCGGAATACAACCTGGTCGACTACGAGGAGCAGATGGAGCTCTACGCGCTTGGTGCTCTGCTTCTATACGACCACGCGATGGTCGTGAAGCCGCGGCTCGTATACCTCGATGAGGGCATCATCTACCCTGATCGGACAGCGACACCGGACGCGCTCGTGTTCACGCGCGACGACATGCCGAAGCTGAAGAAGGCATGGGAAAAGCGGACGAAAGCAATGTTGAGCGATACGCGTTTCGCTCCGCGACCGAACGACAAGTGCCGGTGGTGCCACTACCGTAATGCGAACAAGGAAAACGGAGGCGGCCAGTGCAAGTTCTGAACACTCATGCGCCACTCTTGCCCGCGTTGCTGGCGTTCATACAAGAACGCCAGGCGATATATCGTCGTCGAGAAGCCGGGCAGCTTCGTCCGTGGACGAAGGACCCGATTCTCGCGGCATACCGGTTTACTAACGTCTTCCGCGAGCTAGACCGTACCAGCCGGTGGATCGCCGAAAACTGGTTGACACCTTACGCCGAGCACTCAATGCTCCCCGTTGCGTGTGTGGTAGCACGGTTGATAAACTGGCCGCCGACGCTCGCGGAGATCGGATTCCCGAAACGGCTCAACGTGCCGAATATCGTTGCGACGCTCAAGCGTCGTCGTGCTCGCGGTGAGAAGATGGTTACCGGTGCGCACATAGTTTGGTGGGGACCTGGCGGCGACGCCTGTGAACATCTTGGGGATACTATCAGCGCGGCGTGTACGTACTACGAATGGATACGGCCAACGCTCCAAGCGACGTTTGAGGCACTCATTAAACGACGCGGATACGGGCGGTTTCTCAGCTACGAGGTGGTAACCGAGCTATCCTGTACGAGGTGGCTACGTGACGCACCGGATATCAATACATGGTGCGACGTCAAAGCCGGGTCTCAACGAGGTCTCGATTTCGTAATGGGGCGTGACCGAAGCGTATCTACACAACGGGCGTTAGACGAGGCGCGAGCTATTCTTGATATCGTCCGTAACCTGCGCAGCGATGCAATGTTTAAGACCGCGCCGTTACGCGTCGTTGAAGATTCACTCTGCGAATACAGCAAGTACCGTCGTGCTCAGTTGAATCAACCTGCGAAGCTCCAAGTATTTACACCCGACGCCGACAGGCCGTTTTGATATGGGTCCCGAGCGTACTATAGAAATGAAAGTTGTACGTGCCGCAGCGTTGCGTTTTGGTGTTGTCGGCATCAAGCTTGGCATGAACGGAATGCCAGACCGACTGTTCCTCATACCTGGTGGATGTCCACTATTCGTGGAGTTTAAGGCACCGGGCGGGCGCATATCAGTAAAGCAAGCGTATACGATCCAAGCATTGCGACGTGTAGGATATCAAGTAGAGGTGCACAGTGATTCAAACCAAGCTCTTCGCGCTATCGCCGGAGCCGTGGAAGCCGCACGCCTATCAGAAGCGTGCCGTGAAATGGCTGCTCGAACACGCGGCCGCCGCGCTGTTTCTCGATCCAGGTCTCGGTAAAACGTCCATCGCGCTCGCCGCCTGGAAGATGCTCAAGGCGATGGACGTCGCGTCACGTGCTCTCGTCGTTGCGCCGCTTCGTGTCGCGCACGAGGTCTGGCCAGCTGAGGCCGAGAAGTGGATCGACTTTCAGGGGCTGACCGTCGCTGTGCTCCACGGGCCACACAAGGCAGAGCTTTTCGCATCGGACGCCGACGTGTGCGTGATCAACCCTGAGGGCCTTGAGTGGTTACTCGGGATCGAGAAAACAAAGACTCAAACGGGACGGACACGTGTTGCGGTCGACCTACGCCGATGGAAGAGCTTTGGATTCGACACGTTGATCGTCGACGAACTGTCGAAGTTCAAACATATCCAGACTCAACGGTTCAAGGCATTGAAGCAGGTGCTCCCATCGTTCGCGCGCCGATGGGGACTGACGGGTTCGCCAGCTGCTAACGGCCTGATCGACTTGTTCGGGCAGTGCTACATCCTCGATACCGGTCGCAGCCTTGGGCCGTATATCACCCACTACCGCATGAAGTACTTCACCCCATCATATGACGGCTTCAGCTGGACGTTGCGCGACGGCGCTGATAAGGAAATATACGCTAGGCTCAAGCCGCTCGCACTTCGGATGTCCGCGGAAGATTACCTTGAGGTGCCGGCAGTCGTCGAGACACG
>Ga0214472_10007414_pt1 | contig 11482 bp, 6 predicted proteins | sample RVTome_6_FD_207662 | JGI IMG/M metagenome (GOLD analysis project Ga0214472, IMG submission 207662) | Soil microbial communities from uranium-contaminated site in the Upper Colorado River Basin, Wyoming, United States - RVT140D175 | ecosystem: Environmental > Terrestrial > Soil > Contaminated >...
GCCAGCCGAGGTCGAGCGCGGCGAAGACGACGCCGGTGAGTTCCTCACCAACCACCAGCGGGTAGCCAAAATTGACCGACGGGAGGCCGGTGATCCGGCCGATCTGATAGTCGCCGGAAGCGAACGCACCGGTGGCTAGGGTGCGCTGGAAATATCCGCGATCCGAAACGTCCAGGCCAGGCGAGAAAGGCAGTGCGCTGCAGGTGACCAGCCCGTCGGGGCTGATGACGCCAAGATTGGCGATCGAGGGGTACTGCCCCTGGATGTCGGCCAGCACCCTGGAGCAGCCCTCGCTTGAGGCTTGCTGGACATCCGGGATATGAGCCAGCGCCGCTAGCAGTTGATGAATCTGTTCAATATAGCGGTCCTGGTCATCGGAGGCGAGGCTGGCCACGCGGGCGGCGTCGGCTGCCACCTGCTCGGAGGCGACCTGGCGCTGACGCAGTCCGGTGGCGGCCGTCAGGGCCAGCGCAGGAACCAGCGCCACCATGATGAGCAGGATCATTCGTGACCGCAAGGTTTGCATTCGAAGTCCGATGCGAGCCCCCTGATGAATTTGGATACCCGAGCTGCGTGCGCGGCGCCCCGGCCGAACTCGGGTGCCAGGCGATGCCGGACTTGGGCACAGGGCTGCCGTCCGCCGGCAAAGGGTAGCGGCTGTTCGGCTTATGCCCAGCCTAGCCACAAACCGCCAGGGATCACCCTACAATTTCCTATCAAACGGGAGCGCAGGTGAAGATGCCAGCAAGCCTGGCCAGGGCAAGCCGGCTCATTCGTCTCGGGGAAGCGCAGACACCATGATGTCTTTCCACGCCACCCACGAAGGGCTGGCGGTTGTCTACATGCGGTTCAGCTGCAGGCCGGGCGCTATTCGACGAATCATTCGTTGGCAAATCCAGACTTGGATGGTCATGCTTGGACCGTACGGAATCCCCCTTCAGCACGCCAAGGATAGCGGTCCACGAGCCGTCGTGACCGGACACAGGGCTAGCCGCACCATGGGCTTTGGGACGCACGATTGATCGGGGCTTCTTCGGACGACCGGGGATGGGAACCCTTTCGGGATCGATCCAGGGAAGAATCATGTAGGGACGTCGTATACACCGTCCCTACCGCTGGTTTCAAGCAACGATCACACTACGCGCGTGCCGGCTACTCCGAATACACCTCAAGCTCATGCCAAATCACCCAGCCGTTGGCAACCTGGGTTTCGAACCTCACCCAGCGGATGCCGGAAACAGGGCTGGCGGCAGCGTATTCGATCGGCACCTCCGCCTCCACAGCCACGTCGAAGGTGTGAAAGGGAACGTACTCTCCCCCCGTACCCGGGCCGCGCACGCTGACGCTAATCCGCTGCCGGCCAGTCGCAGAAACCCAACCTGGTTGCAGCACAATCCGCCCGATGTCGTGGGCTTGGCCCAGGTCGACTTCCAGCCATTGTGGCGGGCCGTCGCCGGCACTCCACCACGTGCCCAGGCTCCCGTCGATGGCCTTCCCCGGGGCATAATCCCCACCCTCCGATGCCGAGGCAGAAGCGTTGGCAGCCAGGGCCAGGTTGGCATCGGCAGTGGCCGTCGTACAAGGGTCCGGGAAGTTGCGCGGCGCCAGGGCCTGCCCGATTTGGCCTTCACCCTCAAGCGGTCCCCAGAAGTCCGGACTATCCCAACTCCACATCAGCCAACCGTCAATGCCAAATGTACAGGAGGCTGCCTGCCACTGAGCGAGCGCCAGGGCCGCGCTGTCCGCACTGCCATAATTGTTCTTGTCAGCACCAAACTCACCCAGAAGCAGTGGGCGGCCTTCCTCTCCGATGATAGTGAAGTTTTCGGCGTGCTGTCGCATGTTCAAGTCGTAGCCAGGATAGGCGTGCAGATCGATGAAATCCAATTCGGATTCTCGGATCATACGGTCAAGAATGACGGTCCGCGGGTCGTCTTGGCGAACCGGATTGGGCCCATGTTGGACGAAGAAGCCCATGGTCACCAGCGCCGTTGGGTCTAACTCCAGAATGGCCTGGCGCAGGCGCTGGCTGTAGTACAACCAGCCCTCCTCCATCATCCGCTGACGGTCGGCCTCGCTGCTCATGTCATAGCGCTGGCCGTTGGCAGTTGTGACTGTCCCCGAGGCATTTGCGAATGGCGCCAGGTTGGACTCATAGAAGGCTTCGTTGCGTAGTTCGTAGGCAAGGATGGCCTCAAGCGGTGCGTTTCGATCGATCAGTCCCTGGATGAAATCCTGGATGTAGGCCTGTTCAGCCGCAATTCCGTCTTCGGTCAAGTAGACCGTGTTGTAGCCGTCGAATGTATCGCAGCAACCGCGCTGCAGCCGTTGGCTGTAGCCGCCGTCGTCAGGCACCCAGTCGTCGGTGAAGATGACCACAAAGTCGTGCTGTTTGGCCAAGTGTAGGAACTGGACCACATTGTCGAGGTAGTTGTCCGACAGGCCACCGGCCGGCTCTCCGAGGCAGCCTCCCACCTCGCCCCAGCAAGCATTCTTCCAAACCCGCAGGGTGTTGAAGCCAAGGTCAGCCATCTGGCGCAGATCGGCGCCGGCCTGGTCAAGCTGGCCCCATTCCGTGTTGAAAAGCGCGGCGACCAGGACGCGGCCGGCGACGGGGGAGTCGCGGTAGACCCAGCGGTTGTAATTGAAGCCTCGGGGAATGAAGCGCTCCCCGCTCGTCACATCGTAGAACTCCGCCCCTTGGTTGCCCTGACGAAGTGCGATTCGGTGTTCCGTTTGGGTAGGTTCGGTTGGCCGGGGCGTGCTCGGTGCCGCTGTCGCCGTCGGCCCCGCCATCGAAGGAAGGGGGGATGCGACCGGCCCGCCAAGACTGCAGGCCATTCCAACAGCCACAAGCACAGCCAGCAAGATGCCGGTTCGAGTCACCGAAGCACATCCTTTCGCTTTAGGTCTCATCACAGCGCTGGCAACAGGGAGGTAGCTCCAGCAGGGTGTCGGATTGCGCCTTGCGGGCGCGCCCGCGCCATCGACATGAAAACTCTCGGAACCGGAGGAGTGGGGCGGGTGGGAGTCGAACCCACACGCTCTTTCGAGCAGAGGATTTTAAGTCCCCGGCGTCTGCCAATTCCGCCACCGCCCCAGGGTGACAGGTCCATTTTACTGGCTCCTGCGACCGACGGCAGGGCCTGGCGTCAGGATGCTCGAACAGGCCAGCGTGCTATAATCCGCCCCGTGCTCAGATCGATTACCAGCCTGCTCGGCGGCGATCCGGTGCGCCGCGAGATTGAGCGCCATTCCGAATTCGTCGAAGCGATTAACGCCCTCGAGCCCGCCATGCATGGGCTCAGTGACGAGGCCCTCCGGGCCAAGACGGGGGCGTTCAAGGCGCGGCTCGAGGCAGGCGAAACGCTGGATGATCTCCTGACCGAAGCCTATGCCGTCGTGCGCGAGGTGGCCGTGCGCACGCTGGGGCTGCGGCATTACGACGTCCAGCTCATCGGCGGCGTGGCGCTGCACCAAGGACAGATCATCGAGATGAAGACCGGCGAAGGCAAGACGCTGGTTGCCACCATGCCGATCTACCTCAACGCGCTCACGGGTCGCGGCGTGCACCTGGTCACGGTCAATGACTACCTGGCGCGGCGGGATGCTCGCTGGATGGGCCCGATTTTCCATTTTCTCGGCTTGTCGGTTGGCGTTCTGCAGGAGGCGGCCCGCACCGAGGGCGGCCGCAAGGCCTTCCTGTACCAGCCCGAAAAGGCCTCCACCCAAGAAGACCTGCACCAACTCGATTTGGTCGACCGCAAGCAGGCCTACCAGGCCGATGTCGTGTACGGCACCAACAACGAGTTTGGCTTCGATTACTTGCGGGACAACATGGCCCGCACGCTGGAAGCCCGCTCGCAGCGTGGCCACTACTTCGCCATCCTGGACGAAGTCGACAATATCCTGATCGACGAGGCCCGCACGCCGCTCATCATTTCCGGTCCCTCGCAGGAACAGCCGGAGATGTACGAGCGCATGGCGCAGGTGGTTAAGCAGCTGCGACCCGAGGACTTCGAGATCAACGAGCGCGACCGGACGGTGACGCTGACGGCGATTGGCGAAGACCATGTCGAGCAGTTGTTGGGAGTGCCGCTGCGCGATCCGGACCGGCCGGAAGACATCACCGTCGAGCAGGCCCGTCTGTTGGGTCATCTTGAGCAGGCCCTGCGCGCCGAATACCTGTTCAAACGCAACAAGGATTATGTGGTCCAGAGCGGCCGCGTTGTCATCGTCGATGAATTCACTGGCCGTTTGATGGCCGGCCGGCGCTGGTCGGACGGACTGCACCAGGCGGTCGAGGCCAAGGAAGGCGTCAAGGTCCGCCAGGAGAACGTAACCTACGCTACGATCACCTTGCAGAACTACTTCCGCATGTACGACAAGCTGGCCGGCATGACCGGCACGGCCCTGACCGAGGCCGAAGAATTCAACAAGATCTACAGCGTGGACGTTGTGCCGCTGCCAACCAACCTCGAATATGTAGCGCTCCTGCCCGATACAGACCTGGAAGAAGTCGAGTACCGAGAGAACGGAAGCAAGTTCATCTTTTACGCCCGCACCGAGGATCCCGACGACACGCCGGTTTTCTGGAAGCGCAAGGACTATCAGGACGTTGTCTACCGGACGGAGGAATCGAAGCTTCGCTCGGTTGTGACCGAGATCCTGCGCCGGCACGTCATCGGCCAACCTCTGCTGGTCGGCACGACCTCGGTCGAGATGTCGGAGCGGCTGTCCAACCGGTTGGGCGCCGAAATGCTCAAGCAGCTGGCGATGACTTTGATTCTGCGCCATGTCTACCTCGAGACGCACGACATCGCGGATGATGGGATGCGGGTTGAAGAGGTTGAGCCGTTGTACGAATCGCTCGAGGCCCTGAAGAAGAAAGACCTGCGTTCCTTCGCCCGCGACCTTGATATTCCGCTCAACCCGGTCCACGAGCAAAACCTGCCGCATTTGCTCGAGATTCTCGAACTCGAGCAGGAGCATGCCGAGCGGCTGGAGGCCGTCCTGCTCAGCGGGGTCAAGCACAACGTGCTCAATGCCAAGAAGCACGACGAAGAATCGCGCATCATCGCCGACGCCGGTGCGCTGGGGGCGGTCACGATTGCCACCAACATGGCCGGCCGGGGCGTCGACATCAAACTGGGCGGCGAGGTGGCGGAAGAAGTGCTGGGGGCGGCTCACCGTGTGCTGCGGCGGATGGGGATCGACGAGCCCGAAAACTTGAGCCTGCAGGAGCAACTGGAGCAGCTGCAGTCGGCGACCGCCGACCCAATCGGCATCTATGACGCCGAAATCGAGCTGTTCGAGAAGTTCATGGACGAGGCGCAGGTCGTGCGTCAGGTCGGGGGGCTGCACGTCATCGGCTCGGAGCGCCATGAGTCGCGCCGCATCGACAACCAACTGCGGGGCCGGGCGGCCCGCCAGGGTGATCCCGGTTCGTCCCAGTTCTTCCTGTCACTCGAAGATGAATTGATGCGGCTGTTCGGAGGGTCTCAGGTTGCCGGGCTGATGCAGCGGCTGAGCATCGACGACGCCGTGCCCATTGGCCACAGCATCGTCGACCGCACGATCGAGCAGGCGCAGTCGCGAGTCGAGGGCGCCCATTTCGACACACGCAAGCATTTGCTTGAGTATGACGACGTCCTCAACCAGCAGCGTGAGATCTTTTATGGCCAGCGCAACCGGGTCTTCTCGAAGGATGACTTGCTGCAGGACGTGGCCGGCATGCTGGAGGCCGAAGTCGGGGATCGCGTCGCGGCGGCTTTGGCTGACCCCGAAGGTCCATGGAAGCTGCTGGCCTGGCTCGAGGAGACTCAACCCACCCTCAACATGAACAGCGACCAGCCATACCCATCGTTCATGCTTCGGTTGCTGCTGGATAACCTGGACGGACTGGACGGCACCGAGGCTCTGCGCAGGGCGCTGCTCGAGTTGGCGAGTGAGGCCCTGCAGGCGCAGTACGAGCACCTTGCGCGGGCTGTCGAAGCACAGCTTGAAGCCGCATTGGAGCGTCTCGACGAACAAACCGAACAGCGGGTTGAGATGGCCGAGATGGCCATCGAAGGGGCCCTGCTCGAGGCCGAGGAGACGGGCCAACAGATGTCTGGACGGCGTTTAATGGAAGCGGTCGAATCGGCCGCCGGGATGCAGATTCAGATCAACGGGGCGGCCGAGCAGAACGTGGCCTCCGACCCGGATGCCTTCCGCCAACGGGTGCCCGAATTGGTCGAGGCCAGCCTGGGTTTGCGCATCTGGGCCGGCATGGTGCAGGCAGTCGAGAATCGGATTGGCGAGAACCTCGAGCTCGAGCGCGGGCTGACCGTGCCGATCGATTGGGATGAGGCGGGCGAGCGACTGCAGACGGCACTGCACACCCTTTGGCAGGGGCGGATCAAATCCCTGCTCGAGGAAATCGACCGCGATGTGGAGGCCTCGCTCGGCCGCAGCGACCGGCTCGACGCCGGCGTGATCATTCGCACGCTGGTCCAGATGAGCTACGGTCAGCGCATGGTCTTCGACCGCAAGACGCACCAGCGGCGTTCAGCCATCGTCGCCCGTTTGACCTACACATTTCCCGCCGCCCAGCGGCTGGAGGGTCAGGATCCGGAAGCGCTCAGCGAGCGGGTGCTGGCCCATCTGCAGGGCGCCCAGGAAGCCATGTACGTCACCCTGGGCAGGGCCGAGCTTGGTCGCAACGCCGGCGCTAGTGTCGCCGATCTGGAGCCCGCGCACCAGCGGGCACTGCGGCGCACCCTGGCGGAGGAACGGTTCAAAGCGTTGGCCGAGGCTGGCCCGATCCAGTCACTGTCCGAACGGGATCGGGGCGAGGTGGTCCGACTGGTCGGGCAGTCGATCATGACAGATGCCTACCGCCAACTGATCCTATCGGTCGGAGATCAGCTCTGGGTCGACTACTTGACGGAGATGGAAGCGTTGCGGACCTCAATTGGGTTGGAAGCCTACGGCCAACGGGATCCACTGGTGCAGTACAAGTCGCGTGCGTTCGATATGTTCCAGCAACTACTTGGCAGCATTCGCTCGGCTGTGGTGCACCGAATCTTCCGAACCCAGCCGGTCGCCCAATCACAGACCGTGGCCGCCCCCACGGCCAAAGCAGCCAGCGCCCAGGCAGCCGAACAGAAGGCTGCCGGGGTAGGCGGCAAACGCCGCAGCCGCCGGCGCCGCCGCCGGTAGATGGGCAAGCACCAGGGCACCAACAGCACGCAGACAAATCGGGGGTGAAAAAAGGGAGGCTCGACCGTAGCCATCTGTCTTGAGTTATCCGGATTCCGCAGCTAGGATTCGGTTGACGGCTCATGGCTGACAGCACTTTCACTTTGTGGCCCCCTCAATCATCCTTTGTGGCCTTCGTGACTTTGTGGTTAGCATCCCCGAGATGAATCCCGCAGCGACCGATCTGCAATCCCTGCCCAAAGTCGACCTCCATCGTCACCTGGAAGGCTCGATCCGTCTGACTACGCTCGTCGAGCTGGCCGAGAGGGGGGAGATACCCCTGCCGGCGAACCAGGCCAAGCTCAAGCGAATGGTGACGGTACAACCGGGAGATCCAGCCTCCCACGCCCATTTCCTGTCGCGCTTTGGCCGATTACGCCAGGTATTCCAATCCGAAGCCATCATCCGGCGTATCGCGGCGGAAGCTGTCGAAGATGCGCGACTTGACGGCGTCCGTCATCTGGAACTGCACTTGACGCCGCCGGCTTTGGCGCAAGCGGCCGACTTTGATTACGAAGACGTCATCGAGTGGGTTTGGCAAGCCGGCAGCAGTGCGGCAGGTTCGGACCTGAGCGTGGGTCTGGTGGTAAGCCTCAACCGGCACGAGCCGGTGTCGCTGGCCGAACGGGCAGTAGCGGCCGCCTTGGCTCAGCCGGAAGGTGTGATTGCTCTGGATCTGGCCGGGGACGAGGCGGCCCACGACGCCGCCCCCTTCGCCGATCTGCTCGCCCGGGCCAAGCAGGCCGGTGTGTTCATCAGCGTACACGCCGGGGAGTGGAACGGACCGGGATCGGTGCGCCAAGCGATCGAACTGCTGGGCGCCGACCGCATCGCCCACGGGGTGCGGGCGATGGAGGATCGCGACACCGTGCTGATGGCCCGGGACCGAGGCATCCCGTTCGCCGTGTGCCTGACAAGCAATGTGCAGAGCGGGGTGGTGGGGGGCTACGCCGATCATCCCCTGCCGGCGATGATCCAGGCCGGCCTGCAGGTGTCGCTCAACACCGATGATCCTTCCGTATCGGGCATCCGGCTGACCGACGAGTACCAGCTGGCCGTCGATATGCTAGGGTTGTCGGTCGAGAGCATTCAAATGGTGGTGCTGGCCGGCGCCCAGAGCGCCTTTCTCCCGGCGAAGCCGAAGGCCTCTCTCGTCGACAGCTTGCAGCAGGCCTTTGGGCTATCTGCCGGCGAGTAACCACCAAAACGCAAAGCTCACCAAGGAGTCAATTAGGAACACAAAGAAGAGCAACTGTGAGAACAATGGCCGGCAACCAGCACGCAGCCGTGATGAACCAGCCGATAGCTGAAGGCTGAGAGCTGACAGCGCTCTTCCTTTGTGTCCCCATTGTTCCCCTCCGTGTGCATCGCGCCTTCGTGATTCTGCATTCTTCAAGGAGTGAAAGGTGGACTTTGGCGACCTGAGCATCGAGCTGTTGACCGACGGTTTTGTCCAGGTGGACGCCGGCGGTCCATTTGGCCTGGTGCCGCGTCTGTTGTATGAGCCGTTCTTCCAACCCGACGCCGGCAACCGGATCCCCCAAAGCCTGACCTGCATGCTGCTGCGGTCGGAAGGCAAGACCATCTTGATCGACACCGGCCTGGGGCCCAAGCTGACGTCTAGGCAGGAAAAACGTTGGGGGTTGGACCGCAGCGCAGGGGGTGTCGTCGAGCAACTGGCGGCCAAGGGGATCACACCAGCGGCGGTCGATCTGGTCATCAACACCCATCTACATTGGGACCACTGTGGCGGGAATACCCGGTTGGACGGGGAGGCGATAGTGCCTAGTTTTCCCAATGCCACCTACCTCGTCCAGCGCAGCGAATGGTCGCAGGCGTCCCATCCCGACGCCAGGACTCAGGGTACATACTTCTCTAACAATTTCGAGACGCTGCTGGCCAGCGGTCAAATGGAGCTGTTGCAGGGTGACAGCCAAGTGACGCGCCATGTCCGCTGTGTCGTTACGCCGGGCCACACGCGGGCGCACCAGTCCGTCGTGCTCGAAGCGGGGGTTTGGCGGGGCCTATTTGTTGCCGACATGGCCTCCTACGCCGTCAATATGACCAAGACAGCCTGGTTGCCATCGTATGATGTCCTGCCGTTGGAGAATGTGCGTACCAAGCAAGTGTGGCAGCGCTGGGCACTGGAGAATGACGCCTGGCTTTTTTTCCAGCATGACCCGTTTACACCGCTGGCTACGTTGAGCCCGGATACGGGTGCAGGCCTCGGGTTAGTGGTCCCAGAAGGCGCCGGGGAGCTTACTGGCGCGATTCCCACTCCGACACTGCCCACTGGATAAGCTGGCGAACCTGGTCGTCCGGCACCTCTTCCATCGGATAGCTCTTGACCCCGATGACAACCCGGATCGCTCCACCGGCGCTCTCGGTCAAGCGAACGCCGGCCACCGGCGACCCCTCTCCAGTCTTCTCAGATAGGATCGTATTAATCTGTTCGACCATCGAGCCCGCCTGGCTGAGAGGCCTGGCTTTCTCTTTGGCCAATTCCGCTTGGGCCGGAGCCGTCTTGACCAACCAGGCGAGAACATCGCTGAATAAAGTGCTGACGTCCGACCAGTCCTGCGACTCGCGCAACGCCTCGAAAGAACGGTAGGTCGTGTCGCCCACCCGCACGCTCAACCGGCCCGTTTCCGGATCCCGGACCAGCACGGCCGAGGCCGTGCTGGGGCTGGCCATTGGCGTCGGGATTGCCGGCGCGTCAGCAGGTTTGACCGTTGGCGGTAGGGCCGCCGGCTCGCCTTGTGGCCGGGCTGCCTCCTCTGGTTCTCCAGTCCCCTCAGGTGGCGTGGGAATATCAGTCGCCTGCTCCGCCGCAGCGGTTGTCTGGAGCGCGTCTTCCGCCGGTTCGGCCTGATCTCCGAGGGACGTGTCCTCGTCTTCCGCAGCCCCCTGGCGGTTGAGGAAGGCGGCATAAGCCAGCAGCGCCATGGCGATCCCGGCCGTGATGAAGACGATTCCGAGAATGAGCTGGTTGTCAATGTTCATCGGTTAGTCCTCTTCAACTCTCAACCACGAAGACGCCAAGGCCACAAAGGAAACTAGCTGGCACACAAAGTGTGGCTCTAGATGAGAGAATCACTTTGTGTTCCCCGCGTCACTATTCGTGCGCTTGGAGCCTTTGTGGTTGCCTCTTGGCTGACACAAAGGGCAGAAATGGGTGCCTCGTTGGGCGACGACAATACGTGCAATGGGTTGGCCGCAAGTTGGGCATGGCTCACCCTGGCGACCGTAGACCAGGAAGTGGTTCTGGTATTCACCACCCCGGTAGACCCAGTCCAGGCTGGCGCCGTTCATGGCGATGCCCTCCTCCAGGGAGCGGCGAATCGAGCGCCAGAGTCGCTTGATTTGGGCCTGGCCGAGCCCGTCGGCCGGTGTGAGCGGATGAATGCCGGCCCGATGTAGCGCCTCATCCGCGTAGATGTTCCCTATCCCGGCAACGAAACCTTGTTCAAGCAGCAACGGTTTGATCGCGCGCGAGCGCGGGGCAAGCTGGTCGGCCAGCGTCCGCACAGTGAATGAGTCCGTGAGCGGCTCGGGACCCAGGTCACCAAGAACCTCATCGGGCTGCCTGACCAGGTACAGCTTGCCAAACTTGCGGGCGTCACTGAACCGCAGTTGCCAATCTCTCTCTAAATGGAAGACGGTGTGGTCGTAGGGGCCCCGAGGCGTCTTCCCTGGAACTACGGACAGGTCCCCGGTCATCTTGAGGTGGATCAGGAGGGTCCCTTCGTCGAGTGGAAGGACCAGGTACTTGCCACGGCGCCAGACATCTTCGATCTGGCGGCGTTTGATGCGCCGCTTGAATGTGTCCGGTGACGGCGTGGCGATATGCCGGGGCCAATGGACCTCCACACGCTCGATGCGCAGCCCCGGAAGGGGAGGAGCGCCAGCCTGGCCCTGCCTGAGGTTGCGAACGATGGTTTCGACTTCTGGCAATTCAGGCATGTCGGCGGATTATAACCCGACGGTCCTGCGCGCTTACATGGCACCTCGCTCTTACAAGGCTCTAATGGCGGCATGAGACAATTAGGCCTGTGCACCGTATGGCTGTCAACGGCAGCCACCGCAGAGAGGACATGGCAGTGGACAAACAAACCATCATCGATCACCTCAACCACGATTTGGCCGGGGAGCTTAGTGCGGTAATCCAGTACCTGACCTACGCCGCCAGAGCGACCGGGCCCCATCGTCCGCAGTTGGCTGAGTTCTTCGCCGCCGAGAT
>Ga0214472_10007415_pt1 | contig 11482 bp, 11 predicted proteins | sample RVTome_6_FD_207662 | JGI IMG/M metagenome (GOLD analysis project Ga0214472, IMG submission 207662) | Soil microbial communities from uranium-contaminated site in the Upper Colorado River Basin, Wyoming, United States - RVT140D175 | ecosystem: Environmental > Terrestrial > Soil > Contaminated >...
TTTTAATGACTGTTTTTGGCGAAACAAACGTCGAGGCCGACCCTCATGCCGTCAAAAAGTTACGCTCTTGATTTTAAAGGGAAAATCGGCTGAAAAAATATTTTGAGCTTTCGGCATCTATCGGGGTCAGCCGGACGGTTTGGATCTCTCGGAACGATCCTCTGTGTTGCGGACTCAGTCCGAGGAAATACCGTCACCCCCTATGACACGAGGCGCGCCGCAACGCTACAGTCCGATCTGCCCATGCCAAACCGCTCCCAAGCGGGCTACCTTGATCGAGCGGCGGAGTTTTCATCGGCAGTTCCATCTTCCTAACCTTCGCGCTTGGGCTGTATAAGTGCGAGCCAAAGCGGCAACTTGCTCTTCTTGAAATCCCAATTCGTCAGCGGCGCGAACCACTCGGGCGTGGCCTCGCCATGGAGCTGGATCACTTGGTCGCCTTCGATGGTCTGCGCCGCATAGAAGCGACTAAAAATGCGACTGGCCCAGCCGATCCCGTCGAACCCCTGATCGGAAGGCTCTTCCGGTCGAGCGACGAACTCGACGCCCGCGAACTCGCCGGCATCCATCAGCGCAAAGGGACCGTCGGCCCACCACTCCCCGTAGAAGAAGAGCACCTCGGCCAGCTTACGATCCCGCACATCGGCAAGCTCGACATCCCCGCTGAACAGCTTCGCCGAGCCGATGATGAATTTCGCCATTCCCTCGGGGCTCAGCGAGCGCGGCATATCCGGCGCCGCGCCCAGCACTAGCCGCAGCGGCGGCCGCGTCATGATGGAGACCTCGCCGAGCTTCACCACCTCGTTCGCGACGACCGCTTCCTGCATGGTGATGCGAAGCCCGCCTGCCGGCTGGCGAAACCGATCTGGCGAGATCACCGTCCAGATGTTCCACAGCGACCAGAATATCGCGAGCTTCAGCGGCGCCCCCACCATCTCGCAATAGGTTCGGAGCGAGGCCAGGTAGGCCGCGGACATCCGCGTCTCCTGCTTGAACGGGTCCTTGCAGCGGACGTTCTTCACCTCGATCAGCCACTGCTCCCCATCTTCCAGGACGACGCGAAAATCCGGCGCGCGGCAGGTATCGGCGGCATGCACGCGGCCAACATCCTCCGTCTTCAGGAGCCTGAACTTGCCGAGGCTCAGTACCGTCGCCTCGAAGAGGCGTTCCGTTCGCGAGCCATGAATGAGCGTCGGGTCCGACAACGCCGCCTGCAGCTTCGGCGCCGCGTCCGCCATGAACCGCTCCACGAGCGTGGGATCGTTCAGCGCAATGCCCTTCTCCCGAGCGAAGGCCGCGACCGATGCCAGCAGATCGAACGCCTTGCTCTTGCGCCACTGCGGCTCCGAGCCATCGTTCATGCGTCGTCTCTCTGCATCGATGCCAAGACCGCCTCGCGCTGGTGGCGCGCCATCCAGAAGGCGAGGAGCAACATGCCGGCCAGCCTGGTCGCCTCAAAGAAGGTGTCGACGGCTTCGCAGTAGGTCTCGTCGGGTCGATGAGGATCGTGACCGCTGATCTGAAAATAGGCGATGCGTGTCTCGTCATCGGTCCGCGCGATGGACACCTCGAAATGCTTGCCCGACAAATGCACGAAATCGGAGGTTCGCTCGTAGACTGGACCGATCCAGGGGTGTGTCTCCGAAAGCTTCTTTCTGAGGTGCGTGTCCGACAGCTTGTTTCCTTCCCGATCCTTCAGTCTGTTGAACTGCTCGCCGTCGAGCAGGGCCTTGCATGCAGCGTCCGGGTCCTAGACCAGCGAAAGCGCATTGACCCGCATGGCGGTGTCGAGCTGGAGGCGCAGGATTGCAGCGGCGCACGGAAAGTTGCGCGCATTGATGAGGTCCCGGAATCCACGGGCCTGGGCGAGCGTGCGGCGCAGCGCACCGAATATGAAGAAATCGGCCTGCGAGATCCGCGCCCACGCCGACGATCCGTGAGCCCTTGCGGGTCAGCTCGTCCTCGAGCTGCTCTAAGCGCTTCAGCCGTCCGGTCAGATCGAGATCGCTCATCCATTTTCCTATCGATGGCGCCCCTTGGTGACGAGGCACCTCAATCCCCGGCTCGCCCGAGCACCCAACCGATCACGGGTCCAGCGCGACGATGCCAACCTTGAGGTCGTTCAGCACCGCGCCCAGCCCCGGCGCCGCGATCAGCTTCATCTTCCGGACGGCCCGCAACTTGAAGATGGCTCGGTCGAAGACAGCCAGGTTGGTGTGGCCATTAAGCCGTGACGGATAGATGATGCCGTCCGGCTGCTCACGGTGTTCGTGGAAGGCCACTGACCAAGCCCGGGCAAGCGTTTGGCTGGAAGCCTTCGCGACATCGGTCGGAACACCCATGACGATGGCGCCGTCCTCGCGCAGATCAACCATCTTCAGCGGCGCCGTGACCTCGATCTCGGCATAGTGCCGTGCGTGTAATTCCGACTCCTCCATGGGCAGGTCGCCGACCGCGCCGTCGCGCTGATCGCGGAGCACCGCCTCCAGAAAGCAGACCTTCACGGTGTCCCCGAGATAGAGCACGCCGAAGCGGTTGGCAGAAACACGCCGACGCGGATCGCTGAACCGGCTTGGCGTCTTGCCGAAACCGAGAGGGTCCGGATATCGACCCAGGTACATGCGGCCGAACCGCTGGCCGGCCGGCACCTTATGTATCTGAAGGCTCGCACCCGCAAAGCCCTTGGGCGGGAGAACCTTCGCCATTTACCGAAAGTCTCTCCCGACGCTCTCGGCGGCCTCCAGGGCGGCCTTGACCTTCCCGCGCTCCAGTGCCTCGCGCCCGGTCAGGCCATCGAGTTCGCCGTGCGGCTGTACCAGGAAGCGGTAGACCGCCCAGGGCCCGCCCAGCCGCTCGTGCAGCACCGCAAGCTCGGCATAAGGCTTCCCCTCGGCGTCGAGCTGCCAGACCGGGAAGCGGAAGCCACGCTTCGCGCCATCGAGGCCCAGGATCTGACCGCTCTGCCGCTTGGCGTTCACCGTCACGCGCGTCGTGCCGAGCATCTTGGCGAACGCATCCGCGCTCAGCATGTCGTCGCCGCCGAGGATCTCGGCCGCCCGCAGGCGACCGCGCTCGCGCGCGGCGGTAAGCGCCGCCTTCAGCTCGGCATCCGGCGCACCGGCCTCCTCGTTTACCGGCTCGGGCACAACGGCTACGTCTTCCACCGGCGATAGAACCGTCTCGCCTTCCGGGTCCACCTCGACACGAAAACTGACCGGCCGACCGGCCGTGCGGCTCTTGATGATCGCATCGACATAGACCTGCAGGAGCGCCTTCATCCGCTTGGGACTGCTCGTGAGCGCCTTGGACGCCGTATCCGAAACTTTCAGCGTGAAGCCGGTAGCCCCCTTCGGCAGGGCCTGGTCCGGGCCAACGAAAAAGGCCGTCGTGATGCCAGTAGACTTCCCGACCGCGCGAACCCGGCGACCCGCCTCGCTGTGAATGCCTGACTTCGATTTTGGAGCTGCCATAGTCCAACCTCCGTTGGAGCATATATGGCAAAGATCGATAAGTTCGTCAAGTTCGTAAAGACACTCTCACTCGCTGCTCGCCTCGTGAAGAAGCTTCTCACGAAAGCGGCGCTGTTCGACGACGACGCCGGAGCGAATTCATTCACGAATTGAAGACACCAACGCAGATCGGGTTTAATGCTCAACACGTCCGAAACATCGCTATAGGAAGGCTGCCGTGGACGCCGGTTTCATAGATCTCGACATACTGCTTACAAGAATCCGAAACGGGCAATCAAAGGTCTATTTTCTAGATGCGGTGAAAGCCTACAAGGCAGGCGCGCTGCGCGCCTCCCTGACCTCCGCATGGGTTGCACTCGTCTACGATCTCATCGCCAAGTATCGCGAATTGAGTGTCATGGGCGACGCAGCCGCTACCACCTTTATTACCTCGTGGGATGCCGCCACCGCCACAAACGATGTGAAGAAGCTGCTTCAACTTGAAGCGGGCATTCTGGAAGACGCGACAGCCAACACACAGGTCGTCAATGGCATAGCCCGGAAACATTTGGAGCGCCTTCACGAGGACCGACACCTTTGCGCCCATCCCGCATTCTCGGCGGAAGCTCAGTTGTTTGAGCCGTCGCCCGAACTGGTGCGGCTTCACCTTGTCAATGTTGTTGACCTAGTCCTGGCGCAGGAACCCTTGCAGGGCAAAGCGATCTTCGACCTCTATGACGCGGATGTTCAATCGCCAGGCTTAAGGACGTCCGCGAGAATCTTCTCAAGGAGAGACTCAGCTGTCTCGCCCGATGTCTCCAGATCGGAAAGTTCGCCTCGTCGCGCCAACATCGCTCTCCATTCTCGATGTCTCGTCGTTAGACGCCAGCCACACGCCGAGGGCAGTTATCGGCAGCATTCGCAGGCTATCGAAGGATGAAACTACGCTAGACTATCCCAAACTATCCTGCTGTATCCCCCGTCACTCCCACTCAATCGTCCCCGGCGGCTTGCTCGTGATGTCGTAGACCACCCGGTTGATGCCCTTGACCTCGTTGACGATGCGGTTGGCGGCGCGGGCGAGGAATTCCATATCGTAGGGGTAGAAATCTGCGGTCATGCCGTCGACCGACGTGACGGCGCGCAGGGCGCAGACGAAATCGTAGGTGCGACCGTCGCCCATGACGCCGACGGTCTGGACCGGCAACAGCACGGCGAAAGCCTGCCAGATCGTGTCGTATAGGCCGGCATTGCGGATTTCGTCCAGATAGACCTTGTCGGCCTTGCGCAGGATTTCCAGTTTCTGCCGTGTGACGGCGCCGGGGCAACGGATCGCCAGGCCGGGGCCGGGAAACGGATGGCGCCCGACAAAGGTCTCGGGCAGGCCCAGTTCGCGGCCGAGCGCGCGCACTTCGTCCTTGAACAATTCGCGCAAAGGCTCGACCAGCTTCAAATTCATCAGGTCCGGCAGGCCGCCGACATTGTGATGGGATTTGATGGTCACCGAAGGACCGCCGGTAAACGAAACGCTTTCGATCACATCCGGATAGAGCGTGCCCTGGGCCAGGAACTCGGCGCCTTCGATCTTGTCGGCTTCCTCCTGGAAGACGTCGATGAACAGGCGGCCGATGGTCTTGCGTTTTTCCTCCGGGTCGGAAATTCCCTCCAGCTCGCCGAGGAACAGGTCCGAGGCGTCCTTGTGAATCAGGGGAATGTTGAAGGCGCCGCGGAACAGCGAGACCACCTCCTCGCCCTCGTCCATGCGCATCAGGCCGTGATCGACGAAAATGCAGGTGAGCTGGTCGCCGACGGCTTCGTGGATCAGCACGGCGGCGACGGCCGAATCGACGCCGCCGGACAGGCCGCAGACGACTTTCTTGTTGCCGACCTGTTTTCGAATTGTGGCGATGGCCTGGTCCTTGAAGGCCGCCATGGTCCAGTCGCCGGAACAGCCTGCGACCTTGTGGACGAAATTCGACAGGAGTTTGGCGCCGTCCGGCGTGTGCACGACTTCCGGGTGGAACATGCAGGAATAATAGCCACGGCTTTCATCGGCGGCGACCGCATAGGGCGCGTTCTCCGATACGGCGCAGACGCTGAAGCCTTCCGGCAGTTCGATCACCCGGTCGCCATGGGACATCCAGACCAGATGGGTCGAACCCGGTTTCCAGACGTCGTCGAACAGGGCGCAGTCCTTTTTCACCTCGACGGTGGCGCGGCCGAATTCGCGATGATCGGCGTTTTCCACCTTGCCGCCCAATTGCGACATCAGGGTCATCTGGCCATAGCAGATCCCAAGGACCGGAACGCCGGAATCGAAGACGATCTGCGGCGCCCGCGGGCTGCCGATATCGGTGGTGGACGCCGGACCGCCCGACAGGATCACGCCCTTCGGCTGCATGCGCTCGAAGGCGGCGCGGGCCGATTGGAACGGCGCGATCTCGCAATAGACGCCGGATTCGCGAACCCGGCGGGCGATCAACTGGGTGACCTGGGACCCGAAATCGACGATGAGAATTGAGGCGGTCATGTTGCTCCGTAGTCTGCCCGAACAAAGCGCCGGCCCCGTCCCCGGGATTGCGCCGGCGGGCCTTCAGGCCTTGGTTTTTTCCATGACGGAAAAGAAAAATCCGTCCGTATTCGTCGCCGCCGGCGTCATGGTGATCGAACACATGTCCGACGACCAGGGCTGGCGCTTGTCGAACCCGATCAAATCCTGCCAGACCTCGCCCGCCGAGAGCAGTTCGAAACCCGGTGTGCGCTCCAGAAACGCCGATATCTGGGCTTCATTTTCGGCCATGAACAGGGAACAGGTTATATAGCAGACATAGCCGCCGGGCCGGACGAATTCGCTCGCGGCATCGAGGATTTCCGCCTGCTGCTTCATGCGCTCTTCCAGGGCGTTTTCCGTCAGGCGCCATTTGGCGTCCGGGCGCCGGCGCCATACGCCCGATCCGGTGCAAGGCGCATCGATGACCACCCGGTCCATCCGGCCCTTCATGTCGTCGGGCAGCCCCGGTCCCGGGTCCATCACCTTGACATTGCGGGTGCCGGCGCGCTTCAGCCGATCATAGATCGGCGCAAGGCGGGCCTTGTCCCGGTCATAGGCGTGGATCTGGCCGCGGTTTTCCATTGCCATGGCCATGGCCAGCGACTTGCCGCCGCCGCCGGCGCAATAATCCAGGATCTGTTCGCCCGGCCGTGCCCCGACAAGGATGGCCGCGATCTGGCTGGCCTCGTCCTGGATTTCGAACCAGCCCTTCTGATAGCCCGCTTCGATCTGGACATTGGCGGCACGCTTGAACCCGACCGGCGGTTTGATGCGCACCCCGTGGGGAGCGGTTTCCGTCGGCCTGGCGGAAAAGCCGGACAGCGCCTTCAGGACCTTTTCCCGGTCGGCCTTCAATGTGTTGACCCGCAGGTCGACGGGCGGCCGCATTGCCAGGGCCTCGCCCTCGAGCACGTAATCGTCGTCGAAATTCTCTTCAAAGAAAACCGAGGTCCATTCCGGGATATCGGCCACGACCCAGCCGGGCGCCTCGATCAGCCGGTCTTCATCGAGAAAGCCGCATTCGGTTTGCGTCAGCGCCTCGGGCGCGTGCGGTTCGACGCCGAAACCGGCGGTCATATCGGCGATGGGCATCGACCAGCGATAGGCCAGCGTCGCCAGAACCAGGGCGCGCGGGGCGTCGCTGTCCATGCGCCAGGCGGAGGAGGCGCGCCAGCGCAGACAATCGAACACCAGATTGCCGATCGCCGCGCGGTCGCCGGATCCGGCGAACCGATGCGACAGGCCCCAATCCTTGAGCGCGTCAGTCGCGGGGCGCCGCCGGGATTCGATATCGGCAAGAACCTCGATCGCCGCTGAAATGCGTCCACCCAGTTTCATGACTAAATATTCGACGGATAGTTCGGGCTTTCCCGGGTGATGGTCACGTCATGGGTATGGCTTTCCCGCATGCCGGCATTGGAAATGCGGACGAAACGCGCCTTGTCCTGAAAATCCTGCAAATTGGCGGCGCCGACATAGCCCATGGCGGCGCGCACGCCGCCGGACAATTGGTGCAACACGCTTTCCAGAGGCCCCTTGAAGGGTACCTGACCCTCGATGCCTTCGGGCACCAGTTTCAGCGCATCGCGCACCTCGGACTGGAAATAGCGGTCGGCCGAGCCGCGGGCCATGGCGCCGACGGAGCCCATACCGCGATAGGCCTTGTAGCTGCGGCCCTGATGCAAATAGACTTCGCCCGGACTTTCCTCCGTTCCCGCGAGCAGGGAGCCGATCATGGCGCCGGCCGCGCCGGCGGCGAACGCCTTGGCCAGGTCGCCGGAATATTTGATGCCGCCATCGGCGATCACCGGAACGTTCTGCCCGTTCGCCTCGGCGACGGCTTCAAGGATCGCGGACAATTGCGGCACGCCGACGCCCGCAACGATCCGCGTCGTGCAGATCGATCCCGGTCCGATGCCGACCTTGACGCCGTCGGCGCCCGCATCGATCAGCGCCTTGGTGCCGTCGCGCGTGGCGACATTGCCGGCAATCACCTGCACCTGGTTGGAAAGCCGCTTCACCCGCGCCACGGTCTTCAGCACATGTTCGGAATGACCATGGGCCGTATCGACGACGATCAGGTCGACGCCGGCCTCGACCAGATGCTCCGAGCGCGACACGCCTTCGTCGCCCACCGTGGTGGCGGCGCCGGCCAGCAGCGCGCCCTGGCTGTCCTTCGAGGCGTGGGGGTTCAATTGCGCCTTTTCCATATCCTTGACGGTGATCAGGCCGACGCAGTTGCGGTTGTCGTCGACGACGAGAAGTTTCTCGATGCGATGCTGATGCAGGAGCCGCTTGGCTTCGTCCTGGCTGACCCCGTCCCGCACGGTGATCAGATTTTCCCGGGTCATCAATTCATAGACCCGCTGGTCCGGATTGGAAGCAAAGCGCACGTCCCGGTTTGTCAGAATGCCCACCAGACGTCCGACGACGCGTCCGCCGCTGCCGCCGTTCTCGACGACCGGAATGCCGGAAATCCGATAGGTCTTCATCAGGCCGAGGGAATCGGCGAGCGTCGCGTCCGGTCCGATCACCACCGGGTTGATCACCATGCCGGATTCGAACTTCTTCACCTGCCGCACTTCCTCGGCCTGTTCGTCCTTGGTCATATTGCGGTGAATGATGCCGATGCCGCCGGCCTGGGCCATGGCGATGGCGAGCCGTGATTCGGTCACCGTATCCATGGCGGCTGAGAGAATCGGCAGGTTGAGGGTCAGTTCCCGGGAAATTCGGGACACCAGACTGACATCCCGCGGCAACACCTCGGAATGCCCCGGCAACAAAAGCACGTCGTCGAAGGTCAGGGCTTCTGGGCCATGCTCTGGTTGGAAGAAAGTCGCCATGCTCGAACTCCGGAAAAAGCGCCTGGAAGCGCCCGCGATTGGCGGATTGAACGTTGGCGGTGGTCCTTAACACGGGCGCGACCCCGTGCAAAGCAAATGCTGCGCCTGCGTCATTGCGACCGGAATTATGCGTTTGAATTCGCCGGAAACCCCGGCGAATCCGCAGGAAATCCCGGAAAGAGACCGCGAACCGCACTCGGGTCTGAGGGCGCTATGCGCCGCGAAAGGACTTCGCCAGCAGATACAATTCGGCCGAATCGGGACGGCTGGCCGGCGGTTTGATATGGGCAACGGTCTGATAATCGCGTTTCAAATCGGCAAGCAATTGGTTTTCGGTGCCGCCGCGCAGCACTTTGGCGAGAAAATGCCCCCCCGGTGCCAGCACCTGGCGGGCAAATTCCGCCGCCGTCTCGCATAAATGCATGATCCGAAGATGGTCGGTCTTCTTGTGGCCCGTGGTCGGCGCCGCCATGTCCGACAGGACGAAATCCGCCTTGCCGCCCAGGGCCTGCGACAGCAGTGCCGGCGCATCGTCGTCGAGAAAATCCTTTTTCAGAAAGATGACGCCGGGGATCTGCTCCATGTCCAGATAGTCGATCGCCACGATCTGCGGGTTCTGGTCCGTCGAGCCGAGGATTTTCGCCATCACCTGGCACCAGCCGCCCGGCGCCGCGCCGAGATCGACAACCTTCATTCCTGGTTGGAGAAGTTTGCGCTTTTCATTGATTTCCAACAGCTTATAGGCCGATCGGGACCGATAGCCATCGATAAGGGCGCGCTTGACATAGGGATCGTTGAGCTGGCGGTCGAGCCAACGCACCGAGGCGTTGGTACGCCGTTTCGCCGTCTTGACCCGAACCCTCAGGTTGCGGTCGCCACGTTTCTGGTCGCCGGTCATCAAAGTCCTATTGTCTTGCGTTCACGTTCCGTCGGTCGCGGTTCCAGACCCCGTCCGCCATCATCATTTCCAGGAGGATGCCTTCCCGCAATCCGCGGTCCGCCACGCGCAGGCGCTTGCATGGCCAGCGCCGGCGGATCGCCTCCAGAATCGCGCAGCCGCTCAAAACCAGATCCGCCCGGTCCTGGCCGATGCAGGCATTGCCGACCCGCTCGGTATAGGTCATGGCCAACATCTGCTTCATGACTTCGTCGATCTTGCCGGAATCGAGCCAGATGCCATCCACCAGGCGGCGGTCATAGCGCTCAAGATCCAGATGCACCCCGGCGATCGTCGTAACCGTGCCGGAAGTCCCGATGAAATGCGCCCGTCCGCTGGAAATGGCTGCGGTCAGAAGCCCCCACTGACCCGCTTCATCCAGAAGTTCATCGACATAATCGACCATGTCCTCGAAAATCGCGGGCGTGACATCGACGCCTCCGAAGCGTTCGCTCAAGGACACGACACCCACAGGTAGGGATGTCCAGTTCAAAATGCAATCCGTGACGCTGCGGCTTTTGTCCCGGTGGCGTTTCTTCAGATCAAGCCAGGCGATTTCGGACGAGCCGCCGCCGATATCGAACAACAGCGCCCCATCATCCCGGTGATCGATCAGCGGCGAGCAACCGATGACCGCGAGCCGGGCTTCGCCGCCCCGGGTCAGCACCTCCAGATCGAGATTGGCCTCGTCGCGCACCCGGTCGAGAAAAATCTGGCCGTTCGACGCGGAACGACAGGCTTCCGTCGCCACGAGACGCACCTTTTTCACGTCGCGATTGTCGAGTTTGCGGCGACAGATGCGAAGCGCGTCGATGGCGCGCTCCATGGCATCGACGCCCAATGTGCCGTTCTGCGCAACGCCTTCGCCAAGCCGCACGATGCGGGAAAACGCATCGACCACTTTGAAGCCGAAGCCGCGAGGTTCGGCGATCAACAATCGGCAATTGTTGGTGCCGAGATCGAGAGCCGCATAAAGGTCACGGGGTTCGGTGCGCATCGACCGGCGCGGCCGGTGATTGTGGTTTTGGCGGCGCGGCGTCTTCGCGTCGCGCTCGGTCTGGGCCGCCTCAGCCCCGGGATGCGATTTTTCCGGGATTTGGGCCTTTGCCACGCGCTGGTCGTCGTCGCCTGACCGGTTGCGGGCCGCATGCGGGAAATCCGACCCGCGCGAAATCGGATTTGCCGGCGCCGATCCATTGCCGGCAGAGGCCGGCGCAGATCCATTGCCGGCAGAGGCCGGCGCCGATCCATTGCCGGCGGATACCGACGGCGCGGGCAACACAGCGTCAAGCTGGGGAGTTGCAACCAGTGCAGTGTCAACCGGCGAAGCCCAGGCGGATTGCAAACGTGCCGACGCGTTCGTACCGACACCCTGTTGCTTGCGGGCGCGCCGACGCTTTCTGCGGCGCTTGGCGGAGCCGCGCTTGTTCTTCTTTGGGGCCTTGACGTCGCCGGACAACGGAGCGCTGCCCGCTTTTGCTGCGGGCGCACAGGTTCCATTGCCGACGCGACCGGGCAAGAGCCTATCGTTCCCGTCGGGATCGCTCACCGTTTACATCCTCGCGCCGCCTTTGCGGGCCGCGCACAATTCTTGTGTTGTGACAAAGTGTAACAGCGATTTGAGGATGCGCAATCAAATACGCCGGGGATATGGAATTGGCATGAAACCAGAGGCTTCGGACTATGGGGCCTCGACCGGGCC
>Ga0214472_10007416_pt1 | contig 11481 bp, 10 predicted proteins | sample RVTome_6_FD_207662 | JGI IMG/M metagenome (GOLD analysis project Ga0214472, IMG submission 207662) | Soil microbial communities from uranium-contaminated site in the Upper Colorado River Basin, Wyoming, United States - RVT140D175 | ecosystem: Environmental > Terrestrial > Soil > Contaminated >...
GCAGGTTGACTATTGGTGCCGGATTGCCGTCGTCTCTTACCGGGTGCTGGATATTGCCTGTTTCTTTCGGGTGAGGACCTTGAACAGACCGAGCAGGCCAACCACGGTAAAGAACACGCCACGCCACATGCCCGGCTGCTTGCCTTCGCTCAAAAAAATCACGTCATCCGCTATGTCCAGACCGGTCTGCTTGGCCAGTTTTAACAACTTCTGCTGGTTGCCGCGGGCAATGACACCCGAAACGAGCATGCCGGTAATATCCCTTTGCCCCTGGAATTCATCACTATGATCACGGCGGAAGCGCTGCTTGTCGGGGATTGTATCGGTTAAGAAGTGATAGTCCTGAAAGAGTTTCAAGAGCTGCGGGTTGCGAGTCTCAATCATGATCCTGATCTGCTCCTGATCAGGATGCGACAGAAGCGGAACCAGCAGAGCTTCCATCTCCAGCGATCCGGATGTTGAGACGCCCCGATCAAGATCTTGATAGCCTCCTGTGACGATCAGCCACTCCTGGGGTGTCCCGGTTTGCTCCAAGGTCTCAACAGTGACGGCTTGTGGTGACTGGTTGTTGAACCAGAGAATCAGGTCAGTCACGCCCAGGAAAAGCAGAACCAGGCAGACGGCGATCAGGGTATAGCGGAAACGACGCATGGAATATATCCGTTGATAATCGGTTAAGAGAAACGAAAAGAGAGGGGCTGCCGGGGCGGCCCCTCTCTTTATTTAACAGGTTGTCTCACTCTGGGCAAGGATCAGGCTTCCGCGGCGTCCTCAACCAGAGCACCTTTCTTCTGGGTTATCAGGGAGATGATTACCAGAGTAAGAATGCTGGCCGGGATGGAGATGGCTGCCGGACTGTTGAAAGCCACCGGTGCATCCTGCGGCAACAGGCCATAGCGGACCCACATATCCGGAGAAACCAGGATCAGCCCGAGGGAAGAAGTCAGACCCACCAGGATCGAGGCCGCCACGCCCTGGGCGGTAGCCTTCTTCCAGAACAGGATCATCAGGATCGCCGGCAGGTTGGCCGAGGCAGCTACAGCAAAAGCCCAGCCAACCAGGAAGGAGACGTTCATGCCTTCGAAGATGATGCCGAGGTAGATGGCAATCCCGCCGATGACCATGGCTGAAATCTTGCCGGCCCTGACTTTGCCCTTATCCGTCATGTTCATGCCGAGGAAGTTGTCCATCAGGTCATGAGCCACCGCACCCGCCGAAGCAACGATCAGACCGGAAACGGTGCCGAGTACCGTGGCGAAGGCCAGCGACGAGATCACGGCGAACAGGACAACCCCGAAAGAGAGGGCCAGCAGCGGCGCCGACATGTTGTTGTCGGTGATGTTGATGACGCCGTTAGTCATGGCGCCGAGGCCGAGATAGAGAGTCAGGATGTAAAAGAAGCCGATGGCTGCGATAGCGACGATGGTTGATTTGCGCGCAGCCGCCTGGCTCGGTACCGTGTAGTAGCGGATCAGGATGTGGGGCAGGGCGGCGGTACCGCAGAACAGTGCGAGCATCAGCGAGATGAAGTTGAATTTATCCAGGCCGCTGGCATTGTCAACTTTGAACTTCAGGCCGGGACGCAGGATGCGGCTGCCGGGAGTCGGCTTCTGGTAGTAGATGGTCGTGGTGCTGTCGCCGACCTTGACGTACTTCTTGCCCCACAGCACTACGGTGCTGTCCTTGAAGCGGTTCAGGAACTCGAGAGGCCCGACTGCGCCGGTCTGGGCAATCTCTTCGCCATTGACTGTGATCTCTTTGATGTGACCGACAGCAAAGAACTTGCCGTCTTCCTTGGGAGCACCGTTGAACAGCTTGGTGCCGTCTGCCATTTCAGTGACATAGAGGGCCTCGACCAGCTCGTAACCCGTGGCAGCTTCTTTGAGATGCCAGACAGTCTCCAGACCATCCTGGGCCAGTTTAACAAAGCCGGCCTTGCCGAACTCCGAGTCGAGTCCAGCCACCACATCGTAACCGGCGACCTGCAGGTGACCGTTGGCAACCTCCGCCTGCAAATTCTGGAATTGATGGTATTCCTTGGTGTCGCCCTGGTTGGGGTCGGTACCGAGCCCGCGGAACAGCACCAGGCCCACGACGATGGTGGAGCAGATCAGCAACAGGGCGCCCTTGAAGAACTGCACGTAGGTGGTGGAGGCCATGCCGGCTGTGGCGACGATGATAGTGACGACCACGCCGACGATGCAGACGCCGACCCAGTGCGGCATTCCAAGTAGCGGTTGCACCAGAACGCCGGCGCCAACCATTTGTGGAATCAGGTAGAATACAGAAACGACCAGGGTTGAGATAGCCGCCATCAGCTGGATCGACTTGGAGTTGAATTTCGAGTCGAGAGCGTCGGTGAAGGTGTACTTGCCGAGGCGCTTCATCGGTTCAGCCACCAGAAACAGGGCGACCATCCAGCCGGCCAAATAGCCAATGGAGTACATCCAGCCGTCGAAACCGGCGGTGGCGATCATGCCGCAAATGCCGAGGAAGGACGCTGCTGAAAGGTAGTCTCCGGCAAAGGCGATACCGTTGGTGAACCAGTGGATGTTGCCGCCTGCGGCATAATAACCGGATGCCGAAGTGGTACGCCGGGCCAGGAAAAACGAGAGACCGAGTACGAACAGAACGAAAAAAACAAACAGGCCGATGGCCAGGGGGGATTGTGTGTAAACCATGAGATTCTCCCTTATCAGTTCAGGCGCGTTTCAGCGGCGGTACAGAAGTGGTTGTAGATGACTGCCAGCACCAGGGCGAAAATGATCAGGAAGAAGCCGTAGAGAATTGCCAGGGTCTGACCGAAGTAGACTTTTTCCATCAGCGCCGGGTAAGCAGTGTTGATGACGACAAAGCCGAAGTAGGTCAGGGTGTAGACGATGAACATGGAAATGCCGATCTTGCTCTTGTACGCGGCAGCGTTATCCTTGCCGAGTTTTACTGCTGGTCCGTGTCCCATAAGATGTGACTCCTTTTCTGGGGTTTTTGGCCTGAGTTCTCTCCAATACAGCAACATCTGGTAAACGTGAGATCAATAAATTGCGGAGTCACCGGGATGCTCCGCACATGATAAATTTCAGGATTCTTCACGACCTCTCATCAGGAAGGTTTACATGTAAGCAGTCAGATCCTTGCACAATGAGAGTCTTCTAAAGGTACTTATTCGGGAAAAAGAACCACATGATGGGGTGGTAATTTTTGCGACATGATACGTCGTTCTAAAAAGAAGTCAACTGAATATTTAAAAAAAATTAAGTTAAAATGCTGATTCGAATGGATCTCTTACATAAAGTATACGTAATTCCAGAAGAAATGATGTTTGTGACAAAATTGCTGGTCTTGGGGATAAAAAGACGTTTTATCCTATCGGTTAAAAGATTATCTATGTGGTTCGCGCTTGTTGAAAACGTGGCTTTACGTCGTCTGCCGGGACACGTTATAAAACTGATGAAGCAGATATTAATGTGGTTTCTGGTACCCTGTAACCTATAGGATTTCGATGGATTGCGTAGGGATTTGCCGTGTCAGCAAGGCGCGATTTCTGGTGCCTAGCCGTAACTAAGCAGCTGAAATCGGAACGTAGCTGACGCGGCAAAGAACAAGCAAGGTGCTAAAGATTATGGGTTACAGGGTACTAGCAGCCTGTCGAACTATACATGAGCCGGCTGCAAATCCGGCTGTTTGGCCCATATTTCAGCTCATTTGCAGGTCCATAGCCACGGCTATGAACCTGCAAATGAGCTGAAATCTGTTCTCAAACACCCAAATTTTCGCATCGGCCCGTATAGTCCGACAGGCTGCTAGCAAAGGAAGGATCTATTGATGGTCGAGTATAAGGTTGTGGAGCTTGCCGTAGTCACCGATGAGTCGATAGAGGACATATTGAACGGCTGGACAGCTCAAGGCTGGTACTTCGACAGCATCCAGTTCGTCGTCCGTGAAGCCAGCAAGCGCCCATCGATGGCTTTTGTCCTCTTCACCCGTGAAGCGGTCTAGGCGAAATTTGGATGTCAGAGAATTACCCCACAGACTCCTGTGGGTTTTCAATCAGCCGGGTTGTCAACGTCCCGGTAGGATATGGTGTGACGGGGATCTGACGAAGGAGAGGCACCGCAACGCTCGCAGGTCGGTTCCACTGCCTCGTCTTCGACTGTTTCCACGGTGGTAAGTTCCAGTGGTTTGCCTCGACAACTGCAATACCATTTTCGGTAAATGGTCATCATAGCCTCCTTAAGGATTTCAGCAGGACTTGATTGCCAGTATGGCAGGGATTTGATCAGAGGCAAGGTCTTGATGAGAAGGTACTGCAATCTTCTCCCCGTTTTTTCAGTAGACTAGCCCGGTTTTCTTACGCACTTTGCGCAACGTTTTGCTCGCTGCATGCCTTGCCTTGTCGGCACCTCTGGCGAGAGTCTCGCGGATACCGTCGGGATTGGCCAGAAGTTCTCTGCGATACTCTGCCTGGGGAGCGAAGTAGTCGCGCACGGTTTCGAACAGCTCCTGTTTGACTTCACCGAAGGCCAGTCCGCCGGCCTGGTACCGCTGTCTTAGTGCAGCGTCTCCAGCCTTGTCGAGGAAGAGTCGGGACAGCTTGTAGATATTGCAGGCATCGGGGTCCTTCGGATCCTCAACCGGAATAGGCGCAGTGACGATGCGCATGATCTGCTTGCGCAGCGCCTTGTCATCTGCAAACAGGTCGATGGTGTTGCCGTAGCTTTTGCTCATCTTCTGGCCGTCGAGCCCTGGTACCGTGGCAACCTCTTCATCAATTTCGGGCTCCGGCAGGATGAAGATGTCGCCATACTCATTATTGAACTTGATGGCAATGTCGCGTGCGACTTCCACGTGCTGCTTCTGATCCTTACCCACCGGCACCTTCTCACTCTGAAAGAGCAGGATATCTGCCGTCATCAGTACCGGGTAGGCAAACAGGCCGTGGTTGGCGGCGATGCCCCTGCCGATTTTGTCCTTGTAGCTGTGACAGCGTTCGAGCAGGCCCATCGGCGTGAAATTGGACAGTATCCAGGCCAGTTCCTGGACTTCCGGGACATCGGATTGCACCCAGAAGGTACTCTGCTCCGGGTCCATGCCGAGGGCCAGGAAGTTGGCGGCGGCTTCGAGTGTGCCGCGAGCGAGAATCTTGCCGTCACTGAGGGACGTCTGGGCATGATAGTTGGCGATGAAACAGAACAGTTCCTGGTGTTCCTGATATTCGATCATCTTCTTCATCATGCCGAAGTAGTTGCCGAGGTGCAGGGAGCCGGAAGGCTGAATGCCGGATAGAACGCGCATGGTACTTCTCCTTCGATTTAACTTGAGTGGCCGAGAACTTAGCAGAAAAAAGAGTGAAATTCAATAGGTTACAACAGCAGGTGTGTCATGAACGCTTGCCGGCCATGGCTGCGCTGCAGGGGGAGCAGAGAAGACGCTCCTGGAAGGGTTCCGGGTTTGCCTTCGGAGTCGTTGCGATAGAAGTGCTGGGGTCGGATAGGCAAAGTCGACCCGCTGGACTGCCCAGACTGCGGCGCAGAGATGAAGATCATCAGCTTCATCGATGAATGCCTGTTGATCCGCCGTGTTTGAGTGGTTTTCCTCACCGGGGGTTTTGGTTTGACACGAGTTTGGGCATGCTGTAGAAGAAAAGGAGGGCGGTTTAGGTCAATCTGGCGACAGCAGAGGGAAGATTCAAGTCATGTCAGCTCCATCCACGAAAAGCAAATTCCTATCATTTATACCCAAGCTGGCCTGATTAATAATTTTCCACCCAAAGTCAGCAAAAAAATGATTGAGACGCTGGCGAAAGACGATCCTTGCACACGCAATATCATTAACGAGGCTTTCTCACCGGAGCGAGGTTTCCCGGGGAAGGTAGACCCATGAGCCGGCTGCAAATCCGGCTGTTTGGTCCATATTTCAGCTCCTTTTTGGACCATAGCTACGGCTATGACCCTGCAAACGAGCTAAAATCTGTTCTCAAACATCCAAATTTTCGCTTCGGCCCGTATAGTCCGACAGGCTGCTAGAAGAATTAATAGACTGGGGAGTATGAACATGCACTTTGACGATCCGGACGATAAGTGGGCAGTACTGCGCGCAATCAAGGACGAACTGATCTTAAAGAAGGGGCTTGTCATGGATGATGTTGACGAACAAAAGCCGTGGGGAGCGTACTATAGATTTGTCTTGAGCGAGAAAGAGAAGTTTCTTGAGCTTTTTTACAAGGATTTAGATGTTGACGTGCCGGACAACATTAGTCCAAAGTTCTTGGTGTTTGCCCCCGGCAAGAAAATCAGCCTTCAATACCATGAGCGTCGTGATGAAATTTGGAAGGTGTTGCACGGCGAAGTTGAAGCATACTACGGAGAAGGTGATGAGCTTGGCGAGTACAAAACGTATAAAGAGGGCGAAACGTTTAAATATCCAGCACTTGCTCGTCATAAAGGCGGCGCTTCGGCAAAAGGCTGGGCAATTGTAGCCGAGATTTGGAAGCACACAGATCAAAACAATTTGTCAACAGAAGAAGACAATACGCGTATTAGTGATGATTTTGGACGTGTCTAAGATACAAGTGGTTTTAAGTGTTTGAGTGGTTTTCCTCACCGTGGCTTTGGTTTGACACGAGTTTGAGCATGCTGTAGAAGAAAAAGAGGGCGGTTTAGGTCAATCTGGCGACAGCAGAGGGAAGATACAAGTCATGTCAGCTCCATCCACGAAAAGCAAATTCCGAGCACTAGATTAACAAGGGGCCAGGCGAGAGCCTGACCCCTTCTGTTTAGCAACTTCTTCGTGCCGGCAGTTGCTTATCCCGCCTCCTGAACGGTAAAGGTGTATTAACGGAGCGTCAGAAAACAATCTTGTAGACATCATTGAACGATTTCACAAAATGTATCTCAAGCCCTTCCTTGAGGTAATCGGGCAGGGCTTCATAGTCATTACGGTTGTCGTTCGGGAAGATGAGAGTTTTCAACCCTGATCTACGCGCAGCAATTGTCTTTTCCTTGAGGCCGCCGATTGGTAAAACGCGGCCGGTCAGCGTCAGCTCGCCGGTCATGCCGAGCTTCTTCTTCACCACCTTGCCGGTGATTGTCGACACCAGGGCAGTCGCCATGGTGATGCCTGCCGATGGGCCATCTTTCGGGGTCGCGCCGGCCGGAACGTGCAGATGGATGAAGTGCTGGTCAAAAAAATCTGCCTCACCGCCGTAATCGCACATGTGGGCCATTATGTAGGAGTAGGCAATTTCTGAACTTTCGACCATGACTTTACCGAGTTGCCCGGTCTGCTTGAAGCCTTTGCGCTTGGCCAGCATGGCAGTCGCTTCGATCTGCAGGGTTGCACCGCCCTGGCTGGTCCAGGCCAATCCGGTGGCAACGCCGGGAACCCCTTCGAAAATTTCATCGGTGGTGAAAGCCGGTTTTTCAAGATAATGTTCCAGATCCCGCTTGGTGATGGTGATTTTTTTGAGACTTTCGTCTTCACCAAAGGCCATGGCTGCTCGCCGCATGATCTTTTTGATCTGCTTTTCAAGGTTGCGAACACCTGCTTCCCGGGCATAGCCATCAATAATCTGCTTGAGTGCCGCCTTCTGAATTGTCACCTGACCACGTACAAGGCCGTGGCTCGTGAGGGCCTTGGGGATCAGGTAGCGTTTGGCAATCTCAAGTTTTTCCTCAAGGATATAGCCGGACAAACGGATGATCTCCATGCGATCGAGCAGGGGGCTGGGGATGGTATCCAGTTGGTTAGCCGTAGCGATAAACAGTACATTGGAAAGATCGAACGGGACATCGAGGTAGTGATCGCGGAAGCTGTTGTTCTGCTCAGGATCAAGGACTTCAAGCAGGGCCGAGGCCGGGTCACCCTGAAATGATGCACCGATTTTGTCGATCTCGTCGAGCATCAGCAACGGATTGGCGGTGCCGACTGTCTTCATCGACTGGATGAATTTGCCAGGCATGGCGCCGATATAGGTGCGGCGGTGTCCCTTGATTTCGGCTTCGTCACGCATACCGCCGAGTGAAAAACGGAAAAACTTGCGGCCCAGGGCGTCGGCGATACTGTGGCCGACGGAAGTCTTGCCGACCCCGGGTGGGCCGACCAGGCAGAGTATCGAGCCGGAGATGTCACCCTTCATTTTGCCGACGGCGATAAATTCGAGAATCCGCTCCTTGACGTCCTTGAGGCCGTAGTGATCGCGGTCGAGAATACGTCTGGCGCGGGCAATATTGTAGGAGTCCTTGCTGAATACACCCCAGGGAAGAATGGTCAGCCAATCGAGATAACTGCGGCTGACATTGTATTCAGGTGAAGACGGATCGATCAGTTGGAGTTTCTCCATCTCCTCTTCCACCGCTTGTTGCGCTTCATCGTTAAGTTTGAGTTTCTTGAGTCGTTTCTGATACTTCTCTATTTCGGTCTCTTTGCCCTCTTTTTCCAACCCCAGCTCATGTTTGATCGCCTTGAGTTGTTCGCGCAGGAAGAACTCACGTTGCTGGGCGGAAACCTTTTCCTCGATCTGTTGGGAAATCTTTGTCTGCAGGCGGGAGACTTCCAACTCCTTTTTAAGCAGTACCAGGACTTTGTCGATACGTTTGCGGACATCGAGGGTGGCCAGGATCTCCTGCAGCTGCTGGCCGTCGGCAGTGGTCAGGTTGGCGGCGAAGTCCGCCAGGCGTCCCGGGTCATCCAGGCTGGAACGATTGAGAAAGAGCTTGATCTCCTCACTGTAAAGGGGATTGATCTGGACGAGCTCCTTCAGGGTCGAAAGGATGGCCATTGAATAGGCGCGCAGTTCCGGGTTAACCGACAGTTCTGTGGCAAAATGATAACGCACCCGGGCGTAAAGTGCGACGCCTCGTTCATTGATTTCCTCGATGACAAAGCGCTCCAGGCTGTTGACCAGGACGTGCGCCGCATTCTTCTCGGTATGCAGCACCTTGACGATCTTGGCGGCGACGCCGACCTGATGCAAATTCTGGATACCGTCTTCTGCATCAAGATCCCGGACCATGACCAGCCCGATCGTCTGCGTCTGGTGTTCCATAGCCTGCCGCAGCGCCGCCACCTGACCCTGACCGTTGAGTACCAGCGGGATCATAATGCCGGGAAAGGCCGGGCGCGGTCGCAGTGGGATAATCGGCAAACCGGTAGGGAGAACTTCCGAGGCAACGACCATGCTGCCCTCGTTTACTTGCTCTTCGATAATCTCTGATATTTTATCTTGATCGATTTCAAAGTTTGACACCATGTTGTCAAGCTGTTCTTCATCAGCCATACAATAAACTCCTCATAGTAAAGATTTCTTCCCGAAAGCTAATCATCTAAGGGGCAATTGTCAACCTCGGCAAGGGATGAACATGCAAGGGCAGAAAAGATCGCCGCAAGCAATGGGATAGTCCGACAGTCTCCTGGCCAGGGATAACCGGGACAAAATCAAGTGGGTAGCATGGGATCGATTCTTTATGTTTCTCTACGGGTCAAGAGTTGTGCCCAGTTCCCCCTTAAACCCTCTGGTACTGGTCAACGTTATGGCGGGGAACGGTGGTGTCGCTTTTAGAGGGCGACTGAGCCCTTGCAGGTCGCGACCGGCCGGGGCCTGGAAAGGGCGCAGGCCGAACTCCGGCAGAACGGCGAGCAGGTGATCGAAGATGTCGGCCTGAATCGACTCGTAGGCACCCCAGGCGGTATCGTTGGTGAAGACGTAAATCTGCAGGGGAAGCCCTTCGGCGGTGGGGGCGAGCTGGCGGATAAGGAAGGTCAGCTCCTGGTGGATGCCGGGGTGTTGGCGCAGGTAGGCGATGCAGTAGGCGCGAAAAGTACCAATGTTGGTCAGGCGGCGGCCGTTGGCCAGCACCTTGAGTTCATCGGCACTGATGTGCTGGCGGTTGTGGTCTTCGATCTCGCGCACCTTTTCTTCCAGATAGGGGCGCAGCAGGCGAATGCTCTTGAGCTGTTCAAGCAGCGCCTCATCGATGAAACGGATGGTGTTGATGTCGATGGGGATGGCGCGCATGATGCGGCGACCACCGCTTTCGCTCATTCCCCGCCAGTTGCGAAAGGAGGAGGAGACCAACTCATAGGCCGGGATGGTGGAGATGGTCTTGTCCCAGTTCTGTACCCGCACGGTGGTCAGGGAGACGTCGATGACATCGCCGTCGGCGCCGTGCTTGGGCATTTCGATCCAGTCTCCTTGCCGCACCAGGTCCATGGTGGTGATCTGCACCCCCGCCACCAGGCCGAGAATGGAGTCTTTGAAGATCAGCAGCAGGATGGCGGTCACCGCCCCCAATCCGGAGATGAAGAACAAGGGGCTGCGATTGGCCAGCTGCGCCAGGATAAGGATAAAGCAAAGCAGAAAGACGATCAGTTTGACCGCCTGTACCAGGCCGCGAATGGGCAATTGCTGACGCGCCGGGTTGGCGCGGTAGATGTCCATGCCGGCATTAAGCAGCGCACCGAAGACCAGGAAGCCGGCCAGGATGAAATAGATGTTGTTGAGGCGTGTCAGCAGTCCGAACAGCTCGTGGTCCGCCGCCAGTACCAGCGGCAGACCGAAGGCGAAGATCACTGCCGGCAACAGATGCGTGGCGCGATCGAGCACCTTGTGTGCGATCAGCTGGTCGTCCCATTGCACGAGGCTCTTCCGTACCATCTTGTTGATCAATGGCAGGACGATGACGCGCGCGGCGTAGTAGGAGATCAGGGCGACAGCGAGCAGGATGCCGAAAGGTAGCATTTGCGGAAAAGTATCGGACATGTTGGGCAACTCCTTTGTTTTTGGTTCAGGGCATCCTAGCATCAAAAAGGTTCGAGCACCAAGGAAGCGCAGGCAATGTCCTTGATGATTCCTGAATCATTGGCGTTTTGATCTCTCCTCTTTGCCTCACCGTCATCTTGTGGAATAATAACTGCCACTTTCAAGTCAAGGAGACCAACCCCATGTCCGAGCAGCCCCAGCGGCTTTTTCTGATCGATGCTTCGAGCTATATCTATCGCGCCTATTATGCCATTCGCCACCTCAGCAACTCGCAGGGGATGGCGACCAACGCCATTTACGGCTTCACCAACATGCTCCTCAAGGTGATACGGGAGCATCAGCCGGAGAGGGTGGCGGTTATTTTCGACAGCAAGGGTCCGACTTTCCGCAAGGATCTCTATCCTGAATACAAGGCAAACCGGTCTGCCATGCCGGAGGATTTGGTGCCGCAAATCCCCTATATCAAACGGCTTGTGGATGCCTTTAATCTGCCTGGCATCGAAATGGCCGGTTACGAAGCGGATGACATTATCGCCACCCTGGCCAAAAAATTCGCCGCCAAAGGGATGCAGGTGACCGTGGTAACCGGCGACAAGGACCTGATGCAGATCGTCAGTGATCGGGTCCATCTGCTCGACACCATGAAGGACAAGGTCTCCGGTCCGGCAGAAGTCGCCGAGCGTTTCGGCGGCGCCGACAAGGTCGTCGACGTCCAGGCACTGGCG
>Ga0214472_10007417_pt1 | contig 11479 bp, 8 predicted proteins | sample RVTome_6_FD_207662 | JGI IMG/M metagenome (GOLD analysis project Ga0214472, IMG submission 207662) | Soil microbial communities from uranium-contaminated site in the Upper Colorado River Basin, Wyoming, United States - RVT140D175 | ecosystem: Environmental > Terrestrial > Soil > Contaminated >...
GCGGTACAGCGCCGAGGGCTACCGCCACTGGGACATCATCGCGCCCGGCTACAAGTACAACATGTTCGACGTGCAGGCGGCGCTCGTGGGATCGCAGTTCAAGAAGCTCGAGGCATTTCAGGTCCGGCGCGACGCGCTCAAGGCGCGCCTCGATGCCGGGCTGAAGGACATTGCCGAACTGGCGTTTCCGGCGGAACGGAACTGGGGGACGCACGCCCATCACCTCTACCCAATCGTCGTGCGCACGGAGATGCTGCGCGCCGACCGCGATGTCATCATAAACGCGATCCAGGCGGAGCACATCGGGATCGGCGTGCACTTCCGCGCCGTGCATCTGCACCCGTTCTACGTCGACACCTTCGGTTTCCGCCGTGGGATGTTCCCGAATGCGGAGTATTACTCCGACCGGGCGATCTCGCTCCCGCTCTATCCGCGCATGACGGACGCGGACGCCGACGACGTGGTGGCGGCGGTGAGGAAGGTGATTGGACACTACCGCCGTTGAGTAAGAAGTGGAAAGTCGAAAGTAAAAAGTAAGTGGACAAGGTGGTCAGCGAGGTGTCGCCGTCGTACGGATTGCGCCGCGGAGCGGAGGAGTTTCCGCTCATGGTGGTGCTGTCGATCATCTATCCGTGCAACTACGGCTGCCCGAATTGCCCGTACACCGACGCCAACTCCGAGATCCGGCAGTTCTACCACCAGCGAGGCGGCGATCTCTTTCCGGAACCGCTGTGGAACCGGCTGGCGGCAGAGTGCGGCGAGTACGGCGCATGGATGCGCTGCACCGGCGGCGGCGAGCCGATGCTGCACCCGCGCATGGTGGACATGATCGAATTGGCCAAGGCGAAGGGGGCGCGGGTCTGGCTGAACACCAACGGCAGCATGTTCGGCCCCACCGAGGTGCTGCGGACCAGGCTGCGGCGCGTCCTCGCCGCGGGCATCGATCTCGTCGAGTTTTCGATGGACGCGGGCGACGCCGAGACCTACGCGGTCGTCCGTCCGCCCCATCGCGGCGGCCCGCCGCGCGATCCGCAGAAGTGGTGGGCCAACGCGGTCGGCAACGTGCGTGCGGCGCTGGCGCTGCGCAGGGAGCTCAAGGCGCCGACGCGGATCGTGGTCTCGATCATCCGGCAGGAGCAGATCGAGGGAAAGCTGGAGGCGGCGATCGACTTCTGGGCGAACGAGGTCGGCGTCGACGAGGTCATCACGCGCAAGTTCCTGACCTGGGACGACAACACCCATATCGAGATGGGGCACGCGCTCGACCCGCATCTGTACAAGTCGCTGCCGTCGCAGAAGACCGAGCCCTGCGTGTGGCCCTTCGAGCGGCTGAATGTCGACACCCTTGGTCGCATCGCGCTCTGCGGACAGGACATTTCGTTCCGGACGGCCGAGCTCTTTCCCAACGCGAACGACGTCTCCATCAAGGAGATCTGGCAGGGGGAGCGCTTCAACTGGTACCGGCGCATGCACCTCGACGGGCGCGGCGCCGAGGCGTTCCCGTGCCGCGGCTGTTCCGCGTGGTTCGCCGGCATTCGCGACTGGGACCACGGGTGGCTGAAGGTGCTCAAGAAATCAGGCGACCATTTGAAGGAAGTCATGCGCAAGGACCTCGGCGTTGACGTGCAGATTTACGAGCCCGACGCCGGCGCCTGACCTATGTCCGATCGCCTGGCGCTCGTCCCGCTCGACCGCCCGCACCTCACGCGGACGCGTGAATGGGCCAACGACCCGGAGCTGATGCGCCTGATGGACCGGAAACAGCCGGTGATGCCGGCCGAGCACGAGGCGTGGTTCCTGTCTCTCGCCCGGCGCGCGGACTGCGCCTACTTCGCGATCGAGACGCTGGATGGGCGCGCGCACATCGGCAACGTCTGGCTCTGGGACATCGATCGTCGTCATCGCAAGGCCGAGCTGCGGGTGGTCGTCGGCGATCGCGGCGCCAGGGGCCAGGGGCTCGGCGCCGAAGCCATCGACCGGCTCTGCAGGTACGCGTTTGACAAACAGGGGCTGCACCGGGTCTACGCGTACGTGCTGGGCAACAACCCGTCGGCGCGGCGGGCGTTCGAGCGCGCGGGCTTCACGCTGGAGGGCACGCTCCGCGACGATCGATGGGCGGTGGATCGATTCATCGACAGTTACCTGCTGGCACGGGTGAACGGGTAATGCTCCACGTCGTGTACGACGGCCGGTGCGGCTTCTGCGTTCGATCGCTGAAGGTCTGCCGCGCGCTGGACGTGCGGCGCGCATTGCGGTTCCACGACGCCAACGCCCGCCCGCAGGTGCAGGCGCGGTTTCCGGAGCTCGCGGGCGCCGATTTCGAGAACGCGATGTTTGCCGTGGCGCCGGACCGCACCGTGACGCGCGGCTTCTTCGCCTTCCGGCGCATTCTGTGGGAGAGCCCGCTCATGTGGCCGCTCATCCCGCTGTTCTACTTTCCCGGCACCGGCCGCCTCGGTCCGCGCGTGTACGCGTGGGTCGCCAGGAATCGCCGCCGCTTTGGCTGTGAATCCGACGTCTGTGAAATGCCCCCGGTCCGCGATCGCCTCGACTAGCACTCAATCAGTCCGGCCGGTCCACGAAAAATGCCCGACGGGTCGTTCCTGCCACAACTGAGCGCGTCGACGCAGGCGTTCATCCGCTCCGCGTACGGGCTGTTGATGGTCGCCACGCTGCTTCAGGCGCTCCCCGAAGCGCGCCGGTTTTTCATGAGCGAGCGCTGGGGGGGCTACGCGAAGTCGTCTCGTGACGTCGACGCCCTGCAGAACCCGGTGGCCATGCCGCTGCTCATGGGCGTCTGGCTCATGGCGGCGATCATGCTCGTGGCGGGGTGGAGCAGCGTGTGGGCCGCGCTCGTGAACCTCGCGCTCTGCCGCTACTTCTTCATCCACATGCGGTGGAAGGGGATTCTGCGCGGCATGGGCGCTCCAGGCTTCATGGCGTACTGGACCGGTCTCGCCGTCTTTCTCCTCGAGTACACCACCCGGTTCGCCCCCGACCTGCGCAGCCTTGCGCTGCTCGTGCTGCAGGTGGACCTGGCGTTCATCATGCTCTCGGCAGGCGTCTACAAGCTCACGGCCGGCTACCCGCACAACCACGGCATGGAGCTGGGCCTGTGCAATCCGATGTGGGGGTACTGGTGGAAGTGGTACGCCGCGCGACAGCCGAACAGCGCGGTGTTCTGGACGATGAACCAGTTGGCGTGGGGCACCGAGGTCGTCGCTGCCGTGCTGATGCTGGTTCCCGCGACGCGTGAGCTGGGCGCGATCCTGCTCATCCTCAGCTTCCTGTTCATCCTCACGCAGATCCGGCTCGGGTTCCTGTGCGAGATGGTCGTGCTGAGCGGCGTGCTGTTCGTGGCGCCCGGCGGAACGCTCGACGGCTGGATCGCGGCGATGATGCCCGCCGGCAGCGCCGTAGTCGCGACCGCCCCTGGCGTCGCGATCGTGAACAGCATCCTGCGCGTCTCGCTCTGGACCTACCTGGTCCTGCTGCCGTTCGCGCATGCGGGGATCTACTACAACTTTTACGCCCGCCGTTCCCTGCCGCGGCCGCTCCAGCGCGCGCTCGATCGCTATACGAACTTCTTTGGCCTGATCATCTGGCGGGTGTTCTCGGTGGACCTCGTGAATTTCTTCATCCGCCTCTGGCGTGAGCCGCGCGAAGGTGGAAACCGCGCGCCCGTCAGCCGTCTGGGCGCCTGGCCCCGGTTCAACCACGTCGGCGAGATGATCTGCCTGACGTCGCTCTTCACCTCGCTGAAGTACTACCCGAGCAACGACGCGATTTTCCGGGAACGGCTGCTGCGCTACGCCCGGACGGTCCCTCGCGATGCCGGCGACCGCGTGGTCTTTGAATACGTCAGCGTGGTCCGGCGCCAGACGCATTTCGACTGGGTGACCGTTGCGCACTACGTGGTGGATGTCGATGCCGCCACGGTGACGGAGAAGCTGATCGACAAGTCGTTCTCCCCACGCGCCGCCCACGCCGTGTCTCCGGTCCATGAAGGGACGCTGCCTGGCACCTACGCGCCTGCCGGGCGATTAGTGGACCGTCTCAACTGAAGGAGTCCGGGTCACAACGAGCCTTAAACCGCGATCGTCCGGCCGCGACAACCCGGGGTCCCCGCCGCGCGGTTTGTGCGCGGTGGGGTGGAGCGGAGCGGCCGGTAGTGAATTGGGAAGGACACACCACTAACTATGTGCGGCATTGCGGGCTATTTCGGCGACGGCAACCGGGACGCGGTGCCGGCGATGCTGGCCGCGCTCCATCACCGCGGGCCTGACGATCAACACATTGTCTCCGGCGATCGATTCGCGCTCGGCGCCGCGCGACTCAGCATCATCGACGTGGCCGGCGGGCGGCAGCCGTTGACGAACGAGGACGGCACCGTGATTGCGGCGCAGAACGGCGAGCTCTACAACTTTCCGGCGGCACGCCCGGCGCTCCTCGCTCGCGGTCATCGGCTGCACACGCACACCGATACCGAGCTCCTGCCTCATCTCTGGGAAGACCATGGCGAGCACATGCCCGAGCAGATCGACGGCATGTTCGCGGTGGCGGTGTGGGACAGCCGCCGGCAGGTCGGACTGCTGGCGCGCGACCGGATGGGCAAGAAGCCGCTGTACTACTGGGAGCATGGCGGGGCCCTGTACTTCGCATCCGAGCTGAAGGCGCTCCTGGCGGTGCCGGGGTTCGAGCGCCGGCTGAACCTGGAAGCGCTTCACCACTACCTTGGCTACAAGCACGTTCCCCATCCGCTGACGATCTTCGAGGGCGTGCGCATGCTGCCGCCGGCGCATCGCCTCCTGTTTCGCGGCGGCACGGCGGCGCTCTCGCGATACTGGCGGCTGTCGTTTGCGTCGAACGGGCGCGTTCCCGACGAACGCGAAGCAGCCGAGGAGCTGCTGGCCCGTATGCGGCGCGCCGTGCGGCGCAGGCTCATGTCCGACGTGCCCGTGGGCTTCTTTCTGAGCGGGGGGATCGATTCGTCGCTCACCACGGCGCTCGCCGCCGAGGAGTCCGCGGAACCGATCAAGACTTTCACCCTCACGTATGCGGGCGGATCGACGACGGAGGGGAAGGAACAGGATCGGCGGTGGGCACGCTGGGTCGCCGACCGGTATGCCACCGAGCATCACGAGGAGACGATTGCGGTCTCGGGGTATCCGGAGAGCATCCGGAAGATCCTGCGCGCCTTTGACGAACCGTTCGCCGGCGTGGTGTCGACCTATTTTCTTGCCCAGCGCATGGCCCGGCACGTGAAGGTGGCCGTGGCCGGCGACGGCGCCGACGAATTGTTCGGCAGCTACAGATCGCACCGGATCGCCGCCGGCGCGCAATCGGTTTCAACCGTAGGGGCCGGCTTCAGCCGGCCCGTGGGCGAAGACTGGGCCTGGCGCGCCGACCTCCTCGTCATGAGCGACGAGGAGAAGTGCGCGCTCTATTCGGATGACGTCCGGGCCGCGCTGGCGGAGGTGTCGACGCGCGAGCACGTGCGCGGCGCTTTCGAGTCGCTGTCGGCCCGCGACCCGCTCAACCGCGTCCTCGAGGCGGAGTTTCACGGCATCTTCCCGGACCAGGTCCTGACCTTCGTCGACCGGCTGTCGATGGCTCACTCACTCGAGGTGCGCAGCGCGTTTCTCGATACCGAGGTGGTGGAGTTCGTCGCCGCGTTGCCAGGCTCCCTGAAGATTCACAACGGCGAGACGAAGTACCTCCTCAAGCAGGCGGCTGCCCGGTACTTTCCCGAAGAGATGATCCGGCGTCCCAAGGAAGGGTTCCTGATGCCGGTGACGGAATGGGTGCTGGGAGATCTGCAGCCGTGGGTCCGCGCGGCCCTCTCGCCTGAGCGGCTGGCGCGTCATGGCATCTTCGATCCCGCCCGCGTCGGCGCCCTGGTCGATCGCCTGTACACGCCAGGCGCCGACTACACCGCGGTCAACAAGGTGCTCGCGCTCGTCATCTTCCAGGAATGGTACGAGATGTATCTCCCGTAATGGCCCAGTCGGATGACATCCTGCCGGGTACGCCACGAGTCCCGTTCAGCCTGTCGATGCTGGGATGGGGGCTCAATGAGGAGGAGAGCGTCGGCGTCTACATCGATCGCGCGCGGGCGTTTCTCTCCGCTCTGACCGACGACTACGAACTCATTCTGCTCGACGACGGCAGCACCGACCGCACCTGGGAGATCATGACCGAGTACGCGCGGACGCGTCCCTGGCTCAGGCCGTTCCGGAACGATCGCAACCGCGGCCCCGGCTTCAACACGAAGCGCGCGATCTCGCTGGCCACCAAGGACTACGTGTTCTGGCAGACGGTGGACTGGGCCTACGACATCCGGCACCTGGCGGCGGCGTTGCCCGGCCTGGGTGTCGTCGACGTGCTGCAGGGCGTGCGAACCGACACGACGTCTGCCCGCGGCATGGTGCAGAGCCGCTCGGATACTCCGTACAAGGGGCTCGTCTCGGTCGTGAACTACAGGCTGATTCGAACGCTGTTCCGCCTTCCGATCAGCGACTATCAGAACGTCACCGTGTATCCGCGCCGGCTGATTCAGTCCGTCACGCTCGAGACGGAAAGCTCCTTTACGAACCCTGAGTGCCTGCTCAAGACGTGGTGGCGGGGCGCGACGTTCAAGGAAGTCCCGGTGCCGTTTGTGAAGCGGCAGCGTGGCCGCGGAACGGGTTCCCGCCCGGGCGCGATTGCCGCCGCCATTGCCGACATCCTCTGGTGGTGGACCCGGTGGATTCTGCTCGGCCGCCGCGCCGATCGCGGCCGCGGGCGCGTCGTCGCGTGATCTTCGAAAACCGACCGGGCTTGAACGAGCTCCTGGAATACCGGCCACCACTGGCGCATCGGACGTTCCATCCTAGCGGCCGACCGCCGCGTCGTCAAAGACTGATCGGGCGTTGACGCTGTCGTCACGCATGAGCGCCGCCGCGTTCGCCCTCGCCGGCGTCGCGGCGGCCGTCGTGGGTCTGGTCTCGTCTGACGCCGCCGCGTCCTGGGTGCTGCGCATCTTCGCGGCCGGCATCCTCATCGTCGTTGCGCCGGGCGTGCTGACCGTGCTGGCGTGGCGCCCGCGGTCTTCGTTCGACCTGCTCGAGCTGATCGGCATCGGCGTGGGCGTCAGCGTGGCGCTCGTGCAGACGGTCACGATCGGCGCCGTGATGTATTCATGGCCGGTCGATGTCTCGCTGGCGCTGCTCGGTGGATGGACGATCGTCCATGCCGTGGTTGCGCTCTGGCGTGCCCCTGGCGTGGTGGTGCGCATATCCGCGGGCGCCGCTGCGTTGCTGCTGACGCTGGGGTTGCTCGCGCTCGCGCTCTATGCCGCCGGGTCGCCGTTCGACACGACGGAACCGCGCATTCACATCGCCCTGGTGCGGCGGATGCTCAATCTCGAGTCGCCGACGCTCTACACGATGTATTTCGCCCCCGACTTCGTCTACACGTATCCGTTCCCGGGTACGCATTACATGCTGGCCCTGATGGCGCGCGCCGAAGGCATCGACCCGTTCTTCCTGTACCACAAGATGCGCGCGTTCTGGGGCATCGCGGCGCCAATCCTTCTCTACGGCTGCGCCCTGGCGATCGTCCGCAGCGAGCGCGTCGCGCTGGCATCGACGTTTGTCGCCGCGGGCCTGGTCGCCAACGGCGTTTTTGGCGCGGTCCCTGATTTCTCGTGGGCGCAGCTGGCCCCGTACACGCACGCGTCGGACATTGCCATGGGCGTGCTCCTGCCGGCGCTGCTCCTGCTCGCGTTTCAATTTCTGGCGGCGTCTGACAGGCGGGAGCGGCGCTTCTTCCTGGCGGCGACGCTCGGCGTCGCGTTGACGCTGATCATGGTGCACTCGCGCGAGATCGTGCAGTTTCTCGTGTACTTCACGGCGTTCGCCGCGGTGTTGTTCGTGGCGCGCCGTGAAGGACCGCTGCCGGTGCGGGCGGCCGTGCTGGTGGCCGCGACGGTGGTCCTGCTCGTCGTCTACACCCAGTGGTTCGCCGCGAGCCTTGCCACCGCGAACACGCTGGTCGAGCGCGAGCGCGAAAGCCTGGCTGAGATCTTCCGCCAGGCGTCGTGGGCTGAGCTCGTCGGGCGTCCGGTGCCGCTGCTGCGCAACTATCTCGTCGCCTACGGAATGACCGTGTCCGGCTGGAGCCCGATTGTGCTGATGGCGAGCCCATTCGCGCTTTTTGTGCTTCGCCGGCGGCCGATGGCGCTGATGCTGGGGGCGAGCATCGTCTGCTATCTGCTCCTCGTGCGATTGCCGCTGCTGGCGATTCCATACCTGTACCTGACGTATTTCGAAATGCTGTACGTGCCGATTCGAAACGTCATCTTCTTCATTCACCTCCTGACTGGCGTCTGCGCGTACCTGGTCGCGGCATGGCTCGCGCAGTACCGCGCCCTCATCGCGGTGCCGATCGCAATCGGGTGCGCGGCAGTGACGGTGGTGGTGATCCGATGGGTCGAACCGTCCGTCACCGAACGGCCGGAGCGAGCCGATCTGCTGTTCGCGCCGCTGGTACTGGCCTACGGCGCGGTGGCATGGTGGGCATGGGCGACGCGACACCGTCCCGTCGCTGACGACTGGATCGATAACCCGCATCCGCGCTGGGTGCTCGTGATGATGGCACTGTGCGTGCCGCTCATCGCCGGCACCGCGCACCCGGAGAGTTCGCTGTGGCACGTGTCCCGGGCCGGCTTCGCAACGACGCCGCGTACCCTGCTGTCGTCGCTGCCGTGCGTCGAGGAAGGCCGGTTCTGTCCGTTGCCCGCCACCTTCATTCGGTTCGCGGAGACGCGCGTCCCGGTCGAAAGTGTTTTCGCCGTCGACATCGACGAGCACTATCAGCCGGCGATGTTCGTGCCTCAACAGATGATGGCGTGGCCGGGCGAGGCGGAAGGGCTCATTCCACGGCTCGCCTTTGAGCGCTACTACGAGCATTTCGATCGCGCCGAGGTGGCGTACGGCGCGCAGCCGTTTTTCAACAATCGCGAGACACGCGCGGAGCGGCTCGCGTTCATCCGCGATCTCGGTGTGACGCACGTGCTGGTCACGCCGCGCCTCCATGAGTTGATGTCGGCCGTGCTGCGCGGCGAGCCCGAGGTCTTTACGGCGCGCTATGACGACGGCCGCTGGGCGTTGTACGAGGTGGCTCCGCGCTACCGGGCGCTGCGCCTGTGACGAGGCGATCCGCCGCATGGCTGGCGCTGCAGGCGATCGTCACGGTGACGCTGCTGGTCTTTCTTGCCCGGCGCCTCGATATTGCCGCGATGCAGGCGCTGTTTGCTCGAATTCCGCTGTCGTTCTACCTGATCTCACTGGGCGCGGTGCTCGCCGGGCAGGTCGCGTACGCGTGGCGATGGCGGGTCCTGCTGACCGCGGCGGGCGTGTCCGTTCCGTTTACAAAGGTGCTTCGACAGTACTTCGTCGGCATCTTCGTCAACAACTTCCTGCCGTCGACGGTCGGGGGCGACGTCGCCAAGGTGTACTACCTCGGTCAGGCGCACGGCTTCCGTACCGTCGGGGCCTCACTAGCCATCGATCGGATTCTCGGTGTCGGCCTGATGGCGGTTCTCGCCACGACAGCCCTGTGGCTCAGTCCCATCTCGGCGCCGCGGCTGACGGCCGCGCTCGTGGCCTGTGCCGGGATCACGGTGGTGGCCGCCACGCTGTTGATCCTCACCGGCCGTGGCACCGGCGGGATGGCGGCGCGAGTCAGACCGCTTGGTGAGCGCGCCGTCAGGCTGGCCGGAGTCCTCCAGCGTTTGCGGCTCGATATGGCGGCGCCGCTGCGGCGGCCCGCGGTTGTCGCGCAAGCCGCTGTCGTGGTTATCGGCTATGCGCTCGTGATGACGGTCGTGTACCTCCGCTTTGCTGCGCTGCAGAGTGCACCGGTCGCCCCGTTCGTGGCGATGTTTGCCGTGGTGACCGCGACGATCGTCCTGAGTAACGTGCCGATCGCGCTGAACGGCCTCGGGCTTCGGGAACAGCTGCACGCATCGCTGCTGGCGCCGCTGGCCATCTCGCCCGAGATCGCCGTGGCCATCTCGCTGCTGTTGTACGCCCACCTGCTGGTGGGCAGCCTCATCGGTCTGGCGTTCTGGCTTCAGGCGCGGTGAGGCGGAACAGGCGATACCCGTCGCGCTCGAACTCGAGCTCGGCGCCGACGTCCGCGGCCTCGAGCTTTGCGGCGATTCGATCGGCATGTTCCGGACCGGCCAGGACGTAGGAGACGCGATACTCATCGAGCAGCCGCCGTTCCGCCTCCGACAGCGACGAGCTGTCATCGAAGAACGGATGCCGTGGGGCAGGTCCGTCCTGCTCGCGAACGTACTCACGGAAGTACGCCGCGGCAGGCTCGAAATAATGCCCGTAGATATCCTCCGGGTTCACGCAGTACGCGTCGAGCAGGACGACCAGCCCGCAGCTGTACCGCGGATCGGCGAGCACCACCTGGCGGGGTGGAATGCGCGTCCGCATCTCATCGACGACTTCCCTCGGGAGACGGACGGGAGGCACAAACGTCCGGGGAAGCTGTTCGTAGTACCGGGGCCAGTCGAGAACCGATGGCGAGGCGCTCGCCGACCGGAACCTGTCCACGATGGTCGCCGGGGCCCGATCGGAGAAGATCCCTCCGAACGCCCGCTCGGGCATGGCAAACGGGAGGGCAAGGCACACGGACAGCACGATGACGCCGATCGGAAATGGCGCCGGCGCCAGCGGCGGGCTGTCGCGGCGCGCGGCGATCGCCAGCACGCCCGCACCGACGATCGTCCCGACGAGGAGCAGAAATTCCGGCTGCGCGGCGGACCGGTCGGCAATCCACGCGACTCCCGCCTGTATGGCCATCCATCCAAGCCACAGGAGTACCGAGCCGGCAGCCGCGGTGGTGATGAGGGCGCGAAATCCGGATCGGCCCCATTCGGCGGCGCGGAGAAGGGCGTGTGCGAGCGCGGTCGCGCCCAGGGCGATCGCGATCAGGCCCAGCAGACCGAAATAGGCATTCACATCCATGGCTGTTTCGACCGAGGTCAGCAGCTTCAGCAGGATGAAGCCCGCGGGGGTCGCGTAGACGAGCGCCAGGGGCACGATCCCCAGCGCCAGCATGGCGGCGGTTGCCGGCGCCCGGAGAGCCGCGAGCGCGATCGCTGGAATGCCGAGGACGACGACCGTCGTCGCGGGAATCGTACGGGTCAGCAGGGGCCGGCCCTCGGTCGGTCCGCCGGCGATCGCCTGGAGAGGATGTCCCGTGAGCGCCGCAAGTTCGATCCGCAGCGACTCCTTGTCGGAACGCTCGTGCTCCGCCACGTACGGGACGGCTCGCGAATGAACGGCGACGTACCCGGCGGCTGAAGCCGACAGGAGCAGCATCAGCGCCACTGCCTGCCGCCTCGAGCCGCCGCGATCGAGCCCCGCAACGATCGCGACGGCGAGGCCGCCGGTAAAGCACAGCAGCGTGAACATTTCGA
>Ga0214472_10007420_pt1 | contig 11475 bp, 10 predicted proteins | sample RVTome_6_FD_207662 | JGI IMG/M metagenome (GOLD analysis project Ga0214472, IMG submission 207662) | Soil microbial communities from uranium-contaminated site in the Upper Colorado River Basin, Wyoming, United States - RVT140D175 | ecosystem: Environmental > Terrestrial > Soil > Contaminated >...
GGGGGAGAGGCTTGGCCCTCGAGCCCCGTGGCCTTCGTCCGTGACGCCCTCACCGCCGTCGGCCTGCCCGGTCTCGGCATCGCCATAGGCGCGGCACTCGTCTTCGGGTTCTCGCGGATCCTGCTCGAGTCCGACCACTCGGTCGGCCTCGTGCTCTTCGGTGGGGTCTCGGCCCTCATCCTCGCCGGCGCCGCCGCCCTCGCCGCCCTCCCCCCGCGGGGACGCGACGAGCAGTAGCGCTCAGCCCTGGGCGTCGCTCACCGCATCGGCGACGTAACGGTCGCCGTCCCGGTGATAGGTCACCCTCACCGGTGCCCCGCTCTGCAGGTGCTGCAGGAGGTGGCTGATCGGGCCGCCGTGCTCGAACTCCGTGAGCGTCTCGGGCACCTCGAACGTGATCCGACTGCCGTTCTCGGCCAGGACCTCGAAGTTGTCGACCGTGTCGCGCGACGCCTCGAAGCCGACCACCGTGCCGGTGAGGCGTCCGTCGTCTCCGGCACATCCCGCGACCGCGACCGCGAGCACCACCACGAGGGCGAGAGCCCTCACGGCCGCACCTGCGTCACCCTCGGGCCGGAGGCCCGCTCCTCCTCGGCCGCCCACCTGAAGAAGATCACGGTGATGGCGCTCCACAGCACGACCCCTCCGCCGATCTTCATGATGAGCCCGGCGACCAGCTGGTCGTTCATCACCGAGATGCCCCAGAGCCGAGGCAGCGTCTCATAGACCTCGTACACCGGCTCGGTGGCGAAGGTCAGGAACGACGCCGGGATGGTGGGCACCAGTGACTGCAGGAACAGGTACCCCATCGCCATGAAGGGCGGCAGCTTGGGGAGGTCGGGGATGGGGCCGAGCACGGGCCACCACATGAGGGTCGCGGTGAGGATGAGGGCGGCGTGGAAGCCCACGTGGACCGCCTCGGACGACAGCATGGCCTCCAGGACGGGCGGGGCGTGGATGGCGGCCAGCACGGCGTTGAAGAGGATCAGGGCGATGAGGGGCCGGGTGAGCACCCGCAGGGCGGGCAGCACCGGCTTGACGACCAGCCGCAGCAGCCACCACGGGGTGCCGTTGAGGATCATGGGGGGCACCAGCAGGGCAAGCGTCATGTGCTCGATCATGTGCGCCGTGAACAGGCTCCCGGTGGCGACGTCGTGGAGCGGCCAGGTCTCCACGGCGAGGAACAGCACCACGCCCCCCGTGAACCAGGCGATCTGGCGGCCCGTGACGGCCGGCTCGCCGGCGGGTGCGTGACGGGCCGCCAGGCGCCGCACGCCGTAGACGTAGCCGACGACGAGGGCCGCCACGATGCCGACGACGTCGAGGTGGATGTGGAAGGGGAAGTCTCCCAGGCCGACGTCGGGCGGCACGGGCGTGCCCACGCCGGGTCAGCTCCCGATCAGGACGCCGAAGGTGAACAGCACCGCACCGAACAGCACCGGCGTGAGCAGGATGCCGATGAGGAACAGCCGGCGGTAGATGGGGGCGTCCTGGCGAAGGTGCATGTACCACCCCACGACGATGACGAACTTGGCGGCGGCCATCACGAGCAGCAGCGGGGCCACCACCGACGACAACGCGTCGATGTAGGTGACGGCCACCTCGGCGCCCGTGATGGCGCCGAGGATGAGGGCGATGATCCAGTAGTCCCTCGGAGTGGGATGGGGGTGCGCGCCGGCTTCGCTCATCTCAGACCTGCAGCAGGTAGACGACGGTGAAGATCACGATCCAGACGATGTCCACGAAGTGCCAGTAGAGGGCCACCAACTCGACGTTCATCCCCTCGTTCGCGGTGTCGGTGCGCAGCTTGCCCGAGAACGACATGAATGCCGTGGCGAGCAGCAGCATCACGCCGACGGCGACATGGGCGCCGTGGAACGAGGTGAGCACGTAGAACGACGACCCGAACGGGCTGGTCGTGACGGTGAGGCCCTCGTGGACGAACTCGGTGAACTCGAACACCTGGCCGGACAGGAAGGCCATGCCCAGCAGCGCCGTGGCGACCAGCCAGATGCGGGCCTGGCGCCAGTCCCTGCGGTCCGAGGCGTGATGTGCCAGCACCATCGTCAGCGAGGACATCAGCAGGATGAACGACGAGACCGACGTGAAGGGGATGTCGAAGATCTCGTGTGCGGTCGGCCCGCCCAGCGTCCGGTTGCGGTACAGCAGGAACGTCGAGATGAGCGTGCCGAAGAAGAGGCACTCCGAGCCCAGGAACACCCACATCGCGATCTTGCGGGTGCGCGTCACGTCGTGATGCCCGCCGTGCTCGGCGTGTTCGAGGGTGGTGGTGGCGCCGTCCGCCATCAGTGACTCTCCCTCGTGAGCGGCTCGAGCGACCACCCGAAGAAGCCCCAGAGCGTGATGACGGCGCCGGCGGCGACGGCCAGCAGGCCCCAGGGCACGTACACGAGCCCCATCACGGCCACGAACATGCCCAAGGCCGCCAGGGCCGGGTAGTACGACGGCGACGGCAGATGGATGCCTTCGTGGCCCTCCCCGTCACCGGCGTCGTGGTCGTCGTCCTCGCCGGACGCGCCGGCCACGATCGGGACGGGGCGGCCCGCCTCGTCGGTCGAGTACTTGCGGTGCCACCAGTCGTCCTCGGCCTGGACCACCGGGATCTCGTCGAAGTTGTGCTCCGGCGGCGGCGAGGTGATCGACCACTCGAGCGTCCTGGCGTCCCAGGGGTCGGGCCCGGCTTCCTTGCCGTGACGCGCCGACCGGATCCAGTTCCACAGCAGCACCATCACCGACAGTGCGATGACGAACGACCCGACCGTGGCCAGCAGGTTCCAGAACTCGAAGCCGAGGCCGGGCGGGTAGCGGTAGGTGCGGCGCGGCATGCCGTTGAGCCCGAGGAAGTGCATCGGGGCGAAGGTGAGGTTGAACCCGATGAAGGTCAGCCAGAAGTGCACCTTGCCGAGCGACTCGCTCAGCAGCTTCCCCGTCACCTTCGGGAACCAGTAGTAGATGCCGCTCATGAGGCCGAAGATCGCCCCACCGAACAGCACGTAGTGGAAGTGGGCGACCACGTAGTAGGTGTCGTGCTGCTGGCTGTCGGCGGGCACGATGGAGTGCGTGACGCCGCTCAGGCCGCCGATGGTGAACATGGCGATGAAGCCGAGCGAGAACAGCATGGCGGTGTTGAGCCGTAACGAGCCGCCCCAGACCGTCCCCAGCCAGTTGAAGATCTTCACCCCGGTCGGAACGGCGATGAACATCGTGGTCAGGGCGAACGTCGCCTCGGCGACGGGCCCGAGACCGGACGTGAACATGTGGTGCGCCCACACGCCGAAGCCCATGAATCCGATGGCGATGCCGCTGAAGATCACGAACGAGCGCCCGAACAGCGGCTTGCGGCTGAAGGTCGGCAGCACCTCGGACACGATCCCCATCGCCGGGAGGATCAGCACGTAGACCTCGGGATGGCCGAACAGCCAGAACAGGTGCTGCCACAGCACCGGATCACCCCCCGAGGCTGCGTCGAAGAACAGCGTCCCCAGGTTGCGGTCGAAGTACACCTGGAAGAGGCCGATGGCCACGATCGGGAGCGAGAACAGCAGGAGGAACGACACCACGGTCGCCATCCAGGCGAACACCGGCATGCGCATCAACGTCATGCCCGGGGCGCGCATCGTGAACACCGTGGTGATGAAGTTCACCGACGATGCGATGGACGCCACGCCCAACACCTGGATGCCGAGCGCCCAGTAGTCCATCCGGACGATCTCGGGCACCTCGGTGGAGAGCGGGGCGTACCCGAACCAGCCGCCGTCGGCGCCGCCGCCGAGGAAGAACGAGAGCGTCAGGAACAGCCCGCCGAAGAAGAAGATCCAGTAGGAGAGGGCGTTGAGGCGGGGGAACGCCACGTCGCGGGCGCCGATGAGGATCGGCAGGAAGTAGTTGGTGAACGCCGCCGCCGCCGGCATCACGACGAGGAACACCATCGTCGTGGCGTGCATCGTGAACATCTGGTTGTAGGCGTCGGCCGACAGCACCTCGCCGTTCGGCACCGCCAACTGGGTGCGGATGAGCAGGGCCTCGACACCCCCCACGATGAAGAATGCCATCGCCGAGACGCCGTAGAGGATCCCGATCTTCTTGTGGTCGGTCGTGGTGATCCACGCCCAGATCCCGCGATGCCCGTGGGCGGGCGCGGGCAGGGCGGGGGCGTCCATCGGCATCGCCGTCATCGCAGATCTCCGTCGGTGAGGGTCATTCCAGGGTCCCCAGGAAGGCGATCAGATCGCTGATCTGCTGCTCGTCGAGCCCCAGATCGGGCATGCCGAGGATGCGGCCCGAGGCGATGTCGTTGAGGTCGGGCCGCATCGGCTTCAGGCTGGAGGGATCGCGCAGCCACTCCCGCAGATGCTCCTCGGTGTTCGAGACGGTGCCTGCGGCGAACGTGGTGCGCGAGGCGAGGTGCGTCAGGTTGGGGGCGAGCCGGCCGTTGGCGTCGGTCCCGTCCACGGTGTGACACGCCGCGCAGACCGCCACGAAGGTCTTGTAGCCGGCCGAGGCGGGCCCGCTCACCGGGACGGTGGCCGGCTCCGCCATGTGCTGCGCCCACGCCTCGAAGTCGGCGGGGGTCTGGGCGAACACCCGGTGGCGCATGTCGGCGTGAGCCAGCCCGCAGAACTCGGCGCATTGACCCAGGTAGATGCCGGGCTCGCTCGCCTCCAACGTGAGGTTGGTGAAGCGCCCCGGCACGACATCGCGCTTGCCGTTGAGCGGCGGCACCCAGAAGGAGTGGATGACGTCGGCCGAGGTCATGGTGAGGTACACCGGCCGATCGACCGGGATGTGCATCTCGTTGGCGGTGGTGAAGCCGTACTCGGGGTAGTGGAACTCCCACCACCACTGATGCCCGGTCACCTCGATCTCGAGCGCGTCGTCCGACAGCGAGGGCGGGTCGCGCAGGTCGAAGATGGTGGCGACCGTCGGCACCGCGATCACGGCGAGGATGACGCTGGGGATGATCGTCCACAGGATCTCGAGGCGGGTGTTGCCGTGGCTCTGTCGCACCGGCCGGTCCGAGCCCTTGCGGCGGCGGAACACCAGGACGATGAGCAGGAGCCCCGCCTCCACCACGACGAACACGCCGGTGGCGATCCAGAAGACGAGCCAGAAGAGGTTGTCGATGGTCTCGGCGTCGGGACCAGCGGGATTCAAGGAGTTCTGCGGGAGGTCGCCGAGGCCCATGTCCTCGATGCCGAGGCGGTCGGGGCCCGAGCACGCCGACAGCAGCAACAGCATGAGGGCGACGAGGGCGACGAGGGCGACGAGCCCGACTCTGCGGGCGAGGCGACCCTGCTCGCGTCTGCCCCCTGTGGCGCCGGCGTTCACGACCGATCTTCCTCCGAGATGTGGCCGGTGCGATGGTAACTGGGCTGTGAGGCGGTGAGGAAACTGCGAAAGTCGCGTGGACCCGCTGGAGAGGGAATTGAGAGTCGAGCACCCGTCGGACCGGCTGGTGTCACGCCCCAGCACCGACACCCCGGTGCCCAATTCCCAATTCCTTCGCGATCAGCTCGAACCCAGAGCCGCGTCCAACTCCTCCGCCGTCACCAACCCCTCGAAGCGATGGGTGACGATGCCGGCGGCGTCGACGACGAAGATCCACGGCTCGGTGGGGAGCCCCCACTCGACGATGGCGGGCACGACCTCGAGGTTGTCGGGGTCGTCGAGGTTCGTGTACACCTCGACGTGCACGAAGTCGACGTCGGGGTGATCGGGGGCGATCTCCTTGACCCGCTCCAGCGTGGGACCGCAGATCGCCGTCTGGCAGAAGGCCGGCGTGGCGAAGGCGATCACCGTCGGCCGCCCATCGGTTACGGCGTCGGCCACGCTGAGCCGATACAGGTCGGGGTCGGGCTCGGGATCGCTCGTGATCTCCTCGAGCGGCCGGTCGGCGGCGGTCGGCGTGTCGCTGAGCGGGGCGGGCTCACCCACCCCGATCGTGGTGGCCTCGGGCAGCACCGTGACGGGGAACTCCTCCATGGCCTCGCCGCCCTGCGGTGTCAGCTCGACGAGCCAGATGCCGGCCCGGTCGAACTCGACCGTCGTGGCGTAGAGCCCGCTCACGCCCTCGATCGCCCACATGAACCGCACGGGCGGCTCCTGGGCCGAGCTCGGATCCTCCTGGGGATACATCTTGAGCGCCACCGGGACATCGGGGGACGCGAGCCGCTCGCCGTTCACCCCGGCGACGGCCACGAGGAGCCGCTCGGTGCCCACGGCGAGATCGCTCGAGGCGGCAAAGGCGAAGGCGTCGGCCGGGAAGGGGCCTTCGGCGGCGGAGTCGTCGTCGCCGCAGGCGGCGGCGACGAGGGCGAGGATGATGGCGACGAGAGCGATGCGCTTCATGGACAGGACGGTAGGACGAGAGTCACGATTCGCAATTCGCAGTTCGTCAGATCGCGCCGACGCGGCCTTGGCGTGGTGCGTGCAGGTGGAGCCTGGGGCCGGGTCTCCACGCCGTAGGCTCATCCCATGATCGAGCGCGACGAGGTCTTCCGCCTGCGGACGCGGCGCAAGCCCGGGGTCCTGGCCTCGGTGCTCGGGGTGATCGCCGAGCACGGGGCGCATTGCGGCGAGATCGAGACCATCGCCATCGCCCGCGAGTTCAACGTGCGCGACATCACCGTGGTCGCTCCCGGCGACGACTCCGTGGACGACATCCGCGAGGCCATCGCCGCCCTGCCCGACGTCGAGATCGTGGAGCAGACCGTCGACAGGGTCTTCGCGCTGCACGAGGGGGGGAAGCTGGCGATCGTCCCCACCGTCGAGGTGCGCAACCTGCAGGACCAGCGCGAGGTGTACACCCCGGGGGTGGCGCGCGTCAGCGCCGCCATCCGCGACGACCCCTCGCTCGCCGACCGCTACACCTGGCGCGGCAACACCGTCGCCATCGTCACCAACGGGACTCGGGTCCTCGGGCTCGGCGACGTCGGGCCTGCGGCGTCGCTGCCGGTGATGGAGGGCAAGGCGCTCTTCTACTCGATGCTCGTCGACCTCAATGCCGTCCCCATCGTGTTGGACACCCGCGACCCCGACGAGATCGTCGAGACCGTGGTGCGCATCGCCCCCGGGTTCGGCGGCATCCACCTCGAGGACATCTCGAGCCCCGAGGTGTACGCCATCGAGGAAGCACTCATCGAGCGGCTCGACATCCCGGTCATGCACGACGACCAGCACGGGACGGCCGTGGTGGTGATGGCGGCGGTGCTCTCGGCGGCGCGCCTGCTCGACCGCCCGCTCGAGGATCTCACCTTCGGCCAGGTGGGCCTCGGAGCCGCCGGGTCGGCGATCGCCCGCCTGGCGCACTCCTTCCCCTTCCGCTCGGTCCTCGCCTACGACCCGGGCAGCGATGCGGTGGACCGGCTCCGCTCCTTCGCCGACGACCACGCCACCGATCTCGAGGCCTTCGCGGGCGACGACGGATTCGACCGGGTCGTGGCCGGGTCGGACGTGCTGGTGCTGACGACCGGACGGCCCGGGCTCCTGCCGCCCGCGAAGGTGCGGCCCGGCTCGGTGATCGCCGCCCTCTCCAATCCGCTCCCCGAGATCACGATCGACGCCGCCATGGAGGCCGGCGCCGCAATCGCCACCGACGGCTCGATCGTCAACAACGTGCTCGCCTACCCGGGCCTGTTCCGGGGGGCGCTCGACGCCCATGCTCCACAGATCACGGTGGCGATGAAGCGCGCCGCGGCCGAGGCGCTGTCGTCGCTGGCGAGCGGGGATGCGCTGCTCCCCGACCCGCTCGACCGGTCGGTCCACGCGGCCGTGGCGCGGGCGGTGGCCGCAGCCGTCACCCGGTGAGGAAGACGGTGGTGGGCGTCGGTGTGCCCGGGTCCCCGCGCATGAGATCGAGGATCGCACCGAGACCCTCCCCCAGCTCCCCGAAGGCCCACAGCAGGAGCAACGCGAGCGATATCAGCACGACGAGCGTGCGGAGGCGCCGCCCGAAGTAGTACACCCTGGTCGCCGTGTCCCAGGGCTGCAGGGTGGCCGTGCTGTACACCCACCACTCGGGGTCGGCGGCGACGGCCGGGCCGGGGGTGGGGAACACGGTGGGGACGGGCGGGCTCGTGTCCACCCGCGGCGGGCGTGGGGTGCGCCGTCTCGGCGCCGGCTTCGGGGCGGGCTGCGACCGCGCCGCGGCGGCGCGGCGGCGGCTCGGCGCCGAGGAGCGATCCTTGGGCGCCGCGCCGTTCGACCGGCCGTTCGACCGGCCGTTGGAGGATCGGCCGTTCACCGGCGAGGGCAGTGCGCCCCAGGCGGCGGACCGCAGCGGCGCCCCGCCGTTGCCGTTCGACTTCGCTCCACCATTGCCGTCGGCGGCTCCACGGCCGTTGCCGTTGGCGGCGGTGCGAGCCGTGCCGTTCCCGTTGGGCGTGCCACGGCCGTTGCCTGTGGGGGCGAAGGGGTCGGCGGGGAGGTCGACGGGCACCACGCTCACCGGGGGGGCAGCGGGAGGCGCCGAGGCGGTGCGCACCTCGGCGACCCAGTCGTCGAGGGCGGGGGCGGCGAGCCCGAGGGCGCTCGCCACGGCGCGGAGCTCGTCGAGATCGGGAAGCAGCTCGGCGCGCTCCCATGAACCAACCGACTCGGCCGACACGCCGACGGCGGTGGCGAGGCGTGCCTGGCTGAGCCCGGCGGCGCGGCGCCGCTCGCGAAGCGAGCGGCCGAACTCCGGCGCATGCCGGGTCGTCTTCTCGGCACCCATGGTTCCCCTTCCCAGCGGAGAGGAGTCTATTCGACTACGGAGAGTGCCGCCACTGCGCGTGGCGAGTGTGGACAACCCGGACACCATGCGTGGGCGCGATCGACTGGCGGCGGAACCCGTCCCCGTATCGCCGCACATGACTGAAGATGGGCGGAACACCGGCCGAAACAACCACATGACCCTTCACCTCCGCCCGTCGGGCGGGCACACCGCGGCGGGACGCCGCACCGCCCTCCTCGGGGCAGTCGTCGTAGCGGTGCTGGCGTTCGCGCTTCCCGCTCCGGCCGGCACGGAGTCGCCTCCCCCGCACGAGTCCCCCGACGCCCCGACCACCCGCGACAACCCGGCGCTCGCCTCCTTCAACGAGTCGGAGGGGTGCGGTCCACTGCAGGGGGTGCGCGGCCCGTATGCGATCGAACGCGGCTATCTCGGCGACTCCGAGCCGATCCGCGGGCCGTGGGGAGACTTCTACGGCCGCACCGTCGGGCTCGTGCGGTCACAGCTGGTCGCGGTGCACATGCCGATGACCGACGCCTCGTGGCACGTCTTCTGGGTGCACGAGCGGGTGGCCCCGGCGCTGGAACAGGCTGCACAGAACCTGCTCGACGCCCAGGCGACCGGCAAGCACTACACGATCCGGGCCAGCCACTCGTGGTCGTTCCACCCCGCAACCGTCCCCCCCGGTCGGCACATGTCGTTCCACGCCGTCGGCGCCGCCTTCGACATCAACTCGGACACCAACCCGTACCGCGGCGACAACGTGCTCGTCACCGACATGCCTCGCTGGTTCGTCAAGGCGTTCACCGACGCCGGGTTCTGCTGGGGCGGCGACTGGCAGTCGATCAAGGACCCGATGCACTTCTCATGGATGGGCCCGGCTCACACGCCGGGGCACGACCAGCCCGCCCTGCAGCCCGCATCGACCGAGGAAAACCGGAAGTTCCGCACCGAGGTCGACCTGACGACCGCCGGTGACACCTCGGCGGCGGGCCTCGCAGTGCCGGTGGTGGCCGACTTCGACCGCGACGGGGCCGGGGACCTGGGACGTGTGACCCAGGGCACGCTGGCCGGCCACGGCACCCTCACCTTCTCGCAGGCGCACCACGCCTACGAGTCCTGCCTCACGACCGCCACCGTTCGGACCACGTTCACCGAAGCCATCCGCATCCCGCTCGCCCAGGACTTCACCGGCGACGGGCGGCCCGACCTGGCCTTCGTCGACACCGGCGGCGAGACACTACGGCTCTATGTCCATCGGTGGGAGCGGATGGATGGGCGCAGGCGCCGTACCACCACCGCCATCCCCTCGACCGGCGTCATCGCCGTGCGCGCCGCCGATGTCGACGCCGACGGCGCCACCGACCTGATCGTCCACCGCGACCTCGGCAGCCGTACCCGCATCGAGGTGTGGGCGGGACCCGACATGGCCGATCGCACCGCCAAACGGCGCGTGCGCAGCACCATCACCGACCCCCTCCTCGCCAGCGGCGACGAGAACCTCGACTCCCGCATCGACGTGTACCTGCTGGGCTCCGACGGCAAGCTCCAGATCATGTACGGCCCCGACCTGTCCGCCACCAAGAGGCGCAACACCACCGTCATCCCCGCCGCGGGTGAGCACCTGTACGTCCACGACTACGACGGCGACGGTCGCCGCGATCTGTGGTTGACAAGCGGCGACCTGTCCGCACGGGTCTTCCTGGGCGGCAAGCGCAGCCGCTCGGCCGATCTCGACTACTGGTTCGTCGAGGACACCGTCCACTGGTCGCCCGGCCAGGGCTGCCACCCGGTCGCCGGAGCGGACTTCGACGCCGTGGCCATCGACGGACTCCCGGACGGCCTCGCCGCCGCGGCGCCCTCCCCCGCGGGTCACAGCGTCACGGCACCCAACGACCCGGGGCGATCCGGATGGTCACGCGACCTGCCGGGCACGGCGGTGACGGTCGCCGCCTCGCCCGACGGGGCCCTCGTGGCCGACGTGGCCGTCGTGGACGGCCGCGGCCGCATCACCGCCTTCGCCGGTGACAGCGGGCACCGCCTGTGGGTCACCGGCATGCCGTCGGGCGCCGTCCCCGTCGCCGGGTGGACCGACGGCACGACCGTGACGGTGGTGAGCCGTACCGACGACGGGGCGACCGACATCCAGACCTACGCCGACGGCGCACGCACCAGCCGTCGCACCCTGAGCGGGATCGCCCCGGCACACGCCGCCGGCCACGGCGACGCCATCGCCGTGCTCGGCACCGACGGCGAGGGCGCCACGGTCCTCGCCCTCGCCGCGGGCGGAACGCTCACGACGGCCGCCGCCCTGCCGGGCGAGCCGATTTGGATCGGCGCCACGCCGGACCGCGTCGCCGTCGTCACCGGGCTGGCCCCGACGCGGCTCACGGTCTTCGACACCGACGGCGCCGGCGGGCTCGATCGCCTGGGCCGCACCAGGCTGGGCCGCGCCCTGATCGTGGCCGGGGACATGCCCTCGTCCGACCAGGCAGTGTTTGCGATGCGCAAGGCGGGCGGGCGCACCATCGCGATCGCCGTCGACCTCACCACCATGGCCAAGACCCGCCTGGGGCGGACCCCGTACGACCACGAGCCGGTGGGGGTCGACGTGTCCGGCGCCGAGGTCACGGTGGCCGTGCAGCGCATCACCGACGGGGCATGGCGCCTCGTCGACCTCGGGCTCTAGACCGGACAGGCTCCGCCGCCCGCACCGCTAGCGTCACACGCCGACCCCTCACGGC
>Ga0214472_10007421_pt1 | contig 11475 bp, 1 predicted proteins | sample RVTome_6_FD_207662 | JGI IMG/M metagenome (GOLD analysis project Ga0214472, IMG submission 207662) | Soil microbial communities from uranium-contaminated site in the Upper Colorado River Basin, Wyoming, United States - RVT140D175 | ecosystem: Environmental > Terrestrial > Soil > Contaminated >...
CTGGCGGCCCGCCGTCATGGCCGGTCTATGCGTGAAGGCCCTCGAGGCGGGTGTCGAGGCCGGCTACGTTCGCGGTCTGATCAGGAGACGCAATCTGGTTCCCGAACACCCCCCGGTTCATCTTGAAGAATGGCCCTTCCCCCTCGGGGTCCGCACCTTGGGAAGCTTCGAGGTCTACCGGGATGACGAGCCGCTGATTTTTACCGGCAAGGTGCAACGACGGCCCCTGGAACTGCTCAAGGCCCTGATCGTTTTCGGCGGTTCGGAAGTCCCCGAACGCCGGTTGACCGATGCCCTCTGGCCGGAGGCCGACGGGGACGCGGCCCACAGCGCCTTTACCACCACCCTGGCCCGGCTGCGGGACCTGCTCGGGGTCGAGGGTGCGGTGACGGTGCGGGAAGGGCGGGTGAGTCTCGACCGGCGCCGCTGCCGGATCGATTGCCAGGCCTTCGACCGGGCGGCGGAATTCTTTGAAGAGGGTTGCCGGCAGGGTGAAAAGCCGGAGGAGTTGCAGTCGCGGGCCGAAAAGGCGCTACGAATCCATGCGGGTCCCTTCCTGCCGGCCGACGAACCCCTCGCCTGGACGGCCCCGTACCGCGAGCGGCTGCGCGGCCGCTTCCGCCGGCTGGCGGAGCGGGCCGGAGATTTGCTGGAGAAGGCCGGCAGGCGGGAGGAGGCGATGCACCTTTACCGGCAGGCCCTGGAAACGGACGAGCTGGCCGAAGGGCTGTACCGGCGCCTCGTCCGCTGCTGCGATCAGGCCGGCAGCCACTCCGAGGCGCTCGAGGCCTGCCAATTCTGTAGGGTGGTCTTCAAGGCCCACGGCCTCGATCTTTCACCCGAGACCGAAAAGCTTTTCCGGGAAATCACCGGAAGCCGACCGTGAAAACCCCTATTTTCGCGCAGAGGCGCAGAGGCGCAGAGAAAGGCGGAAAAAATTTCCCAACAGGGATGACACGGATTAACACTGATAACTGTCCTCCCGCCTTCCTCCTCCCGGCCCCTCTGCCTGCGCCACCACCCACCGAAGATTTCTTGACAATGCCCCCTTTCTTTCCTAATTTACGGCAACTCTAATTCCAAAAGGGAAGCAAAAATGGCAACATTATCTCGTTTTTTCCAGGACCCTGGCCGGAGTTTTTTCCTGTTCGGGCCCCGCGGTACCGGAAAGTCGACCTGGTTGCGGTCCGCCTTTCCATCCGCCCTGTGGCTCGATCTCCTGGACCCCGAGACCTTCCGCTCCTATTCCGCCAGGCCGGAACGGCTTAAGGAAGCCATCGAGGGTCATCCCGGCCGGAAGGTGATCGTCATCGACGAGATCCAAAAGGTTCCGGAACTGCTCGATCTCGTGCATCTCCTCATGGAAAAATATACCGACCTGCGGTTCGTCTTGACCGGATCGAGCGCCCGCAAACTCAAGAGGACCGGGGTGGATCTGCTGGCCGGACGCGCCCTGGTCAAGACCATGCATCCCTTTATGATGGCGGAGGTTGGCCCCGCCAGGTCGCTGCTGGATGTTCTGACAACCGGTCTCGTTCCCCTGATTGCCGTATCGACCGATTCTCGCGAAACCTTGCGGGCCTATGTGGCGCTGTATCTGAAAGAAGAAGTGCAGATGGAAGGGATGGTCAGGAACATCGGCTCGTTCAGTCGCTTTCTCGAGGCGATCGCCTTTTCCCACGGCGCCGTGTTGAATCTCGCCGCCGTGGCCCGGGAGTGTCAGGTCAACCGGAAGACGGTGGAAGGTTTCGTCGCCATCCTGGAAGACCTACTCCTGGCTTTTCAGGTCCCGGTGTTTGCCAGGCGGGCTAAAAGACATCTGGCGTCGCACCCGAAATTTTTCTATGTGGACGCCGGGGTATTCCGGTCACTGCGTCCAGCGGGCCCTCTGGACAATCCTCATGAAATAGACGGCGCCGCTCTGGAGGGCCTCGTCGCCCAGCATCTGCGCGCCTGGATCGCATACCGGGGCAGCGATTGCCGTCTCTTTTTCTGGAGGACCAAGTCGGGAGTCGAGGTGGATTTTGTCCTCTACGGCCAGGACGGGTTTTGGGCCATCGAGGTGAAAAACTCAGCGAGGATCCAGCCGAAAATGCTCACCGGCCTGACCCGTTTCCGCGAGGACTATCCCGAGGCCCAACCCCTTTTTCTGTACCGGGGCCGCGAGCGTCTCAGGATCAACAATATCCCCTGCCTGCCCTGTGATGAATTCCTCCTGAATCTCACCCCGCATCAACCGCTCGCCACCGGCTTTTAATCGACCGCGGGCCACGCGGCGCGGAGAAGGGCGGAAAGAATTTCCCAACAGGGATTAACCCGGATAACCGCACGCCATTTTTTTCTTATCCGTGTCCATCCGTGACTCATCCGTGACTGTCTGTGGATTAGATTCTGATAGAGATTGTAAATTCTCTTGAGGCAGTATATAGAATCTCGGAGAAACAGTTGACCGAGGAAGAAAAAAACCGCCGGGCGGTCCGGCGCGCATCGTGGGCCAGTACAAGCGTGATGGTCTCGTAAAAACTATTTTTTTCACCGCGGAGACGCAGAGGACGCAGAGTTATTTGTTGATGTCGATTGCGCAGGCGGTTGGCAGGCCAATGTACAACCAAACGGAGGGGTCGAGGGGATGAAAGCATTTTTCCGGGTGAAGATTTTTTGCGTTGTTTTTCTGGTGGGTTTGTTTTCCTCCAACTCCCTCGCCTCCATGGATGTCGACTCCGATGACGGCGCGGACCTCGTTATCATATCCGTCTCAGCCCCGGCGACGGCGCCAACCGGCAGCGAGATCGAGGTCTCATGGACGGTCCGGAACCAGGGTAACAGGGGCACCAGCGCAAGCTGGTGGGACGATGCGATATATATCTCCGACGACGATATCCTCGACGATGAAGATGACGACGACCTGGGCGGCGAGGAGTGGGACGACCAACTCGACCCGGACGCCACATACACGCTGAGCCGAACCGTAACCCTGTACAACGCAACTCCGGGCAACCGGTTCCTGATGATCAAGGCCGACTACCGCAACAGGCAGACCGAGACCGACGAGACGAACAACCTGTTTGTGCTGCCGATCGAGATCATCGCGCCGGACCTGGTCGTGACAGGAGCGACCGCTCCCGAAAGCGCCGTAATGCACCAGACCATACCGCTCTCGTGGACGGTGAACAACTCCAGCACCTCTGCCGCCGTGAGCGACTGGTACGACTACGTGTACCTGTCCTCCGATTCAACATTTGATTCGAGTGACAGGTACTTAACCAATACTTTCATTTCCACCCAGACCCCACTTCCGGGTGGCGAAAGTTACACGGCCACAAAAGACATCGCGGTCCCGGCATTTGCCGCCGGCGTGCAATATCTACTTTTCGTGGCCGATGGCAACTCTAGCCAGGCCGAAACAGATGAAACGAACAATGTGCTGGCCGTGCGGATTGAGCTGATACCGCCGGATGTCGACCTGATCGTAACGCAGGCCACGTCCCCTGTCAGCGCCGTGATTCATGAGACGGTAGCGTTTTCCTGGACCGTCAAGAACCAGGGCACGGAATCGGCAAACAATATCCAGATCGACGCAGTCTTCCTCTCGACCGACAACGTACTGGATAGCACGGACAAGATGATTTTTTCGGAGTCAGTGGCAGCGAAAAGCCCGCTTGCGCCGGACGGCTCGTACACGGCAACCCGGAATGTGGCAATTCCCAACGTACCGGCCGGTAGCTACTACTTCCTGTTTGGCACGGATACCTACTACGATCAAAACACAACCTTCCAGGGCGAGACCAACGATTCGAACAACATTCTGGCCTTGCCAGTGGAGCTTGCCGGCCCCGGCGTGGACCTGATCGTCGCGACTTCGACGCTACCAACCGTAATTGTTCCGGAACAGCAGTTAGATGTCGCGTATACGGTGACCAACCAGGGCGCCGATACCGCGCAGGCAAGCTGGTATGACTATGTCTACCTGTCGGACGACGATGTCTGGCAGGACACCGACATGGCTATTGCTTACGGCCCCGGCCCGGGCGACGTGCCGCTCGCCGGGGGCGCCAGCTACACCGCCAATGCCGGCGGCTATGTGCCGACCGACCTGGATGAAGGCGCGAAATTTTTCATTGTCAAGGCCGATGCGCCGAATAGTCAGTACGAGACCGACGAGGCCAACAACTATCTGGTCATGCCCGTACAGGTCAAGAAGCCGGACCTTGTGGTGACCGGCGCGACCGGGCCGGCGACAATCTCATTGAGTCAACGCTTTGACGTCTCATGGACTGTCACCAACCAGGGTCAGGCGCAGGCAATCCAAGGCTCTTATGACGCCATCTATCTTTCGGATGACGAGTATCTCGACCGCAACAGCGATACCTACATCGGACAACCCTACGTAGGGAACAACTATCCGCTGGCGGCCGGGGCGAGCTACACCCATACCCAGACGAACAATATTTTGTGGGAAGGCGCGGCGGGGTCCGGGTTCCTGCTTTTCGTTGTTGATGTATACAACAACCACCCCGAGTCTAACGAGACGAACAATGTCTTCGCGCTGCCCGTGGAGATCCTTGTGCCGGACCTCGTCCTCACGGCGGCGGCGACTTCCACGCCGGCCGCGGGGCCGGGAGAGGTCATAGACGTCTCATGGTCAGTCACCAACGCGAGCGAGGGGGAAGCGTCGGCCGACTGGTATGACGCGATATACGTTTCCACCGATGGGTACTATGACGACGATGACATGTATATCGGCCAATTCCAGACCGGCGACTTCAGCCCGCTCGCCGGCGGGGCAAGCTACTCGTTCGACAGGACCATTACCATTCCGAATCGAGCCCCGGGAGGGGATGTTTACCTGCTTTTTGTCACGGACGCCTGGGAAGAGCAGGGTGAGACCGACGAGTCGAATAACCTGATGGCGGTCCCGATAACGCTTTCGGCGCCCGACCTCGTCATCACGCAGGTAACTTCGCCGCCCGCGGCGGTATTGAGCCAGACCATCGAACTCTCGTGGATGGTGGTCAACCAGAGCGAAGTGGCCGCCAACGGCGACTGGTACGACATCGTTTACGTCTCCGACGACACGGAGCTGAGCGATGATGACACCCGTCTCGTCAGCCAGAATACGGACGAACAATCGCCTCTCGCCGGGGGAGCCTCATATAGCTACACGGTCTCGGTTGCCATCCCCAATACAGGCAGCGGCGACCGGTATCTGCTATTCCAGGCGGACCGCTATAGCCGGCAGGGCGAGACCGATGAGTCCAACAACACGTTCGTTGTGCCGATATTCATCAGCGCCCCCGACCTGATTGTCACCTCCATTACGGCCCCGTCCACGGCGACGGTGGGGCAGACTATATCCGTGACCTACACCGTGACCAACCAGGGCGACGCGGCGGTGGCGGCCGACTCCTGGTACGACCTCATCGCTATCGGGCGGGAGCCGGCGCTCACCTCCGGCTATAGCGAGATAGGTACACACGAGCGTTACCCGGGGGACCTCCCGCCAGGCTCCAGTTATACTGTCACCCTCAGCGGCAGGGTAGAATCCTTCTTCGGCGACGTCTACCTGGCTGTCAGTACGGACAGATGGGGGAGCCAAGGCGAGTCGAACGAAAACAACAATACCCTCGCCGTGCCAATAAGGGTCGAGTCACCGGACTTCGTCGTGACCTCGGTGACCGCGCCCGCATCGGCCTTACCTGGCGAGAGCATGGAAATCTCCTGGACGGTGACCAACCAGGGCATTGCGCCGGCCGTGGCAAACGACTGGCAAGACATCGTCTACATCTCAACGGACCAGTCGATAGGCAACGACACGTTCATAACGTCCGACGAGGTCTACGAGATCGGGCAGGTCGCCCCCGGCGCAAGCTACACCCGGACACGAAATATCACCATTCCCAGCCACCTGACGCAGGGAGACCGGTACCTGCTTATTCGGGTCAACCAGGCAGGAAGCCAGGGAGAGCAGAACAAGAACAACAACGATTACTTTTCTCCCATTGCCCTCGGCGCGCCCGACCTTGTCCTGACTTCCGCCGCCGCGCCCAGCGTGGCGGCCACCGGTCAGCAGGTGCAGATGACCTGGACGGTCGCGAATAACGGCAACGTCAGCGCGTGGGCCGACTGGTACGACCATGTCTATGTTTCGACGGACGCCGCGTACGACAATTCGGACACACGCGCTGACGCTTTCTGGATGGGCGACAGGACACCGCTCGCTGGCGGCAGCGGTTACACCGCAACCGAAACCATCTCACTGCCAAACGTTCCATCGGGCGATTACTACCTTCTCTTCTTCGCGGACGGCAGCAGGGACCAGGGCGAGACGAACGAGGACAACAACGTCTACGCGGTACCGATATCCCTCGGCTCGCCGGATCTGGTCATCGAGAGCGCCTCCGCGCCGGCGGTTGTCTCTCTTGGCGAGACGATATCCGCCACCTGGACCGTGAAGAACCAGGGCGCGAACCCGGCAGGCGCGGACTGGAACGACGTTATCTACCTATCCAACGACCAGACATTCGATGTTGGCGACCAGAGCTTCACATCCCTCTCAACCGGGGCTCACACGCCGCTGGCCTCGGGCGAAAGTTATACCGTAAGTCACTCATTCCAGGTGCCGAGCTGGCAAGGCATCGGCAGCAAGTATTTGATCATCGTGGCGGATGGCCATAACCAGCAGGGGGAGACGGACGAAAGCAATAACGCGTATGTTCTGCCGATAGAGCTACGCATGGCCGACCTTATCGTGGCAACCTCGACGTCGCCTCCGATCGCGGTGCTAGGGCAGACTATCCAGGTGGGCTGGACGGTCGAGAACATTGGCGCAGGGACCGCCGGATCGCAATGGAACGATTATATCTTTGTCTCCAACGACACGGTGTACGACGACTCGGATACGTTCCTCCATACCGTGGCTGTTGGCGGTGCGTCCCCCTTGGCGGCGGGGGCAACCTACACCATGGAGCAGGGCTTCCAGCTTCCGAACACAGCCCCCGGCAACCGTTTCCTGCTGGTCGTCACCGACCACACGGGCTACCAGCCCGAGTCCGATGAGACGAACAACCTCCTGGCTATTCCGATAGAGCTGCTGGCCGCCGACCTGGTGGTCTCGGATATCGTTGCGCCGGTTGAAGTGTTCTCCGGACAGAGCATCGACATCTCATGGCGGATCACCAACCAGGGCAATGCCACTGCCTCGGGCACCTGGACAGATCAGGTCTACATGTCTGCCGATGCCGAGATCGGCGGCGATGTCCATATGGGAAGCTTCGCTTTCTCGGGTACCGTCCCGCCGGATGGCTCGATCAACCGCACCCAGTCCATAGCCATTCCCATCGCTTGGCAAGGTCCGAAAACCGTTATCGTCATGACCGACATCCATAATAACGTTCTGGAGGGTCCAGGCGAGGGCAATAACACCACCGTTGACAATCAGGCTGTCAACGTGCGCCTCTCGCCGTTCCCGAACCTTCAAGTGGCCAGCCTGACGGCGGGCGCCACACAGGCCTTCCTGGGCGACAAGGTCCTCGTCGAGTGGGTGGTCACGAATGCGGGCAACGGCCCAACGAACGCGCCGCAGTGGCACGACCAGTTATACCTTTCGGCGGACCAGGCGCTCGACGACACGGACGCATTCATCGGCAGCGCGGCAAATCCCGGCTACTTGGACATAGGCGACAGCTATGCCAATAACACGCTTGCGACGATGTCGGGCGTGAACCCGGGCGACTACTACGTCATCCTTATCACAGACGCCCGGAACCAGGTGGTTGAGCACCAGGGCGAGGGAGACAATGTCCTTGTCGGACCGCGCCTTTCCCTGACGCAGCCGCCGTCTCCCGACTTCGTCGTCACCGAAGTCCGCGCGCCGGACCAGGCGTTCTCCGGCCAGTCGATCCAGATAACCTATAGCGTCGAAAACCTCGGAGCGGACGTGCGATCAGGGTCATGGTTCGATGACATCTTCATGTCGAGCGACGACGTTCTCGACGGAGGTGATACGCGCCTGGACCGGATCGGGCTCGATGGCCGCGTGGGCGCGGGCCGTCCCGCGGCCGGCGAGGCGATCTCTTACAGCCGCACGCGCACGATTCAGCTCCCTCAAGGTCTGTCCGGCACTTTCCACTTCTTCGTGTTCACCGATGCGGGCCGGCAGATAGACGAGTTCGCCTTCGAGAACAACAACACCGGCTTCGATGGGACGCCGACCACGGTAAACCTCACACCGCCTCCAGACCTCGAGGCCGTTTCCGTGGCGGCGCCCCCCGACGTCCTCGCCGGGCATGGAATCGCGATAACCTACGAAGTGGCTAACCACGGCTCGGCGGAGGCTCCCAACTTAAGCTGGCGCGACGCCTTCTATCTGTCCCTCGACCAGTCCCTGGGCGGCGATATCCTCCTCGGCCACCGGACCCGGTCCGGGGCGCTGCCTGTCGATGAATCCTACCAGGCGACCGTTACCTTCACGCTGCCCAACGGCCTCGACGGCAACTACTACGCAATTGTGCTCGCGGACTCGGACAACGCGGTGTTCGAGCTGGATGACGCCAACAACGTCGGCGCCAGCCCGGCTCAGGTTGTCGTGGAGTCGCGGCCGGCGGATCTGGTCGTGTCCGGAGTGTCAGTCACGGGCCAGCCCGAGGCGGGCCAGTCTCTAACGGTAGAGTGGACCGTCACCAACCAGGGCGCCGGCGATACCATCGTCAGCTCGTGGAACGACTCCATCGTCCTCTCGGTCAACCAGACTTTAGGGGACGGCGACGATATCAACGTCGCCACAGTCGGGCGCTCGGGTAAGCTCGACCCGGGGGAGGGCTACAACCGCGGCACGGTTATCGGTCTGCCGTTTACTTTGCGTGGCGACTATTACCTGTTCGTGGTCACGAACAGCAACAACCAGGTCCATGAAGGTGGCAGCGAGGGGAACAACAACAACACCTCCTTGCCGACGCCGCTGAGTATCGAGCGCCGGGTGGCCGACCTGCGCACGGAGGCCGCGGCGCCGATCGCCGAATCGGGCCGTATGCGCCTGCAATGGTCGGTCGCCAATATCGGAGTGAACCGCACGAATTCCGAATACTGGGTCGATGGCGTTTACGCCTCGACCGATGCCGTGTTCGACGCCAACGACATGCTTCTTGCCAATGTCTACCACTCTGGAGCGCTTGCCCCCGGTGCCGGTTACCAGGCCTCGCCGCTCATCGTGGTCCCGCAGTCGCTGTCCGGCCTGGTGTACATCTTCGTAAAGGCGGACAACGACGATCTGGTGCTCGAAGACGGCATCGAGGAGAATAACCTCGCCCTCGCGGGCACGATAAACCCGTCGCAGCTCCGCCTGCGTCCCGACCTGGTAATTCACAACCTCTCCGCCCCCACGGAGGCGCTAAGCGGGCAGGAATTCCAAGCGTCGTGGGAGGTCCGCAACACGGGCGATCCGATTGTCGCGCCCGAGTCCGGCCAAACGCTCCCGCCTGAACTCCTCAACGGTCGCTGGTACGACGTGGCCTACCTGTCGCGCGACCAACACCTGGACCCGGCGGACTATTACCTGGGCCATGTGGACGCACAGATCTCGGACTTGATTGCCGGAAACGAAGGCGGGCTGGATTTCCAGAGCTACTTGCGCACCGCCAGCTTCCGGGTGCCGGCCGGCGTTACCGGCCCGCTATACCTGTTCGTGGTGACGGACCGCGGCGGTGGAGTCTTTGAAGGCGACGGCGAAGCGAACAACACCGCTTACACTCCGCTGGCGATGGTGGTATCCCTGGCCCAGCCGGGGGACATTGTCGTCGGGAACATGACGGTCACGAGCCATCCCATAGAGGGCGACGGCCCGCGCGTGACGGTCACCTATGTGCTGCATAACCAGGGGTTGAACCCCGTCGGCAACGCGTGGTGGGACCGCCTCTACCTCTCCACCGACCAGGCATGGGACCCGGCTGACTACCGATTGGGGCTGCAGAAGGTGAACCGCACGATAGCGGCGGGCGATTCGTTCACCGTTACGTCGCCTGGAGAAGACACCTCCTGGTCTGCGCAGGTCGATCCGGGCGACTACTACGTCATCCTGAGGAGTGACGTTTTCAACAACATCGCCGAGAGCAGCGAGGGGAATAATACCGGTGTCTCGATATCTTCGTTCAACGTCGATTACCCCGAGATCGAGTTCAACGAATCCGAAGGTAAAATCGGCAGGGCGTTCGTCCAGGGCACCAATAAGACGTTCATATTCCGTTTCGAGGTCGAAGATGGCGAGACGATCCGGATATTCCAGGACAGGCATGGCGAGTCCAAGTCCAACTGGAACCATTCTTCCATCTGGGTCCGGTATGAAGCCGTGTCGACGCCGTTCCAGCACGACTACGCGGAGGAGGACTTCTACCGCTACGGCAGTTACGGCAACACCTCCACGGACAATGACCGCGATCTGCTAATTCCACGCACTCGCGCCGGCACTTACTACATACGGCTTGAGATGCGCGATGTGAGTCCACATTTTCTCATCGAGGCCGACAGCTACGATCTGACCATCGAGAAGCTACCCTTCTCGCTGCTGTCCACGCCCGCCCAGGCTGGCAACGCCGGGCAGGTCACGATGAAGCTCGTCGCGTCGCAGGTTGATTCCTGCACGAGCTTCCAGCTCCGGCGCAACGGCCAGGTGATCTCGGATGCCATGCGCGTCCTGGTAAATGACGCTACAACGGCGTTTGCGACGTTCGACCTGTCCGGCCTGCCGCCTTCGGACCCTTCGGACCCTTCGGACCTTCCGGGCTCTTGGTATTTTGTCTCGATAACCAACGACCGCGGCGAGACCAGCGGTAAATCCATCCAGGTGGTGCAGGGCGTAGGCGCGAGGGTAGACGCGACCATCGACGGCCCCGCGACGGTGCGCCTCGATCGGGAGTACCTCTTCTACGTCAACTACGCCAATAATGGCGATGCGGATGGTCCCGCGCCGCTTTTGCTCGTCGATGGGCCCGAAGGGGTGCCTTTTGGCGTGCAACGGCACGACATGCAGGCCGGACGTCAGGTGCGGCTGCTAGGCATAGCGCCCGAAGGGCCGGCCGGAGTCCTCAGGCCGGGCGACCTGGCGAGCATACCGCTGTACTTCAGCACCGCTAACGGCGTTGGCACCTTCGAGATGCGCCTGGTCACGGCAGACGACAGTCGCCCGCTCGACTTCGCGGCGCTTGCGGCGCAGCTCCGGCCGGCGGGAATGTCGGACGCCGAGTGGCAGCAGGTATGGACCAGGCTGCAGGCAACCATCGGCGGGACATGGGGCTCTTACGTACGGGCGCTAGCTCGGGTAGCTACCGAGATGGCCGAGGCCGGGCGCCGTACGAACGATGCCGATGAGGTGTTCGGAGAGATCTTCCGCCAGGCGGCGACCAACTCGGCGATCAGTCTCTCCGGCCGGATCGTCGGCTCCGATGGATGCGCCGGTATCGGCGATGCCACGGTGCGGGCGTTCTC
>Ga0214472_10007422_pt1 | contig 11475 bp, 10 predicted proteins | sample RVTome_6_FD_207662 | JGI IMG/M metagenome (GOLD analysis project Ga0214472, IMG submission 207662) | Soil microbial communities from uranium-contaminated site in the Upper Colorado River Basin, Wyoming, United States - RVT140D175 | ecosystem: Environmental > Terrestrial > Soil > Contaminated >...
AACTCCTCACCCCTCTCCAGGTCGCTCAGCAGCTCATGACTTCACAATCGGGCATGACGGGCAAACTCGATCGGCTTGAGCGACAAGGCCTGGTTCAGCGGACGCCAGACCCTGAAGACCGGAGGGCGATCAGGCTAGGGATCACCGATTCCGGCCGAACCCTGATCGACGAAGCCTTTACCACCAGCCTCTCGGTCTACCAGTCCATGCTCGAAGAATTCACACCCACCGAGGCAAAGGACTTGGAGGCGCTTCTCGAGAAGCTACTCACACGACTGGATGAACTCTCAGCCATGAGACAGCCTTGGAGCACCAGGTAGACCGGCCAGGCCCCGCTCGTCCGCACGCCCTCACCAACGGTTCCGAATCGGGCCAATAACGCCAGGTAGAAACGCGATGGGCCCTAGAGCGTTCAGGCGACGGCGAGCTCGACGGCAACGGCAGTCCGGTTACCTCATCGACGCGGCGCTTCGGCTCCGCGTACCTCACCCACGACTATCAGGTCCGGTCGCATCGCCGATGCCACCTTCAACTTTTCGCACCCCTCCAATTTCAGTGTCAACCACCGCGTCAGCCCGGTGACCGAGGGCCTCAGCCAAAGGGGGCGGGGAGCGCAGAGGGACAGTTCCTCCCACAGCCACCCACATCTTCAATCAGGCACGTATGCTCTCGTGGTTTGGCCGGTCTCAAGTCCGGGCGGATTAGGCGGGTGAGCCCAATCACACCTACGTTCACGACCAGACAGTCCTACGGCCGCTCGCTTCGAACTGAAGGGAGCGCGAATAGAGCCACTTTCGAGGAGACCGGTTCAAGAGCTATCCCACGCATGCTCCCGTCCCGTCCCAGATCCAGGCGTTGCACCGGACCCTTCCCTCATTGATTGCGAAGCAGCGCATCGACGTTTGGCAACTGCTCGAACCGGGAGAAGGTCCCCCCGACCGCGATCTCGTTTGCAGCCTGCAGGAACCCACCCCATGCGGTGCGCGCGAGGGTGCCCCCAACGCTGATCCGCCGTACTCCGAGTGTCGCCGCCTCCGCAACAGTCATGAACGGAGCGTTGATCAGCAGGTTCACCGGTTTAGGCGACACCGCGGCGATAATTGCGGCAACGTGCTCGACGGTTTCGATCCGCGGAGCGTAGAGGCAGTCGGCGCCGGCTTCGCCGTAGGCGCGAAGCCTTAGGATGGTCTCGTTGATGTCGGGACGTCCGCACACGAACCCCTCCGATCGACCGGTGAGAACGATGCCCGTGCCGCTTTCATCGATCGCCCGTCGCGCAGCCTGAACACGCTCTACGGCCAAGTCGAATTCATAGAGCGGATTTGCCTCGTCTCCCGTCGAGTCTTCTATAGAGAGCCCCGCGATCCCAGTGGCCACCGCTAGCTTCACGTTCGCGTGCACTTGCTCCGGATCGACCGCGAAGCCACCCTCGAAATCTGCGTTCACCGGCACCGTCACTGCGTCCACGACGAGACGTAGATGCTCCAGCGCCTCATCGAGCGTGACCTGATTGTCCGGGCGACCCAACGTCCAAGCAAAACCGGCACTCGTCGTCGCCAGCGCCTTGAAGCCCATCTGTTCCAAAGCACGCGCGCTCCCCGCGTCCCACGGGTTCGGCATCACGAAGCAACCGGAGGCGTGCAAACGGTGAAACGCAGCCACCCGATCGTCATGCACGTCGATGTCACACCTCGTCTTGAAGGGCTGAAGGGTCCCTTACCCTACCCCTGATCCAGCCAAGGACGCCCTGCGACGCCGGTTCTCCATCGCCAACGGACCGAAGCCGAGTGGGCGCGACCTCGCGGACGGTTTCGTCGCTCGCCTCCACGTTATGCCAGTCTGACTTGGCCTCGTTAGGGGGAGGCGTTGTTGATGTGCAGCCAGTGCCACATGCGGTCAGGCCTCAGAACCAAAGGCGATCGAGCCCGCCTGCCAGTTTGACGTCGAAAAGCAGAGCCGCCACGTGTAAGACCAGAATATGGACGAGGTTGTGGACAAGGAGTCCGTCATTCGGTGACGGTGCGGGCAGCGCCAAGAGGATCACCGACATCGGGATGGCCCACTGAATGAGCCTTCTAAGGCCAAGTCCCAGGCCGGTTTCGAGAGGATGGGAAGTGTCGGTGACAACTCCAGGTTTACCTCGTCGATGGACCTCCTGCGGGATCTGGCCTTACCCGAGACCGACGCCGGTGTCGCCGCCCAGCTGGCTGTGACCCTCCTGCTCTGGCTAGCAGGTCTTTGGTGGGCATGGGATCGAGCAGAAATACGCCTCGTGGTCGTCGGCGCCGGCCTGGTGGCAATCGGGCTCATCGGTGTCAGGGCACTTCACTGAGAAACTCGCCTACAGACAATTGGGGGGGCCAGAGCAGGACCACCGGGAAGAGAGAATGCATTTCTTCAGCCGCGACCTGACGACGACCAACGACAGCGATGTTCCGTCGACCCCCTCGCCTGGGTCGGCGTCGCGGGAAAGAGAAGGGCGGAAACCTCTCGGTGATGAGAAGCATTGACAAGGATGAGGTAAATAGAGATGGGTAGAAGTCACAGAAGGTGGGTCGCCTTGGTGGCGGGTATTTTGCTGGTGTTGACAGCATGTAGCACCGGCGACGACGCCACCGGGACCACACCGGCTCCGGAGATCCCTGAGACGACAGCGCCGGACGACGCCACCACCACCGCTCCCGAAGCGGTGGAGGACGCCCCACCCACCTATGACACATGGGACGATGTCGTGGTGGCGGCTCGTGGTACCACGGTGAACTGGTACATGTGGGGCGGGAGCGACACCATCAACCAGAACGTGGACAACGACATCGGCGGTCCATTGGCAGAGCAGTACGACATCACCCTCAACCGGGTCCCGCTCAACGACACCGCCGACGCGGTCAACCAGGTCCTCGACGAGGAGGCGGCCGGGGTCACCAGCGGGGGCAGCGCCGACCTGATCTGGATCAACGGTGAGAACTTCAGGACCCTGAAAGAGGCAGGCCTACTTTATGGACCATGGGCCGAGGATCTGCCCAACGCCATCCTCGTGCCGTGGGGTGATCCCGCCATCGACTTCGATTTCGGCACGGCGGTCGAGGGATACGAGTCCCCGTGGGGTCATGCCCAGTTCGTCTTCGAGTACAACTCTGACCTGGTGACGGCGCCCCCAACCAGCTTCGAGGATCTCCAAGAGTGGATACACGCCAATCCCGGTCTGTTCACCTACCCGGCGATCCCCGACTTCACCCGAAGCGTGTTCGTCCGTCACGTGTTCTACTGGGTCGCCGGCGGACCCGAGCCGTTTCACGGTGAATTCGACCAGGCCACATTCGACGAGTATGCCCCGACGGTCTGGGAGTACCTGAATGAGATCGAATCCGATCTGTGGCGGGATGGTGACACCTACCCGGAGGCGCCGGTGATGGACGACCTGCTGGCCAATCAGGAGACAGCGTTCAACATGACCTACGCACCGGGGAACGCCTCGCTTCAGATCAGAAAGGGGGTGTACCCGGAGAGCATCCGGACCTTCGTGATGGACACGGGCACACTATCGAACAACAACTACGTGGCGATTCCATTCAACGCGAGCAACCCGGCTGGAGCGATGGTGCTGGCCGACTACATCCTCTCACCCGAGTTCCAGCTTGTAATCGCCGATCCCGACCGTTGGGGATGGGAGATGCCCACCGACCCGACGACATGGCCCGAGGATGCCCAAGCACAGCTCGAATCGTATGAGAGGGGCGTGGCCACCCTCTCGGTCGAAGAGCTGACAGACCATGCCCTTCCCGAGCCACCGGTCGCCTGGGTCACCGCCATGGAGGAGGGGTGGATCAACAACGTCCTCGAGCAGTGAGCACAACCGACAGTGTGAAACGCCCTCTGGGGCGTCCCACGCCCTCCGGTCGACCGCAGGGTGTACCACTGGCGACGAAGTTAACGCGCCTCCTGACGCGTCATCGTATTCCGCTCATGCTCTCCGGGTCGGTGCTGGTTGTGGTGCTGCTTTTCGGAGGAGGCATGTTGTTCGGGATCGGACAGAGCCTCGGGTACTTCCCGACCATCGGACTCGAGGACTGGACGCTCGATCACTATCTCAGCGTGCTCACCGACCGGACCTTTCTCCGATCGCTCTGGCTGACCTTCCGCATCGCATTCATCAGCACGGTCGGGTCGGCCGTGCTCGCCGTGGGTATCGCATTGGTGCTCCGCTACAGCTTCCCCGGCTCGAGACTCACCACATTCGTCTTCCAGATCCCGCTACCCGTGCCTCACCTGGTGGCAGCGAGCGGTCTGGTCCTGCTGGTCACCCAGAGCGGCATCCTCTCCCGGGTCGGTGCTGAGTTCGGGTTGATCAACCGTCCCGCCGACTTCCCGGTGCTGGTGTTCGACCGTCCGGGGATCACGATCATCCTCACCTTCCTTTGGAAGGAGGCTCCGTTCATCGGGTTGGTGGTGCTGGCGGTGCTGAAGAGCGTCGGACCCCAGTACGAGGAGATCGCACGAACGCTCGGGGCCAACGCCTGGCAGCGGTTCTTCTTTGTGCTGTTGCCACTGATCATGCCCGGTGTGCTCTCTCTGCCTCGATCATCGTCTTCGCCTTTACCTTCGCCAACTACGAGATCCCGCTTCTTCTCGGGGTGCGCAGCCCGACCACGCTTCCGGTGCTCGCCTTTCGTCAATACCAGGATCCGGATCTCGCTCTTCGTCCCGAGGCGATGGCGATCAGTGTCATCCTGGCGGTGATCGCCTTCCTACTTCTGGTCGCTTATCGGCGGCTGGCCAGATACGCGGTGAGGTGACTATGGAGCATGCAGAGCCCAGCGTGGGATGGGTGAACCGGATCACAGTGCTCGCCATCGTGATATCCGTCGGCTTACCCTTGGCCGCCCTCATCGTCTGGTCCCTTGCGTTCCGCTGGAACTTTCCCGATGTCCTCCCCGCGCAGTGGGGGCTCGACGCCTGGTCCTACACCATCAGCCCGGCCTCCCGCGTCGGTGAGGGTCTATGGAACAGCCTGGTGATCGGTGTCATCGTCACCGCGCTGGCCAATGTGATCGGCCTCCCCGCGGCGCGGGCTCTGGGTCTGCATGAGTTCCGGGGAAAGAGCATCGTCGAATGGATGCTGCTGATGCCCATCATCGTGCCCGCAATCGTGGCCACCATGGGAATTCATGTCATCTTCATCAAGCTTGGTCTGACCGGCACTTACCTTGGTGTGTCTTTGGTCCATCTCATCCCCGCCATTCCATACTTCGTCCTGATCACGGCCAGCGTCTTTGCCAACTACGGGACGGAGCTGGAAGAGACCGCTCGGACGCTTGGGGCGGGAAGGACCCAGGTTTTTCTCCGGGTCACGCTCCCCGCTATCGGCCCGGGGCTGGTTGTCGCCTCGATGTTCACCTTCCTCGTATCGTGGAGTCAGTATGTGACCACGTTGCTGATCGGCAGCGGCAGGGTGATCACCCTGCCCCTAGTCCTCTTTCCGTTCATATCCGGAAGCAACCACGCCAACGCGTCGGCGATCAGCCTCGTCTTCGTGGCGCCGGCGATTGTGGTCCTGGTACTCACGTCGAGGAGATTGAGCGTGGACAAGGCGGTGATGGGAGGGTTCGGCCGGCTATGACCCATGTCAGACTGGATCACCTAACCCGGCTGTTCGGCTCGGTCATGGCGGTCGGCGATCTCAACCTCGAGGTCGAGTCCGGTGAGATGGTGGCGCTGCTCGGACCATCGGGATGCGGCAAAACCACGACTCTGCGGATGATCGCCGGTCTCCTAGAGCCGACCTCGGGCGACGTGATATTCGACGGGCGCTCCATGCTGCCGGTGCGTACTGAGAAGCGTGGAGCAGTGATGGTATTCCAGAAGCATCTCCTCTTCCCCACGATGACCGTGGCGGGGAACATCGGGTTCGGTCTCCGCATGCAGAGAGTCATCAAGACAGATATGGACCATCGTGTGGCGGAGATGCTCGAACTGGTCCAGCTGGTGGGGATGGGCGACCGCGAGGCCCATGAACTCTCCGGCGGGCAGCAGCAACGGGTGGCCTTGGCACGCGCCCTCATCGTACGTCCCCGGGTCCTCCTCCTCGATGAGCCGCTGGCCAACCTCGACGCCAACCTGAGGATCGAGATGCGCCAGCTGATCCGCTCTATCCAGGCGGAGACTGGCATCACCTCAATCTTCGTCACCCACGACCAAGAGGAGGCGGTGATGCTCGCCGATCGGGTGGCGCTGATGCTCTCCGGGGTTCTCCAGCAGTTCGGAGGACCGTCCGATTTCTACGAGCGTCCCCGCAGCGCTCAGATCGCTCGCTTCTTCCGCAACGCCAACACCCTCCATGGGATCCGTGACGGCTCCAAGGTGAAGACGGAGGCGGGAGATCTGGTGATCGACCCGGAGCGAGTGGAGCCCCATCATGGCCCCGTGCTGATGACGGTGCGACCCGAGGATGTGAACATCGTCAACGCAGGAGGGGACCAGGTCAACCTGGTGGAGGCCGAGGTCTTGGCCAACATCTATGTGGGGACCCGTCGCCGTATCGTCGTGTCACTTGGAGGCACGGAATGGCATCTCGATGGCCCCACCGACGCTTCCTACACCAAAGGGGAGGTGGTCAGGCTGCACTTGGCCCCTGAGAAGATCTGGCTGTTTCCGGATGACGGTGCGGACCCTCCGCAGTCGACGACATGACTGGACGTCGGCTCAGAGGCGGCCCGGGGTGGCTGTGCAGAAGAGCGATCTGGATGTGTGGGCGTCGATTACCGGTCGATAACTCCGGTCGCCTCGCCGACTTCGATGAGGTGGCCGTCCGGATCGCGCATATAGCACCGCACCTCGGCGCCGCGATCGATGGGCGGAGTGAGGAACTGCGCGCCACGGGCACTCCATCGCTCGTACACATCCTTGATGTCGGCCACCCGGAGGTTGAGGAAACTGCTGACCAGGTTGGGGTCGGTCGGGATGTCGAGAACGACCTCCGGCTTATCGTCGGTGGGGCCCCCTCCCACGTTGATGATGATCCAGCTGTTGGCAAGCTTGACGATGGTTGGCTCGCCTTCGAGGACGACTTCGCCCCCGAGCACATCGGCGTAGAAGGCGCGGGACCGCTCGACGTCGGCCGACACGATGAAATGTGTGAGCAGGAATCCTTCACTCGGGGCGGGAAAATCGTCAGTTGCCATGGTTCACTCCTTTGCGTCGATGGCCGGAACTTCAACCTCAGGACGGCTTGAAAGTCCTCGGACGGGCCGACATCCATGCCCTCCCGGACTTGCACAAAGCGAAGTGTACGCCTCCATTGACGACCTGATCCGACCCAAAGTCAAGCGGCGACCCGGTGAGCGCGGGTCGACTAGCGGCGTACAGGATTGACAGCCGGAAGGAACCTGCGGAGGGTTGGATTGGACTCCCCACAGTGGTGCCGATCACACGCGCGCCGAGATGAGTGTTACTACGCCAGATCGGGTTGCTAGTCAGGTCTTGGGGCTATCCCGTTGAATCAGCTATACCCTCCTCTGCTGGCGCCCGCGTACACCAAAGTAGACGCCTCGCTGATGATTACCGCACTGCCGCATCACTCTTCTGATGGAGTTGTAATCGCGTTCTCCTCGTCCCTCCATCGGTGTCGGGTCGTCGGGAATCAACGTCTCGCAGCGGATGTCAAGTCTCGGTACCCGCACGACCCGCTGGCTTCGGCTCCTCCACGACACCGACACTGCGCCTCTACCGAAGAGTGACCGTCGCCGTGTTAGGAACGAGAACGGAATCCCGACGGCGCTTCCGTGACACCCGCTGATGCACCACCGTGCCGGAGGGGGTCCCTGTGTAGTGTTTCGTCGCACCAGGGGATCCGGCGAGAGGCACATCGTGGCTGACAAGGCCGAGCACACCAGCGCCGACGCGCGACCACGCCCTTCGCTGACTCGCTCATCGGGCCACCGGCCGAGCGGGTTCCTCCCTCTCACAGCCTGGTGGCTGGTCCGGTCACTCGAACCCATCGGCTATGTCGCCGCGGCCGCGATCGGGCTCGGACTGTGGATCCTGCTCGGCGACTACATCACCGGTCTGTCCGATGTCGTCACCTTGGCGCTGCTCCTCGCCTCCGCGTCAGCTCTGTGGTGGGCGGCATGGGTGGTGGGCAACTACCCCTTCGCCGAGACCTGGCGGCTCGGAAACGCGATCTACGCCGCAGCCATCGGAACGACCGGGTGGATCGCATGGCTCGCCGCTGAGCGGCTCGGGTCCGACGCTCGGTTCATGCTGACCGCCGGAATCGTTGCAGTGTGCTCCTACGTCGCACAGCGCTTCCGAGGTGACCTCGTCACGTGGATCCTCCTCATCGTCTCGATGTTCGCAACCGCCACAAACGCCGGCGCCACCCTGGCCGGCTCTGTGGAGGAACGAGCGGCCGGCTTCGCCGTCATCGGCGCGCTGGCCGCCGCTGCCGGTGCATACCTGATCGCCGGCCGCGCCCCGAAAGCCAGATACGAGGCAACCACGCTCATCGTGCTCGCCATCACCATCCCGACGCTCTTGACCGGCTTCGGTCTGACCCCGGCGTTGGCGATCGGGGCTGCCGTCGCCGGCCTCGGCGCAGCTCTCGCCGCTTACTTCGCAACCCGGCCCGCGACACTGACCGGCAAGATCAGTGCAGCGATCGACGCAGTACTCGCACTCGCAGTCCTCGTTGCCGTGGCGCGGATCGATGCCCCGTTGCCGATTGTCCTCATCGTCGCCGGGTCGGTCGTCCTCGCCGTGCTCGGCTGGGCGGCCAAGAGCGTATTCGGGTCCTCGCCGGACATACCTGCGGCCGAGACGCCGCCGGAGTTCGCCGCGGACTCAACGGCCACACCACCGCACGACCGCTCCGACGTCGACACCACGCCGCCACCGACGGTCGACGTCGCCGCGCCCCAAGTGACGAACGGCCTCGCGATCGCATCGCTCATCCTCGGCATCACTTGGATCTTCTGGATCGGGTCGCTCCTCGCCGTCATCCTCGGGCACGTCGCCTTGAGCCAGATCGACGACTCCGGGGGGCGCCAGGGCGGGCGCGGGATGGCGGTCGCCGGATTGGTGCTCGGCTACATCGCGTTGGGTGGCTTCGCACTCATCGTCGTCGACTTGGTCGTCGACCCCGGCACTTTGCCCTAGCGGTTCTTCGGGTCAGCGAACCGAACGAGGTTGTGGTCCAGGTCCTCCAGCCGCCACGTCGGCGCTAGTGTGTCGTGTCCGGCGAGGGCTTGCCGCATTGGCGAAGAGGGGAACGTCGTGCGGCAGCCCGACCACAGCTCTTCCCGACACTCCCCCGGGCGGACCGGGCATCCGATGCCGCAATCCCTCCCGGCCGGGCATTGACCGGAGCCGCACAGCGTTTACAGAATCTATTCCTGCGGACTCCCCCGGACTGTGTTCCCACGGACACTCCCGCGGACTCTTGGCCAAGAGGGGGTTTGCGAGGTCAGGCGGCGAGGTGGCGAAACCCCAGGTAGAGAAGGGGATTTTTGGGAGTGGAGCTGAGGGGATTTGAACCCCTGACCCCTTGACTGCCAGTCCAAATGCCTCCATACCAGCCAGTCCCAAGTCGTCGACGACGACGGGGCCCCGGCGGTCTCGATCCTGGAGCGGGACAGGAGCAGGTGGAGTTCGGGATCAAGAAGTTCCGGCTCGAGCCTGGCCTCGCGTATACGGCCTGGGCAGTGGTCTTCAACAACCCGGACGCCTGCAGCGAGCTCGGGTGCGGCGAGGACGACGTCTTCATCGACGGAGACCCGAGTGAGGGCCCCAATGTCGATCAGATCTCGGCGGCCGAGATCGCCGTCATCTGGGCCGGGACAGGAGATATCCCCGACGACGAAGCCCGAGGAGAGTTCGAGGGCCGGATCCAGGAGGGCGATCCTCCAGGACAGGTGCTCATCGACCCCGCCCTCTTCACCGACAGGGGCAAGGCCGCCGGCCTGACCGATGTGGCCGGCGCCGAGATCCATTTCGTGGTCCGCGATCACGGACAGGCCTATGAGGACGAGGAGGAGCTCGAAGAGCAGCTGACCACCTTCCAGGCCGACTGCGCCATATGCGTCGATGTCCAGTTCTCGGTGCATCCACCGCCGACCGACTTACGCTCCGGTCGACACCAGGTGAACAGAAGCCGCGAGTGCGAACCGGGGCTCCTGTCCTCACTCCGATCTCTGACTCGACGACTACACCCTGGCTGCCTCGAGAGCAGCGTCTCGACTTATGGCAGCCACCGCGGACCGGTCGCTTGCCGTTCGGCAGCCTCCAGCCGGGCGGCTCTCTGCGATCCATACCTTGACCAAACCCAAGGGAAAGGGCTTCGAGAGACCTTTTCGGGCATGCATGAAGCAGGACTGATTCGGGTTCGGCTCGTGATCTCCAGGAGCCTCGTTACTCGTCCCACGTCTCGACGATGAGGTGGCTCAGGATCTTGCCATCATCGTCAAGCTCGAGGACGGATGCGGACAGCACGTTGGTGCCGTCGGGGTACTCACAAGCCTCCGTATAGGACAACCGGTCGGGGCCAATGACCTCTTGGCCGATCGCATGAGTCATGTCGCGGCCATAGACATCCCGCAGATAGTCCGCAATCGCGGCTTGGCCTTCGATTATGCGGGGCGATCCCGGAGGCGTGGCCTTGTTCACCACACGGATCCGAGCGTCGTCCGCATATAGGCCGATGAGCGTGTCGGCATTACGTGTCTCTGCCGCTTTCTTGAGTGTGTCGATGTCGAGCCCGGCCACGTCACTCCCTTCCGGTTTCGGCCTCCCTCAGCCCACCGCAGGCGATACTATCGGTCGACTCGACGTCCCTGCTTCTCCAACGGGCGTTCCAACTCCTGTCTCGTCCGCTCGAATACGCTCCCAGGCAGCGAAGACCCAATGTCCGCTGCATCCTCGACGGAGGCTCAGCTCATCGAGACGGGTCATTATTCCCCTCCGCGCCAACTCGAGAAGCGTTGCCGTCTTCCCTCGGTCACGTTTGGCCGGATCAGCGAAGACGAAAAGGCAACCAGAGGATATGCTCTCAACCACATTGGACGGCCTTCCGAGTCCAGACACCGTTTACATGATGTTGAAGTCGTAGCGGGGCCTCGACTCTGCGCCGTCCAGGCCTTAGGCGGCGTCGACCCAGTCGACAGATAGTGGACATGGCCCCATATTCGGACAATCCACAATCTGGAACAGGTGCCCTTGACCAGGGACTTTGAGGGTGGAGCTGAGGGGATTTGAACCCCTGACCCCTTGACTGCCAGTCACGGGTCGCTCATCCCAAGGGCTCCCAACGTCTCACGTCGTCTCACTAGAAACAAGCTGCTACCAGGGGCGATTCTCTCTCAACGTCTCACAACGTGTCCCAACGTCTCACGTCTGGTTTTCGGGTTGATAAGCGGCACATAAGCGGCGCCCGGATCCGGTGATGCATTGGTGCGACGCAACAAACGAGCGTGTTGCAACTGTGTG
>Ga0214472_10007423_pt1 | contig 11474 bp, 12 predicted proteins | sample RVTome_6_FD_207662 | JGI IMG/M metagenome (GOLD analysis project Ga0214472, IMG submission 207662) | Soil microbial communities from uranium-contaminated site in the Upper Colorado River Basin, Wyoming, United States - RVT140D175 | ecosystem: Environmental > Terrestrial > Soil > Contaminated >...
GGGGTTGTGGTTGGATTAAATATTTTTAGCTGAAGGAATTGATTTAATAATTCCTAATTTTTTGTCAGCCCTTGATTTTTGTTTCTTTGTATCAAGACAAAGAAAATAAAAAATTAAAGAATGGATCCCCGATTATAAGATTCGAGGATGAGGGATGAGGAAATTTATTACTTTTTGGATTTTGTCCACGAAATATCTAACATCTACAAGGACACTTCAATTAAAATGCTTCTTTTATATAAATTGGGGGATGCTTAATGAATGAACTTAGTGACTATTCAAGGGCTGAGATGATGATTGTGACAATGGCCCGTCTCTTGAAGGGTGCTGATAATGCCTTTATGGGCGTGGCATCCAATCTCCCTTTCTTTGCAATCTGGCTTGCCAAAAAGATTTATAATCCTGGTCTTACCTGGCTAAATATCCCCGGTAGAGTGGATCCAAATCCCTCTTCACCTCCGCGTTCGACCGTCGATTTTCAACTTTCTGCGGGTGGAAGGGCTTCTATGACTTTGTCCGAAATATTTGATATGTCGGCACGCGGGGAGTTAGATGTTGCGTTCCTTTCGGGTGTTCAGGTTGATAAGTATGGAAATTTTAACCTCAGCCACATTTCAGATGGTGATAGGCTTAAAGTTCAGTTTACGGGTGGAGCCGGAAGTGCGCTTCTATGTGCAAATACAAGACGTATAATACTTTGGAGAACTAGGCATGACAGGAGATCATTCGTGGATAAATGTTCCGTTAATACTGCAACTGGGAATGTTGAAAGCGTTGTAACTCCAATTGCCGAATTTAAAAAAGAAGACGGGATTCTCGTATTAGACGGAGTCTGTCCCTATTCGAGCTATGAAGAGGTTTCTGAGAATACTGGTTTTCCTGTTTCCCCTGCCCCTTTTATGTTCCCCCCCACAGAGGCTGAGCTGAAATTGTTAAGGGAGTTTGATCCCGAAGGTATAAGAGAAATAGAATTTTGATCTATCGAGGTGGGGCATATTGTTAGCTAGCTTTCAAAATTCCTTCTCATTTTAGGAATGTTCTGGCATCTATTGCGTGTTGCACAGCTTCAGATAGCTGCCGCGAGCAAGATTAAGCACCAGCAGTTGGCAACCGAAAGATTGCAGTGATAATTTATCCAGCTCTAATCGTTACACCTTCTTGAGGCCTTGGAAGCTTGCAAGAATTTTCCTCTTTCCATGATTTGGAAATTGTATTACAACCTTGCTCTCCTTTCCCTTCCCTTCGATTCTTGTTATCACTCCATTGCCAAATGAATGATGAAATACCTTTTCCCCCACTATATAGCCGTTTTCAGGTAGCTCGTAGCCATTTCCCTTCGAAGCTTCGTCTCTTTTAATTTGAAATGAAGGAATTTCTGCTACTCCTTGATTGAAGCTCTCCCAGCACAGTAGGTTTCTGGGAATCTCTGTTATGAATCTCGAGGGTATCGATCTATGTTCGGTGCCAAAAATTTTCCGTTTAGACGTGCTCGCTAAATATACCTTTTCTTTTGCCCTTGTGATCCCCACGTAGCAGAGCCTTCTCTCCTCTTCAATCAGTTTGCCATTACCAATTGAACGAATGTGTGGGAAAAGCTTCTCTTCCATTCCTATAATAAAGACTACTGGGAACTCTAGACCTTTGGCACAATGAAGCGTCATAAGAGCAACCCGATTAGCTTTTTCATTGAATCGGTCCACGTCACTCGAAAGTGAAATCCAATCAAGAAAATCGTTAAGAGATCTGTCTTTTTTTTCATTTTCAAATTCGTAAACCAGGTTTAACATTTCCACCACATTATCCTTTCGTTCCTCATCATTAGCTAATGCTTCTAAATAATTTGTTTTTTCAAGTAATGTTTTGAGAAGACCTCGTATTATTGACTTTTTAGCAAGTTCTATAAGCTCGGATATTAGGTTCAAGAAGTTATCGAGCGTTTTAATGGTTTTTACTGAAAGATATTTATTTCTTACGGCTAGTTTTACTGATTCGAATAAAGATACATGGTTTTCATTCGCATAATTATTTATTATTTCTAGTGTTCCTTTTCCTATTCCTCTGGGTGGAACATTGATTATGCGTTTTAAACTTATATCATCAGATGGATTAGCTATAATCCTCAAATATGCAAGTATGTCTTTTATTTCAGCCCTTTCGTAAAATCCAACACCTCCTACTATCGTGTAAGGTATGCCGAAGTGTAGTAGCTCATCTTCAATTAGACGTGACTGATGATTTGTCCTGTAGAAGACTGCGAAATCCTTGTAAGAGCGTCCGTTCTCACTCATCTCAGTTTGAATTTGAGACGCAACATGCCTTGCTTCGTCCTTTTCATCACTAGCCTCATAATAGATAATTGGATCTCCTTCAATGTTTTCTGTCCATAACCTTTTGTCGCTTCTGAATCTGTTTCTCTTAATGACTGCGTTTGCGGCGTGTAGAATGTTTTTTGTTGATCTGTAGTTTAACTCAAGTTTTAAAACCCTTGCATCTGGAAAGTCCTTTTCAAAATTGAGGATGTTTGTTATGTCGGCACCGCGCCATCCATAGATTGACTGGTTGTCATCTCCAACGACTGATATATTTCTATGTTTTACAGACAGCAGCTTGACTATGTTGTACTGTAAACGGTTGGTATCTTGATATTCGTCCACCAGTATGTGTTTGAACTGGGTCTGATATCGCTCCAGTACATCTGTCCTTTTCTCGAAAAGAGTGACCGCGACATCGAGCAGATCACCAAAGTCTAGTGCGTTTGAACGCCTTAGTCCTTTTTCGTACATATCGTAAATGCGAGAAATTTTTTCGTCGTATATTGTTGAACCGAAATCAGTGTCATTTAGGCCTCTACTTTTGACTGAATCGATATGAGAGCGCACGTTCTTCGGAGAAAGTGTCTTATCACTCAAACCCAAAATATTCATGCACTCTTTTATCAGTTTTATTTGATCCACTTCGTCGTAGATAATAAAATCCTTTCTATAGCCATCCAATTTATCTATTTCCCTTTTCAAAATCCTTAAGCAGATAGAATGAAATGTTCCTATCCAGAGTTCTCTGGCGTCCTTTGTGATTAGGCGGTTCACCCTTTCTATCATTTCATTGGCGGCCTTATTTGTGAAAGTTACAGCCAAAATATTTGACGGTGGGACTCTCATTTCTTTGATCAGATAAGCTATTCTATGTGTAATTATTCGAGTCTTGCCTGAGCCGGCCCCGGCAAGGATGAGTAATGGTCCGCCAGGGTGCCTCACAGCTTCGATTTGGGATGGGTTAAGATTAATTAAAATGTCAGTTCCCATTAACCACTCCGATTAATTAAGGAACAATCACTATCTAGTCAAATAGCGGTATTCGATAAGGAAGATAGTGAATATATTCCCCAATTTCCTACCATGATTTATGATCTTTCTAACAAGATCTAAGGCAAGCTACCTTATAACAATAGGTTAAAGGCTTTTAGTGGAAAGACACTATACTATCGAATATAGCCTAATCACCTGACATGTCAAGGATCGGATCTGAATAGGTTTTGAATTAAGGTGTAAAAATTTTTAAAACATTCCTGACCTATTTGCCTTTGGTTCTTCAATGATTTTAACTAATTTGCTTTGCCGAGTTTAATCTGGTAGAAATATCCGATTGTAAGTCTATTTTTCGATGCTGAATTTTATTTTTGTGACATAGGCAAATATTAGTTTATAATATAGTTTTATCGCGTATATGGATTGAATGACCAAATCAATTATTGCGAGGAGAAAGCAAATGAGTAAAAGCATATTAAAATGTTTATTTTTGTATTGCTGTGGAGTAGTGCTTTTAACATTTATAGCCTGTACGAATCAAGGTGATAAAAAGAAAGAACAGCCCCAACCGAAGGAAACAGCGTCAGAGACCAAGAAAGACTCCGCGGGTAACATATCTCCAGAAGAACAAAAGAGATTGCAATCATTTATAAAAAAGAGGTTGGGTGCTCAAATGCCGGCGGACGCAAATATACAGGTCAAAGGATTCGAACAGAGCCCAGTTGAGGGTTTGCGAAAGGGGCAATTCGTTATAGAGTCAGCAAGGGGATCTGGAGAAGTAACATTTCTTATTAGCAGTGACGGAAGACATTTGATTATAGGGGATGTTGCGTCACTTGAAAGTTTTGAAAATACCCCGATTGAAGGCTTCAAGACTGGCAAGGTACCACTTGGAAGTCAACCAATCCCAGTAACCATAAGTACAGATGGCCAATATATAGTCTTGGCGGAATTCATTGACACAACTGTTGATCCGCTTAAAGAGACGATGAGCAAAATTTCACTTGAAGATGTCCCTGTAAAAGGTGCAGAAGATGCAAAAGTAACAATTGTTGAGTATTCTGATTTTCAATGCCCCTTCTGTAAGAGAGGAGCGGATATTATTCCCCAAATTCTAAAAGATTATGATGGCAAAGTTAAAATCGCTTATAAACAGTTGCCTCTTCCCATCCATAATTGGGCGAGGGATGCGGCCATATCATCAGTGTGTGCGAGCAAACAGGGGAATGATAAGTTTTGGGAGTTTCATGACTTATTGTTTGAAAATCAGGCAAATTTGACCGCAGAAAATGCAAAAGAAGAGATTAATGGTTTTGCCAAACAAATAGGATTGAATACCGATGAGTTTAATAAATGTATTGATTCCCCAGAGGTTGCCCAAAGAGTTCAAAATGAAACAGAAGAAGCGCGCTCGATAGGTGTAAGTTCCACTCCGACCTTTGTGGTTAATGGAATGATTGTTCCGGGTGCCAACCCGCAGGGATTGAAATCGGCAATAGATGTAGCCCTTTCCGAAAACCAGTAGTAATTATTCTAATTTCATAATATTAAGAACTCCCGATGGCTTCCAGCCCACGGGAGTTTTTGAATTGCTTAACTTGATAATTCCTGCAGCTTGCTCGGCGCCTTCCATTCACATTGCTGATGACAGCCAACTCTACTTTCTTGTTGTCATTTCGAATTTTGCCCTTCGATTTACTCAGGATAAACTCCGAAATTGAAGCAATCTGGTCTTTTTTTTCGTGTTTTAAAGGACTCTGTGCCCTTCGACGGAGTTTATTCTGAGTTCTGAGTAGTATCGAATGGTCAAAGGACTCGGGGCTCGTAGCATGACTGAAAAGACTGTTTGTTTACGGTTGCCATCAAGCGTAAGTAAACTGTTAGCTAATGTACTAGCCAGCCGTTTTGTAAGAAACTTGTAGATTTATTGAAATAACTGTTTATAATACATTAGCATGATGTAGTTACTTTGTAGTAACATATTTAATGTGGCATAGTATTTTCATTGAAAATAACCGAGTTTGAATGGGATGAGAATAATCTATCGCATTTGTTTGAAAGTGGTCATTCGGTTGATCCGTCAGAAATAGAGGAAGCTTTTGCTCCTGAGAATTTGTTTAAACTTGTAAACGTAAAGGATAGATATCACGCTTATGCCAAAACAAATGCCGGTAGGCACCTGCACATTATATTTGAATATAAGGGAAGAGGCGTAGCCAGGCCGATAACTGCTTGGGACATGCCTCGGAAAGAAAAAGGAAAAATAAAAAAAAGGGGAGGTAAATAATGAAAGAGAGAGAAAGAAAAAAAACTAGGCGAAGAATGAAATACCTAGAGTCAGTCGAAGAGATACCGGATTTTAAATCTGAAGAGGAAGAAATAGAATTTTGGGAAACTCATAGTATGGTCGACATATTAAATGAACTACCGGAAGTTAAGGTAGAAATAAGTGGAGAATTGAAAAAAAGGATTGAGGATCATAAAAAGAAGAAGCTTCTAACTCTGCGCTTAGACCCGGCACAAATTGACAAGGCGAAGGAGATTGCAATTAAAAAAGGTATTGGTTATTTAACCCTTATGAGAAATTGGATTCAGCAGGGTATAGAAAGAGAATTAGAAAATCAAGTTGACATAAATTCATCAATGCAATCTCTAAATGAAGGAATAGAAAGGATAAAAGAGGAATTAGAAACACTTAAAATGCAAATATTGCCCTCAGGTTGATAGATTATATTCCACCCAGGCTTTTCCTTTTATACGATATTCTAGTTTTTACCTAAATTATACATAAACCTAGTTGGATTAGAATTTAATTGGTATTGTGAACAAAATGTTTTAGAAGCATGATTTGGCTGGGGCGGGTGGACTCGAACCACCATAGCAGGCTCCAAAGGCCTGAGTCCTGCCAATTAGACGACGCCCCACTTTTTGATTGATTATAAAAGTAAACTAAATTTGGGGGAATAAGCGTTTCTTATATTACCAAGCTTTCACAATCTGGGCAAACGTGAAATTCTAAGCTAAGAGGATTATTAACTGTTTATGCATCAGAGACGCAAGATTTTGCGTCTCTACAATGTCTCAGGATGTTCGGAAAAGGTAAAACCGTTCACACTGAGCCTTGAGCCTAGTCGAAAGGTCGAAGTGTGATAAATATAGGCTTGTACTTTAAGATTACAGATCAACAATTTTGATCTCTATCGAAATGAAATTTGAGATAAACAATTACAACCTGTGCCATCCGGAGATTCCCTTCACGTAAAAAACCTTATATTTTGTGCTTGTTTTTAGATAATTATAGATATCTAATACCTCCTTTTCTTCTTTGAAAACGGCAAATACCGTTGGTCCACTTCCGGTCATAGAAACAGCTTTGATCCCCAGGCTCAATAATAACTCCTTTTGCGTTTTTATCTCAGGGTAAAGATCTATGGCGGCTTTTTCCAAATCATTTCTAAGGGGAAACTCTCCATTCATGAGAAGAGTTATAGTTTCTGTTACATTCCCTGGGATTTTTACCCCCGTTTGAAACTTATCCCATTGTTTGTAGATATCCCGGGTCGAGACTTCGAATCCGGGATTGACGAGAATATAATGAAAGAGGGGTAAATCTCTTATCATGGTGATTTTTTCTCCGATTCCCTCGGCAATAGCACTCCTGCAACTTATAAAAAAGGCAACATCCGCCCCGATTTTTGGTGAAATATCCATTAGATCATTCCGACTAAGTTTTTTCGTTATTCTTTGTAATCCTACAAGAACGCTTGCTGCGTTACTACTTCCTCCACCGAGCCCTGCTCCCGTTGGAATTGTTTTCTTAATAAGAATTTTAACCATAGCTCTTAGACCAGATTCTTTAAGAAAGATGTCTGCGGCTTTCCAAGCTAGATTATCTTTTCCGGTTGGGATCTTATGTACTTTTGTTTCAATACCTATCCCATTACCATTTAATACTTCGATTTTGATCTCATCGAATAAATCAACAGGCTGCATGATTGACCTGATTTCGTGATAACCATCAGGCCTTTTTCCAAGAACTTCGAGGGTCAGATTAACCTTGGCTGGTGACAGGAGTGAAATAGTATTCATGTCTCTTCAATTGAATATTTTATCGATTATGTAAGTTATTGAACTTATTTCGAATAAAGAATGCATCGATTATGTTACCTTGAATGAAGTTATATGTAAGGAGCATGTTGCTTGTGAATAGAATTTAATTAGATTTGAAAGCTAGTGCGTGAATCTGGCTTGTACTTGTGAATTCACTGTAGCTTGCTAAAGGGTTTCAGTAGCGTGCACTTAGGCGCTTCGATCTTTCGACAACGCTCAAGACTCAGGGCTCAGAGTTAACTCCCCGAAAGGATTTGCTTCCAGACTATCTGTCATCGCGAGTCGAAGTGCTCGCAATTGTAAAAGCCACGTGTTTCGATGACAGAATCTTTAAAAGTATTTTCTCAAATTATCTTATTTTCTGTTTCTATCTTCTTTGTCTTGATACTGAATAGATCCTGACCTATCGTCAGGACATGGTTCAGCACAGGTACAAAGAAGCAACCCTTCGACTAGGCTCACGACAAGGCTGCCCCTTGTTGTCATTCCCTAATTCCTTAATAGGGAATCCATGCTTTTACCTCTGGATCCCCGATAACTATCCTCGGGGATGACATAACGTCTAAAAAATTTAATCCAACCGCAGCCCGCAAATTTTTCTATACGTCTTCGTTTCTGATTTTCTTAACGCAATTTTTGGAAGGCCGATCAAGTCGTTTTCATTCTGAAAAAGACTAATCAAAATTAATCTATTCATGAAATCGTAGGAGTTTTGTCTATGAATTATCTAACATCTACAGCAGTGACTCGAGAGACTGCGTGTTTATGTGATGATACCCCGCAGCTTGTTGGAGGGTTTTTTATTAATTTCAAACATAAATAAATGAAATTTGACATCGAGGGAATAAAGAAATTATCATTATTTCGATTTTTGATTTGACGTATCTTATTAAATTCAACCCTGTGACTTTATACTATTTCTATCTAAGGAGGGAAATAATCAAATCGATGAAATGGCTACTTTTTGCATTGCTTGGAATTATTCCACTTTTGAATATTGGTTGTGTTGCTGCTGCCGTTGGAGGGGCAGCCGGTGTAGCAGCCGGAGCCGGAACAGTCGCTTACATAAAAGGCGAATTGAAGGCTACTAAGGTATATAATGTGCCTACAGTTTGGAAAGCAACAGAAAAGGCAGTCGATGAGTTGCAATTGGTGGTAACTGACAAATACAGCGATGCGACAGCCGGAATGCTCGAAGCAATGACGGCCGATAACAAGAAGGTGCGAATAAGCCTTAAGAGGCAGGGAGACAATATTACGGAGATTACGATTAGAGTCGGTACTTTCGGGGACGAAGAACTTTCACGCTTTAATTTGAGTAAAATTAAGAAGAATCTGACGGGATAAGCAGCCTTAAATCCTTGTTTGATTCATTTATTTAAAAGTGCATGAATTATTTCTTTGGTATTATTCTCTTCGGTTTTTCAGTTGAAGAATTAAATTTAACTAACGCATCCCAGTCTATTTTTCCGTCCTTGCAATATTGTTGGATAAATTCCAATGTAAATTTATTAATTATCTTGGAGTAAGCTTCCAAAAAAGCCTCATTTTTCTCCTTTGCTTTATGGCCTAGTGGCTCAATGATGTCCAGGTATAAGGATTCGTTTCCAGAAATAAATTCCCAAAATTTTTGCCCACAATATTTGTAATAGTCTCCCTTGTCTGGTTTGTTATCTCGACCATAACAACATCCGTTTACAGCAACAATCTGTTGGTGCGAGCTGCTAGTTCTTAGAATTCTTTTCGCCTTTCTAAAATCCTCTTTCAATTTATTAATTTGGCGACTATTACCCCAGTTTGGACCAGATTTAATTGAAACTATATATCTGATTCTATCTTTATCGAATTCTAAATCAATACCATCTGCGGAAGACTTTTTTCCATTATAAACTCTTTCATTTATGAAAATAGCTAAACCTTCCAGAAAATCACCGAATATCGCTTCTTCTTGAGAAGATAGATATGCATCGAGAAGTGTTTTTACTAAATCATAGGCAGTTAGAATGTTCCTTGCCTTGAATAAATATGGGTTTTTTCTTTGTAAGACTTCATTTAATTTTAGTTCCTCAAGGTTTTGTAAACGTTTAGTGTGAAAAATACCTATGTTATGTTCAACATATTCCGTTACATTTTTAGTTTCGATTGATTTCATATCGCCTCTTTTTCTCAAGTAGGAAATATTTTTTGGGGTGTATTTCAGAAGAGGCAAAATTGTAATAATCTTTTTTTATTTCTATCCCTATAGAGTTTCTTCGGAGTCTCTGCGATGCTTTAATAGTTGCTCCAGATCCCATAAATGGATCCAATACCCAATCTTGTTCTTCCGTGAAGAGTTTAATAAACCATTCTGGTAAAGACTCGGGAAATACCGCACTATGTTTTTTATTATTACATTCGGTTGCCATGTGTAATACATTGGTTGGATATACCTTATCTCTACCTAACCAGTTAGAGACATTTTTCCCAAAGCCGCTCCCAACTTTTGATTCATCCCTAATTTTATCAGTAGCACTTAAATTCCTTAGCCTAGTTCTTGCCCAGTCTCCCATTCGAACCATAACGGCTTCCTGAAACATCTTAAATCTCTTATTTTTATTAAATTGAAGGAGCCTTTCCCATGAATCTCTGAAGCGGTTTGGCCATTTTCCAGGATAGGAATTTTTTTTACACCACATATATTCCTCTGTCCATAACCACCCTTGATTTCGCATTTCCAAAATTAGTTCCAGTACGTAAGTGTGGCGTTCACCATTGAATGCTCTTTCTTTTATGTTCAATATAAAAGTTCCAGTGGGCTTTAGGACTCTTAGTAACTCTTTAGAAATTGGTAAAAACCATTCAACGTACTTATTTGGATGAATTCCCCCGTACGTATTTTTCCTTTGATCCGCATATGGTGGAGAGGTTACTATTAAATCGATTGAATCATCTTCCAATGTTTTTAATTCTTCTTTACAATCTCCAAGTATTAAATTGGCAATTATTTCCATATTATTTTTAAGAATTTAGGGTTCTGTAAAGCTCAAGAATTCATAATGAAAAGGATAATTCTAATTTTACAAAAAATCTACCCTTTTTTCCAAATAATAAATCTTTATAAGTAAGATTTTTCAAGTAAAATTTCGAGTTCCACTATATGCCCAATCCACGAGCTCAATCGGATGAGCGGTTTTAATGTTTAAACCATGTCGTTTAATACCCATTTGAATCTGAAGGAGGCAGCCGGGGTTTCCCGCTATCAAGAGTTCAGCATTTGTTTCTTTGAGATTTCTGATCTTTCTTTCAAGTAGCTTTTCTGACATTTCAGGTTCGACGAGGTTGTAAATCCCTGCGCTTCCACAGCAGAGCTCAGACCCTGGAAGTTCGATAGATTTATTCCTTCCAATGTTTTTTTGCTCGGTTAAATATCTCGTCTATTGTTTGTCCTTTATATAGTCGTCGAGAGATGTCTACATAGTCTGTTGGTTCACGATGTAGCATAGACAGAAATCTAAGGGCTGCGGTGGGGCCAAGCGCCTTGTTTAACTCTTCTATCCCACTGATCCTTATTTCGGCATCGTCCATTATTTTCTTCTTCTTCATTAGCTCATCTCCTGTCTAATATAATCTACCGGATTCATAATTACTATCTCAAGTTTTAATCTTTTAAGCCACTTAATTAGCCTATCATCTCGACCTTCGTCTCTTTCTGCTTTTACAAATATCTCTTGGCATGCCAGACTCTCCATCTGGATTCTCATCTGCCGGAAGTCATCGAAGCCTCTCTGAAAGCAGTTATAGTCGAGATAAATTAAATCCATATCTAAACCGACTCTTCAATATCACCGTTTTTCACTGCGATGTAAAAACTCTCTATAGATTTCGGTTATTCTTACCAAGCAAAGAATAGTCCCCCCGGTACGCCCAATCGAGTAATTCAACTGGGTGGGCGGCTTTGATGTTTAATCCATTTTCTCTTATACCCATTTGAATCTGAAGGAGGCAGCCGGGGTTTCCCGCTATCAAAAGTTCAGCATTTGTTTCTTTGAGATTTCTGATCTTTCTTTCAAGTAGCTTTTC
>Ga0214472_10007424_pt1 | contig 11474 bp, 14 predicted proteins | sample RVTome_6_FD_207662 | JGI IMG/M metagenome (GOLD analysis project Ga0214472, IMG submission 207662) | Soil microbial communities from uranium-contaminated site in the Upper Colorado River Basin, Wyoming, United States - RVT140D175 | ecosystem: Environmental > Terrestrial > Soil > Contaminated >...
GTCGGAGGGGGGAGTTGAGCCTACCCGCGCCTCAGGAACGTGGCCGAGAGGAGGCGCAAACCAGCCATAGCGATGGGGACCATGACGAACCACCTGACCTGGGTGGTGTCCCCGACCAGGCCGTAGGCCAGGAACAGCCCTCCCAGGGAGAGCCACCACCCCGCCCGGGCCGTCTCGTGGAGGGCCATCAGCACCCGGCCCGGCCCCTGGGGCTGGATCTCTCGGACCGAACGCCACGCGGTGCGCAGGCCCACCAGCACCAGGGTCGCGCCGGCCAGGATCTCCAGGAGCCTCACCCTCCATCCCCCAGCAGGCGGACCACCTCCTGGTCCGAGACCTGGGGGAACCGCCGGTACCACTGGCCCACGGCGTGGAAGGGCTCGGGCGTCTCCAGGCACACCACCCGGTCGGCCTCCTCGGCCAGGCGGGCCACGGCCTCCGGAGGGGCCACGGGCACGGCCAGCACCACCCGGGCCGCGCCGCGGGCCCGGACCCACCGCAGGGCGGCCGCCGCGGTCCCACCGGTGGCCACGCCGTCGTCCACGACCACCGCGGTCCGCCCCTGCACCTCCTGCTGAGGCCGGTCTCCCCGGTAGGCCCTGGTCCGGCGGGCGATCTCCTCCTCCTGCCGGGCCACCTCCCCCTCCAGGTACCCCGGCCCGATCCCCAGGCGTTCGATGATCTCCGCATCGAGGACCCGGACCCCCGGGGCGATGGCTCCCACGCCGAGCTCCGGGTTCCCCGGAGCCCCCAGCTTCCGGGGGACCACCACGTCCAGGAGCCAGCCCTTGGCCCGGGCGATCTCCGCGGCCACCTCCACCCCGCCGCGGGGGATGGCGTACACCACGGCCCCCGGTCCCTCCTCCAGGGCCTCCGCCAGGCGGCGGCCCGCATCGGCCCGATCCTCGAAGATCAGCGGTCCTCCTCCGGGTCCTCGGCCTCCTTCCGGGCCTGGTCCTCGCGGATCTCCCTCCGACGATCGGGGATGACCTTCCCCGGTGGAGGGACGGGCTTGCGGACCCGGCTGTACGGGTCGCGGGGAGGCCGCTTCCGCTTCCTGGGCACGGCTTCGATTATCCCTTGGGGAGGCCGGGCCCGCTGACGTACAATGTCGCATCCTTCGGGGGAGGTGCTGAGAGTGGTGAACGCGTACATCCTGATCCAGACAGAGGTCGGCAAGGCCGCCCAGGTGGCCAAGGAGGTCGCCGAGATCAAGGGCGTGACCGCGGCCGAGGACGTGACCGGTCCCTACGACGTTATCGTCCGGGCCGAGGCCGCCAATGTCGACGAGCTGGGCAAGCTGGTCGTGGCCAAGATCCAGGGCGTGGAGGGCATCACCAGGACGCTGACCTGCCCGGTCGTCCACCTGTAAGCGACCTGAGACTCGCTGCGTCGAAGGCGGGACCTGGCGGAGGGCTATCCGGCGGGTGGCCTGACACCGGTGTCCTCCAGCCCGCGCTTCCACTGCCAGGCCTGGTGGATCACCTCGGCCACCTGGCCCGGCGGGCACCCCTTCACCAGGTAAGCGAACACGCCGGCTCGGGCTCCCGCTTCGGTCAGGGCCTGATCGTCGTACACCGTGAACAGCACCACCTGGGTGGCCGGGAGGGCCCGGCGGATCATCCGGGCGGCGTCCAGCCCGCCCAGCCGCGGCATCCGGAGGTCCATGACCACCACGTCGGGCTCCACGGCCTTGGCCACGCTGACGCCGTCCACGCCGTTGGCGGCCTCGCCCACGATCTCCATCCCCACCTCACCCAGCACGTCCCGGAGGGCTTCGCGGATGGCCCGGTCGTCGTCCACCAGCAGGACCCTGGGCCCGGTCACGGCTCTACCCGGTTCGGCACGACCACCTCCAGGGTGGTCCCCTCCCCCGGCCGCGAGCGGAGGTGGAGGGTCCCTCCGGCCATGAGGACCCGTTCCCGCATGGCGCTGAGGCCGAAGTGGTTCTCTCCGGCCAGCCGAACGGCGTCCCGGGGGTCGAAGCCCACGCCGTCGTCGGCCACCCGGAGGCCAACCACGCCGTTCATGGCCTCCAGCTCCACGCGGACCCGCGTGGCCCTGGCGTGCCGGCCGACGTTGATCAGGGCCTCCTGGGCCACCCGGAAGATCACGTTCTGGAGCTCGGGGGAGATGGGCCGGATCACCCGGGCCTCGACCTGGCAGGCCACCCCCGCATCCCGGCTCAGGGCGGCGGCCTGGCCTCGGAGGGCGGCCTCCACCCCCTCCTCGTCCAGGACGGGCGGGCGGAGCCCGGCCATCATCTGGCGAAGCTCGTCGGTCTCCCGGACCAGGGCGTCCCGGGCCCGGTCCAGGATGGGCCGGCCCTGGTCCGGCTCGCCCCGGTCCATCAGGATCCGGGCGCGTTCCAGCTCCAGGCCCAGCACGGTGAGGCGCTGGATGGGCCCGTCATGGAGGTCGACGGCGATCCGGGTCCGCTCCTGCTCCCCGGCCCGGAGGGCCCGGTCGAGCAGGGAGCCTCGCTCCTGACGGGACCGCTCCAGCTCTCGGGCCATCCCCCCGACCCGCAGGAACACCAGGACGAACATCACCGCCGACCCGGCGGCCAGGGCGATCACGTCCACCTCGCCGAACAGCATCCACTGCCCCATCAGGGTGGCCGGGGCAAGCAGGGCGGCCGCGGCCAGGAAGACCAGGCGGCCCGGCGAGGCCACCACGGAGGAGGGTGGGGAGGATTCGGCCATCCCCCGGGCCGCGGGATGAAGGGCCGCCGCGCCCCACAGGACGTAGGCCAGCAGCCACAGCGCGTCGACCGCGTGTCCGGCATGGTACGAGCCGAACAGGTTCAGGGCCCCGAAGACACCGTCGGCGACCAGCGAGCACAGGAGCGCCGAGATGAGGAGCCAGAAGGAGCCGTTGCGCCGCCCGGGACCCACCACCAGCCGGGCTGCCAGCCCAAGCAGCAGCAGGTCGCCCAGCGGGTAGGCGATCGAGAACCCCGTCTCCACCCCTCCCAGGAGGGTGTCCACCACGTACGGGCGGATCAGGAACACCCAGGACAGGAGGCCCACGCCCGCCGTGACGATGGCCGCATCCACGGCCCCGGCTCGCTCGCGTCCGGGGGTCCGTCGTCGGATCAGCATCACGAGACCCGCGGCCAGCAGCGGGTACCCGGACAGGTACAGGCCGTCGGCGGCGGACGGGAACGGCTCCTGGTGCAGGATCAGCTCGTAGGCATCCCACAGCAGGTCGCCGCCCACGAACAGGAGGTTCCCCAGAGCCAGGGCCAGGAGGGGCATCCGGGCCGGTCCGGCCGCCCGGCGGGCCCCCACCACCATGGCCACCACCGCACCCGCCCCGATCAGGTCGTACACGACGGCCGTCGGCCCCCCGCCCAGTCCCAGAGCATGCAGGGCGAAGTACAGGACGATCCCCCCGGCTGCGGCCAGGACGAACCAGCGCCACGCGCGTGACATCCCCTGGAGCATCGGCACGCGGAGGGGGAGGACTGAGCCCGATCTCAGCCCTGGTGGCGCTCCAAGGCCAGCCGGATCAGCCGGTCCACCAAAGCGGGATATGTCAGGCCCGAGGCTTCCCACAGCAGGGGGTACATCGAGACCTTGGTGAAGCCCGGGATGGTGTTGATCTCGTTCACCACCACATCGCGGCCGGTCACGAAGAAGTCCACCCGGGCCATCCCCGCCGCGTCGATGGCCCGGAACGCGGCCACCGACAGGGCCTGGATCCGCTCCCGGGTCTCCTCCGGCAGATCCGCGGGTACGTCCAGCCGGGTGCCCTGGTCCAGGTACTTGGCCCGGTAGTCGTAGAACTCCGAGGCCGGGAGGATCTCCCCCGGCACCGACGCCACCGGGTCCTCGTTGCCCAGCACCGCGCACTCGATCTCCCGGGCCCCCTCCATGGCCCGCTCGATCAGGGCCTTGGGCCCGTGGCGGAAGGCCTCGTCCATGGCCCCGTCCAGGTCGGCCGAGGTCTTCACCTTGGAGATGCCCACGCTGGAGCCCAGCGAGCTCGGCTTGGTGAACACCGGGTACCCCAGGTCCCGGGCCGCGGCGTGGGCCGCCTCGGGGTCCTCGGACCACTGCTTCCGGGTCACCGCGGCGTGGGGGACCACCGGGAGACCGCCCGCGGCGAACAGCACCTTCTGCACGGCCTTGTCCATGCCCACCGCCGAGGCCAGGACGCCCGAGCCCACGTACGGGATCCCGGCCAGCTCCAGCAGGCCCTGGATCGTGCCGTCCTCGCCGAACGGGCCATGCAGGACCGGGAAGACCACGTCGATCGGCTCGGGGCCCGTCCCGGTGACCAGCTCCCGGCTGCCGGGCTCGAGGGCCAGGGATACCTCGTCGCCGGGGGCCGGCTCCACGGCAGGGAGGCGCGAGGCTCCGGGCTCGAGCACCGGCGGGCCGCCGGGGAGGACGTGCCATCCGCCGTCGCGGTCGATGCCGATGGCCACCGCGTCGTACGTCTCGGGGTCCAGAGCGTCCATCACCGAACGCGCGGAGACCACCGAGACCTCGTGCTCCTCGGAACGGCCGCCGAACAGCACGGCCACCCGGATCTTCCGGGTCACGCCTTCTCCAGGGCCCGCCCGATGTCCTCCAGCAGGTCGGCGGGGTCCTCGATGCCCACCGAGAGCCGGATCATGCCGTCGGGGATGCCCGAGGCCCGGCGCTCCTCGTCGGTCATCTGGGTGTGGGTCACCGTGGCCGGGTGGGTGACGATGGTCCGGGTGGCACCCAGGCTGGGGGCCACGATCGGCACCTCGACCGCCTCCATGAACCGCCGCCCTGCATCCAGCCCTCCGGCCAGCTCGAACGTGATCATGCCCGAGGCGTGGCGGAGCTGCTTCGCGACCACATCGTGGTCGGGGTGCGAGGCCAGGTCCGGGTACCACACGTGGGAGACCTTCTCGTGGCCGTCCAGGAGCTCGGCCAGCGCGCGGGCGTTGGCGCTGTGGCGGTCCATGCGGATGCCCAGCGTCTGGAGACCTCGCATGGTGAGCCACGCGTCGAACGGCGACATGATCCCGCCGAGGTCCACGCTGATCTCCCGGACCTCGTGCAGCGCCTCCGCGCCGCCCGCCACCACGCCCCCCACCGAGTCCCCGTGACCGGCGATGTACTTCGTGGTGGATTCGCAGACCACGTCGATGCCCAGTGTGAGCGGGGTGCACAGGTACGGGCTGGCGAAGGTGTTGTCCACGACGGTGGTGACGCCTCGCTCCCGGCAGGCCTCGGCCAGGACCGCGAGGTCGGTCACGGTGAGCTTCGGGTTGGCGATGGTCTCCGTGTAGACGACCTTCGTCCCGGGGCGGATGGCCTCGATCAGGTCCTCGGCCCGGTGCGAGGGTGCCAGGGTGGCCTCGATCCCCCACCGGGGCAGGATCGCGGTCATCAGGGCGAAGGCTCCCCCGTACAGGTCGGGGGTGGACACCACATGGTCGCCCGCCTCGACCAGGGCGGCCAGCGCGGTGGTGATGGCGGCCATCCCCGAGCCGAAGGACACCGCCCGCTCTCCTCGCTCGACCCCCGCCATGACCCGCTCCAGGGCCTCCCGGGTGGGATTGTTCCAGCGGGTGTAGACGTGGCCGGCGTCCTTGCCCTCGCGGATCCACCGGGCCAGCTCGTCGGGGTCCTCGAACCCGAACGTGGCCGACTGGTAGATGGGGACGGAGATCGGCTCGGCGCCCCGCGGATCGGCCTCCTGGCGGACCGCCCTGGTGGTGAACCCTCGCTCCTCCACGGCTCCGAGGGTACCCCACGACCGAGAGGCTTGCCCCGCGAGCGCCCGGAAGGGTAGGCTCTCGCCCGTTCGCTAGAGAGAGGGGAAGCCGCATGATCCGCATGACCCGTGCATCGGTGCTCGTCCTGTCCGTGACCGCGCTCCTGTCGGGAGGGGCAACTCCGCTGGCCCCCGCCGGAGCGGCCTCCACGACCTTCACCACCCCTGGGACCTACCTGTTCACGGTCCCGAGCGGCGTGACCCAGATCAAGATGGTGGCCTGCGGGGCCGAAGGCGGCGACGGTGGCGGAGGGGTCCCGGGCGAAGGTGGGCTCGGTGGCCGGTCGGTACGGACGATCAGCGTCACGCCGGGTGAGGTCCTGCGTGCTCGGGTCGGGGGTGCCGGCGGCGACGGCCCGACGAGCGACAACGGGCTCGTCAACGGCGGCACGGCGGGCTTCAACGGAGGCGGCGAGGGTGGCACCGGCGGGAGCGCCGGCGGAGGCGGCGGCGGAGCGTCCGACGTCCGTCAGGGCGGGAGCGGACTGGCCGCCCGGGTGATCGTCGGCGCGGGAGGCGGTGGCGGGGGGGGCTGGGATCCGCAGAACGGCGCGGAGACCCCGGGTGATGGCGGCGACGGCGGCGGCGACACCGGAGGGGACGGCGTCGGGACGGATCCTGCCGCCGGAGGCGGTGGTACCCAGGCGGCCGGCGGCACCGCCGGCGCTCCCGCCCACTACGACGAGGGCGACGCGGGTTCGTCCGGATCAGGCGGCGACGGCGGAGACATCGAGACCGCCACGGATTCCAGCCAGACCGGCGGTGGCGGTGGTGGCGGCGGTCGCTTCGGTGGCGGTGGAGGGGGATCAGGAGACGGCTTCCCCGGTGCTGGTGGTGGCGGCGGCTCGAGCTTCCCGGCCGGGGCCAGCACGGCGGGGGCCTGCCCCGCGGGAGACGGCCATGTGATCCTCAGGTACGAGGGAGCCGCGGTGCCGGTCGAGGTCCAGCCCAGCTTCACCGGGTAGCGGCCGCATCACCCAGGCTGGGTCCGCCTTGCCCTGAAAGGGTCGTGGCGGATAGGCTTCTCCGGTCGCCATCGAAGGGGGAGTGCCATGATTCGCATCACCCGCATGCTCCTGATCACGTCCCTGGTCAGCCTCCTGATGTTCGGAGGGGGCGTTCCGCTGACACCTGCCGGGGCGACCAGCGAGACCTTCACCTTCACGGGTGATGTCCAGACCTTCACCGTGCCCAACCGCGTGCACACGGTGACGATCGTGGCCTGCGGGGCTCCTGGTGGAGACGGCGCCAGCAACGCCGGCGGGGCCGGCGGCCCGGGAGGCCGGGCCACTGCCACCGTCGATGTGACGCCCGGAGAGACCCTGAACGTGCTCGTGGGTGGCGAGGGTGGTCCAGGCGGGAACAACGGGACCATCCCCGGGCCCGGAGGGTTCAACGGCGGGGGCGACGGAGGGAGCGACAACACCGGAGCCCTGGGCGGTGGCGGCGGTGGCGGAGCCTCGGACGTCCGGCAGGGTGGAAGCGATCCCGGTGACCGCGTCGTCGTCGGCGGCGGAGGTGGCGGTGGAGGTGGAGGAGAGACCGTCGATCTCGTGTCGGGTGGGATTTCGATCCTCGGTGGCCAGATCGCCGGAGGCGATGGCGGTGACGGCGGAGGTTCGACGGGCGATGACGGCGAGGAAGGCGACCCCGGGACCAGCGGAGGTGGCGGCACGCAGGCAGCCGGCGGGACCGCGGGTGGCGGGAGTGCCACCGCTGGAGACGCCACCGGCCAAGGCGGTGACGGGTCGAACGACAGCTCCAACGGCGGTGGGGGCGGGGGCGGCTACTTCGGTGGTGGCGGAGGCGGCGGTGGAGAGTTCGGCGGGGGCGGGGGCGGCGGCTCCGGCTTCGGTCCCAGCAACGTGACCTTCTCCACGGGTAGTTGCGCGTCCGCCTTCGTGACCATCGCCTACGTGCGCGGGGCACGGGCCGTGGAGGTCCAGCCGAGCTTCACCGGGTAGCGGCTACCAGGGCTCCGGGTCGGTCAGCGCGCGCTGGAGGACATCCCGCGGCAGGTTCGCGCCGGAAAGGATCGTGCCCACGGTCCTGCCCGCCAGGCGGTCGGCCAGCTTGACCACGCCGGCCGTCCCGGCGGCCCCCGCGCCCTCGGCCACGCTGTGGGTCTTCTCCAGGAGCAGGACGATGGCCTGCCGCATCTCCTCCTCGGTGGCCACGATCAGGTCGTCCACATACCTGTCGATCATGGCGAAGGGCAGGGGCGTGGGAACCCGGGAGGCGAGACCCTCGGCGAAGGTTGCCGCGGACGGGGCCTCCACACGCTTCCCCTCCAGGCGGGAGGCGTGATAGGGGGCGCACTCCTTGGCCTGGACCCCGATGATCTCGATGTCCGGCTTCATGCTCTTGGCCGCCAGGGCCACCCCGGAGATCAACCCGCCGGCGCCCACCGGTACCACCAGGACGTCGAGGTCCGGCACGTCCTCCAGCATCTCCAGCCCGATGGTGCCGTGTCCGGCGATGATCCACGGGTCGTCGGCGGCGTGGAAGTACATGAAGCCCTTGTCGCTCTCCAGCTCCCGGGCCTTGGCGTCGGCCTCGTCGAAGCCGTCGCCGAAGAACAGGACCTCGCCCCCCAGGTTCTGCATGGCCTCGACCTTGTCGGGGTTGGCCTTCTCCGGCATGACCACCACGGCCTGGACGTCGGCCAGGCGGGCCGCGTAGCACAGGCCCTGGCCGTGGTTGCCCATGGAGGCTGTCACCGCCCCCCGGAGGCGCTCCTCCCGGTCCATGGACAGGACCTTGTTGATGTTCCCGCGGACCTTGAACGCGCCCACGGGCTGGTGGCTCTCGTACTTGATGAACAGGCGGAGGCCAAGCCGCTTCCCGATCGAGACCGACTCGTAGAAGGGCGTCCGGGTCAGGTGCTGCTCCAGCACCCGGCGGGCCTGGAGGACGTCGGCGAAGGTCGGTTCCGGGGTCATGACCGTACTAGTTCTCCGTGATGCCGTGGGATTCCTTCTTTGCCTCCCGGAGCATCAGGGAAAGGACCATGTCCCCGGGCGAGACCCCCTCGTACAGCACCTTGGCCACGTGCTCGGCGATGGGCAGGTCCACGCCCTGCTCCTGCCCGAGGGCGACCACCGGGCGGCAGGTCTTGACCCCCTCGGCCACCATGTTCATGTCGGCCACGATGTCCTCCAGCTTCCGGCCGTTGCCCAGCTCCTCGCCCACGTGGCGGTTCCGGGACAGCCTGGAGATGCACGTGGCCACCAGGTCCCCCATCCCGGCCAGGCCGGCGAAGGTCAGGGCCTGCCCGCCCATCTTCACCCCCAGCCGGGTGATCTCGGCCAGGCCCCGGGTGATCAGCGAGGCCCGGGAGTTGTCGCCGAAGCCCATCCCGTCGGCGATCCCCGCGGCGATGGCGATCACGTTCTTGAGCGCTCCCCCCAGCTCGCACCCGATCACGTCGGGGTTGGTGTACACGCGGAAGAACGGGGCCATGAACAGGGCCTGAAGCCGTGCGGCGGCGTCCTCGTCGGCGCAGGCCACCACGGAGGCCGAGGGCATCCGCTTCATGACCTCCTTGGCCAGGTTGGGCCCCGAGACCACGGCCAGCCGGGCAGAGCCCAGGCCGGCTTCCTCGGCCATGACTTCGGTCATGCGCTTCCTGGTGTCCTGCTCGATGCCCTTGGTCAGTGACACCACCGGTGCGTCCGCCCGGAGGTGCGGATGGACGTCGCGGAACACCTGCCGGTACGCGTGCGACGGGATGGCCATCACCACCACGTCGGCGTCCTCGACGGCCTTGGCCAGGTCGGTGGTGGCCGACAGCGAGGGCGGGAGCTCGAAGCCGGGCAGGTAGTCGGGGTTGGCGTGCTCCTGGTTGATCCGGTCGGCCAGGTCCTGCCGGCGAGCCCACAGCACGGTCTCCACACCCTTGTCCGCGGGGATCGTGGCGAACGCCGTGCCCCACGACCCGGCGCCGACCACGGCCACCCGCGGCTGATCCCTCATCGGTTGGCCCACTCCTTCGGGTACCGGGCCCGGAGATCGTCGACCAGGACCGAGAGCTCGCCCATCACTTGGTCGGTCACCGCCCGGAGGACCTCGGGCCGCTCGGGGTCCTCATCGTGGACGGAGAAGTCGACCGGTGGGCCGGCCTTGACCCAGATCGGGCGCCCGGGCTTCAGGCTGCGCTTGCCACTCCGCTGCCACACCCGCTGGGACCCCCACACCGCCAGCGGGGTCACCGGCACGCCCGAGGCCAGGGTCAGCCGGGCGATCCCCGTCTTGCCCTGCATCGGCGAGTGGTCCTCGTTCCTGGTCACCGTGGACTCCGGATAGACCATAACCACCTCGCCGGCGCGCAGGGCGGCCAGAGCGGCTTCCACCGGCGCTCGCTCGCCGGAGCCCCGGCGGACCGGGATCTGCCGCGCTCCCCGGAGGACCGTGCGCAGGACCGGGTTCTTGTACAGCTCCACCTTGGCCAGGAACCGGGGGCGTCGCTTGGCCTTCTCGATGAAGTAGCCCTGGGCCAGCGGGTCGAAGTACGAGATGTGGTTGCAGGCCACCAGGACGGGACCCTCCCGAGGGACATGACCCAGGCCCTCGAACCGCCACCGGAGCCACGTGGAGATCGGGGGGATGATCACGGTCTCCGCCAGCCGCATCCACGGCTCCACCCGCTTCCTCATGAGGGGGCCATTCTACCGGCCGGCCTCCGGCCCCCCGGATGCGTGAATCACATGGGTGTGGGGGGTAGCATGGCTCCTCCATGCGCGTGGTGGCGGTCCCGGTGAAGTCGCTCGACAAGGCCAAGGGCCGGCTGTCGGGCGTCCTCGGCCCGCTGGAGCGCGCGGCGCTGACCCTGGCCATGCTGGAGGACGTGCTGGACGCCTGCTTGGAGCTGGCCGGCTGGCACGTGGTGGTGGTCTCCCCCGACGAGGCCGTGCTCGAGGTCTCCGCCCGGCGCCGGGCCATCCCCTTGCCCGAGGAGGAGCACGGTCTGGTGGCCGCCATCCGCCAGGTGGAGGAGGCCTACCCCAACGCAGAGCAGATGGCCGTGGTTCTGGCGGACCTGCCCCTGATCACGCCGGGGGCCCTCCAGCGGGTAGTGCGAACCCTGGGCAAGGTGGTGGCCGCCCCGTCGGCCCGGGACGCCGGGACCAACGTCCTCCTGCGGAGGCCTCCCGGCATCATCCCGCCGCTTTACGGGACCCGGTCGTTCACCAAGCACCGGGAGGCCGCCGAGCTCCGAGGGATCCCCTTCGCCACCGTGCATGCCCCCGAGCTGGCCTTCGACCTCGACCACCCGCAGGACCTCCCCGAGCTGCTGGGATCCCCGCGGGGCAGCCGGACCCGGGCGGCTTGCCTGGAGATGGGCCTACCGGAGAGACTGAGCCTCAAAGCTCAGTAGAGGGGGTCTCACCGACATGCCGCAGGGGACGATCAAGGACTACGACCCGAAGGAACGGGTCGGCACGCTGTTCATGGACGACCGCACCGAGGTCCACATCGACGCCGGCTCCGTCGAGGGGGCGGGCGTGCGGACCCTCCGTATCGGCCAGCGGGTGAAGTTCGACGTGGCCGAAGAGGGCGGCCGGAAGCTGGCCCGGACCCTGCGCATCGTCACCTTCGACTGACTAGCGCCGCCGCGCGGGCTTGCGGCCGGGCTTCTTCCGCTTCTTGGGGACGACCATCTCCCGGAACGTGTTGCCCGGCCGGAAGGCCGGAACGGTCGTGGCCGGGAT
>Ga0214472_10007425_pt1 | contig 11473 bp, 8 predicted proteins | sample RVTome_6_FD_207662 | JGI IMG/M metagenome (GOLD analysis project Ga0214472, IMG submission 207662) | Soil microbial communities from uranium-contaminated site in the Upper Colorado River Basin, Wyoming, United States - RVT140D175 | ecosystem: Environmental > Terrestrial > Soil > Contaminated >...
TTACCCTCAGCAAGGATTTCACCATAACGGCCAATCCGGCCATTGCATCGGTGATTCCCGGAAGCTCCGTATCCTATTGGATTACATTGAACCCTATTGATGATTTTACACAGCTTGCACAATTAAATGTCCTGGGGCTTCCAACGGGAGCAATAGCAAATTTCACTCCCGCTTTGATTGGCCCCAACGGCAACTCTTTTATGCAGATCACAACGGATGGAACCACTCCTACTGGGCAAGCCTCGTTGACCATTCAGGCAAGGGCAACCATTGACGGGAATGATGTGACCAAAACAGTCAATGTTACATTAGATGTTCAAGCGCCGGGGCAAACCGCGTTAACAGGCCAGGTGTTGGATGAGCACGGTGGGCCATTGAAGGACGTTACCATCACATTAGGCGGGGCTACATTAACGCCTCTTGGAACAACGGATGATGCCGGTAATTTCTTCGTCACGGGAGTGCCTACCGGAACTCAGACGATTCTCGTTGACGGATCAACCGCCAATACGCCGGGTATTGAGTACTCCACCATTCCCGTTACCGTGAATGTCCAGGCAGGAGTAGTGAATTCATTGGAATTTATGCCCCACCTACCCGAGCATCCAACGGTTGAGTTGATTTCAATCACCCCCAGTCAGGATACGGTTCTGACCCATCCCGAGATTCCGGGTTTTGAGATGACCATTCCCGCTGGTGTGGACATTATCGGATGGGATGGTCAAGCCAATACAGAAGTAGGGGTCATTGAAATTCCCATTGATCGCTCTGCGCTTCCGCCGGGCCCATCAAATCTTACCTCAAGTGTTGTTTACCTTTTCTCTTTTGGAAAATTTGGGGGAGGTGTTCCTACCGGGAATGTTCCCGTTACCACTCCAAATGTCGTGGGCGGGCTTCCCGGGGATACGGTTGATCTGTACTATTTCGATGAAGCTCCGGATGGGACCCGCCCTAATGATTGGTTACAATATGGCACCGGAACCGTTTCATCCGATGGGACACAAATTATTCCCGATATCAATCCTTCCACAGGGCTACCTTATGGAATGCCACGGTTTTGCTGTGGAGGCCAAAGACCGGTTCTTCCGGCTCAACCCCAAGCCGGTGGAGGGCCAAGCAGCGGTCAAGTTGACTCAGGCCAAAAAGCGGGTGAACCTGTCAATGTAGCCACAGGTTTTTACAGCTACACCAAGACGGATATGGTCCTACCCGGAATTATTCCTTTGGTCGTAGATCGGACATATCGAGCCAATCTGGACAACTTGGGTCCTTTTGGTATAGGAACCAGTTGGTCCTATGATACTTTTTTACAACCACCTCCAAATGGTTCCCCGGATGCATTAATTTTATTCTCTCCAGGAAACCGCCAGGATATTTTCTCAAAACAACCTGATAACACCTTTATCAACACTACCACACCCGCACTGAGAGGGGCTGTTGTTACCTTGAGCGGGGGTAACCGAATCCTTACCTTTAAAGATAAACAGGTTTGGACGTTTGATGGCAATGGGAGGCTAATTTCAAAGCAGGATAGAAACGGCAATACATTGACCATTACCCGGGATGGGCAAGGCAGAATCACCGAGCTAACTGAGCCCACCGGAAGAATGTTGACAATTAACTACACAGGCACCAACCTTCGAATCGATAGCATCAGGGATCCTCTGCTCAGGCAGGTCCAATATAATTATGACGGCCTCGGTCGCCTCATCCGGGTGATCGATCCCGAAGGGGGGACGACCCAATACACCTACGACACTTCCCATCGCGTGTTAACTATTACCGATCCGAGGAATATCACCTTCCTGACCAACGAATATGATGCTGCGGGACGGGTCAAAAAGCAGACACTGCCCGATGGGGGAATATTTACCTTTGACTACACAACCATAGGGGATTTTATCACCTCTACAAAAGTCACCGATCCCATGGGAAACCCCACCACCTACCGCTTCAACCGCTCACGATATCTCATCAGCCAGACCGATGCATTGGGACAAACAACATTATTTGAGCGCCAACCCGGGACCAATCTTCTTTTGAGCACAACAGATCCCTTGGGGAGAAAAACCACTTTTACTTATGACCCCGCCGGAAATGTCACATCCATCACGGACCCTGAGCAGAACGTCACACAATTCACATATGAGCCCGCATTCAACCGCCTAACCTCCATCACCGATGCCTTGAATCAAACCACGACATTCCAATATGACGCCAACGGGAATCTCACCAAAACCATAGATCCATTACTGAACGAGACCACGATTACCTACAATATCGCAGGCCAGCCGGTCACCGTAACCAATCCGATCCTAAATACCACGCAGTTCGAATATGACACGGAAGGCAACCTGATCGCCACGGAGGACCCCCTTGGAAACCAGACCGCAAGAGCCTATGATGCGGTTTCCCGGCTAATATCGCTAACCGATCCCTTGGAGAGAAAAACTCAGTTTGAGTACGATTTCCTCAACCGTGTCACACAGATCACCGATGCGAAGAACGGCATCACCGGGTTCACCTATGATGAAAACGGCAATCTCCTCACCGTGACCGATGCGAACAACCACACCACCACTTATACCTACGATGTCCAGGATCGGTTGGATACCCGGACCGATTCCCTAAACCGCCAGGAATCCTATACCTACGATCTCAACGGTAATTTAAAAACCTTCATCGAACGCAAATTACAGGTCAGCACCTTTACCTATGACTCATTGGATCGAAGAATTCTCTCCCAATATGATGACGGAAGTACTATCTCTTTTACCTACGACACCGCAGGCAGACTGACCATCGCGGAGGATTCAACATCTGGAAGAATAGAGTTTTCCTATGATAATTTAGATCGCCTCCTTCAGGAATTAACCCCTCATGGAACTGTAGAATACCACTATGATACCATCGGCAGGCGGACCACGATGACCGTAAACGGGCAGACGCCAGTGACGTATCAATACGATTCTAATTCCCGCCTGACCCAGGTGGCTCAAGGAACTCAGGTCGTTGGACTTGGATATGATGCCGCGGGACGCCGTACTTCATTGAGTTATCCCAACGGCGTCACCACCACTTACACTTACGATTTCGCTTCACGGTTGTTGGAAATTGAACATTTGAACGTCTCGACGCAGGAGCTAATCGAACAATTAAGTTACACTTATGACGCCGCAGGAAACCGAATCTCCTTTACCAGGACAAATGGCACCGCCACCCTACTTCCCGATGCAGTCCAGGCCGCCTACGATGCCGCCAACGAGCAGATCCAGTTTGACAGCGCAACGCCTAATTTGACCTATGACAGCAACGGCAATTTAACCTCTCAAACGGATGCCAGCGGAACAACCACATATACTTGGGATTCAAGAAATAGACTGGTTGCTATTAGCGGACCTGGTGTAACCGCAAGCTTTGTTTATGATGCGTTGGGGAGAAGAGTCAGTAAAACCATCAATGGTATAGCAACAGATTTTCAATATGATGGGAGCGATATTGTTGCTGAAGTTGGAGGCAGTTCAATTGAAAACACATTTATTCGAAGCCTGAATATTGATGAGATGTTTGGAATCCTGAGACAAGACGGTGCTTATTTTTCAATTTATGATGGATTGGGTAGCAGCCTTGCCATTTTAGACCAAGCTGGCACGCCAGTTGTCCAATATACGTATGAACCATTCGGAAATACCCAAACCACCAATCCCACCTTTTCAAATCCATTTCAATTTACAGCGCGGGAAAACGATGAAACAGGGCTATATTTCTACCGAGCGAGGTACTATAGTCCACAATTAGGCCGCTTTTTAAAAGAGGATTCCCTGCGTCAATGGGGAGAAAATCTTTTCCTTTATGTCCAAAATAATCCTTTAAGATTTGTTGATCCTTTTGGATTAGAACTTATTGAAGTTTTTAGCCCATCTACCGGTTCATTTACCATTGACGCAGTTGGTGATTTAGTTGTCGTTCCAAGTCGATCTACCTTAAATAATGATAGTTTGATAATAGGATCATTGGACGGGGCCAAGTTTTATCAAAACTTATCAGAAATATCGGCTTTGGCTACTATAGCCTCGGTTGCAATTGGTCAACCACATGGTGCAGCACTCTTCGGGGCAATTTCCCTATCTGCAACTACGACAAGCATTATTTTCTATTCAAAAAACCCATTTCAAGATGGATTAATTCAAATTGGGCTTAATTTTGTCCTTAAAGATGTTCCTGAGGGTTTGGATATTTTACTCGGAAAACTGTTTGATGCTCTGACAAGTTATTATTCCTACACATCAAATAGGGTTTCCAATAACTTTAATTATAGGGTATATGGATTAAATTTTGGGTTAGGGTTAGGAGGACGAAAATAATGTCTATTCCAAGAATTCTTTTTGGAGCTTCATTATTCCTTCTAGGATTAGCCCTTGGTAACTCCAAAGTTGAAGTGTATTACAGGCTTGGAGGGGTAGCGTTGATGTTTATAGGACTTTATATTTTAATCCATGGACAGTTTCAAGCAGGGAAAGGTTTCCACAAACCAGTGAATTATCTTTTTGTGATTATTTTCCTAATCTGCGGATTTCTTTTATTTATGATTTTTCGGTGAGTAATAACTAAGGGGAGGAACCAGTAAAAATAATTTCAAGGGTAGATGCCATTATCACCCGGTACCTACAACTACGATTCTTACATAATAACCGTCGTAGTTACGTCTCCTATGAAAAAAGGAGTCAAGGGTAAAGATTTCCCGTAACGGTTTTGGTCCAACGAAAGAGTCTTTGAAGACTAAAAGTCAGTCACCTATACGTGCTCAACGGCACAGGATAATGTTGGACACCGGCCGCGCAATCAAGTCGAGGGGCAAGAAGTTTTTTAGGGTTAAAATGCAAATAATGAAAGAAACAAAAAAGATTGAGAAATATATTTTGGTAGACGAGGATAATTATTTTCTCTTGTTTAACTGGCTTAATTCTTTCACCGACGCTTTGAATCAGACCACGACATTCCAATATGACGCCAACGGGAATCTAACCAAGACCATCGATCCTTTACTGAACGAGACCACGATTACCTACAACTCATTCGGTCAGCCCGAAACCGTGACCGATCCGTTATTGAACACCACCCAATTCGAATATGACACGGAAGGCAACCTGATCGCCACGGAGGACTCCCTTGGAAACCAGACCGCAAGAGCCTATGATGCGGTTTCCCGGCTAATATCGCTAACCGATCCCTTGGAGAGAAAAACGAAGTTTGACTACGATTTCCTCAACCGTGTCACGCAGATTACCGATGCAAAGAACCAAATCACCGGGTTTACGTATGACGCAAACGGCAATCTCCTCACCGTCACCGATGCCAACAGCAACACCACGACTTATACCTATGATGTGCAAGACCGGTTGGATACTCGGACCGATTCCCTAAACCGCCAGGAATCCTATACCTATGACCTCTACGGCAATCTCAAAACCTTCACCGATCGAAAATTACAGGTCAGCACGTTTACCTACGATGCATTGGATCGAAGAACTTTATCCCAGTATGATGACGGAAGCACGACTTCATTCACTTATGATACTGCAGGGAGGTTGACCGCCGCTGAGGATTCCACTTCCGGGAGGATTGAGTTTTCCTATGATAATATAGATCGTCTGGCTCAGGAACTCACTCCCCAGGGAACCGTGGGATATCAGTACGACGCCATTGGCAGACGGACCACGATGACCGTAAACGGGCAGACGCCAGTGACGTATCAACACGACTCCAATTCTCGACTGACACAGGTCGCTCAGGGAACTCAAGTCGTTGGCGTGGGATATGATGCGGCAGGAAGAAGAACCGGCCTTACTTATCCCAATGGCGTTAACACAACTTACACCTACGATACCGCCTCAAGATTGACAAATATTCTGCATCAGGGTCCTTCCTCCATAATTGAAGATTTGACATATACCTATGACGCTGCGGGGAATCGGGTTTCACTGACCCGTTCCAGTGGGGCATCAACCGTTCTTCCCGGTCCGGTTCAGGCTGCTTACGATGCCGCCAACGAGCAGATCCAGTTTGACAGCACAACACCAAACCTCCCCTATGATGCCAATGGAAACCTGACTTCCCAAACCGATGCAAACGGAACGACTACCTACACCTGGGATTCAAGAAATAGGCTAGTTGCCATCAGCGGACCGGGAATATCTGCAAATTTTGTGTATGATGTCCTGGGAAGGAGAATCAGCAAAACCATAAATGGCATAACGACGGATTTTCAATACGATGGGAATGATATTGTCGCAGAGGCAGGAGGAAACTCGATCGATGTGACATACCTGAGGAGTCTGAATATTGATGAACCGTTTATTAAACAGGGAGTAAATGAGGAGTTTTATCACACGGATGCTTTAGGAAGCAGCTTAGTGCTTTCAGATTCCTCTGGGTTAATAGATACAACTTATGAATATGAGGTTTTTGGGAAAACGACAATCAATGGTCCTTCCACGAATCCTTTTCAATATACCGGAAGGGAAAATGATGGTAGTGGACTTCTTTATTACCGGGCCCGATTTTACTCTCCTAGAGTACATAGGTTTATCAGTGAAGACCCTCTTGGTTTTAGAGGAGGAATCAATAAGTATGCATATGTCAAAAACGATCCTTTATCATTCGTTGACCCAAGCGGTCTTGCGGACAGTGCAACACCATGGCAAGTCGGATTCGAATGGCTAACTGGTCTGGGACCCAGGACCCATGATTTTACAGCTGGAGATCCATTTACCGAAGTCTTAAAACAGCATTCCCATATAGAGGAATTGCGCAAGCAGGTTACTCAGGCGTGTTCGAGCGTTCCTTCTTCTGCTCAATTTGATTATTCGCTTTCAGGAGTAGATGGGGTGGTGAAATATGTTCAGGACTATTCAACGCTTGCAACCGGAGGACTAACAGGAAATCTCGCGGTTACATATCTAGGTTCCTATCAATTTGATTACACCGTGAAACCTCTTTCTGGTAGAAAAGTGGAATTGATTTTTTCAATTAAGAATACTTCTACTCTAGAATCTGCAACACGACCGCCTGTCATAGGATATACAAATTGGTGGCAGGAAAATGTTGGGCCTATACTTAACAGAATTACATCGTCTGGCCCATTGTCTCCAAGGACACAAACGTTTAACTGGTCAGAGGTTCTACGATGCCAATAGTGAGGTTTTCATGGAGCAAACCTTAAGGAAAAGTATTTTCATTGGATTTATTTTTCTTTTGTGCCAATTAGTAATTTGGGGGTGTCAGACGCCAATTGAACAGGAAGAGCTTAATGGTACTTGGCGTCTTAGTTCTGAGTCCCGTTCATTTCTCAGTAAGGAATTCAGTGAATTGGATACTGTTCTCCAATTAGAGCACAATGGTACATTTATTGCTCAAGACCTTCCCCAAAGCTCATTCTTTGTTCAAGGGGAATGGCAGGAATTTATTATGCGCGGCCATGGAACCTGGAAATTGGGTACTCATCAGAATAGGCCTGTCGTACACCTAAATTTTCAAGAATTGGAAAATTACACCCATAATCAGCAAAGTTCCAAAGATTTCGAGGAAAATTCAATCTACGGTTTTTATGTTTACATCTATCATAATCCATCGGAATTCTACCTTTTCTATTATGATAATGATCCTGACCTGGGAAGAGAGATCCGTTTTAGAAAAGCTGAAAAGGGGATATAGATGCAAAGGAATAAGGGGGGCACCTATGAAAAAAGGAGTCAAAGGTAAAGATCTCCCGTAACGAATATGGTCCAACGAAAGAGTCTTGGAAGACTACTAATCAGTCACCTATACGTGCTCAAAGGCACAGGATAATGTTGGACACCGGCCGCGCAATCAAGTCGAGGGGCAAGAAGTTTTTTAGGGTTAAAATGCAAATAATGAAAGAAACAAAAAAGATTGAGAAATATATTTTGGTAGACGAAGATAATTATTTTCTCTTGTTTAACTGGCTTAATTCTTTCACCGACGCTTTGAATCAAACCACGACTTTTGAATATGACGCCAACGGCAATTTCACCAAAACAATCGATCCTCTGCTCACTGAAACCACGATTACCTACAACTCATTCGGTCAGCCCGAAACCGTGACCGATCCGTTATTGAACACCACCCAATTTGAATACGACACGGAAGGCAACCTGATCGCCACCGAAGACCCCCTCGAAAACCGGACCGCAAGGGCCTATGACGCGGTCTCCAGATTGATCGCTCTGACCGATCCCTTGGGAAGAAATACAAAGTTTGACTATGATGGTCTTAATCAAGTAATACAGATCACCGATACCAAGAACGGAATTACCGAGTTTACCTATGACGGAAACGGCAATCTCCTTACCGTCACCGACGCCAACAACCACACCACAACCTATACCTATGATGTCCAGGACCGGTTGGAAACCCGTACCGATCCGTTAACCCGGCAGGAATCCTACACCTATGACCTCAACGGAAACCTAAACACCTTCACCGACCGCAAATTGCAGGTCAGCACGTTTACCTATGACCTTCTCGATCGAAGAATTCTCTCCCAATATGATGACGGCAGTACAACGTCTTTTACATATGACACAGTGGGAAGATTGACCATCGTTGAAGATTCAACCTCCGGTAGGATTGAGTTTACATATGATGCCCTCGACCGGTTGGTTCAAGAGTTAACTCCTCAAGGAACAGTAGAATACCAATACGACGCCATCGGAAGACGGACTCAAATGACCGTAAATGGCCAGACCCCAGTGACCTACCAATATGATCCTGCCTCCCGCCTGACCCAAGTGGCTCAGGGAACTCAAGTCATTGGCTTTGGTTACGATGCGGTGGGCCGTCGAACTACCCTTTCCTATCCCAATGGGGTCAATACCACTTACACATACGATTTCGCTTCACGTTTGACGAATATCTTGCACGAAGGTCCCAGTTCCATTATAGAAGACCTTACCTACACCTACGATGCCGCGGGAAACCGGATTTCCTTTACCCGAACAAATGGAACAGCCACCTTAATTCCGGATGCAGTCCAGGCCGCTTAGGATGCCGCCAATGAACAGATTCAATTTGATAGTACTACTCCTAACCTCACCTATGATGCCAATGGCAACCTGATTTCTCAAAGCGATGCCGGTGGAACGACCAATTACACTTGGGATGCGAGGAATCGGCTGGTTGCCATCAGTGGGCCAAGTGTTTCCGCAAGTTTTGAGTATGATGCGTTAGATAGAAGGATCGGAAAGAACATCAATACAGCAAATGTACAATATCAGTATGACGGCAACGACATTGTGTCAGAAATTAATGCTGGGTCAGTTGGGACAACGTATTTGAGGAACTTAAATCTCGACCAACCGTTTTTGCGGAAAGCAGGAACTGATGAATATTACCATTCTGATTCCATAGGCTCAGTACTTTCATTGACCAATTTATTCGGGGAATCCCAAACCAGTTACAGCTATGAACCTTTCGGAAAAACTAGTGTAGGTGGAAATTCTACTGCTAATCCTTTTCAATATGCAGGGAGAGAAAATGATGGAGGTGGTTTAAATTACTTTTGAGCAAGATATCTTTCATCTACTTCAAAAAGATTTGTTTCAGAAGATCCAATTGAGTTTGCTGGTGGAGATATAAACCTATATGTATATGTATGGAATACGCCAATTGATTTAGTAGATCCAACAGGCCTGGCTATAACTTACCCTGGTCTTAAGTTGACTTCAGAATGTAGTCAATTACTAAAGGAATTACCTGGTTCTGAAAGAAAAAGTCTTATTCAAAAATTTATAAAAGACCTGAATTTTACCCTAAAGTGTGATCCTCTAATCAGTATGTTTCCTGGGGGGGCAGCCGTGAGGATAGGAAAAGGGGCTAATTATTTTAAATCGGCTCATACCCTGCGAAGGCATAATAAGCAAGTTCGAGCGATAGTGAATAAACTTAATTTGAACAAAGACCAAGCTCAAAAGTTGCATAGGGAGGTTTCAAAACAGGGTTATTCATATGATGAGGAAATTTTACTTTTAGCAAAGGAAATGTTCAATAAATAATGGAATTCAGTGATTTGGAAAAAACAGTGGAAAGAATATTGCAAAATTTAGTAGGGAAATGTTGCTGGGGATTTGTTGCAGGTGAAGGGACAGGTTCTACGGTTTCATTGGACTTTGGCAAAAAAGTTCCCTTACAGGTTCCTAATAAAAACCCCCTTCTAACTGAAGACCAAAGGAAGTATGAAGGAGAAATAAACTTATTCATAGAGTCCCCATGGACCCTGACCTCAGAAAGTGGGATTGTTTGCAGTTCCGATGATCCAGATGATAATGACGGGCCGATGGTACAAGGTTTGTGGAAAATTGTGAACAAACAAGTCAGGAATGTTAAAATTTTGAAGCCATCCCACGATCTGATCATTAATTTTGAAGGAAAGTTTACCCTCAACATAATTTGTAACCAAATGGAGAATGAATATGATAATTACTCGGTTTTTATGGGTAATGAAATTTATATTGTGGGACCAAAAGGGCAAATTTCCCGGCAAGAGCGAGGTACAAAAAGATAGTTAGGACTAAGTTTTTTTTAAAAAGTTCGGGGTTCGGGATCAAATCACTTGTTGTCCAAAGGGGAAAAGGTTTGAGGTAAGAGGTTTGAGGTTTGGAGTTAAACCTCATCAAAAAAATAAAACTATGACTTTAGAAATTGATCATAAATTAATGGTTGCGGAGGATTCCAATTCCGGAAGGATTGAGTTTACATATGACAATTTGGATCGCCTCATTCAAGAGCTGACTCCCCAGGGGACGGTGGAATATCAGTACGGTGCCATCGGCAGAAGAACCACCATGACCGTCAACGGTCAGACCCCGGTGACGTATCAATATGATTCTTCTTCCCGTCTCACTCAGATCGCTCAAGGGACACAAATTGTGGGACTTGGTTATGACGCGGCGGGACGTCGAACTTCCCTAAGCTATCCAAATGGTGTCAGCACTTCTTATGTATATGACCAATCTTCTCGTTTATTACAAATTGAACACTTGAACGTATCGACGCAGGAGCTAATTGAGCAATTAGGTTACACCTACGACGCTGCCGGGAATCGGATTTCCTTTACCAGAACGAACGGAACGGCTACATTGCTTCCGGATGCCGTCCAGGCCGCTTACGATGCGGCCAATGAGCAGATACAATTTGACAGTCCCACGCCAAACCTAACTTATGATGCGAATTGAAATCTGACTTCTCAAACAGATACAAATGGAACGACGACTTACACTTGGGATGCAAGAAATCGGCTCATCGCAATCAATGGGCCGGGTGTAAACGCAAGCTTTGTCTATGATGCGTTGGGAAGAAGGGTTATTAAGACAAATAATGGTGTTATTACCCGATATCACTATGATCAGGATGATATAGTTGGGGAAACGACCAATGGAACAGTTGGTATTACCTA
>Ga0214472_10007426_pt1 | contig 11473 bp, 8 predicted proteins | sample RVTome_6_FD_207662 | JGI IMG/M metagenome (GOLD analysis project Ga0214472, IMG submission 207662) | Soil microbial communities from uranium-contaminated site in the Upper Colorado River Basin, Wyoming, United States - RVT140D175 | ecosystem: Environmental > Terrestrial > Soil > Contaminated >...
GGATCTACGGTTGATGCAGACCTCGATGGACAACCCCACTCATCAGCGGCAGGGGATGATCTGACCGGCTCCGACGATGAAGACGGGGTGGTGTTTCTATCCCCACTCTCTGCCGGAGAGTGGACACCGGTCGCCGTCACCGCCTCGGGCTCAGGATTTCTGGATGCATGGATAGACTTCAATGCCGATGGAGACTGGGAAGATGCCGAGGAGGCCATTTTTGTCGCCCTCCAGGTGACCGGCGGGATCAACAACCTGGCCGTTTGGACCCCTGCTGCCGCCAGCCCGGGAGACACCTATGCCCGCTTCAGAATCAGCCTGGCCGGGAATCTGACTCCCTCCGGCGCAGCACTGAATGGTGAGGTTGAAGATTATCTGATCACGGTGGCCCCGGTGCCGCTTCCCAGCAGTCTGCTGCTGCTGATTTCCGGATTGGCCGGCATTATCGGGGTGAACCGCAGAAAAAAGAGCTGAGGCCGAGGGGCTAAAAGCGAATCATGGCCCCGGCGCCCCAGCCGAAATCAGAGTGCCATTGGCCGATGACTGAAAAGTTTTTCGCCACCGTATAAACCAGACCGGCCTTGCCCTCCCATTCCGAGGCATGGGTGTCGTATTCGGCTTCCCCCCTCAGGGCCAGCCGGGGGGTCAAGGCAAATTCCTTGTCGAACTTGAACCGAGCCCCGCCATCGGTGTCCAGCCAGTAGCGGGATTCGATATAGAGCGGCAGCAGATAGGTAATCCCGAAAACCCCCCGGCCATGGTCAGTTTTGCTGCCCTCGCCCAGCAGGTCAAGGCCGGCAAAGACCGTGAAAAACCGGTTGAAATAGATACCCCAGAAAAAAAGCCCCTCCCATTCGTTCTTCTCCACCCGCTCCCAACCCAATTCCCACTCCGCCGCAAGGGTGTGCCGGATATTGGCCGCCCGCAGATACCCCTCGGTCATATTGCTCAGCACCTCCGCCTCACCCCAGTGATACCAGTGGTCCCGATAGAGTTGCGGCCGGATGGCGGCAACCGCCTCCGGCGCCGAAAAATTGCCGTAATGGACCAGGCGGGCCATACCGCTATCCATGTGATAGAGCAGATGACAGTGGAAAAACCAGTCGCCGATCTCATTGGCGTCGAATTCGATGACCGTGGTGGACATGGGCGCTACATTCACCGTGTGTTTCAGGGGCGCCTGGTCTCCCTGGCCGTTGATGACCCGGAAAAGGTGGCCGTGCAGATGCATGGGATGGTGCATCATGGTGCGGTTGATCATGATGAAACGCACGATCTCTCCGGCGCGAATCAGGATGTCATCGCTTTCCGAAAGCGGTCTGTTGTCCATGAACCAGACATAGCGTTCCATGTCGCCGTCCAGGGTGAGCCGGATCTGCCGCACCGGCTGGTCACCGGCAAAGGCGGTGGGGCGGACGGCCCGGAGTTTTTCATAGGGGGGCCAGGGGCGGCTCGATTCCATGCCGTCCATGGCGAGATGAGCGGCGGAAGAAATGTCGGCTGCCAGCGGCTTGAAATCGGTGCCGTATATCCTGCCGCTCCGGCCCGGCCGCTCGCCATGGCCGGGGTGATGCATGGCGGGTTGTTCCATGGGCTCTTTCATCTCCATGCCGTGTTCCATGCCATGCTCCATGCCGTCCATCCCGTCCATGCCGTCCATGCCGTCCATGCCGTCCATGGTCATCATCCCCGGTTGGTCGAACCTCCCGGCTCGGACCTGGTCATCCCCCATGCCCATGGCCTCGGCAGGGCTGGGCGAAAAAAGAGCGCCCAGAGAGAGCTCCCCCATGGCATGATACAGGTTCGGCTTGGGCACATCCGGGGCCGGATGCCGCTCGCCTGAACCGATCCAGACCGATGCATAAGCCGAGCCGTCATGGGCCGTGGCCCGAAATTCATAGGAGCCGGCAGCCGGCACCTTGATGAGCACATCATAGGTTTCGGCAACCGCGATCAGAAACCGCTGCTGCTCCAGGGGCTCCACCTCCTGACCGTCCGCGGCAACGATCGAAACCGGCCCTCCGGCGAACTCCAGATGGAAAAAAGTAGTGGAGGAGCCGTCAATGAGGCGCAACCGCACGGTTTCACCGGGGTTGGCCTGAAGCTCTATTTCCGGTTCGCCATTGGCAAGGAAGCGGTCATAGGCAACGTCGGAGATGTCCATGGGCGGCATGCGCTGGAGTTCGCGCTTGAAATAATCGCCCAGCATCCCGAGGCGGGCGGCGCCGATAAGGCTCTGCCCGCCGCCCTTCTCCAAGGCATACCACTCGCTGCCGCGCTTGAGGGTGCGCAGCACGCTGGGCGGATCCTCATCGGTCCAGTCGGAAAAAAGCACCACATAATCGCGGTCCGGGAGCAGCCCCGGTCCAGAGGGCTCAATCACCATGGAACCGTATACTCCCCGCTGTTCCTGCAGGCCGGTGTGGGAATGATACCAGTAAGTGCCGTTCTGCCGGATGGGAAATTCATAGGTGAAAACGGCCCCCGGGGCGATGGGGGGAAAGCTGATAAAGGGTACGCCGTCCATGCCCGGCGGCACCAGGATTCCGTGCCAGTGAATGGAGGTTTCCACCTCCAGGCGGTTCCGGACCTGGATGCGGGCAAGGTCCCCTTCCTTGAAGCGTAAGACCGGGCCGGGAATGGTACCGTTGATGGTCATGGCCGCGGTGGGCTTGCCGGTGATCTCCAGCTCCTGCCAGGCAATGGTGAGGTCGTATTCCACCACCGCTGCCCGGCCCGCTGCCGCCGACATCAAAAAAATAAAGAGAAGACCGACCACCATCTGGAGTTTTGCCAGGGATCCCGGCTGGCCGCCTTTTCTCATCGGCTTTGCTCCTTTCCGATCTTTTTCAGGCGGGACTCGATCTTGATGAAAATCGCCGTGCCGGTGAAAAGCATCACCAGCAGGGCGGAACCGATCAGGATGCGGTAAAGATTCCAGACCGCCCCTTCTTCATGATGAATTCTGCCAAGCAGCCCGTGTTTATCCGGCCCGTGCCCCCCCTGGCCGTTTTCAACCTCCGTTCCGGAATGATTTGTCCGGTGACCCTGGAGCTCGCCGGGCAATTCCCGGGTCTCGGTATCTCCGGAATCGAAGAGTTCCTCCATGGAGAGCAATATCCCGCTGCCGCCCTGCACCAGCAAAAACAAAACCAGGGTAATCCCCAGATAGCGGTGATATTTCCGCAAGTCGCTTTCTTTCATCCCTGAACCTCCTCCTTTGAATATGAATTATGCAGGAAACCAAGGCCGAGCTGTAACCGCAACCCCTATCTCGGCCCAATGCATTATCTGCACCAGCACCGAGGTAATCCAGCCCATTTTTTTTACGCCGAAAACTCCACGAAAACCCGACGGTTGAATAAAAGGCGCAAGCATTGAGCCACTGAGAAAAAACGGGGGGGGATTGAAAGCGGCGGGGAAGAAGGACGGGGCTTGGGCGAAGGGGGATATGTCCGGCGGTCCCCCTGAACCGGGAGATCATGCTTCCTTGAAATTTTTGAAAAATGCCTGGCCGATGGGCTGAAATTCCCTTTTCAGCTCGGCCGGGGTGAGGCAACGGGGCAGCCTGCCAAAAACTTTCACCCGCCCGATTTCCGCGACGGTCTTCAGGTTGTCCGCGGCAATCTTCTCATCGGCTGCCTCCTGTCCATCGGAAAAAACCACCCCCAGGATCTCTATCCTCCGGGCACGCAGGGCTTCCAGGGTCAGGAAGGTATGATTCAGGGTGCCCAGCCCGGTCCGGGCAACGACCAGGACGGGCAGCTGCATTCCGGCCAGCAGGTCGGCAAGGAGCAGATCCCGGCGCAATGGCACCAGCACCCCCCCGACGCCCTCCACCAGCAGGCACTGGTAACGAAAGGCCATTTCTTCATAGGCGGAGAGGATTTTCCCCACCTCGATTGCGCGCCCCTCTCTTTCCGCGGCAAAATGGGGCGAAGCGGGAAAGGCAAAGCGGTATGGCGACTGGAACTCCAGGGGAGCCGGTTCCTCCTCCGGACCGGCGGTCCGGCGGCAGAAATCAAGATCGGCGGCAGAGTCCGCATCCCCGGTGCTCACCCATTTCTGATAGCCGGCGTGAATCCCCTGCCCCCGCAAAAAATTCAGCAGCAGGGCGCTGACCATGGTTTTCCCGACCCCGGTATCCGTGCCGGCGATAAAAATACTCTTCATGGTTCACACCTGAGAATAAATGCCTGATAGGTTACCCGGTGGCTGCCGTATTCCGCCAGAAACCATTGATCCAACTGCTGCAGCATTTCCCGGGTCAGACGTGGACTACCTGCGGCATGCCAACCCGTGGTGCCTGTCCTGGCCAGGGGTATCAGCAGGTCGTGAATGGAGCCATACTCCTTGAGCAGCTGCCATGGCTCAATGCGGACCGTGGTGAAATGTTTTCTGAGCGTCTGGTAGAGGTGATCCGCGTCCGGGAAGGAACCCGCGGGAATCCGGATGGCGCCGTCCGAGACGCATTGCAACCCCCTGGCAAGCTCGGCCAGGGTCCGGGGCCCGAAAATGGTTGCCCGGAAACAGCCGGTCGGACTCAGCAGGCGGCGGGCATGAAAAAAAGCGCCGTCGAGATCATCAAACCACTGCAGGGTGGCGTTGCTGGCAATGAGGTCAAAGCTTTTTTTCCCGCCGGCAAGAAACCGTTCGCCATCTTCGCAGACAAAGTGCAGGTTTTCGGTCCCGGCGAGTTTTTCCCTGGCAACCTGGAGCATTTTTTCGGAAAAATCCACCGCCACGATATCCGCGGCCGGGTATTGAGCCCTCAGGGCTTCGGTAAAATTACCGGTGCCGCAGCCAATCTCCAGGACCGTCTCAAAATTTCCAGCAGCCGGCAGTGCGTCGGCCAGCCGCCGGGCCAACTCTTTCTGCACCCCGGCGTATGAATCATAGGTCCCTGCCGCCCGGGAAAAACGCCGGCGGATGAAATTTTTCCGGACCTGCCAAGGAAAGACCATATCCTTCCCCAGAAAAAAGGTATGCCCCGCCTGCCCATACACTTGGCGCTGCGCCCCCTCCACCAGCAGCATTTCCTCTACCGGCGCGATAATGTCCTTCCCGCCATGGAGACAGAAAACCTCCCCAACCGGGTTCGATACCGGCACCACCGCCCGCGGATTTTCCAGATAATCCAGGCCCCGGTGCAGCACGGAAAGGTCAAGGGCGCCGAGATACTCTTCCTGCAGTTGTTTCACAAAAAGCTGGTATCGCGCCTTATCACCCAGGAAGCACTTTCGGTAAAAGGAGGACATGAAACTTTGCGGATCCGCGTCGAGGGCTGCCCGGATAGCTTCGATCTCCATGGCCGGCCAATGCCGGCGGACCGAAAGGAGATGGAGCCCGGCGATTCTCTCCGGATAGCTCCGGGCAAAATCAAGGGCGAGATTGCCCCCCATGGACCAGCCGACCAGCTGAACCCTGGGGATCTTCCGGCGCCGGAGGTGATCCAGCAGCATTTTCGGAACCGAATCGGGGTCGAGGAAGAAATCGGGAAAGATCCAGGACCGCGGCGGGTCCGCCAGGGTGATTATCCTGCCGTCGAATCCCCAACCCGGCAAAAAAACCACCGGTGGCCCATCCTCTTCAGCGATGCCGCTGCATCCTCGATCCACCCACATTTTTTAGACCATAAATCCGTAACCCCTGCACAGCACCCCTTAAAAACCTGTGCAGCCGCGTCTTATCATTCTACCGTTACGCTCTTTGCCAGATTTCTTGGCTGGTCCACGTCACAGCCGCGCAGGTTGGCAATCTGGTAGGCCAGCAACTGCAAGGGCAGGGTATAGAGGATAGGGGTCAGATCTCCGTGGACCGCCGGCAGAAAAATAATGTTGTCGGTAAGCCGCTCCAGGTCCCGTTGCCCTTCGGTGGTGATCAGAATGAGGCGGCCAAGCCTGGCCTTGACCTCCTCCACATTGGAAATGACCTTCTCAAAGACCTCATCCTTGGGGGCCAGCGCCAGCACCGGCATTTCCCGATCGACGAGAGCGATGGGGCCATGTTTCATCTCGCCGGCAGCGTAACCCTCGGCATGGATATACGAAATCTCTTTCAGTTTCAGAGCTCCCTCCAGGGCGATGGGAAAGTTGGGTCCCCTGCCGAGGTAGAGGAAATCGCGGCATCTCTCAAACTCCCGGGCCAGCACCATGGTTTCCTGCTCCAGCCTCGGCAGCTCATTCTCCAGGAGCTGGGGAAGCTCAACCAATGCCCGGATCATGGCCTTTCTGGTCTTGCGGGGTATGGTGTTGCGCTCCTGTCCCAGATAAAGGGCCAGCAGAAAGAGGGCGGTCAGCTGGCTGGTAAAGGCCTTGGTCGAGGCCACCCCGATCTCCGGGCCGGCATGGGTGTATATGGTGCCGTGCGATTCACGGGTGATGGTGCTGCCCACCACATTGCAGATGGAAATGATTTTTGCCCCGAGCTTTTTGGCCAGCCGCAGCCCGGCAAGGGTATCCGCGGTTTCACCCGACTGGGAAATGGGGATCACCATGGTTTTTTCATCCAGCAGCAGCCGCCGGTAGCGGAATTCCGAGGCGATGTCCACATCCACCGGGATGCCCACCAGTTTCTCCAGCCAGTATTTGGCAACCAGGGCGGCATGCCACGAGGTGCCGCAGGCCACCAGGGAAATCCGGGAAAGATTTCGCAGCTCTTCGGGATCGAGGCCGATTTCCGGCAGCTCCACTTCGCCTTTTTCAGGCTGGAGCCGTCCCCTGAAGGTGCTGAGAATCGCCTGGGGCTGTTCATAGATCTCCTTGAGCATGAAATGCCGGTAGCCTGCCTTTTCCGCCATGGAGGCATTCCAGTCGATGGTCTGCACCTCCTTTGCCACCTTCCGGCCGTTGCCCTGCCGGACAACCTGCCAGCTGTCCTGACGCAGCACCGCGATTTCGTGGTCTTCCAGAAAGATGACTTTGTTGGTATAGGGCAGCAGGGCCGGAATATCCGAAGCAATCAGGCAGCCGCCGGAGTCGTGAACCCCGAGCACCAGGGGGCTCTGATAGCGGGCGGCAATCAGCATGTCCGGATGGGAAAGGGAGAGGACCCCCACGGCATAGGAGCCTTCAACCCGTTTCAAGGCCTTGCGCACCGCCGCGAGCAGGTCTCCGTCAAGGGCCTCTTCAATGAGATGGGCCAGCACTTCGGTGTCGGTTTCCGAGGTGAACCGGTGTCCCTTTGCCTTCAGCTCCTCGCGCAGGGAGTTATAGTTCTCGATGATCCCGTTATGGACCACCACCAGATTCCCGGTGCAGTCGCTGTGGGGATGGGCGTTGACCTCGGAAGGGGCGCCGTGGGTGGCCCATCTCGTATGGCCCAGGCCGATATGGCTGTCGATATCCCCCACCCGGTCAAGCTTTTCTACGAGATTGATCAGCTTGCCTTCGGCCCGGTATTTCCGGATTGCCCCATCCTTGATATAGACCACCCCGGCGGAATCATACCCCCGGTATTCAAGGCGCTTCATCCCTTCCAGCAGAATGGGCACCACCTTACGCTGTCCTACATAACCGACGATCCCGCACATCTGCAGACCTCATTATAATGGGTTAGTGAAATAAAATTCTGTCATTGAACCAGGGGGTTCACTGCTTCACCAGGCAAAATCTTTTCTTGATTTGCTCACCAGGCCGGGAAGAACCGCCAGAAATCGTTCGACCTCCGCCTCGGTGGAGCAGCGGCTCAGGCTTATCCGCAAAGTCCCGTGGAGATAGGGCTCGGTCACTCCCATGGCCCGGAGGACATGGGAAGGATCGAGATCGCCGCTCTGGCAGGCGGAGTGGGCGGACACCAGCAGGCCCACACTGTCGAGGTCCTGGATCAATCCGGCGGAGGAGCAATGCTTGAAGCTGAGGTTCAGGGTGTTGGGCAGCCGGGGCATACCCTCGCCGTTGACCAGGAGATCGGCAACCGTATCGCGCAGTTCCCGTTGCAGCCGATCCCGCAGCTCACCCACCCGCTGGTACGTCCCGGCGGCCAAAGCATCGGCGGCCAGTTCGCAGGCCCTGCCGAAACCGGCAATGGCCGGCACATTTTCGGTCCCGGCCCGCCGGCCGTTTTCCTGCCCGGCCCCCAGGACGGAGGAATGAAACGGCGCGGTGCGGCCCACATAGAGGGCGCCGACCCCCTTGGGGCCATGGAGTTTGTGGGCGGAAACCGTCAGATAATCGAGCCCCAGCTCTTCAACCTTGATGGGCAGTTTGCCCGCCAGCTGCACGGCATCCGAGTGGAACAGCACCTTTTTTTCCCGGCAGATGGCCGCGATTTTTTCCAGCGGCCAGAGTACGCCGGTCTCATTATTGGCGGCCATGAGGCTGACCAGGGCGGTGTCCGGCCGGATTGCCCCAGCCAGCCGGGCCAAGTCGAGATTGCCGTTCGCCGCCACCGGCAGGAATTCAACTTCATAGCCCATGGTCTCGAGAAAGCGGAGAGGTTCCAGCACCGATGCATGTTCGACCTGGGAAGAGATCAGATGTTTTTTCTCCGGCCGGGAGATCGCCGCACTGAAGAGAACCGCATTATTTCCTTCGGAACCGCCGCTGTTGAAGACAATTCTTTCCGGCTGGGTGCCGAGCAATGAGGCCACCTGTTGCCGGGCCTGCTCAACCGCGTTTCGGGCCTGGGCGCCCAGACGGTGATTACTGGAAGGGTTGCCGAAGTAATCGGTCAGAAAGGGAACCATTGCCGCCCGGACCTCGGGGTCAACCGGGGTGGTGGAATTGTTGTCGAAATATACCAGTTGCATAGCCGATTAGATCTCCAGCATCCGGTCCAGGGCAATCTTTGCCTGGGCCGCGGTTGCCGGATCGACCCTGATCCGGTTGACCACCCGGCCCTCCGCCAGGTTGTCCAGCACCCAGAGAAGATACCCGGGCTTGATCCGGTACATCGTTGAACAGAGGCACTGGAAGGGAGAAAGGGAATGGATGGCCTTGTCCGGATGCTGTTTCTTCAGGCGGTTGACCAGGTTGATCTCGGTACCGATGGCCCATTTCGAACCGGGAGGGGAATCGCTGACCGCCTTGATAATCGCCTCGGTCGATCCATAGAGATCGGCGCCGCGGACCACCTCGTGCCGGCATTCCGGGTGGACGATGATGCGCACCCCGGGGTCCCTTTCTCTCCAGCCGGCAACCTGGGAGGCATTGAACTGCATATGCACAGTGCAATATCCGTTCCAGAGAATCACCCTGGCCTTTTTCAACTGGTCCGGGGTATTGCCGCCCAGGGGCTTGCCCCGTTGCCAGAGCACCACTTCCTCATCGGGAATGCCCAGGGCAGAGGCAGAATTTCTTCCCAGGTGCTCGTCGGGAAAGAAAAAAACCTTGTCGCCCTTGGCCAATGCCCAGGCGAGAACCCTTTCGGCGTTGGACGAGGTGCAGACCGAACCGCCGTTGCCGCCGACAAAGGCCTTGATCAACGCGGATGAATTCACATAGGTTATCGGGATTACGGTCTCGCTGGAAATCCCCGCCAGTTCCTCCCATGCCCAGGAAACCTCCTCCGGACTCGCCATGTCCGCCATGGGACAGCCGGCCCGGAGATCGGGAAGCATGACCAGCTGCTCCTCCGTGGTCAGGATATCCGCGGATTCCGCCATGAAATGGACGCCGCAGAAGACGATATACTTTTTGTCCCGCGCCTGGGCCGCACTCCGGGCAAGCTTCAGTGAATCGCCGGTGAGATCGGCAAACTGAAAAACCGCCTCCTGCTGGTAATGATGCCCCAGAATCAGCAGCTGGTTCCCGAGCTCTTGCTTGCGCCGGGCAATCCCTGCCAGAACCTCGCTCTCCTCTCCGGCAAGGTACTCCTCGTCAATATCAACCTGTTGCAGCAACGCCATGACCAACACTCTTGTTCCAATCTGCAACGGCCCAAGCTGGGGCACCTGGACAAGGACTTCTCCAGCCCGGCCGTTTTTTTCGGTTTTTTTAAAAAAAAATCTCACCCGGCAAGTTTTGCTTGCCGGGTGAGAGATGATTCTTTCCTGGACCCGTGACTGCCGTCGCTTTCCCTGCACCGATCAAGGATATTGTCTGTACCCTGAGCGAGGAGTAAGGCGTGGAGGTGGGTGAATTTACGAAAAATTTCACCGGGTTCTCTTCATCCCCCACGGTTCGGGGCTGGCTATCTGGCCAGCTTAACCCAGGCAGCCGTCGGTCCCTTATCGCCGTACCCACGGCCGTAACGGACGAGGTCGCCTTCGGCAAGCTGCTCCATAAGCACATCCTTCAGGGCGTTTTCATGAAAATAGATCTCCTTGCCTTCGGGGGTGACAATAAAGCCATAGGACTCGAAGGGAAAAAGGCTCTTGATCACCCCGTCGCCTGCCGGGACTCCCACATTATCGGGTAGTTTTGTGGTCTGCCGTCTTTTGCGCTGCAGTTCCTTGAGCTGGTTCCCCAGGGTATCGAAGGCTTCAACCAGCAGGGGGCGCACCGCCTCCCCCTTCCGCTTCACGACCACGGTGTCATTGGGCACTGAGGCAACCAGCCTCACCTCGTGCCCGCCCTCTTTATGCTGTGATGTCTCTTCTATGCTAACCCGGAGATGATGAACCAGACCAGGATGGTGCCGGTCCAGACGCTCCTTTTCTTCATCGATCTTTTCCTGCCAGGTCTTACGAATTTCCAGGTTACGGCCTTCAATTTGAAGTTCCATATAAATCCTCCAGTCAAAATATTGGCATCTCCGTCTCTCCTGAAACAAGGAGAAGCCGCAGGGGAGATGTTTCCTGTTGTTTTCATTGTACCATTATAAAAAACGGAAAACCATACCTTCTCTTGCGCCTGGTTGCAAGTCGAAAATAAAGCAAAAACAGGAGCTTTCAGCGGCCGGCGAAACCTTGACGGCCCGGTGAAGATCAAGGAATAATGGTAAACCGCTTCTGTAACTGTTCGATCCGCCGTATTGCCTTGGGAAACAGCTCACCAAGGGACGGATCGTCGGCAAGGGCCTGAAGGAGCAGATTAAATGCCGCTACTACCTTATAATGCTCATGGCAGATCAACAGCAGGTCGGACCCCGCCCGAAAAGCTGCAACCGATGCCGCGGCAACCGTCTGGTTTTTTTCGATCGCCCCCATCTCCAGATCATCCGTCACGATAACCCCTTCGTATCCCATCTCCTGGCGGAGCATGCCGGTGAGAATCTTTTCCGACATGGTTGCCGGGTTTTCCGGGTCAATGGCGGGATAGATGGTATGGGAGGTCATGATGGCGGCCACTCCGGCAGCGGCAGCCGCCCGGAAAGGCTCCAGGTCTTCCTCGATGATGCTTCGGCGGGACCTGCTCACCGTCGGCAGGACCAGATGCGGATCGAGTTCCGCCCCGCCCAGCCCGGGAAAATGTTTGGCACAGGCTGCCAGCCCGCCTTCCTGCATGGTTCCGATGATAATGCAGCCCAACCGGGCGACCTCCCGGGGATCGTTTCCCAGGCAACGCCGCTCCATAAAGAGGTTCCTGCCCTC
>Ga0214472_10007427_pt1 | contig 11473 bp, 7 predicted proteins | sample RVTome_6_FD_207662 | JGI IMG/M metagenome (GOLD analysis project Ga0214472, IMG submission 207662) | Soil microbial communities from uranium-contaminated site in the Upper Colorado River Basin, Wyoming, United States - RVT140D175 | ecosystem: Environmental > Terrestrial > Soil > Contaminated >...
GGTCTCGTCGATCGCGTCGATGATCCCGGTGCGCCAGCCGCCGAGTGCGGGCTTCATCGTGAAGAACTCGGTGAGCGCGCGGATCTGATCGACGCTGATGTCCTGCGCGAGCTTGCCCTTGTCGTTCAGTTCCCGGCGGACGAAACGGATGTCGGGATGGCTGCCGGACGAAACGGCACGCCAGACCGGATCGGCTTCATCCGCGTCAAGGGGATGGTCGGCGGGGCCGCGCGCACCCATCAGGAAAGCCGCGAGGCGCTGCGCGAGACGCGACTTTCCGATGCCTTCGGGTCCTTCGACCAACCAGGCATGGTGGAGCCGGGATTGCGCGTGCGCATTGAGGAAGCGCTGTTCGGCGCCGGCATGTCCGAACAGAGGCCAACCAATGCTCATGCGCCGGTGACGGCCGAGCTTAGAAGGCGGGAGACAGGTATCCAGGCGGCGTCCGCGACTTCGCGCGCCGAACGACTGGCATCGATCAACTGGCAACGGCCCGGTTCAAGGCGGGCGATTTCGGCAAAGGCCTGCCGCACAGACTGGTGGAAGGCGAGATCACGCTGCTCGAATACATCCAGCGCGCCTTTGCGGGCGGCGCGGCGTGCGTGCGCGACTGTCACCGGAGCGTCGAGAACGAGCGTGAGATCCGGCTGCGTCTCACCGACAACGTGGCGCTCCAGCGCCAGCAGCGTCTCCGACGAAATCTCCCCCGAAACGCCCTGATAAACACGTGTGGAATCCGAAAACCGGTCACAGATCACCCACTTGCCCGCGGCCAGGGCAGGCCGGATGACCAGATCGAGGTGATCGCTGCGCGCAGCATTCATGAGCAGCGCCTCGGCCAGCGGCGAAAACGGTTTCCCGCCCGGCGGCGTGAGCACGAGCGCGCGGATCGTTTCGGCCCGGGGCGTGCCTCCCGGCTCCCGTGTCAGAACAATCTCGATGCCCTGCTCTGTCAGCCGGTCGCGAAGAGCGGCCTGGAGGGTGGACTTGCCTGTACCCTCGCCGCCCTCGAGTGTGATGAACCGGCCTCCGGCAGGACTATTCATCACCGCCCTTCAGTTCCGCTTCGGCGTCCGGCTCACTGCTGCCCTTCATCATCGTGCTGATGCCTTCAATCGCCTGACCGACGAACCCAAGCTTCTTCACGTCAGCTTCCGCGATGACCGGCGCTGACACCGGCGCCTGACCGTCGAGTGTCACAACAAACTTGCCGACTGTGTCGCCCTTCTTCACCGGCGCCTTGATCGTCTTGTCGAGCACAAGTTCAGCCTTCGCCTTGCTGAAGCCCGCCTTGTGGCCCACGACCTTGATCGGCTCGGCCAAAGAGACCGGCACCGTCCGCTGTTGGCCGAGCCAGACACCAACCTCGGGAAGGGTCACTGTCTCCGGACCGATGGTTTTGAGTTCGAAGCTCTGGATGGCAACGCGCATCAGGCGTTCGGCTTCCTGCGCACGTGCCGCCATGGTCGGCAGGCCGTTGATGACAATCGTGCGGCGCACGCCGTCGCGCACGGCAGAGGCCGTCAGTCCGTAGCCGGACGATTCAAGGTGGCCCGTCTTGAGGCCGTCCGCGCCGGCGACTTCGAGCAGGGGGTTGCGGTTAGCCTGCGTGAAGTCGCGCCAAGTGTAAGACGGCAGCGAATACCAGGGATAGTACTGCGGGTATTTGTCGATCGTCATCTTGGCGATCTTGGCGAGGTCGATCGCCGAGATCACATGTCCTTCGCCTTCAAGGCCCGTCGTGTTGACGAAATTGACAGACGCCAAGCCAAGCTCATGCGCGATTTCGGTCATCCGCGCGGCGAAGGCCGGCTCCGATCCCGAAATGCCTTCGGCCAGCACGATGCAGGCATCATTGCCGGACATCGTGATGACGCCGTGCAGGAGTTCTTCGACAGTAGGGGTGTCCTTGGGTTTCAGGCCCATGGTCGAGGTGCCGGACGGGAAGCCGCCGCGGCGCCAGGCGTCTTCGCTGACGGTGAACTTGTCGGTAAGCGAGATTTCGCCGCGCTCGATCAGCTCGAAGACGACAAAGGCCGTCATCATCTTGGTCATCGAGGCCGGGATCATCGGCTCGTCGCCGCGCTTCGAAAACAGGATCTGGCCCGTTTCGTGGTCCATGATCACCGCGTATTCGGCCGGTGTGTCGATCATTTGCGCCGACGCTGGCAAGGCCGCCCCGATGCCGATTGCTGCAACAGCCGAAATGATCCCGCGCCAGAACTTCACGATTCACGTCTCCCTATTCCGCATGGCCGAACGCAAGCGCGGCCCCTCTTCCCGGATATCCGGGAAAAAGGGCCGGTTTGTGGTCAGCGTCAATGGGCAGGCTGCGGGGTATTCTACTCCGCAGACACCACCCGTCCGTCGCCCTTGCCTTCTGCATTGAGGCGGTCACGGAGCTGTTGCGCCGTCTCGCGGCTGGCCAGGGGGCCGACGCGAACACGGAAGAAGTCGGCGCCGTTCACGCGGGCCGGCACGATTTCCACAGGCAGGTCGCCCTGCAGGCCGCGGTAAAGGGCCTCGGCATTGCCGATGTCGGAGAACGAAGCGAGCTGGACGAAGTGCGTGCCAGCGGGCGCGACGGTGACTTTGGTCTTGGCAGGCGCAACGCCCCAATCGGCCGGCGGCTCAGGCCATTCGACCTCGGCGCGAGGCTTGGGCGCAAGGTCTGGCGACGCTGTCCAAGACGTGCCGCCCGCAAGTTCATCCCCGCCGAGCAATTCATCGGCCGCGGTTTGGGTTGTCACGCTGGCCGCAAACAGGACCGGCTTCGGCTCGTAAACGGGCAACGAAGCAGCAACCGGCGCCGCCCCGAGAACCTTGAGTGTCAAAGTCGCCTTCCCTGCCCCGTCAAATCCGAGTTCGCGCGCAACCTGGCGGGAGACCTGCAGCATGGCGTCATCTTCGAACGGCCCCCGGTCGTTGACGCGGACGATGACCTGCTTGCCGTTGGCCGGGTTTGTTACTTCGACGAGACTGGGCAGCGGCAATGACGGGTGCGCCGCCGTCAAAGCGGCCTGGTCAAAGATCTCGCCATTCGCCGTTGGCAGGCCGGCGAACTCGTCGCCATAGACGATTGCAACCCCCTGCTCCGTGAAACTGGCCGGCGACATCGCCGGGGCCGGCATCGGTTTGGGCATCGCCAGTGGCTCAAGTGCTGCGGTCGCCACAACCGGGGCCGCAATCTGCGGCGCTGCGGCGGCAGCATCCAACGAAGTTGCAGAAGGCGCAAACTGCGGCAGCTGTGTGTAAGCCTGCTCCACCACCGGCGGCGCGGCCTGCGGGACACCTGCTGACGCCATCTCGACCCGGCCTGCCGGTGCAGTCGATCCCGGATAGCGGAATTCGATCCGCTGGGCGGCCTTGTCGACCTTGCCGGACCCGTTGGCCGGCTTGCTGGCGGGCGCCGGAGATGCGGCGCCGTTATACGCGTACACAATGGGCGCCCTCGCCCCGGCTGAAGCCGGAAGTGCGACGCTTGCCAGCGCGAGCGCGGAAGCGATGACGGTCAGGCGGCCCTGAGGCCAGGTGTACGCAGACGGCATGAGCCGCAAATCTCCTCTTTCTGAGAACCCGGACCTGTCCCGAGGGGCATGTCCGGTGGCCTTCTGGCCGTTTCATCAGCGGGTTTACCATGGACGTATCGCCACCCGGTCAAACCGAACAGAAAGTCCGGCAGGCGCCCTTAGGGATTGATTCACCACTTGGCGGCCGCGGGGGCTTGCGCTTGGCGGCGCGTTCTTTCAAACAGCGCTCGCCGCGGAGGAGTGGCAGAGTGGTTGAATGCGGCGGTCTTGAAAACCGTTGAGCTCGCAAGGGTTCCGGGGGTTCGAATCCCTCCTCCTCCGCCACCCTGCTTCGGTCCAAGGCTTCGCAGGGTTGGCTAGTCCAACCCAAGAAGGCTTGCTGCGAACAGGAGTGCCCTGCGTAGCTCCGAAGGAGCGAAGCATGGGCTTATCCATTGCCTCACGACAACTCTCTCAGGCATTCACTTTGCCTGGCAGCGCCGGCCGCGCGCGCGACTCTGGCGGGGTTCCCTCCCACGTGATGCTTGATTGACGCATGTCAATCCTCTTCGGGTGAGGCGGCGTTAACGTCTCGCCCATGAGCGATCGAGCCCCCCCTTCGTCCTTCCTCCTTTCCGGTGCCGCCCGTCTGGGTCGAGGCGCCGTTCCGCTGGCCTGCACTCTGTTGCAGCCACTGCTCAATCATATTGTTCGCCGCGTCGCCGCGCGGCATCCGGCGCCGTTCGACCGGCTGGGTGAGCATTGCGATACGGATTATGTCGTCGACCCGGTCGACCTGCCCTTCGCGCTGCACCTGCGGCCTGATCCGGATGCGCTGGCCTTTCGCGCCGTTCCGCGGGACCGCCTGCCGCCCGCCGGCGCGGTCATCCGCGGGCGTTTTCTGTTGCTGCTGCAACTGATCGATTCCGACGAAGACGGCGACGCCGCCTTCTTCTCGCGTGACCTGACGATCACCGGCAATACCGAGGCGGTGGTGCGTTTGCGCAACGCGCTTGACGATGTGGACGGCTCCATCGCCGAAGATACGGCGGCGCTGTTCGGACCGCCGGGACGTGCCGCCCTGGCACTATTGCGCCGGCGCTACGCAGATCAGGCAAAGGGAAAGGCCGCCGCATGACACAAGCCGACCTGGTCTGTCCTGCGGGTACTCCGGCCGCTCTTCGCACCGCCGTTGATGCAGGGGCCGACGCCGTTTATTGCGGCTTCCGCAATGCCACCAACGCCCGCAACTTCCCGGGTCTGAATTTCACGCCGGGCGAACTGGCCGAGGCCGTCGCCTACGCGCATCAACGCGGTGCCAAGGTCCTGCTGGCACTCAACACCTACCCACCGGCGGGCCGCACCGCGCTCTGGCGCGAGGCGGCGGAGACCGGCGCACGGCTCGGTATCGATGCCTTCATCGTTGCCGACATGGGTGTCGCCGACCATATCGCGCGCGCCCATCCCGGCACCCGGCTTCACCTGTCGGTGCAGGCGGCGGCTTCCAGTCCAGAGGCGATCCGCTATTACTGCGAAAGCTTCGGTGTCAAACGGGTGGTACTGCCGCGCATCCTGACAATCCCGGAGATCCGCGAGATCCGCAAGGAGATCCCTTGCGAGATCGAGACCTTCATCTTCGGCAATCATGGGCTCATGGTGGAAGGGCGCTGCAGCCTGACCAACTACGTCACCGGCCAGTCGACCAACATGGACGGGGTGTGCTCGCCGGCGTCTGATGTCGAGTATGTGAGCGGGGCCGATGGAGCAATGTCGAGCTGTCTCGGCGGCTTCACGATCGACCGCTTCGGCCCGGAGGAAAAGGCGGGCTACCCGACGATCTGCAAGGGTCGCTACACGGCGCCCCATCGGAGCGAGGGCTACTACGCCTTCGAGGAACCGGTCAGTCTCAATCTCGCGCGCCTGCTGCCCGAACTCATCAATGCCGGCGTTCATGCCTTCAAGATCGAGGGACGTCAGCGCTCGAAAAGCTATGTGCGCAGTGTGGTGTCGGCTTTTCGCCGGGCGATCGACGACATCCGCTCAGGCGCAGCACCCGACCTGGCGGATCTCGTTGCCCTCACAGAGGGGCAGAAAGAGACGCAGGGCGCTTTCCAGACCAAGAAATGGCGGTGACAGGATGCAGGCGGAACTGACACTCGGACCTGTTCCCTTTCACTGGTCGCCGGAGAAGATGCGCGATTTCTACGCCTGCATCGCCGACGAGGCACCGGTCGACACTGTGTATCTGGGCGAGGTGATCTGCTCCAAGCGCGCACCCTTCTTCGAGGCGGAGATCCCGGAAACCGCCGAGCGGTTGGAGCGCGGCGGCAAGCGGGTCGTGTTGTCTTCGCTGGCGGAGGTCATGCTGGCGCGCGAGCGAAAGGCCACCGCCGGCCTTGCCGGAATGGACGGCGCCGAAATCGAGATCAACAATGCTGCCGGGCTCTATTCCAGGGGCGCGCGCCCGCACCGGATCGGTCCCTTCATGAACGCCTACAACGAGGACACGATCGCCTGGATGGCGCGCAATGGAGCGACCCATGTCTGCCTGCCGGCGGAGATGCCGGCCGAAGCCGTCAAAGTCGCGGCCCAGGCGGCCGGCTCGCTCGGCGTCGGGGTCGAGTTCCAGGTTTTCGGGCGGGCGCCGCTGGCCGTCTCGGCCCGTTGCTACCACGCAAGGTCCCACGGCCGGACCAAGGATAATTGCCAGTTCGTCTGCGAGAACGACCCGGACGGCATGCCGCTTTCGACGCTCGACGGCCGCCCATTCCTGCGGGTCAATGGCATCCAGACCCTGTCGGAAACCTATGTCAGCTTGCTGGCAGAGGCCGAAGCGCTCGTCGAAATGGGCGTTGGCCATCTGCGCCTGATGCCGCAGGCGGTCGATATGGTCGCCGTGGCGCAGGTCTTTCGGAACTGTCTCGATGGGCGCGTGGATCTGCAGGCGGCGGAGTCCGAACTCGCGGCCCTTTGTCCGCAAACGACGTTCAGCAACGGGTTCTACCACGGCGTCGCTGGCTATAAACGGATCGCCGCAAATGCGGCGATGGCTGATTGAAATTGTTTGATCCAGCGCTTGCTCGCGGTCCTCCAAAGAGCTGCAATCATTCAACGCCGGGCTGTTAACCATGCGAATACGATTAAAAGTTGTGCGATGCGGAATCGCCCGGTATTCATTTCGCGGAATCAGGTATTTTCCGTTGAGGTGGAGTTCATTGGGCCTTTAAATGGAGCCCGATAAGCGACAACCAGAACGGGCAGAGCCAGAAGGGCGAGCATCGCGTGCGGGATTTGGTGAAATGCGCCATCGAGGCGCCGCGCGTTGCGGTGTGGCTTTCCCATGAAGGGCAGGGTGCGCCGTCCGTCATTGCCGTCGGCGAAGCGCCGGCAGGCGCTGCTGACTGCGCGCAGCTTCCGCCGCTCTATCCTGAATGGCTCGGCGACCGGGCCCTTCTTGCAGAACACCCTGCCCGCTTCTGCTATGTCGTCGGAGAAATGGCGCGCGGAATTGCGACGCCGGTCATGGTCGTTGAAGCCGTTCGGGCCGGATGCCTCGGCTTCTACGGCAGCGCTGGCCTGCCGCTCGATGAAATCCGGGCCGGCTTGAACGAAATTCGCACAGCCCTACGACCGGATCAGGTCGCCTGGGGCGCCAACCTGATCCATTCTCCGCAGGAGCCGGGTCAGGAAGCTGCAGTTGTCGACCTTTTCATCGCCGAAGGCGTCCGGCGCGTATCGGCATCGGCCTTCATGCGGCTGACGCCGGATGTCGTGCGATACACGGCGCTCGGCCTCGAGCGCGGCGCAGACGGCAGCATAATCCGCCGAAATCACTTGTTTGCAAAGGTCTCCCGCGCCGAAGTCGCCGAGCCGTTCATGTCACCGGCGCCGGAAAAAATCCTTCGGGAACTGGTGGCAAGCGGCAAGATCAGCGAGGTGCAGGCCGCCCTCGCATCGAAGGTCCCCGTCGCGGCCGAGATCACCGCCGAGTCCGACTCGGGCGGCCACACCGACAACCGGCCGGCCGCTGTCCTCTTCAGTTCACTTTGCGCCGCGCGTGCCCGCGTCGCTGAACGCAACGGGTTCGACGAAAGCCTGATCCGTATCGGCCTCGCCGGCGGTATCGCCACGCCAGCCGCGCTTGCGGCCGCTTTCCAGATGGGCGCCGCCTATGTGCTGACCGGCTCGGTCAACCAGAGCGCGGTGGAGTCCGGATTGTCGGAAGCCGGGCGCAAACTTCTCGGCAAGGCCGGGCCAGCGGATGTGGCCATGGCGCCCGCAGCCGACATGTTTGAGCAGGGTGTCGAGGTCCAGGTGCTGAAACGTGGTACGCTGTTCGCCATGCGCGGAAAGAAATTCCATGGATTCTACCGCAGCGGTGCCAGTTACGAGTCTCTCGGCGAGCCGGACCGCAAGTGGATCGATGACGTCTTGGGCGAGCCCTTCGAGGCCGCCTGGAACGCCACGCATACCTACATCAGGCGTGTGAACCCCGCCGAAGCAAAGAAGGCGGAAACCGACGGCAACAAGCGCCTTGCGCTTGTCGCCCGGCGCTACCTCTTCCAGGGCGCGCAATGGGCCCGCGAAGGCGAGCCGAAGCGGACGGCGGACTACCAGATCTGGTGCGGCCCCGCGATGGGCGCCTTCAATGAATGGGCCGCCGGCACGCCGCTGGAACCCGTCGAGAACCGGACCGTGCGCCAGATCGCGCTGAACCTGCTCGAAGGCGCGGCACGTGTCACGCGCGCCGGGCAGCTGAGATCGTTCGGAATTGCCGTCTCGCCTCAACTCTTTTCCTATACTCCCCGATTATTCGAGTAGCCTTGATGACCGAACGCAGATCCTCCCGAGCCAAACCCGCAGCCGATCCAATCGCGATCGTCGGCATCGGCGCCATTTTCCCGGGGCGCGGCGACACGACCGGATTCTGGCGCGATATCTTCGAAGCTCGCGACCTGATCAGCGATACGCCGGCCACGCACTGGTTGCTGGACGACTATTACGATCCTAATCCGCTGACGCCGGATCGCACCTATGGGCGCCGCGGTGGTTTCCTGTCTCCCGTGGCGTTCGATCCGCTTGCTTTCGGCATTCCGCCAGCGCAGCTTCAATCCACAGACTCCGCACAGCTTCTCGCGCTGGTCGCCGCAAAAATGACGCTCGAAGACGCCGAGCGCGACAGCGGCGGAAAGATCGATCGGTCGCGGACGAGCGTCATTCTCGGCGTCGCGTCGGCCACCGAGCTCACCGCTCACATGGCGGGCCGGCTGCAACGCCCTACCTGGGTGAATGGCCTGCGCCAGTCGGGCCTCGCTGAAAGCGATGTGCAGGCGATCGCCGCGCGGATCGAAAGCCATTATGCCGAATGGAAGGAGAGCACGTTCCCGGGCCTCCTCGGCAATGTGGTGGCGGGCCGCATTGCCAACCGCCTTGACCTCGGCGGCAGCAACTTCGTGACAGACGCAGCATGCGCATCAAGCCTTTCGGCGCTGCACATTGCCCTTCACGAACTGCGCGCCGGCGACTCCGACATGGTGCTGACCGGCGGCGTCGATGCGCTGAACGACATCCTGATGTTCATGTGCTTCTCGAAGACGCCGGCCTTGTCTCCAACGGGCGACTGCCGTCCGTTCTCGAACAATTCGGACGGCACGATGCTGGGCGAAGGCATCGGCATGCTGGCGCTCCGCCGCCTTGAGGATGCTGAGCGCGACGGTAACCAGATCCATGCCGTGATCCGCGGTATCGGCGGCGCTTCCGATGGCAAAGGCACGGCCATCTACACGCCGCTTCCGGCCGGCCAGGCCCGCGCCCTGCGCCGCGCCTATGAGCAGGCGGGTTACGGCCCGGAAACGGTCGACCTCGTCGAAGCCCACGGCACCGGCACGCGCGCCGGCGACCGGGCAGAGATTGAAGGCCTGCACCTTGTCTTCGGTGAAGCTGATCCCGGCGAAGGCCCGTGGTGCGCGGTCGGTTCCGTCAAATCGCAGATCGGCCACACCAAGGCGGCGGCCGGCGCGGCCAGCTTGTTGAAGACTGTCGAGTCCCTGCGCCGGAAGGTTTTGCCGCCGACGATCAAGATCGAGGAGCCCGCCGATGCGATCCGGGAGAGCGCCTGCTTCTATGTGAATACCGAAGCTCGGCCCTGGATCACGCCGGACACCCGCCCCCGCCGGGCGGCCGTCAGTTCGTTCGGGTTTGGCGGCAGCAATTTCCATGTGGCGCTTGAGGAATACACCGGGCCTTCTGCTGCGAAGCCGGTCCGCGTGCATCCCGCGGAACTGTTCCTCGTCAGCGCGCAGGCGGCCGAAAATCTGGCAACCTCACTGAACGCCCTTGCAGATACTCCGCACTCAGAAGATGCCTTCGCGCATCAGGCATCGGAATCCCAAGCGGCGTTCGACGCCGGTGCACCCGCCCGCGCCGCCATTGTAGCGACCGGCCCGGACGACCTCGCCGCGAAGGCACGCCGGCTCGCCGGACAGGTTCTTGAGGGCAGCCTCGGGACCGCGCCGTTGCCACCGGGGTGTTCCGTCTCGCTGAAGGCGCCAGGCGCGGGAAAAGTCGCATTCCTGTTCTCCGGCCAGGGCAGCCAGTATCCGGGCATGGGCGCCGATATCGCGATGGCGTTCCCGGCCGCGCGCGCCATGTGGGATTTCGCAGCGAGCCATCCGGTCACCGGGCCGATGAAATTGCACAAACTGGCCTTTCCGCCAGCTGCCTTCGACCAGGTGGAGTTCGGAAACCAGCAGCAGCGTTTGACGCGAATGGAAAACGCGCAGCCGTCGATCGCCGCAGTTGCGTTGTCTCACCTCGCCCTGTTGGAAGACCTCGGTCTCGATGCGGAGATGGCCGGCGGGCACAGCTTCGGCGAAGTCATGGCGCTGCACTATGCGGGCGCGTATGACCGTGACGGTGCACTTACGATCGCCGCAGCGCGCGGCCGTGAAATGGCCGCCGCGGCGCGCACTACCGAAGGTGCCATGCTGGCGGTGCAGTGCACGTCGGAGCGGATCGCGCCGATTGTGCGCGAGATCGGCCAGGGACTCGTCATCGCCAACGACAACGGTCCAAGCCAGGTGGTTCTTTCCGGTCATGCCGGTGTCATCCAGCTGGCCGAACAGCGTTGCGCTGCAGAAGGCATCAAGGCGCGCCGCCTGCCCGTGGCCACCGCATTCCACTCCGAAATCGTCGAGCCTGCTGTCGCGCCGTTCCGGACAACGCTCGAAGGCCTGAAGCTGAAACGGCCGGGCCTGCCGGTTTATGCCAATGCCACCGCCCAACCTTACAAGGCGGTTGCCAAGGATCTTGCCGGTACACTGGCCTCGCAGATTGCTTCACCCGTCCTGTTCCGGGCGCAGGTGGAAGCGATGTATGCAGCCGGTGCGCGCTACTTCGTTGAAGTCGGCCCCGGCAATGTCGTCGCTGGCCTCGTCAGCGATACGCTCGGCACGCGGGACTATACGGTCCTCTCGCTCGACAACAAACGCACCAACGGCGTCGCCCAGTTCCTTTCGGTGATAGGCGCGTTGTCCGTGGCCGGAATGAAACTCGATTACGCAGCCCTCTATGCTGACGCCCCGCCACCTCAGCCAAAACCCGCGCCGTCACGCCATGCCGTCTATCTCACCGGATCGAACTATGACCGCCCCTACCCGCCCAAAGACGGCGCCGCTGGCCGCGCGCCGCCCAACCCCGAAGGGCGCTCTGTCGCGGCGCCCGTAACCCCGTCTCCAACTGCGAATACTCAAAGGACCACCCCTCCCATGTCCGATCAGAATGGCCGGCACCCCGTTCCGCCTCAAGCGTCTGTCTCCCAGCCTTCGGCGCCCATCGAACTCTCCTCGCCCGTCGAGCGCATCTGGCAGGAAGTGTCGGCGCGCCATCAGGACTACATGCACGCGATGGCCGATACGCATAAAGCGTACCTGAACACCGCCGCTGTCCTGCTCGGTCAGGCCGGC
>Ga0214472_10007429_pt1 | contig 11471 bp, 7 predicted proteins | sample RVTome_6_FD_207662 | JGI IMG/M metagenome (GOLD analysis project Ga0214472, IMG submission 207662) | Soil microbial communities from uranium-contaminated site in the Upper Colorado River Basin, Wyoming, United States - RVT140D175 | ecosystem: Environmental > Terrestrial > Soil > Contaminated >...
ACAGCGGCTTGAAGTCGGGGAACCGGGTGCGCAGCAGTTGCAGGCGTTTCTCGGCTTCGGGCAGGTTTCCCTGATCGATGAGGCGCCGAATCGCGTCGGCCTGGGCGGCCTGGGGACGGTTGGCGGGCGGGTTGCGTTTTTGTCTGGGCGACTTCATGGGAGACGGGGTGTGCGATAGGGATCCGCGAGGCTAGCGCACGGCGAGCGCCGAGACCAGCGGTCGGTCACCGAGCCCGACGCGAATGTCAGCCGCGACATCGGCACACGTCGCGTCGAACGGCTGCATCTGCAGGGAAGACAGAAATCTGCCCAGTGCCGCCAAGCGCGGGGTGGCTGCCTCGGTCGGCAGCCGGCGCTCGCGAACAAGCCGGCAGCGGACCGACATCGCCTGAGGCCCCGCCGGGGCTGCGCTCGCCGACGAGCGACAGCACGCGGGCGTTGAGGTCGATGTCGGCGGCGGCCAGGGCGCGGCCGTCACACGTACGCCCCCGAACCTCTCGGTAGTGCCTAAGTCATCCAAGGAGCAGACGCCGACCCGCACGTCCTGAAGCAACCGTGGCGTCGAGCGCTGCGCCCGACGCGCCCATTTCTCGAGGTTTGCCAGATGACCGATGTAACCGATCCTGCCGCCCCCAAGCCGGATGCCCCTGATCCCGTCCAGCCCGAGCCGGAAGTCCCGAATCCGGACTTCCCCGAGCCGGAGATTCCGAAGCCGAATATCCCCGAGCCGGAGCGCCCCACGCCAAGGCGGCCGGAACCCGAGATCCCGGACCCTGATCCCTCCGAACCGGAGATCTTCCCGCCGGACACACCACCTGCCGAGCCGCCTGCGCCCGGAGAACCGCCGGATATCGTGGGTTAGCGTGCGCCGCGTCGATGCCAATGGGCGGTTGGCTGCAACGGAGCTTGCATCGCCGGCGGTCCGTCGGCGATGCAAGCGCGCGTGATGCGCTGCCGACAGGGCACGCCCTGCCCGCCCGCGCCAGACCTCACAACCGCTCCGAATCCGTCTGCGGCAGTTCCTGCAGCTCGCTGTCGAGGAACGAATCCGGCGTCGGCAGCGGCGTGCTGGGCAGCACCATATCGCTCGGGCACACCTGCTCGGTGAAACCGTCGAGCGAGCCCATCGAGTGGCTGTCGCGGCGCGCCACCGGTTCGCTGGTGAGGTAGGCGACCACCAGGCGGGTGAGCGCTTCCAGGGCGTCGCGGTGGGTGCGTTCGTAGCCGTGCGAGGCGTCGCCGCCGAAGCCGATGAGGGCGACGCGGATGTCGTTGCCGGCCTCCACCGCGGCGGCCGAATCGGAGCGGTAGAAGCGGAACACGTCGCGCCGGTGGGGGATGTCGTGCTCGCGGGCGAGGGCGATGAGCTTGTGGGTGAGGTGATAGTCGAACGGCCCCGACATGTCCTGCACGCAGATGGTGGCGGCGTGCTCGGAGGTGTTCTGGCCCGGCGCGGCGATCGAGATGTCGAGGCTCACCATCTCGGCGATCTCGCCGTGCAGCGCGGCCGAGGCGCCGGAGCCGACCTCCTCGGTGATGGTGAGGAGCGGGTGCACGTCGACCGGCAGCTGCAGCTTGTGGTCGCGCACCGCCTTGCACGCGGTGAGCAGCGCCGCCACCGCGGCCTTGTCGTCGAGGTAGCGCGAGTTGATGTAGCCGTTGGGCAGGATCTCCGGCTGCGGGTCGAAGGCGACCCAGTCGCCGACGTTGAGGCCGGCCGCTTCGAGCGCGGCGCGGTCGGTGGCGGGGATGTCGACCCGCAGCTCGACCTGCTCCCAGCCGATCGGCTGCGCATCGACCTCCTCGCCGAAGGCGTGGCCGGAGGTCTTGAGCGGCAGGCAGGTGCCGCGCACGTGGCCCTGGTCGGTAAACACGGTGAGGCGCGAGCCTTCGGCGAAGCGCGCCGACCAGTGGCCGATCGGCACGATGCCGAGCCGGCCGTTGTCCTTGAGGCTGCGCACCATGGCGCCCAGCGTGTCCAGGTGGGCGACGACGGCGCGCGCGGGCTGCGCCTCGCGCCCGCGCAGGGTGGCGCGGATGGCGCCGCGGCGGGTCATCTCGTAGGGAATCTCGAGCGCCTCGAAGCGCCCCGCCGCGTAGCGCACCACGGCGTCGGTGAGGCCCACCGGGCTGGGGATGGCCAGCAGCTGGAGCAGGGTTTCCTGCAGGTAGTCGTAGTCGATCGGCGGCAGCAGGCGGTCTTGCTTCATGCGGCGGGCCCTCCGTTCGATACCCGGGAATGCGGGAACAGCAGGTCGACGAAGCGTTCGCCGGTGGGCTGCGGTTCGTGGTTGGCGAGGCCCGGGCGCTCGTTCGCCTCGATGATCACGTAGTCGGGCCCATCGACCGCGGGCACCAGGAAGTCCAGGCCGGTGACGGGGATGTCGAGGGTGCGGGCGGCCTTCTCGGCCGCGGCGCGCAGCGTCGGATGCAGCTCGGCAGTCACGTCGTGGATGGTACCCCCGGTGTGCAGGTTGGCGGCGTTACGCACCCGCAGGCAGGTGTCGGCGGCGAGCACGCCGTCCAGTTCCAGACCCTGCGCACGCACGCAACGTTCCGTCTCCTCGTCGAGCGGGATGCGCGACTCGCCGCCGGTGGCGGCGGCGCGGCGGCGGCTCTGCTTCTCGATGAGTTCGCGCACGGTACTCGCACCGTCGCCCACCACCACCGGCGGGCGGCGCACCGCGGCGGCCACCACCTCGAAATCGATGACCACGATGCGCAGGTCCTGCCCGCTGCAGTACTGCTCGACGATCACGCGGTCGCAGAAGTGATGGGCGCGCTCGATGGCGGCGCGCACCTCGTCCGCGTCGCGCAGATTCACGCTGATGCCCTTGCCCTGCTCGCCCTCCACGGGCTTCACCACCACCGCGCCGTGGGTGGCGAGGAAGTCGCGCCACACCGATTCGTCGCCGGCATCGATCTGGGCCGGCACCGAAAGTCCGGCCCCGCGCAGCAGCTTCAGGGTCACCCGCTTGTCCTGGCAGCGGCTCATGGCGACGGCCGAGGTGAGCTCGGAGAGCGATTCGCGGCACACGATGCTGCGCCCGCCCAGGGTGAGGCGGAAGTAGCCGTTCTCGGCGTCGAGCACCTCGGCGTAGATGCCGCGCCGCGCCGCCTCGTCCACGATCAGGCGGGCGTAGGGGTTGAGCCCCTCCAGGCCCTCGGCGGAGCCGGTGAACAGGCGCTCGTTGATGGCGTTGCGGCGCTTCACGGCAAAGGCGGGGATGCGCTGGAAGCCGAGCTTCTCGTACAACGCGATGGCCTGCGCGTTGTCGTGCAGCACCGACACGTCCATCCACGCGCGGCCGCGCGCCAGGTAATGCTCGGCGAGATAACGCACCAGCGCCTCGCCGATGCCCGGATGCGAGGCCTGCGGCGCCACCGCCAGCGCCCACAGGCTGGCGCCGTTCTGCGCGTCGGCGAACGCCTCGACGTGGTCGAGCCCCATCGCCACCCCGATCACCTCGCCGCTGCCGCGGTCCTCGGCGAGCGCGTAGGTGATGGCGCGGCTCGCGCGCTCGCGCCACACGCGCTGCGGGTCCACCGGCACCATGTGGCGGGCCCGATACAGCGCGTTGATGGCGGCCACGTCGGCGCGCGTGCGCAGCCGGCGCAGGGTGAAGCCGTGGCGCGCCGGGCGCTGTGCGCGATAGCCGGCGAGCTGCAGGCGGAAGGCGTCGGACGGATCCAGGAAGAGCTGCTGCGGCGCGCTGCCGACCACCACCTGCGGCTTCTCCACGTAGAACGCGATGTCGCGCTGGCCCGGGCGCTCCTGCAGCAGCTCGGTGGCGAGCAGCGCCGGCATGCGCCAGGTCTGGGCCGGCAGGAGCCGCCCCCAGCCGCATTCGATGATGACGTTTTCCGGCATCGCCGCCGCTTCGGGCTGCCCGGCGGGCAGGTGCAGCGGCTGGTGGCCGGCGCGCATGGCGCGAACGAGTTGCTTGCGTAGCATGACCCCCTCCTCACGAGACATGGGTCTGCAGCCACCACTCGAGCAGGCCGAGCTGCCACAGTTTGGAACCGTGCAGCGGCGTGATATGCGCCGCGGGATCGGCGAGCAGCAGGTCGACGTAGTCGCGCTGGAACAGCCCGCGCTCGCGCGCCGCCTGGCTCGAGAGCGCGTCACGCACGCGCTCGAGCACCGAACCCTGCAGGTATTTGAGCGCCGGCACCGGGAAGTAGCCCTTGGGGCGATCGATCACCGCCGACGGGATGACCCTGCGCGCGGCCTCCTTCAACACTCCCTTGCCGCCGTGGGAAAGCTTGTGGCGTGCCGGGATGCGCGCCGCGAGCTCGACCAGCTCGTGGTCGAGGAAGGGCACGCGCGCCTCCAGGCCGAAGGCCATGGTCATGTTGTCGACGCGCTTCACCGGGTCGTCGATGAGCATCACGGTGGTGTCCAGGCGCAACGCCTTGTCCACCGGATCGTCGCACCCCGGCGTGTTGAAGCTCGTGGCGACGAAGGCGCGGCTGCAGTCGATGCCCTGCCACGCCGGTGCCACCACACGGGAGTATTCGTCGAAGTCGCGGTCGCGGAAGGCGGCCAGGTAGTCGGCGACCGGGTCGGTACTGCGCGCGAGCTTGGGATACCAGTGGTAGCCGCCGAACACCTCGTCGGCGCCCTGCCCGCTCTGCACCACCTTGCTGTGGCGGCTCACCGCCTCCGAGAGCAGGTAAAAGCCGATGCAGTCGTGGCTCACCATCGGCTCGCTCATTGCCGCGACTGCCTCGGGGAGCCGCCTGAGGAGCTCGCGCTCGGGCACGAAGATGCGCTCGTGCACCGTGCCGAACTCGCCCGCCACGATGTCGGCGTACTCGAACTCGTTGCCCTTTTCGCCGCGGACGTCCTCGAAGCCGACGTTGTAGGTGTGCAGATCTCGCACCCCGGCTTCGGCCATGAGGCCGACGATGAGGCTGGAGTCGACCCCGCCCGAGAGCAGCGCGCCGACCGGCACGTCGGCCACCAGGCGGCGCTTCACCGCGGCGCGCAGGCCGTCGAGCAGGATCTCGGTCCATTCGCCGAAGCTGCGCGATTCATCCTCCGCGTCGCGGGTGTAGTCGAGCGACCAGAAGCTCTTTTCGGCGCGCCGCCCGTCGGGCTCGATGCGCATCAGCGTGCCGGGGGCGAGCTTGCGCACGCCCGCGATCAGCGTGTACGGGGCCGGCACCACTGCGTGGAACGACAGGTAGAAGTTGAGCGCCGCCGCGTCGATGGTCGTGTCCACCCCGCCCGCGGCGAGCAGCGCCGGCAGGCTGGAGGCGAAGCGCAGGCCGCCGGCGAGCTCCGCATAGTAGAGCGGCTTGATGCCGAGCCGGTCGCGCCCGAGCAGCACGCGCCCGCTGTCGCGCTCCCAGATGGCGAAGGCGAACATGCCGTTGAGGCGCTGCACGAAATCCGGCCCCCACGCGTGGTAAGCCTTGAGCAGCACTTCGGTGTCGCCGTGGGAGAAGAACTGGTAGCCGAGGCCTTCCAGCTCGCGGCGCAGTTCGGGGTGGTTGTAGACCGCGCCGTTGAAGACGATGCCCAGGCCGAGTTGCGCGTCCACCATCGGCTGCTGGGCGGCTTCGGAGAGATCCATGATCTTCAGCCGCCGATGCCCCCACGCCTGGGCGCCCTGGGCGAATACGCCGCCACCGTCGGGGCCCCGCCCCTGCTGCCGTTCGTTCATTCGCGCCAGGGCCCCGAGATCGGGCGCCTGTCCGTCGAATCTCACCTCACCGGCAATTCCGCACATTGAGCTTCCTTGGTCTGACGGTCGGCCTCGCATTTTAGCAAACATTATTTGTTGCAATGTTTCTGGCCGAACCCGAGCCTTTGCCTGCCCGTGCACGGCGCAGGTTACGCCCGTTCCCATTGGACGCCACCGCAGCAGTCCGGTTGCCGAACCCGGTGCAACCGGGCCGGTCCCATGGATGTGTGCGCTTCACTGAATGAGCAACGAGAGACAGGAGACGGACATGCAAGTCAATGAAATCAAGCAGCGCTTTCACCGTTTCGAGCAGTGCGTGGAGCAGGCGATGCGCACGTGCGAACACGACGCCAGCGTCTCGCCGCAACTGGCGGGCAGCCTCCGCGAGCTGGACCGCGAGGTCCATCAGGTGCACGACATGGTGCTGAATGCGCAGCAGGAATCCGAGCAACTGATGCAATGCATCGACCACCTCGAGGAGATGGGTGACGAGGCGAAGCGCGCCTGCCAGTCGTCCACCGTGAGCCCGGACACGCGCGACAGCGTGCTCGATCTGCACAAGGAAATTTCCACGCTCAAACGCCAGCTGCACTGACGGGTACAACGGCCGCGTCGGGCTCGGCCCGGCGCGGCCGTTTCGCGCCACGACCGGACCGAGACACCACGATGAACCTTCCCGAAATGCACGCCCGCCTGCACGGCCTGTTCCCGTCCCAGGCGGACATCCCCGAGGACTGGCGCATCCTCGCCCCGCTGCACCAGCGCGCCATCCTGCTCAACGGCGAGATGCGCATGTGGAAGGGCGAGACGCGCGCCGTACATTCGCCGGTGCACGTGCGCGCGGCCGACGGCAGCCTCGCGCCGGTCGAGCTGGGCAGCGTGCCGGTGGCGGGCATCGAGGAGGCCGACGCGGCGCTCGCCGCGGCGTGGGCCGCGTGGGACAACGGGCGCGGCCGCTGGCCGACGATGCCGGTGGCCGAGCGCATCGACTGCGTCGAGCACTTCACCAACCAGATCGTCGCGCGCCGGCGCGAGATCGTGAACCTCATCATGTGGGAGATCGGCAAGAGCCTGGCCGACTCGGAGAAGGAGTTCGACCGCACCATCGACTACATCAAGGCCACCATCGCCGAGCTCAAGAGCCTGGACAACGCCAACTCGCGCTTCCAGATCGTCGACGGCACCATCGCCCAGATCCGCCGCGCACCGCTCGGGCTGGTGCTGTGCATGGGGCCCTACAACTACCCCATGAACGAGACCTTCACCACGCTGATCCCGGCGCTCATCATGGGCAACGTGGTGCTGTTCAAGCCGCCGCGCTTCGGGGTGCTGCTCTACTACCCGATGCTGGAGGCGTTCCGCAGCGCCTTCCCGGCGGGCGTGATCAACATCGTGTATGGCCAGGGCTCGGTGGTGGTGCCGCACATCATGGCCTCGGGCAAGGTGAACGTGATGGCGCTAATCGGCTCCTCGCGGGTGGCCGACCAGCTGAAGAAGGCGCATCCGAAGAGCAACCGTCTGCGCGCGGTGCTGGGGCTGGACGCCAAGAACGCCGCCATCATCCTGCCCGACGCCGACATCGAGCTCACCGTGAAGGAGTGCATCGCCGGTACGCTGTCCTTCAACGGCCAGCGCTGCACCGCGATCAAGATGATCCTGGTGCACCAGGCCATCGCCGACCAGTTCCTGCGCCGCTTCTGCGACGAGATCGCCAAGCTCAGGATCGGCATGCCGTGGGAGAAAGGGGTGACCGTCACCCCGCTGCCCGAGCTCGCCAAGGTGGATTACCTCAATGAGTGCATCGCCGACGCGCTCGCCCAGGGCGCCACCGTGCTCAACGCCGGCGGCGGCAGCGCGGCCGCGACGCTGTTCTATCCGGCGGTGGTGTTCCCGGTGAAGGCGGGCATGAAGCTCTACCGCGAGGAGCAGTTCGGGCCGGTGATCCCGGTGGCGCCCTTCGAGGACATCGAGACCGCGCTCGACTACATCATCAGCTCCGACCACGGTCAGCAGGTGAGTATCTTCGGCTCCAATCCGGACCAGATCGCGAGCCTCGTCGATCCGCTGGTGAACCAGGTGTGCCGGGTGAACCTCAACGCGCAGTGCCAGCGCGGCCCCGACGTGTTCCCCTTCGTCGGGCGCAAGGATTCGGCCGAAGGGACGCTGTCGGTGCACGATGCGCTGCGCGCCTTCTCCATCCGCAGCATGGTGGCGGCCAAGCAGACCGAGGCTTCCAAGCGCCTCCTCGACAGCATCGTGCTCGGCAACAAGTCAAACTTCGTGAACACCCGTTTCATCCTCTGAGAGCCTGTGAATAAATCTACTGCGCTTGGCATCTCGGGGTTGGGCGGTGCTCGCAATCCTCATGCACTCCAGTGCATTCCGGTTGCTGCGCTCCGGCCGCCCCCGACCTGCCGGCGCTCGCTACGATTTCTTCACAAGCTCTGAGCGCCCCGCCTCGATGGGGCGGCGGCACGCACCGCGCGCCCTGCCGCTCCGCCCGGCATTGCGCCACTCGTCGGGCGTCGGGGGGCGAGCTGCGCCAGCGCGCCAAAGCCACGGTAGCATTGCGGCTATTGGACCGGGCCCGGGCGTGCATGCCTCCCGGGTGATGAATGAGAGAATGGCGCGACCTGGACCGATTGAGCCCCGATATGTTCGACGAGAACGCCGACCCCGACCTCGTGGCGCAGTGTGAATGGATCGGCCGGTTCTGTGCGCTGGCGGTCGGCACGCTCGGCGCGGCGATCCTGACCGGCTGGATGCTCGACGTCGGCGCCCTGGAGACCCTGATCCCGGGCTGGATCAGCACGAAGCCCGACACCGCCCTCGCCTTCGTCCTCGCCGGCGCCGCGCTGGCCGCGGCCGGCCGGTCGCAGGAGGGTCCGCACTGGCGCAGGACCCATCTCGCCCTGGCAGCGGCGGTGCTGGTGCTCGGCCTGGCGACCCTCGTCGGGCACCTCCTCGCAATCGATCTCGGCATCGATCGACTTCTGGTCGCAAACCCGGGTGCCGCCGGCGGCCTGGCGCCGCCCGTCCGCATGACCCCGGCGACAGCGGCGGCGTTCGCCATTACCGGGTTTGCGCTGGTCCTGCTCGACTGCCGGCAGCGTGTCCTGTCCGAGGTGGCCGCCCTGGTGAGCGGCCTGATCGGGGTCATGGCACTGCTGGGCTATGCCTATGGGGTCACCGCGCTTCACGACGTCGGCGCCGCGCACGGCATGGCGCTGCCGACCGCGGCCGCGCTCGTGACGATCGATCTCGGGGTGCTCCTCGCCCGGCCGCGGCGCGGCCTGATGGGAATCATCATCAGCCGCACCGCGGGCGGCGTCATGCTGCGCCGGCTGCTGCCGCTGGCCCTCGGCGCGCCGCTGGCGATCGGCTGGCTTCGCATCCGCGGCGAGCACCTGGGGTTCATCAGCTCCGAGGTGGGCGTCGCGCTGGTCGCGCTCGCCTACGTCGTGCTGTTTACCGCGTTCATCTGGCACACCGCGGGCGTGCTGCACCAGAGCGACCAGCGCCGGTTTGCGGCGGAACGGTCGCGCCGCCAGCAGCAGGCGCAGCTCGCCGGCATCATCGACTCCGCCATGGACGCCATCGTCATGGTGGATGCCGCGCAGCGGGTCATGCTGTTCAATCCCGCGGCCGAGCAGATGTTCGGCCGCAAGGCCGCCGAGGTACTCGGCGGGCCGCTCGACGTGTTGTTGCCGCAGCACCAGCGCTCCGAGCACGCCAGGCGCATGCGGGCGTTCGGCGCCTCCGCAACGACCAGCCGCCGCCTCGGCGAAGCGGCGGGCCTCAGCGGCATGCGGGCCAACGGCGAGACGTTTCCCATCGAAGCGTCGATTTCCCGGCTGGAGGCGAACGGCGACCCGTACTTCACCGCCATCCTGCGCGACGTCACCGAGCGCACGCGGGCCCAGGAGGCGCTGCGCAAGAGCGAACAGCGCGAGCGCATCCGCTTCGAGGAACTGACGAAGCTGCTCGACGCCGTTCCGGCCGCGGTGTGGTTCGCCCACGATCCGCAGGCGGATGTCATCACCGGAAATCGCCTCGCCTATCAGTGGCTCGCGATGCCGGAAGGCGACAACCTTTCAGTGTCCGCGCCCGGCGCGGCAAGCCAGCACGAGGTGATGCTGCTGAAGGACGGGGTGGAACTCGCCCCGGCGCAAATGCCGCTGCAGCGTGCGGCGGCCGGTACCGAACTGCGCAACTACGAATTCGAGCTGCGCACGCGCGATGGCACGAGCCGGCACCTGCTGGGCAATGCGACGCCCCTGCTGGACGAGGGCGGCCGTTCACGCGGCGCCGTTTCCGCGTTCATCGACATCACCGCGCGGCGCGCGGCGGAACTGGCGACACAGGCGGCCAAGGCCGAGGCCGAGCGCGCGAACAACGCCAAGTCGCGCTTCCTGGCGGCCGCCAGCCACGACCTGCGCCAACCGCTCTCGGCCCTCAGCCTTTACGTCAATATCCTGAAGACGCACGTCGATCCTGCGGGCGAGCCGCTGGTCGAAAACCTGAAGGACTGCGTCGGCAGCCTGAGCGCGCTGCTCACCGACCTGCTGGACCTGAGCAAGCTCGAAGCGGGCGTGGTCAGGCCGAATCCGACCGACTTCCCCATCGCCGACACGCTCTTCAGCCTGATGTCGATCCACGGCCCGGAAGCGCGCGCGCACCGACTGCGCCTGCGCCATGTCGTTTCCGGGGCGACCGCGCGTACCGACCCGGTGCTGTACAAGCGCATTCTCGGCAACCTGATCGACAACGCCATCCGCTACACCGACCGCGGGGGCGTGCTCGTCGGCTGCCGGCGGCGGCAGGGCAGGATGTGGGTCGAGGTTTGGGACACCGGCATCGGCATCCCGCAGGACAAGATCGCGGAAATTTTCGAGGAATTCAGACAGCTCGGCGACGAAGCGCGCACCCGCGGCAGCGGGCTCGGGCTGGCGATCGTGGCCAAGGCCGCCGCCCTGCTCGGCCTCGAGATCAGCGTGCGCTCCCGGCCGGGGCGGGGGTCGGTGTTCGCCGTCGAACTGCCGCTGGGCGTCGCTGCGGCGATCCCCGCCCCCGAGCCGAGCCAGCTCGCGTACCGATCGCTTCGAATCGCCCTGGTCGAAGACAACATCATGGTGCGCGAGGCCCTTGTCCATGCCCTCCTGGACGCGGGCCACGAAGTGGTCGCGGCGGCCACGGGCGCCGCGCTTCGGGCCGAACTCGGAGATCTTCCGCCGGACATCGTGGTTTCCGACTACCGCCTCGCGCACGGCGAAACGGGCTTCGACGTGGTCACCGCGGTGCGGGCGGCCATGGGCGCCAAGCTGCCGGCGATCCTCATCACCGGCGACACCGACCCGAAGCTCATGCGCGGCATGGCCGACCGCGGCATCGTCGTCCTGCACAAGCCCATCGATCTGGAACTCCTGCAGGCCCACCTCGAGGACCTGACGTGGCGCGACGAGACCGCCACCCCCTAGCGTAGCGGCGCGGCTGCCCGCGTGTCGATCGCCGCAGCTGCGCGCGTGCGCGATATTCCGTCGCCCCGGGCAGGCCCCGGCGGAACGCGCATTGCTTGCCGTATGTCACACGCGACGCCGGCTGCGAGTCGCGCGTCGAGGATCGATCAGTTCGCGGACGCTCGACGGCGGAAGCCCTGACGCCGCGGGCGCGCCGCATCGCGCCGCCGTCGGGACCGCGGGCGCCCTCCCCCGAACCGGAGAACGGACGATGACGAAAATTCTGGTGCTCTACTACAGCATGTACGGCCACATCGAGACG
>Ga0214472_10007432_pt1 | contig 11469 bp, 8 predicted proteins | sample RVTome_6_FD_207662 | JGI IMG/M metagenome (GOLD analysis project Ga0214472, IMG submission 207662) | Soil microbial communities from uranium-contaminated site in the Upper Colorado River Basin, Wyoming, United States - RVT140D175 | ecosystem: Environmental > Terrestrial > Soil > Contaminated >...
GGCGCGGCCCAGATTGGTCAGCACCAGCTCGCCCTCCTGTCCGGGCGGCACAGGTGCGCCCGTGGCCGGGTCGATCACTTCTGCGATGAACTCCGCCTCGTTGACGTGCACGCCGGCGCGCGCGCTGCAGGAGTACGCGAACGCGCCCACCTCGCTGGCGCCTGGATGATCGAAGGCGGTGGCGCCCCACAGTTCCTCGATGCGCTGGCGCGTGGCGGGGATGCCCGCGCCCGGCTCGCCGGCGTGCACGGTCACGCGCACCTTGAGGTCGCGTGCCAGGTCCAGGCCTTCCTGCTCGGCGGCCTCCGCCAGGTGCAGGGCGTAGGAGGGCGTGCACAGCAGCACGGTGGCGCCCACCGTGCGCATGGCGTGCAGGCGCTGGGCGCTCGTCATGCCTCCGCCGGAGATGAACAACGCGCCCAGCCGCTCCAGGCCCGCCTGGGCGGACCAGAAGCCGATGAATGGGCCGAAGGAGAAGGCCAGCATCACCACGTCCTCGCGGGTGACGCCGGCGGCATCCAGAATGTACTGCCAGCAGTCGGCCCACCAGGTCCAGCTGGCGCGGTCGTCCAGCACGCGCAGGGGATTGCCCGTGGTGCCGGAGGTCTGGTGCATGCGCAGGTAATCGCCCAGGGGGTAGGTGAGGTTGTGGCCGAACGGAGCGTGCGCAGCCTGGTCGTCCAGCAGCTCACGCTTGCGCGTGAACGGCAGCTCGGCCAGACGCTCGTAGCACACGGCCTTGGCGGGCAGCGCGGCCCACTTGGTGCGATAGAACCCGTTGCGCTCGCGCAGCAGGCCAGTCAGCACATCGAAGCGGTCCTGTTGGTGGGCCTGGCGAGCGGCGTCGTCCCAGGTTTGCAGATCGGCGTGGTACATGGGCCAAGCGGTCCGAGAAATCGGTGCAGGCGTGGTGACGCCGGTGGCGATCGCACGACACCGGATGTCCTCCCCCCAACCTTCCGCCCCTTCCAGCGAGCGGCGGCAATCACTCTACATCCGGCGCTGCGGGCCCGCGTGCGATGACCCCGTTGGCTGGCCAGTGCGCGGCGCAGGCCGCTTCACCCGCGCAACTCGAAGCGCTTGATCTTGCCGGTCGCGGTCTTGGGCAGGTCGCTGACGAATTCCACCCAGGCCGGGGCCTTGAAGCTGGCGATCTTCGACGTCACGTGGGCCGAGAGGGCGGCGGCCAGCTCGTCCGAGGCGCTCTGGCCCTGCTTGAGCACGACGAATGCCTTGGTCTTGGTGAGCCCGCTGGGGTCGGGCTGGCCCACGACCGCGCACTCGGCCACGGCGTTGTGCGTGATCAGCGCGGCCTCCACCTCGATGGGCGAGACCCAGGAGCCGGAGACCTTCATCATGTCGTCGTTGCGGCCGTCGTACCAGAAGAAGCCCTCGGCATCGCGGTGGTAGTTGTCGCCGGTGACCATCCACTCGCCCAGCATGGTGGCCTTGGTCTTCTCGTGCTTGTTCCAGTAGAACGCCGCGGCGGAATCGCCCTTCACCAGCAGGGCCCCGATCTGCCCATCGCCCACGTCGGCGCCGTGCTCATCCACCAGGCGCGGCTCGTAGCCGGGCACGGGCGTGCCGCTGCTGCCCGGTCGCACCTGCCCCAGGCGGTTGGAGATGAAGATGTGCAGCATCTCCGTGGAGCCGATTCCATCCAGGATCTCCGAGCCGAAGTGCTTGCTCCAGCGCTGGAACAGCTCCGCCGGCAGCGCCTCGCCGGCCGAAACCGAAAAGCGCAGGGACTTGAGCCCGGGCAGCGGCTTGGGCGGATCGTTCTTGCCGGCCTGCCACGCCTCGTAGGTGTTGAGCATGCCGTTGTAGAGCGTAGGCACGCCGTAAAACACCGTCGGCTTGTACTTCTCGATCGTCTCGAACATCAGCTCGGGTGCAGGCCGGCCCGGCACGATGATGCCGCAGGCGGCAACGGGCATGTGGAAGTACAGGCTGTTGCCCAGGCCGTAGGCGAAGAAGAACTTGGCGGCGGAGAACGTGCGGTCTTCCGGCTGCAGCCGCAGCACATCCTTCACATAGGTCTCCAGCACGTACGGGATGTCGTGGTGCAGGTGCACAGCCGCTTTCGGCGCGCCCGTGCTGCCGGAGGTGTACAGCCAGAACGCGGGGTCGTCCACGCTCATGGGCTCGCTGTCCAGCTCGTCGGAAGCCTGGGCCAGCAGGTCGCTCAGCGCGGTGCGGTGCGGCACCTGACCGTTGGCGATCACCACGTGGCGCAGGTGGCGCAAGCCGCCTACGATGGGCTCGATGTTGGGCCACAGCGCATGGTCCACGATCAGCACGCGCGCGCGGCTGTCCTCCAGGAAGTAGGCGTAGTCCGCCGGTTTGAGCAGCGTGTTCACCGGCACGGCCACCGCCCCGATGCGCACTGCGCCCCAGAAGCACGGTGGGAAGGCCAGCGTGTCCAGCATCAGCAGCATCACGCGCTGCTCCGGAACAACGCCCAATGATTTCAGGGCGTTGCCTACCTGGTTGGCCTGCCGGTGCAGATCGCCGTAGGTGAGCGTGTCGTCGCCGCACAGCATGTACGGGCGGTTGCGCCGCGCAGACGTCAGGTTGGGCAGGATGCAGTGATCCGCCACATTGAATGGGTGCGGCAGGTTCAGCGCAGTGACCATGGAGACCCTTCGAGATGGAACGGGTTCGCCCTCCTATGGCCCGTGCGCCCCGTCGCTTCCCGTCCGGGGCTGGTCCGCCGCACGGCGGAAATCGTCAACGATGAGAGGGGAAAAAGCCCGGACCTCTTATACACGCAGGGGGGCTCCCTGACAACGCCGCAAAGGGGCGTATTTCGGGGCGCACAGCCTGCCTGGCGGGCCGATGGAGTCCCGCCAACTCTTGCCAGGGCCGCCCGCTCGGGCCATGCTGATCGAATGCACCCGATGGGCACCCGATTGGAGCTTGCCATGTTGCTGAAGCACCCGGCCCGGAGCGATCCCTGGAGCCGCCGGCGCCTGCTGGGCGCGGCGCTGGGCCTGTCCACCGGAGTGCTGGCGGGCAGCATGCTGCGGCCGGAGCTGGCCCTGGCCGCGCAGTGCCTGCGCACCCCGGCGCAAGGCGAGGGTCCTTACTATCCGCCCGCCTTCGGCATGCCGGGCGCGGACTTGCGGGTCGCCGGCGCGGACGGTACTGCGCCGCAGGGCGAGCCGATCGTTTTGCTGGGCCGGGTCAGCGACGCGCAGTGCCGCCCCATCACGGGCGCAGTGGTGGAGATCTGGCAGGCGGACGCCAATGGGCGCTACGCACACCCCAACGATAGCCGTCCCGGCCAGCGCGACCCGCTGTTCCGCTACTGGGGCCGCGCCGTGACCGACGCCCAGGGCAGCTACCGCTTCCGCACCATCCGCCCCGCCCCATACAAGACGGGCTGGAGCTGGCGTGCGCCGCACGTGCACTTCAAGGTGCGCCCGCCCGGGGCGGGCGTGCTGACTACGCAAATGTACTTTGCCGGCCATGAGCTCAACGAAAAGGACTACCTGGTGCGCAGCGTGCCGGAGCAGCAGCGCGCCGCACTGATCATCGCCCCGCAGGCGCCGGAATCGGCCGCGGACGGCCGCGCGGCCTTTCGCTTCGACATCGCGCTGGCGTAGCCGGAACTCGTGACCATCGAATCGCGTCCGGGCCCGGTCGCAGTTCGGACGCCAGTCTGAGGACTTGCTGTCCGGCATAGCCGGCGCACCTTGCAGCACTCACTCCAAATCCAGAGGCACCATGCAGGACGGACTGTACGCCCGATTCGAGACCAACAAGGGGGACATTCTCGTGCGCCTGTTTCAAAGCGAGGTGCCCCGCACCGTAGGCAACTTCGTGGGCCTGGCCGAAGGCACGCGCACCTGGCGCGCGCCGGACGGCAAGGAGAAGCAGTCGCCGTTCTACGACGGGCTGGTGTTTCATCGCGTCATCGCGGACTTCATGATCCAGGGCGGCTGCCCGCTGGGGAAGGGCACGGGCGGGCCCGGCTACCGCTTCGCCGACGAGATCAACCCCAAGCTCAAGCACAACAAACCCGGCATGCTCTCCATGGCCAATGCGGGGCCCAACACCAACGGCAGCCAGTTCTTCATCACGCACGTGGAGACGCCCTGGCTGGACGGCAAGCACGCCGTGTTCGGCGAAGTGGTGGATGGGAAGGACGTGGTGGACACCATCCAGCAGGGCGACAAGATCAAACGCCTCAAGATCGAGCGCATCGGCGTCGCCGCCAAGGGTTTCGATGCGGAAGCGGCTTTCGGCAAGGGCACGCCGGAGTAGGCGCCCCACAAGACAGCAACTGCAAAGAGTGCATTGCAGGAGCGCATGGCTCCCCTGCACCCCTTGCTGGGGCTCGCGCAGACGTGCGTGGCAGGGAAGTTCGGTGGACGCGAGGTCTACCGATACGCCGGCAGGCTGCGAATGTATCCCGTGAATTGGGGGTGTGGGGGAACAGCGTTCCCCCACGCTTGTGGTTGGCTGTGGTGCGGCCCTACGTGGGGTGGGCCAGCAGGCGCTCGATGACGCTGTAGCCCTCGGCGATGGTCACGCCGCTGGCGGTGGCGTCGGCCTCGCCGTACTTGACGGCGCGGGGCGCGCGGGCAAGCTGCTCGCCAGTGACCATGGCGAAGGGCACCGGATCGGGCGTGTGCGTCTTCAGCTCGACGGGCGTGGCGTGGTCCGAGGCGATGCAGAGCTTGAAGGGCCCCAGGGCGGGCAGCTTGTCCAGCAGGGGGCCCACCACGAGCGCATCGATGGCCTCGATGGCGCGAATCTTCTCCTCGCGGCTGCCCATGTGACCGGCTTCGTCCGGCGCCTCGATGTGCACGAAGATCAGATCGTGATCGGCCAGCGCCTTGAGGGCGAAATCACCCTTGGCCGCATAGTCCGTATCGATGTAGCCCGTGGCGCCCGGCACGTGGATGATATCGAAGCCGGCGTACACGGCCACGCCTCGCACCAGGTCCACCGCGGAGATGCAGGCCCCACGCAGTCCGTGCAGGCTGCGGAAGCTGGGGACGCTGGGGGCCTTGCCCTGGCCCCACAGCCAGACCTGGCTCACGGGCGCCTTGCCGGCGGCGTGACGGGCGCGGTTGACGGGGTGGTCGGCCAGCAGCTCGCGCGAGGCATCCATGATGCGTTGGAGCTGTTCGGCGCCCTCGCCGCTGGGCAGGTGCGGCAGCACGGCCCGGTCGCTGATGTCGTGGGGCGGGGTGGTGTGCATGTCCTGCAGGCCTTTGCGCCACACCAGCAGGTGCCTATAGCTCACGCCCGGGTAGAACTGAAAGCTCTCGTCGGCAATGCGGTCGTTGATGTCCGCAACGATGCGGGCCGCCTTCTCGCTGGAGATATGGCCCGCGGAGTAGTCCGCCATCACGGGCGCGCCGGGCGGCCCGGAAAGCGTCACCAGGTTCATGCGGAAGGCCACGTCCTCCGGCCCCAGCTTGATGCCCATCGCCGCGGCTTCCAGGGGCGAGCGCCCGGTGTAGTAGGCGCGCGGATCGTAGCCGAACAGGGACAGGTTGCCCACGTCCGATCCGGGCGGGTAGCCTTCAGGAATGGTGTGGATCAGGCCAAACAGGCCGCAGCCGGCCACGCGGTCGAAATGGGGCGTACGCGCGGCCTCCAGCGGCGTTTTCGCGCCCGGCGCGTCGCCACGCAGGTCGCCCATGCCGTCGCCCTGGATGATCACGTACTTCATGGCTCGTCCGCCGCTCAAGCGCGCAAATCGCCGGCGCGCGATGGTGCTCTCTGTCCTGTTGCCTTGTGACAGCGTCCCCTTGTGGGTACCATCCCGTCGTGGACCCGCACAAGACCATAAGGATACTGATTTTCCGTCGCGATTGACAGTGACGACATCCGGCAGGCTCCCATGAGCGTCCCCCCGAGCGGCAACCCCGCCGCCCCGCCGGAGGGCAGGAGCGACGGCGAGTTGATCGCCGCGGTGCTGACGGGGCACGAGGAAAGCTTTCGCACGCTGGTAGAGCGTCACCAGCAACCGATCTTCGCCTATCTGTTCAGGCTGTTGCTGCGCGACGAGGAGTCCGCGCGCGATCTCACGCAGTCCGTATTCCTGAAGGCCTATCGCGGCTTGGCCAGTGTGGATCGCAAGCGACCGCTGGCGCCCTGGCTGTACCGCATTGCGCACAACGAGGCGGCCAACCACTTGCGTGGGCGCGCACGCCGGCCGGAAACCGGGCTGGAGCCGGAAGACTGGGCGCGCGTGGGCGACCCCAGCGGGGAGACCCCGGAAAGCGCCCTGGCCGCCCGGCAGGAGCAGGCCGCGCTGCAACGGGCGCTGGCCGGGCTGCGGCCGCACCTGCGCTCGGCGCTGGTGCTGCACTACTTCGAAGACAGGAGCTACCAGGAGATCGCGGAAATCCTGCAGGTGCCCATCGGTACGGTGGGCACGCTGATCCATCGCGGGCGCAACGCCCTGCGCGCGCTGCTGGAGCCCGGCGGCGACTGACCCCGCTATTCGTGAAGGGTGGGCCGAAAGAACCGGCAGAGGGTGGAAGAAAGCGCCCTCCGCGGTGTAGTAACCCATGCAGGGGTGTCCCGACACAGCATCACGGGTCGCGCCCGCGAGATGGGTCCCAGAAGGGGAGCCGATCGATGGACCGCTTTGAACAACGCATCCGGGCCGCACGGCCCGCCGTGCCCGAGCTGGGGCCGCAGTTCTCCGCGCAGGTGCTGGCGGAGATCGCGCGGCGCGGCCTGCGTGTGCGTCCTGCTTGGCAGGTGCGCAGCGCGCTGTGGCTGGGCCGTGCGGCGGCGCTGGGCGCGCTGGGCGTTGCAGTGCTGTTGCTCAACGGAGCGGCCTTCGAGCTGCGCAGCAACGGGGCGCTGGAGCTGCTGGCGTTCGGGACTCGGCTGCTGGGCGGCTTTCTGGCCGATGTGCCCTGGGACTTGCTGTTGAGCGCGCTGCTGGTGGCCGGGGCCGCGGGCTGGGGCCTGCGCCACGCGCAACTGGCGCGCGTGCCGGTGGCCTGGGCCGTGCTGATCGGCTACGGGCTCACGGGCGCGGGCGGGCTGGCGCTGGCCGGCTCCGGGCTCAACGAGAGCGTGCAGAGCGCCGTGCTGGAAGATCGCGCGGGGGGCCTGGGTCTGCAGTGGTTCTATGCGCAACGCGCGATGTACCGGCGCCCGCACCCGCACTTCCGCATGGGCCGCGTGATCGCGCTGGAGGGCCAACGCGCGCAATTGCAGACGCCCGCGGGCGAAGTGGAGGAGGTGATGCTGCCGCAGGGCTTCCGCGCCCAGGTCGGTGACGCCGTGCGGCTGATCGTCGCGCCGGACGGACCCTTGGTGCGCGCGCAGGCGGCGCAGCTCTGCAATCCGAGCACGGTGGGACCGTACTTCCGGCACCACCGCATGATGCAGGAGATGATGCAGCGCCGTGGGATGGGTGCAGGGATGGGCGGCATGGGGCCGGGCATGGGGCGAGGCATGGGCCCCGGGATGCACCGCGGCATGGGCGGCGGCATGGGACCTGGCGTCGGGCCCATGCAGCAGGGTGCTCCGCCCACGCAGCAGTGATGCGTACGGCGCTGAAAGAAACCCGACACGCCGGTGTAGTACCGGGTGGAAGGACAGGCAGTGCAAATCGGGGGGCCACACTGGAACGCAGAGGCGAAGCACCATGAACACCATGAAACGACTGACAGTGGCTGCGCTGGCAGTGGGCATGCTGCTGGCCCTGGCGGCCCTGCCCGCGGCGCGGGCGGAGACCGGCACGGACAGCGCGGCGCAGGCGACGATCGCCGCACAGCGCCAGCACCTGCTGGAAATGCGCACCATCATGCACTACGCGGCCTTCGTGGCCCAACCCACGGAACAAGGTGTCACGGTCCAGGTGACCTCCCCTGACGCGACCCTGGCGGCGACGATTCGCGAGGAATTCGGCAAGCGGCTTGCGCCGAACTCGCCTGTGGAAGGCAGCGCGCTGACCGTGGCCGAAGTGGAAGGCGGCGTGGCGCTGGCATTCACCAGCGGTGACGCGGCGGTGGTGAAAGAGCTGCAAGCCTACGGCCCCGGCCTGGGCTATGCGCTGCTGCGCAACGACATGCACGCCACCATGCTCGGACTGCAAGGCGCGGGCGGCTACGGCCCGGGCATGATGGGTCCGGGCTGGCAGGGCTATGGCCCCGGTTATGGTCCCGGCCGCGGGATGATGGGCGGCGGCATGATGGGCCGGCAGGGCTACGGACCGCAAGGTTATGGTCCCGGCCGCGGAATGATGGGTGGCTACGGCCCTGGTTATGGCCGCGGAATGATGGGCGGCTACGGCCCCGGCTGGATGCACGGCGGCCAGTGGCCCGCACAGGAATCCCCGGTGGACAACGGGAACTAGCCGCCACCGCTTCACAATGAGGTAGGGCAGCAGGGCCAGGGTGCCGCAAGGCATCCTGGCCTTTTGTTGTTCGTGGAGGCAGCTAACCCTTTTTTGGCGTCAGCTTCTGCGTGTGCTTTGCCTCGCGCTCGATGGTGCGCCAGTCGTAGAGCATGGGCACGTACTGGTGGCGCTCGTAGAGCGGCGCCTGATCCTGGTAGTGGGAGCTGCCCGGGTGCCCCGAGACCCCGCCGGGCACGATCCAGCGCGAGTTGTTCCAGTCGCCTGCGTCGAAGATGTAGCGGGCCACGGAGATGAAGCGCGCGCGCAGGTCCTGCGCCACGTAGTACCCGCCGGCCTGCACCGTGTCGCCGTCGCCGCCCATGCGCAGCGGAGGTGGATTGAGCAGCCGCGCACCGTCCGGGTGCAGGCCGGCCAAAAGGTGCACCGCAGCAGTGTGGTGCTCGCGCTCCCAGCGCCAGGTGTCCGGATCGGGCCCGAGCAGGGCGCTCAGCTCGCGCACCGCATCGCCCAGGGCGGCGGAGATGAGCGCCCCCCAGGTCTCTCCGGGGGGCAGCACGGAGCCGTCGTCGTCCGCGATGAGCTGGTGCAGGCGGGCCTGGGTGCGCGTGAGCAGGCCATTGGCGCCGCGGTCCACGGCGGCGAGGATGTCCTTCAGCAGAGCCTCGTCGAGCTGTGGCGTGAACAGGCGCAGCAGGATGTGCCTGCGCCACACGGCAAAGACGGTGGGCGCAGGCGAATCGGCCGTGACCTGGCCGTCCCAGGCGCGCAACAGGGTCAGCGCACGCTCGCCCGGTGCGTCCGCCGGGCGTACGCGGTCGTACACGGCGCGGAAGCCCGCCGCCGGCACGGAGCCCACGTCCGCCTGGGCCGCCGCCATGTCCTCCACCGTGGCGGCGCTCAGGCCGCGCAGGCGCTCGTGGATGCGCTCGGCACGGAAGCCAGGGGCGAAATCCAGCCCGATGTAATGCGGGTAGCTCTCGTCCACGATGCGGTTGTTGGCGGTGTAGGCATAGCCGCACGCCGGATCGCGCACCGCGGGCATGGCTTCGAAGGGCACGTTGCCGCTCCACTCGTGCTCACCGGTCCAGCCGGGTACGGGCACCCAGGCGTTGGCCTCGCTACGCACGGGCAGCCGGCCGCGCGTGCGGTAGCCGAAGGCGCCGTCCACGTCGCAGTAGACCATGTTGTTGACCGGGTCCACCCAGGGGCGCACGGCCGCTTCCAGCTCGTCGGCGCTGCGGGCCAGCAGCATGGCGCGCACGGCGTCCAGCGTGCCGTTGGGCGCTTCCAGGGCGGTGTAGCGGAACGCCAGCGCGTTGCCTTGGGCCGGTTCGCCGGCCACGATGGGGCCGTGCAGGGTCTCACAGGTCTCCAGCGTTTCCGGGGCGGCGCCGCGCACCTGGATCGTCTCGCGATCGCGCCGGGCGGTATGCCACTGGCCCTGGTGCTCGTAGCGGGTCGGATTCTTGGGGTCGAAACGCTCGATGTAGAGGTCCTGATAATCCGCACTGCCGTGGGTGATGGCCCAGGCCACGCGGGCCGTGTGGGCGAAGTGCGGAAAGCCCGGCACGCCCGGGAAGGAGAATCCGATGGCGTCGAAGGCCTCGCAGGCCACGTGGTTCTGGTAGTAGACGTTGGGCACGTCCAGGGCCCGGTGGGGGTCGCCCGCCAGCAGGGGCTTGCCGCTGGCCGTACGCGCACCGCCCAGCACCCAGTTGTTGCTGCCGTCCGCATTGCCGTGGCGCAGGTAGGTCAGGTGCGCCAGGGCATCCTTGAGCGTCTCGTAGGCCTGCAGGGGGGCGCCACCATAGCGCCCGTCCGGCGGCACGATGACGAGCTGGCCTGGGGCGTAGCCGGGGTGGAAGGCGGCCACCTTCTCCGGCCCCATGGCGTGCAACATGCGCGCGCGCCAGAGCTTGGCCTCCCATACGCCCATCAGGATGTGGCGCACGGCGAACACAGCCAGCGAGTCCAGCGGCAGCCAGGGCTGCGGCTTCACCCCGGTCAGCGCGAACTCCACGGGCAGCGGCGGCTCGCTCTCCAGGAAGGCGTTCACGCCCTGCGCGTAAGCTTCCAGCATGGCGCGCGTCTCGGCACGCAGGGTCTCGTAGATCTTCGGCAGGGCCGGGCCGATGCGGAAGCGGCGCATCATGCGGTCCTCCGGCAGCCCGGCCGGGCCGAGGGCCTCGGCCCAGCGGCCGTAGGCGCGGCGCCGGTCGTACTCCATGTGCCAGAGCCGGTCCTGCGCGTGCACGAAGCCCTGCGCGAAGTGCGCGTCGTGCTCGCTGCCCGCGCGCAGGTGCGGGATGCCGTGGGCGTCGCGGTGGATGGCGACCGGGCCGTCCAGGCCGCGCATGGTGTGGGGGCGCGCCAGGTCCGGCACGGCGGCGCGCAGCGATTCGGGGGTGAGGGCGAACGTCATGGGGAAGCTTCCGCTGCAAGGTGTCCGGAGGAACTTCGAGGGCAACAGCTATCCACAGATTTCACAGATTTCACAGATTCGAACGACAGCACGTCCGTGCGTGGAGAGGCTGCCTTGATGACAAGCGAAGGCTGGTTCCCGGAACGCTCGCAGCGCCGAATTCATACGGATGTTGTCACTCCGAGCGAACGCGAGGGGTCTGCTGGTGATGCAGAGCAGGGAACCGGCTGCCGGCTGGGGCAATGATCTGCGACCAGTGAGGATGCGCTTTTTGAATCCGTGTAATCTGTGAAATCTGTGGCTCGCAGTTGTATCTGTGCTCTAGCCTACCACCGGGAATGGCGCAATGGGTGACCCCTTCCGCTTCGACTTCCCTGCGGACGATTCCCTGGGTGTGCTCTCCAGCACGGCCCCGGTGGCGCAGGGAGCCACGCTCGTGCGCATCGACAAAGCGGCCGTGCGGCGCTTTGCGGAGGCGTTGGGCGGGCGCGGCACGCGGCCAGGTGTACAGCCCGGTGCGGCGCCGCCGGAAGAGGCGCTGCACTGCACCTTCCTGGCGCCGCGGGCGCGGCTGAACTACCTGCTGGCGCTGGAGGCGCTCAACTTCTGCTTCTGGGATGCCGAGCCGCGCTGGCGCGTGCGCTGGCGGGGCGCTGCGCACGATGGCTACTGGGCGCTGGCCGCCGCACTGCAGCGCGCCATC
>Ga0214472_10007433_pt1 | contig 11465 bp, 11 predicted proteins | sample RVTome_6_FD_207662 | JGI IMG/M metagenome (GOLD analysis project Ga0214472, IMG submission 207662) | Soil microbial communities from uranium-contaminated site in the Upper Colorado River Basin, Wyoming, United States - RVT140D175 | ecosystem: Environmental > Terrestrial > Soil > Contaminated >...
GTCGAGTGTCCTCGAAAAATGACCCCCGACCCCATTAATACCGGATCCGGTGGCACAGCGCGTCGCCCGGCTCACGCGCGAGCTTCGCCATCACCTCCGGCAGCTCCTCGAATTCGCTCTCGCCCGAGATGAGGACGTCGAGACGCGGATCGCGCAGCAGCGCCAGCACGAGCTGCATTCGCCGGCGGGTGTCCCATCGCGGCCGCTGCGACGGGGCGATGCGGCCGACCTGCGAGGACTCGATCGTCAGGCGCCTGGCGTGGAACGCCCCGCCCAGCGACAGGGGCACCGTTCGGTCGCCAAACCAGCTCAACTCGACGATCCTGGCTTCGACGCCCGCCACCTGCAGGGCCAGCTCGAGGCCCTCCGGGGCGCCGCTCGCATGGATGACGAGGTCCGCGTCACGGGCGGCGGCCGGCGGTTCCGCGAACCGCACCCCGAGCGCACGAGCCACCGTGGCGCGACGGGGATTGATGTCGATCAGCTCGACGTCGCATCCAGGGATCCGCGAGACGAGCCACGCGGCCAGGCAGCCGACGGTCCCCGCGCCGATCACCGCGATACGATCGCCAACGTGCGGCCTGGAATCCCACACACCGTTGAGCGCCGTCTCGAGATTTGCGGCCAGCACCACCCGCGGCGGATCGATGCCGTCCGTCAGCACGTGTACGTCATCGGCCGGGACGATGAAGCGCGTTTGATGAGGATGAAGAACAAAGACAAGGCGCCCGGTGAGCGCGTCCGGGCCGCGCTCGACGCGCCCGACCATCGAATAGCCGTACTTCACCGGCGCCGGAAAGTTGCCCTCCTGGAAGGGCGCTCGCATCCGGTCCCATTCGCTCGGCGGCACACGGCCGCTGAACACGAGCGCTTCGGTGCCGCGGCTGATGCCGCTGTACATCGCCCTGATCACGACCTCGCCATCGGCAGGCGGGCGCAGCGTTTCGCCGCGAATCTCGCCGCGGCCAGGCGCCGTCACCCAGAATGCTCGAGCCTCGTCCGGCATATGCGCACATTCTGATGCCGCACCCGCCCCGTTACAATGTCGTCCTCGCCGCTGGGCTCGTGGGCACTGCGGGTCTCGGCTGGATCGCTGGCTCCTGGATCGGAGGCGGTACGGCGTATCCGCTCACGGCCGCGGCGTTCTTCGCCGTGCTGTTCGCGGCCGTCGTCCGGGTCGCCGGCGCGCATCATCCGTATCCGCGGTTCGGGCCTGCCAATGGCGTCACGACGATTCGCGCGATGCTGGCGGCGCTCGCGGCCGGTCTCGTCGGGCATTCCGCCTCGCCAGCGGTGCTCTGGCCGGTGATTGGGCTGACGGCGCTGATGGCGGCGCTCGACGGTCTCGACGGCTGGCTCGCGCGCGCCACGCGCATGGAGAGCGGATACGGCGCGCGCTTTGACATGGAAACGGATGCCGCGTTCATTCTCGTCCTGTCGGCTCTGGTCTGGCAGTACGAAAAAGCCGGTGTCTGGGTGCTGTGCTGCGGGTTGATGCGGTACGGGTTCGTCGCGGCGGGATGGATGCTGCCGTGGCTCGCGCAACCGCTGCGTGCCACGCGGCGCGGCAGGTCCGTGGCCGTGGGGCAGCTGCTCGGGCTCGGCGTGGCGCTGGCGCCGATCGTTCCGTGGCCGGCGAGCGCGGCGGTGGCCGGTGTTACGCTGGCTGTCCTCAGCTGGTCGTTTGCCACCGATGTCGTGTGGCTCCGGCAAAGCCGGGGGAGTGAGGCATGACTCTGTTGGGACGATTTGGATCGCCCGCCGGCGCACTGCGGATCTTGTCGCTGGCGCTCGGTGTGTTCCTGATCTTCATGGCCGTCGACAAGATTGGGTGGCTGATGGACGGCACAATTCTGACCCGGCGGCTTCAGGAATGGCGCGGCACGGCGCGGCCGCTGGCCCGGTGGTACATCGACGCCATCGCGCTGCCGGGAGCCCCCGTGTTCGCGCGCGTGATAGTGCTGGCCGAGCTCGCCGCCGGGACGGCGTTGATTCTGGGAACGAAGGTGCGCCTGGCCGCGGCGCTGGCGTTCCTGATGATCCTCAACTTCCACTTCGCCGCCGACCTGATCTTCCACTACAGCTATTTGATCAATGCGTACGGACTGCCGATCCTTGGCGGCCTCCTGGCGCTCGCTGTCGGCGGCGGCACGCGGCTCCCGTTCAGCGTGTCGAAATAGGCCGCGACGCGATCGGCGATGGCGCCCCCGGTTCATCGAATGCGTCGAGCAGCACCGGTGTGAGTTGGTACATCGCGCCAATCGCGGGGCTCCGCGGTTCGAGGCCGGGACGGAATCCATTCTCGAGGAGCCGGTGAAGGATGCGCTCCCGGCGGCCGATCACGTGCACGGGGACGCGCCATGACGCATCCCTGCCGCTCACGGCGGCAGGCGGCTGATGGTCGCCGATCAGGACGAGGATCAGGTCGTCCGACTGCTCGCGCAGGTAACCCGCCAGCGATCTGTACTCGTAGGCCATGGCGCGCACGTAGCCTGGCCCGAGGTTAGACAGATCGGGGTGGCTGGCCATGGCGCGCTCGACATCGGCGCGGTCGTACGCGTCACGGGTCAGGACGCGCGACCACGCCGGCTGATACGGCGGCACGGGACCGAAAGGCGCGTGGGTCTGACTGGTTGGAAAGACGACGAATACAGGGGCGCGCGGGGCCTGGCGGCGTTCGAGCGCGTCGAGCCGGGCCAGCGCGTACTGATCCGGGATGCTCCACCATCCGAACTGCGGCCCCTCGTACTCGAGGTGATCCCGCCCGTAGATCACGTCGAAGCCGTAAAAGGCGCCCTCAGGCCACGGCTGTCGCATCCCCGGCATCAGCGCCACCGTGTGGTAGCCGCGCCGGGCGAAGTTGGTGACGATGGTGTCCCGCTCTGAGGCCATCAGCGCGGTGTAGGCGTACTGGTCGCGCACGTCCACGCCCGACAGCAGGCTGAGATGCGCGAGCCATGAGGATCCGCCGAACGTTGGCGACTCGACGTAGGCCGACACCACCTGGCGGCCGGTCTCACGGATGGCCGCGTCGAAATCGGCGCGGCTCTCGGCGAGGCCAGCCGAAATGGCGGGGGTCTCGTACGTGATCGCACCGTAGGACTCGACGAAAATGAGCAGCACATCGGCGCCGCCGAGCGCGCGAAGGCCCGTGTCGAGCGCGGGGCTGGGACCGAGCCGCGGGGCTGCGGCCCCCGGGCCGACCATCGCCAGCGCGAAGCGAGCCTGCCGCAGGTAGGCGGGGGTTACCGGATCGGCGAACGCCACATCGATCGGGAAGCCGCCTGGAAGCCGCTGACCGGCGAAGAGCAGGACGACGGCTCCTGCGAGTGCGCCGAGCGTCGCCCGCGGTCGTCGATGCTCCATCGCCGCCGCCAGCTGGCCGATCGCCAGGCACGCCAGCACGTACGCGAGGGCCGTTGCCACGACGACGACCGCGGCCAGGGCGGCAATCTGCCACCATGGCGCGGCGCCGGCGAGCATCGCCGCGACGTTGCCCAGATGTGGCGCGTCCCAGTACAGATTGAACTCGCGACCGTAGAGCCCAGGGGCGGTCACGTCGAGATAGTGGCCGGCGACGAGCACGACCCAGAGGGCCGGCAGGATGCGCCGCGCTGGCCGAAACGCCCAGCGGTGCGCCAACGCGAGGAGCAGGACACACAGGGCGAGCTCGAGCGAGAGGGCGTGGCCCCATGCGACCTTCGGAGTGGGCCACACGTTTTCGAACGTGAGCGACGCGTTGAGGAGGACGAGCGCGGCGGCGAGCGTCAGCCACACACGCCAACCGGTGGAAGCCTGGGGCGACACGCGTTATACCGACGAGAGCAGGTGTCCCAGCTTCTCTTTTTTGGTCTTCAAGTACCGCACCGTCGACGCGGTTGGCGGAATCTCGATGGGGAGCCGCTCGCTCACCGACAGGCCCCCGCCTGTCACGCCCGCCAGCTTGCGCGGATTGTTGCTGAGCAGGTGCAGGGACTTCACGCCAAGCTGGCGCAGCATCCTGATGGCGACGCGATAGTCCCGCAGGTCGGCGGGAAAGCCGAGCCGCTCGTTGGCCTCGACCGTGTCGACGCCGCGGTCCTGGAGGGCGTACGCACGGATCTTGTTGGCCAGCCCGATGCCGCGTCCCTCCTGGTCGAGATAGAGCAGGACGCCGCGGCCGTCCTCGGAGATCCGCTGCACCGCCACATGGAGCTGCTGGCCGCAGTCGCAGCGCGCGGAATGAAATAGATCGCCGGTCAGGCAGGACGAATGAACGCGCGTGAGCACGTTTTCGCCGTCGCCGATCGCGCCGAGCACCAGGGCCACGTGCGCCTTGGTCGAGAGCGCGCTCTTGAACACGTGGATGTCGAACTCGCCGTAATCGGTGGGGAGCTTCGCCGACGCCACGCGGCGCAGCGCCGCCAGGTGAAGAGAGGTGTTGACGGAGGTGAACATGCCGCGAAGCCGTGGAATCACAAGGGCACCCTGACTGATTGGTGGAGGACCAATCGTAGGTGCGGACGCCGGAGCTGTCAAACGACTGACTGATCGCTCCCGTCCCTAGCCTGCTGCGCTACTGCAACGACAGGCGGGCCTGAGCGTCGCGAAGGACGTCGAGCTCGAGCACCCCGCGCTCGATCAGGCGCCGCACCTGTCCACTGCTTCGGAACTCGGACAGGAGGGCGCGCCGGCTGCTGGTGTAGGCCTGGTCCATCGCGTACGCCAGCACCGTCTGCATCACGACCCCTTCCTCTGTGTTCGTCTCTCTGAAACGGCGCTTGAAGTCCGTCAGAACCTGCGCGAAGGCCGGGTCGTCCCACCGTTCCGACCCGGCATCGAGCCGCATGAAGTCATCCAGCACGGCCACGTACGCCGCGCTGGGCGGCCGCCGCCAGAACGCCACGTCAGGGCCAAACTCGCTGATGTAGTCCGGAAGGTACAGCATGCCCTGCGCCGGTACCCGCGCCACGAGTGCCGGATTGAACCGGCGCACCTCGTCCGCAGACAAACGTGTTCGCGTCATGATCTCGGCAAGCGAGATCGCCCGCGGCGTTCGCATCGCGTAGATCCTCTCCTGGGGCGCCGACGCCGTGAGGTTCCTGACAATGAAGGTGTTGCCAAACACCATCTCCGCATAAAGGTGCGAACGGGGACCATAGCTCCGATAGACGTCCCCGTACTCCCTGCCCGGCAAGGCTCGCAGGTCACGGGCCAGCTTCGAGCCGAGAAAGTATCGGGCACGGACATCGTGTGCACCAAGGTGCTCGCCGCTGATCAAGGTGCGCCCCACGTTCGTGCCGCCGGCGTTGTGCTCGGACAGCGCGGGGATGAACGATCCGTACTTGGTGGCCAGCACGGAGAGATACGCGGCGCAGTAGGGAGCCTGCGTCGTCTGGTTCAGCCCCTCGATGGGTGTCGGTGAGAAGTAGTTCAGCCGCTTCCAGTTTCTCTGCAGCCACTGGCAGAAGCCGACAGCGTTGGCTTCCGAGCGTCTCTTGCCGTTCAGGCCCGATTCGAGAACGACCTGCGCCAGGCCGATGTCCGCAGGCACGCCGAACCGCTCGTAGATCGCGCCCCACTCCGCGAGAAAGCGCCCGTACCTGCGGGCGTTCGGCAGCAGGGCGTCTCCGCGCGTCGAGTTGTGCAGCACCGGCCCCGCGGCGCGCTCCAGGAGGAGCGCCACCTGTTCCCGCCGTTCACCCAGTGTGCGAGCGAGAGTGTGACCTTCGAGGATGTGCGCGAGCGCGCGGTCGGCCCATACGGCCTCGCGCGTCCAGTCCCCTTTCGCGGGAAAGGTCGCGAGAAGCCGCCCGTCAACGGCGCTGCCAAACGCGATCAGGCGGTCGGGAAGTGTGAAGACGTGCTGCCAGAACGGGTAGCCAGGCCGGAAGGTCTGCATCGCGGCGAAGTCGTCCCGCCGGCGCGCCGCGGCGACATCGACCGCGCCGTTCGACGCCTGGGCCCGCGATCCTGCGGCGACCTGCGCACTCGCGCGGCGGGTGCCGACCTTCGACGCGGCCACGGGCATCGAGGCGGCCAGCGCGACGAGTGCCAGGATGGCCTTCGTTCTCATCGAGCGAGTTCGGATGGGTGTCTGCATCACGCATTGACGTGCGTCGCGCCAGGCGCAACGCGTCCAGGCATCAATGATTTGCGACGGGGTTTACGAGGACGAGAGACTCCCGAACACCTGCACGTAGTACGGTCGGCCCGCTCGATCGATCGCATAGCCGGCGCCCAGCTCGGTGAAGTCGGGGTTGAGGATGTTCCTGCGATGCCCCGGTGAGTGCATCCAGCTATCCAACGCCGCCGCGGCACTCGACTGACCGAGCGCGACGTTCTCGCCGTACGTCTGCCAGCGATAGTCCGCTGCCGCCAGTCGATCTTCGGCGCGAGGATAGGCGGCATCCGGCAGGACGTGCGCCAGTCGGCCGGCGCGCGCCATCTGCTCGGCGTGAATTTGCGCCGCCCGCGTCAGCCGCGGGTTGGCGCGCAGCCGCGCGCGTCCGCGGCCGGTCCGTTCGACGTTCGTCAGATCGACGACTTCGGCTGTAACACTGGATGGGACAGCCGGACGTGCGCCCGGCACCTCGGAGCGCACAGATGTCGGCCAGACGCCGACAATGCAGATCACCGTCGTCATCCAGAATCGCTGCCGCTGACCAGGCATGCCGGGGAATCTGCAATCGCTGCGCCCGTGCGGCTATATGACATTGTGTTCGTCAAGGAGAGGATCGCGACCGGTGTGTCAGAGGGAGATCAGCTCCGGGTAACGAATGTGAACGTGGGATCCCGAAATTGCCGATGGCCTCCGGGCCGGTTCCTCTGCAGGTCACAGCCGTTGATCGACGGTAGAATTCGCAACGTTGCCGCTGTGGCTGCGCGCGAACTCCAGCGTCGGCCCCACGGTCAGACCGCGGGAGCGAAGGAGACGGAGATGCGATTGCGGCAGATCATCATAATGACCATCATCATCAGCGGCAGCGCCGTCTGCGCCTGAGAAAGCTGGTTGTGCGCTTAGGCCTGCGCGCGCGGCGGGACCGGCGGCGCAGCCTGGCCGCGCAGGCCGGCCTCCACCAGCCCGCTCACGAAGGCCGCAAACGGCCGGATATCCTGCTTCACACTGGCGGATTCGAGCGCGGCCATATAGTCGTCGCGCCGCTGCAGCGGGATGATCGTCCACGGATAACCGCCCGAGGCCAGCATCACGTTCATGAGGAACCGTCCCATCCGGCCGTTGCCGTCCATGTACGGATGGATGTACACGAACACGAAGTGTCCGAGCACGACACGGACGGCCGGTGCGGTTTCGCCCGCCAGAAGCTCAAACAACACCGGCATGCAGTCGCGTACCGCTTCACGCGGCGGCGGCACATGCATGGAGCGGCGGATATACACAGGGCCCGTCCTGTAGCCGGCCAGATCAACGGCGTTGACAATGCCGGCCGTGACGCTCGGGCCGAACAGTTGCCGGTACCAATCGCCATGATCGTCGAGACTGACTTGTCCGGCGTTGCCGCCACGCAGGACTTTTTCCACACTCGTCTTCACGCTGACAAACGCGTCGTAATAGCCCCGCGCCGCTAGCGCATGGCGGTTTTCACGATCCTCGGCGTTCTGCTCAGGATTCCACGTCCCGCTGCGCACTCTTTCGATCAGCGCCGGACTGACGCGGTATCCCTCGATTGACAACGAGTGGTAGGCGTCGTTCACATACACTTCGTCGACGGCCTTGAGATAGGCGTCTGGACTCCGCGGGACTCCGGGCGCGGCCGGGAAGGCCTCGAGCACAGGCGGGCGCATCGCGTCCCACATCAGGCGAACGCGATTCACATATGGCGATGTTTCGCGCGTAACGAGCGTCACGCCAGGCTTGTCCTCAAACGGATCGGTTTCCCGCACCGTATAGCCCGCCTTTTCCATCGTTTTCACGATGTCATCGGCAATACGCTCCTGCCCGGCATTCCGAAATGCGCCGGCCAGACGCCCCGCGACTATGCTGTGACCACCCTCAAGCAGCAGGGCGAGCACGTCAGAGGCGTCCTTGATGGTCGTCATCGCAGTGCGGACGTCCGTGGAGGCGCGCTTGAAGAACTGCTCCGACACCGCCACCAGCGCGGCTGGCACGGAGAACACGCGCAACCCATCGCGCTCGACAGTCTCGCTGTCCTTCGGCATCGCGTTGCGCACGTCAAAGAGCGATGTCCCGTGGGGGAGCGGTGTCGGCTTGTTCCCGCCCTTGGGGGTACGGACAAGCAGTTGAGCGGGCACCGTTCGGTTGCCGCCATGCAATGAGAGCGACTGCTCGGGCGACAGGCACCATTCCGTACCGAAGCGCCCGGATAGATACGCCGCGCAGAAATCCCAGAAGGACGCGTACCAGGCCGTGCTGTCGCCAGCCGCCTCATCCGGACGCGAAGGGATATACCAGCCCTTGATCACTTCCTTCAGGAAGCCGCTGTCCAGCAGCCGCTCCCGATGGGTACGGCTCAGATCAGCCGACCGGATAACGCCGCGGCCCTGCAGACCGTGCAGAGCCTCAAGGGACTCAGCCAAGCGTTCTTGCGGGGTTGCCATTCGGCGTCCCTCCGGTTGTTCCGTTTATAGGGTTTCGTGCGGCACGAATAGTAGGTTTTCGTGTTGTAGCATTTATAGGTTTTTATGTCGAGTCAATAATAGGTTTTCGTGCTGATTCGCGGTCCTTGCGGCTCAGCCGTTAATGGAAAATGCCGGGAAGGATCGTTGATCGTAAGCCGCCGTAACGGTTACTGAGTCATCGTTTCGTCGTTGCGTTTCCCGCGTCTGCCGCGACTGCCATAGGAGAACTCCCTGGCGGTCTCTTGTTGGTGTATAAGGAGGAGCCGTCCACGTCGTTTCCGACCCCGCCAATGTTCGGCTGGCCATGGTTTCTCGTTAGGAGATACCAGATGAATCGCCTGTGCGCCGCCATCGCTGGCAGTGTGTTCGTGGTCGCCTGTGGTGCCTCGCCGTCGTCACCGGCGGCTCCGACCGCAGTCCCCGCCGCCTCCGCAGCACCGATTGCTCCGTTCCCGCCGCCGGCACCGCCTGGTACGACACGCGGACTTGTCGGTAAGGTAACAGGCGCCGGAAACGTCGCCATCCCTGGCGCGAAGGTCGTGGTGCTTGCGGTCGGTTGGTATGGAGGCACCACCACGGAGGCGTCCGTCATGACCGACGGGGACGGCATGTACAACATGCCGGAGGTACGGGCCTATGCGGGTGGCGACAGCATTGGGTGGCTGTTGGTGGGTGCGTCGAAGCCGGGGTACTTCGCGGATTTCAAATGGTGGTTGGAATTTCCGGAAGAGGCTGATTTGAACCTGCGGCTCCAGCCGTTCACAACGAGCATCCCTTTGGGCGAAGCGGTACGTGGGCAGATCGGCGAGAGCGAATGTGCTGGCTTGGGTTACGGTGGATGGTATGGACAGAGATCCCCCTGCCAGCGATACGCCATCACCGTGCCTGCGACTGGCACCCTCGAGATGACACTGTCCGCGCCGGTCTTTAACTTCGACGTGGATGTCGTCAGACCGGATGGCACCTTTGCGGTCTACGCTAGCTCTTCGTCGTCTCCGTTCCGGGTACGGGCCCAAGTCGAAGCTGGATTGACCTACGAAATCCGCGTGGCCGGGGGGTGGAGTCCGGCTCGCGAGTTCGAGCTCCTCACGGTTCTTCGATAGCGCGTCGCCAGGCGGCAAGACTGGCGGTATCTCGCGATGACCGGCGCCAGCCTGCAACGAGCGTTAACGCGCTAGGAAGAGAGTTCTTATCCAACGGGAATCTGTGACTGGAGGGGATCGATGCGAACTACTGCGCTGGTGTTTAGCCTTGTCCTGACGGTCTCGGCGTCGGCCTCGATGCAGCAGGGGCGGGCCGGAGGCGCAGCCCCGGCCGGCCCGAGGCCACCCTCGAACGACACCATCGCCACCCTTCTCTCGGCTGCGAAGATTAAGGGAATCACCGAGGGTGGGCCGACCCAGGAACGCATCATCGTCGAACGGCTGGGCGTCTGGCGGCTTGCGGTCGAGCACCGCAGGCTTCCCCAGAGACCCGCGCTGCACGAGAACGAGGGCGAAGTATGGGCTGTGATTGAAGGTACCGGGACGATCAGGACGGGCGGAAAGATCGAAGGCGCGGCGGCACCCACCGCGGGTACCGCGACGCAAGCTCCCGGCAACGTCTTCGGAAAAACGATCGTCGGAGGGACCGATCACCAGGTTGGCCCTGGAGACTTTCTGCTCATCCCCGAGAACGTGCCGCACGAGATCGTGGCGGCGAGCTCGACTCTCAAGCTCATCGTGTTCGAGGTCACGCGTCAGAGATAGCTCCGCATCACCGGCAATCGATATGCCGCCGTAATACGGGACGATTGGGTGTTCCTTTCGATGAGGCGCACGACGGTCGTCGGCCGGCGGGGGCGGGCTCGCAAGTGGTCCCGGGCCCGAATGGCAATACGTCTGCTCGAGGGAGTGGGCCGCTGAAATCGCAGTTGTGCGGCCTTCCGCGGGGGCACAGGGGCAGCGCACACCGCACACCCCCACTGCGCACAGCTCCAAACACCTAACAACTGAGGCATCAATCACTTACGCAGGTTGCCTGACGTGGCACCAGGTTCGCTCTCAAGACGGCATCTGCGCACACCGCGCAGGGCATCAGGACGCGCACAACGCGCAGAACTCTTCAAGAGGACCGAAGCCATGAGCCGCATGATCACCGCCGCCGCCGTTCTGAGCCTGACGATGTTCGCACTGCCGGCGTACGCCGAGGACGAGACCGCCACCCCCATCACCGTGACCGGCATTGCCGCGCCGGTGAAGGTGGCCCAAGCCTTCTCGCGGCCGGCCGTGCTGACGGCCCTCTATGCGAGCTACGGTGCGCTTCAGGCCTACGACGTGTACTCGACGCGGCAGGCGCTGGCGCGCGGCGCGCGCGAAGCCAACCCGCTGATGCAGGGCGTCGTCGGCAACACCGGCGCCCTCGTGGCTCTCAAGGCGGGGGTCGGCGCCGCCACCATCGTCGCTGCCGAACGGCTGTGGAAGACCAATAAGCCTGCCGCGATCGGGATCATGATCGCCGGCAACAGCGTGGCCGCCATCGTGGCCGCCCGCAACGCTCGCACGCTGGGACAGCTTCGTTAACGCGCCGAGAGACGGGTGACCAATGGCTCCTGACTTCGACCATCTTCACCTCCGCTTCAACGTCACCTGGCAGAGCAGCCTCCTCGGGCGCTCGTGCGGGTGCCGACGGCGCCGCTGACCGACCGGCAGACGACGTAGTCACAAGGCCGAGAGGCCCTTGCCATACAAGCGTTGGAGCCGAGGCAGATTGCAGACTCCGCGGCCGCTCGGTTGAACCTCATTACTCAGCCCTCCATCCAGTGAGGCCGTGGCGAGGAACGTCTCGGTCGGACGGGATTGTTGCGGCTCAGTAGACAGAATCCCTACGATGGACGCGCACCAGGC
>Ga0214472_10007435_pt1 | contig 11463 bp, 18 predicted proteins | sample RVTome_6_FD_207662 | JGI IMG/M metagenome (GOLD analysis project Ga0214472, IMG submission 207662) | Soil microbial communities from uranium-contaminated site in the Upper Colorado River Basin, Wyoming, United States - RVT140D175 | ecosystem: Environmental > Terrestrial > Soil > Contaminated >...
AACCATCCACCGACCGTGAAACGAGTCAAAGAATTATTGAAAGCGATAAAAGCTACCGAGATATATGTTTATATGAAAAATTTTAGTGAGTTTTGGGCATATGTTAATTATAAATGCAAGTCATGCACAAAGGGATGCAAACAATCCCATCTTGTTGAAGTTGTGTCCTGCAAACAATACAAAGAAATGAAATGACTGACATCTGCCAAGTAGTGTGATATAATTCTAACATGAACCAAATCGATGATCAGTACCTGATGACGTGCCTTTTAAAGGGCATGATCGAAGATAAAGACTATGCCCTGACAGTTGCACAGTCATTTGAAGAGCGGTATTTTGATACAGCAGTAATGGCGGAAATCTTTAAATCAATATCGTATCATGTTGGAAAACATAATGCTTTACCGAACAGGGATATTGTAATTAACAGTATATCCAAGGACTTACGAGATGAAGTGATATCACTTTTCGAACTGGCCGATTCTACTGATTTTTCTGTCGCTCAAAATTATGATTGGCTGTTAGAACAGACCAATCTTTACTTGAAAGATAGGGCGATTAAGAGAGCTGTTGTTGATGCTGTACATCTTATTGATAATAAAGAAGATATACAACAAATCAAAGACATAATTGAAAATGCTCTTTGTAAAGATATACGAATAGATTTAGGTTTGAACTATTTTGATGTATGGGAGGAGAGACTTAGACGAATATTCAGAAGCTCTGATAATAGAATCCGGACCTTTTATCCGGTACTGGACGAACTGTTTAATGGTGGGTTTCCACCATACACACTAAACATGTTTATTGCGAAGATTCATGGACATAAGACTAATATTATGACCAATATCATAACCAGACAGGTTATGAATGGTGTCAATGTTGCCATGGCAACATTGGAGATGTCCGAAGATATGTATGCCCAAAGGTTTGATGCAAACTTTGCAAATATGGACATCAATAGAATATATCTTAAAGGATCACACAGAAAAGAGTTCCTTAAACGATATACAGAGATTATAAAGACTGACGGAAGAGCTAATCTGTTTATTAAAGAATACCCTACTGGTAAAGCATCAGTAGCAGAGTTCCGTATCTGGTTACGAGAGCTTAAAATGAGAGGTTTATTGCCACATATTTTCTATTGTGACTACATCTCTTTGATGAAACCAGAACTAAAAGCAAAAGGTGACATGTATCAAGATGGAAAGGCCATATCTGAGGAGCTTCGGGCTCTTGGTTGGGAATTCGGCATACCTATTGTAACAGTTGCACAGATCAACAGAGCCGGTACATTTCTTGATTTTGAATCATTAGATATGAATAGCATTGGTGAAAGTTTTGGTATTCCAGCTACCGCAGATTCTATGATTGTACAAGGCGCGGATGAAGATGATATGGTGTATCGTAACGAGCTAAAATATAAGGTTGTCAAGAATCGTCTTGGTGGTAGAGTAGGACACATAGGAAAATGGTATTTTGATAACAAATCTCTTCGTATATACGATGAAACTGAAATAGATCTATGGATTGAGGCGGCTAAACGATCTGGTGATGAAAGACTGATATATCAAGGAAATGAATAATGGATGAAATTACAGGGTCAATAGACGATAGTATTAGACAATTACATATAAGACTTGAGAGTGAATTTTATCGAGAACTTAATGATTCTATCACAAGAGCACAAGTAGTTTCATATGTAGATGAATATATCATGAATACGTTTCCATTGTGTAAAAGCGGTGATTTCGCGGTTATCTGTGATGAAACAAATAACCCTCCAGGAACTATTGATCAGAATCTTTTAAAGGTTGATATTTTCCTTGATGCAATACCAAATATTGATAATATACTATATTTTCCTATAATTATTGGTAATACCAAGGAACCGTCTTTTAAAACAGAGACGGATTCGTATCTGTACAGAATTGGAGTATAATAATGACAGTACCTTATTATAACAGCACTCATAATATAACTATTGATTTATCTCCTCGTCAGTCAGGAAAAACTTTGAGATTGGTTAATGAAGCGATTGGTCATCTTCCGGCAAATCCTGCTCTTGGTACTGATTTTAGAATAATTATTATCACAATCAATAATTTTCAAACTCATTATCTGAGAAGGAAAATAAATGAGGAATTGTGTGAAAGACATCTGGATCATTTTAGAAACAAGTTTGTAATACATAGTATTGATCGTCTTAAAAATAATCCTAATGAAATTATGCACTTAGCAAAACAGAAGAAGTTTCTATACCTCTTTGATGAGTTTGAAATGATGAAGGATCTGCCTGTGATTCAAAATTCTTACTATTCTGGATCAGCGACCAATAGATGGGGGGAATGTAATACCAATAAAATATTAAATGTGTTGTTTCCTTATGATACTGATGAGTATCGTCAAGTAAAAGCATCATTACAGGTGGATTGGTCAAACTCCAGAGATAGAGGTTATCAATCTAATGAGAGAAGATATACTGAAATAGTTGATGCATTTAGTAGTGATGATAGCTACGAACCTGCAAGAACTGATGAAAATGATTATTTATATAGAATTGGAGCAAGATAATGATAAAACACATCACATCTAAGAGAGACGAAGATAGCGAAGAACGAGAAAACTATCTTGACAGATTGGGCGCTATAGAGCCACAAAATCCACAAAGCCAAATGGCACAGAATCGTAGATCAAATTTTAATGAGTGGATTTCTCCAGAACGATACGGATCAGATGTTGATCCCGCAATGTCATATACAGCACAAGATAATGAAGTCATAAGTTGGAGTAATGGGGATAGAGAAGTCCGGCGTAGAAGACCACAAAGGCTATCACCCCATCATTATATAGATCCACAACTACGCAGAGCTTCTTCTGATTATGTTCATCATCAGGTGCTTTCAACAAAGAGACATATTGTAGAAATGATTATTCATGATTGTGAAATAATGGTCAGACAGTTTGTTGATATAATGAGAGATGAGAGACAAAGTAGAAGAGATTCTGAGCTTACACTTGTATCAGCGGTAAATCATTATCTTGAAGATATTGGTGATGATATATTAATGAGATATGATGTACGACTGCATAACAGATATGAGATAGATAATACTGTTTTGACAATTGACGTAGAGATGCCTAATGGAATTGCATCCAGATATAATATAATGTTGGACCCTATGAGACCTATGAGATAAATTTATTTATATCGGATACTGACATCCGATATAAATAGTGGTAACATATCTTTATATATTTCATTTACGCTACAAGGGTTTATCGATACCATAGGAGGTAATAAAATGAAAATTGATAACAACAAACCAACCGTTGCATGTTTAGTCGGCAGATTCCAAGTCGATGAACTCCATGAAGGACATATTCAACTTCTTGATACTATTATCAAGAATCATTCCAAAACAATCGTATTTCTTGGCAATAGTCCATGTAAATGTACGACTCGGAATCCCTTAGATTTTGAGGCCAGAAAGCTTATGATTGCCGAAGTCTATCCTGATGCTATTATTATGTATATCCCTGATATGTATACCGATAAAGCATGGTCTGACCGGCTTGACTCTCAGATTAAGGATCTGACGGGTGTCAATGCAAAGGTTAGATTATATGGATCAAGAGACAGCTTTATTTCTCATTATACTGGCAAATACGAATGCGAAGAACTTGAACAGATCAGTTTTGCATCCGGGACAGATAGACGGAACAAAATTTGCCAAAAAGTAAAAGGCACAAAAGACTTCCGTATGGGTGTTATTTGGGCGGTAATGAACCAATACCCAAAGGCGCTACCAACTGTTGATATTATGGCGGTGCGAACCAGTAAAGAAGGCGCTACTCAAGTGCTTCTCGGCAAACGACATAGTGAGCCAAAGTATCGTATTTGTGGGGGGTTTGTGTCCCCGAGAGAGACCTTGGAGGATGCCGCAAGGAGAGAATTTAGAGAAGAGGCTGGTGTAGAAATTCATGAACCGCAATATATCAAAAGTTTTGTCGTTGATGATTGGAGATACAGAAGTGAAGTGGATGCTATCACCACCTCTCTCTTTATGGCAGAGATAAAGCATGGCACTCCCGTCCCAGGCGATGATATAGATCACCTAAAATGGTTTGATCTGAATGGAAGAATTGTGTATGAGATTGTTGATGAACACAAACCTTTGATTCAATATGTAATTGATAATTTTACCAAAAAATATGCACATAGTGTGCCACAAGTCGAAAAGACTTCTTGTTTAACTGATAAAGGAGTAAGACAATGAAAAGAAATTTAGTAGTACAAACGGATTCGTATAAATGCAGTCACTACCTTCAATTTCCAGAAGGTGCTGAGAAAACTCACTATTACATTGAATCCAGAGGCGGAGCTGACAGGCTTATGTTCTTTGGGCTTCAGGCTGTAATCAAAAAGATTCTTATGGATGTTCCTACTGCAGATGATGTGGAGCAAGCGGCGGCATTCTGGAAAGCCCATGGTCTGCCATTCAATTATGACGGGTGGATGGATATCGTAAAACTCGGATACTTCCCTCTCAAGATCAAGGCTGTTAAAGAGGGTGCAGTAACGGCTACCAAAAAGGTTCTTGTTGCTGTGGAGAATACTGATAACAGGTTCCCATGGTTGCCGGGATGGATTGAGACCAGACTGCTTCAAATTTGGTATCCTGTGACCGTTTCCAGTAAGATTTATGAATGCAAACAGGTGATCAAGAGATATCTTGAAAAAACCGGTGATATGGCAGGTCTTCCATTTAAACTTCATAGCTTTGGTTATCGCGGTGTTTCCAGCGAAGAAAGTGCTGGTATGGGTGGTATGGCAGAACTGGTGAATTTTATGGGTACGGACACTGTTGCGGGTATCCTTGACGCACAGGAATACTATAACACCAATGCTATGTTAGGCTTCAGTATTCCTGCTGCTGAACACAGCACTATCACTTCATGGGGCAGAGATGGCGAAGTAGATGCATACCGCAATATGTTGAATAAATTTGCAAAACCTGGAGCACTGGTAGCGGTGGTGTCAGATAGTTATAATTTGGAAAATGCTGTTGCTGAAATTTGGGGCAAAGAGCTGAAACAACAAGTTGTGGATAGTGGAGCAATCATTGTTGTTCGTCCTGATAGCGGAGAGCCAAGCGAGATCGTTCTTAGAACTGTGGTTCAGTTGGACAAAGACTACGGATCTGTTATGAACGAGAAAGGGTACAAGGTTCTTAATAATGTCCGTGTCATTCAAGGTGATGGATTAAATGGTCCGGAAGACTTTGAAAAAATTCTCAAAGTTTTGACGGGTGCTGGATTCAGTGCCGATAACCTTGCCTTTGGTATGGGTGGTGGGAGTCTTCAGCAGGTAAATCGTGATACTTTAAAATTTGCAATGAAGCTCAGTGCCATCAAAGTGAATGGTGAATGGAGAGATGCTTTTAAATGTCCTGCAGACGCACCTTGGAAGGCAAGCAAGGCGGGAAGGTTCAACGATGATCCAGACCTGATTGACGTATGGGGGGATGGTAAGTTCATCAAAGAATATACCTTTGAAGAGGTAAGAGAGAACGCTAACAAATAAATATTGACTTATGGGGGATACTTGTGATATAGTATCCCCATAATCATTTAAAAGGAAGCGATATGAAAGAAATTTTAGAAAAAGTAATGAACCGTCCCGGATTCTGTTCACAGAAAGAACTCGTTACGGCAAAGAAATTTGTTATTGATCTCAAAGAAAAACTTGAATTGTATATTTCGGTAACAAACTACGATCCCCAAGGAGAGCAATTACACCATCTATTAGACAAAATTGAATGGTATCTGAGGAGGTAAATGAAATGAATTTAAACACTATTGATCCAACGCCATTCCGAGGACCAGGATGTCAATATCCTCCTGAAATTAATGGATATTCATATACAGATATACGAATTGCACAAGAAATGACAGGAAAACAGGTAGATGATACCTTGTTTATGTATCTTTCTTGTTTTCGGCCTTCATATATCAGAATCATTCCATATAATGGAACAGTACATCTTGATGGAAGGCCATGGAGAATAACTGTATATCTTGACAAAGATAAGAAAATCAAAAGCATATACCAGGAAGTGCGTGTTGATCTTACCGAGTTCATTCTGGATGGAGCAGCATTTAACGCTCTTGTTACTTTTGGCCCGGATGATGAACGCTTCAAATGGGAGAACTCACCTTGTGAATGTGTCAGTTATGGGATTGGTGGTACATATCGGACAACCAAAGACGGGAAAAAGATACCCTATCCAGATGTAAAATAATCATTGACAGGGTAAATTTTTCATGGTATTGTTCTTATATAATCAAGAGCAACACTACTAAGGAGAAAAAAGATCATGGCCCAATATGCAAACAAAATCGGTTATTCTGATGTTAATCCTTATGAAGTTATTTCCAAAGTCAGTGAAAAGACTCTTGTGGTTCGTGCAATGAACGCAGATCTTGATGAAAACTGGAAACCTGAATGCCATGTCGGTGGCTTCTTTTGCAATGTCAGTAACAATATAGATCAGAAGTGGGTAATAACCTCTGATCCCTCTCAGAAAGAATTCCGAGTTCGTCAGCACAAAGATGGGATGTTTTATGATAAACATGGTGACAAATATCAGGTTGGTGACACTCCTATCAAATTCTATGACTACAATTTCTGATTTCTTGGTATTTTTCACTCGATATATAAAAATCTATTAAGAGGAACAAATGAACCATATCTATCTTCTTTTAATCCTGATCGTGCCAATGTCTTGGCCCTGGATATCAAAACTCATATGGCCTCATGAAATAACAGTAAAAGAGATCCTCCTTCATCTGGGGATCGTTCTCTTTGTTACATCAGGTGTGTATTATATCGGAATGGTGGGCCAATCCATGGATGTTGAGATATGGAATGGTGAAGTTACCGGAAAAGAAAAAGTATGGGTATCTTGTGAGCATTCATACTCATGTAACTGTACAACGGATAAGGATGGAAATGAGTCTTGTGATACTTGTTATGATCATTCCAATGACTGGGACTGGCAAGTGTATTCTAATATCAATGACACAGAAACAATCGCCCGTGTAGATCGGCGCGGTAGTAATGAGCCCCCACGATGGACCGCCGTTAAACTTGGTGAGCCATTTTCTGACGAAAAGATATTCAAAAACTACATCAAAGGTGCCCCTGATTCGCTATTTAACGACAAAGATTTGGTGACCAGATATCAATCACTCATCCCAAAATATCCAAGCAAGATTCATGACTATTATCGTATTAACAGAGTCATTCCTGTTGGGATATCTGTTCCCGATATCGGTCAATGGAACGGTGAGTTATCTGAAATGTTGAGAATTCTCGGACCAAGAAAGAAATCCAATGTGGTTATTGTTATCGCGAAAACCGATCAAGTTGAATATGCAAAGGCTCTTAAAGAAGCATGGTTAAGCGGGAAGAAGAATGATACGGTAGTGGTAATAGGATCAACCCAGTACCCCACCATTGATTTTGTTGATGTTTTCTCATGGTCAAAGAAGGCGATTCTTGATGTAGAGCTACGAGATAACATTCTATCTGAAAAAACTATTGACAAAACAAAAATAATTGGTATAATAGAGGGACAAATTCAAAAGAACTTTGAAAAACGAAGCATGGAAGAATTTGCATACCTTGCTGATGATGTTGTCCCTCCTACATGGTTGCTGATTGTGACCTGTTTGGTAAGTATGATAGCAAGTGCGGCTGTCTCATACTGGACATATAACGAAAACATATTTGACGAACGAGGTTCAAACACATGGAAACACAGAAGGGTTTCACGCTAATTGAAGTGATGATCGTTATTGCAATTGCTTGTACTGTCTTGGCGATCACCGTTCCTACTATAATAAAATATCTACCTATGATCTTTGGATGAGGAGAAGACAATGAAGACAAGTGTAATTGTAGCAATTGGTATGTTCGGGATGGGTGTGCTGCTGATGATCATGTCAGCATTTATCATCATGGGAATGAATAACAGTGCTGTCCGGATGGAAGCTGGTGTTCAGGCCCAGTATGACCAGAATCAGAACATGCGATCAAAGATGGTTAATTCCATTGCAGAAGCGGCTCAGGTTCCGGAGATGTACAAGAACGATTTTAAGGAAGTATTGACTGCAGCGGTTGAAGGCACCTACGGAAAAGATGGCTCCAAGGCCGTTTTTCAGTGGATTCAGGAGCGACAGATCAATTTTGATTCCGCTCTCTATACCAAGATCCAGACCATGATTGAATCAAATCGTGCTGAATTTGCACTGGAACAGAAGAAGCTTATTGACAAGAAACGTCAGTATTTTGATGTCAAGCTGAAAACCTTTCCGAGTGGTGTTATTCTTGGATTTCTTGGATTCCCGAAAATTGATGCAGATAAATTCAAAGTTGTTGTCTCTCAGGATAATGCAGAAGTGTTCGGCAAAGGCGTTGAAGCTCCTATAAAGCTCCGATAAACAAGGGTGATGGGTATATCAATTAACAAAAGGCATATGACTTTATAATTGAGAATGTGAAATGGATAGGGCAAAACAAAAGACCTATCATCCATCACTCTTATTATTTTCAAAAGGAGGAACACCATGAAATATATAATATTTGAAGATCCTATTGGAGAAGAACTTCCGATTATATTCCCTTCACATGTAAATCATAGCGATATCAGCACAGCAATGGTTAATGGTTATAGGCAAGCGTGTCTGAAACCAGTAAGTGCCGGTACGGTCTCTATTGATGATAAGGGAAACCCCTATTGCCATGGGAACTCAATCACCCTTAATCTGAAAAGCGAGGACAGAGATTCCCGCCTTATAAAAATAGCGTTCAGGATAGGATAATTTCTTGACAAACTGATTATTTTATATTATAATGGTATTATAATTAATAACAAGGGTAATGAATATGGGATGGTCAGTCGTAAAACAGCCAGATGGTAAGTTTGCTATTTTCTCTTCTATTGTTGATGATATTATATGTTATGACTGTACAGAAGAAGAAATAATTGAAATGTTTGCATGGGAAGCATATGACATTGCCAAGAAAAACGCAGAAATGTTGATGTGGCAAAGAGCTGAGGACGAAAAGAGCGGATATTCTCTTCGTTTTAAGACTTGGGATAGAATGTGTGAGATAATCAAAGATGTGCATGGATATATACCTGATCTTGAGCAATTGAGGAAAGAACATGAATAAAATAGCGAAACTTACAATCACAACCGACCGAATCGATCATGATTTTGAAACAATAGATAGAAAGTATTTCTATGATATCGATCAAGCAAAGGAATGGTGCTCTGATTCAATTGGTTGTGAGATTGAGTGGAAAGAAGAAAGTGAATATTTTACCTATTCTCCTGAGATTTATGTTAAAGGTGATATAGTAACATTTGTTATTGAAACAATAACCATGACGATCCTGGATGAAGATGATGGTGAATAAAAACAAGGTTATGATAGTCAGTACAAAACCATATGATGATTTTATCATTGGTAATATGCTGGCAAACTATGGTTTTGTACTGATGCATGATCATTATAATGCAGATGTGGTACTTGCTATCGGCGGTGATTCCGCTGTTCTCAAGGCATCCCGTTATGGTCTTCCTATTCTTGCATGGAATCAGGGCCATCTTGGATTTTTGACTACTGGTTCTGATCTTGATGAAATACTTAATATGTATATCAATAGTAATTTGATTACTGACAGACGCATGGTTCTTTCAATTACAATAGACGGTGAAAAATATACCGCTCTCAATGAGATAGCTATTGTGGGTACAGAAACAGGGAGACTTGTTGAAACAGATGTATATATTAATGACAGACAGATTACTACTTATAAAGGCGACGGGCTTATTGTAGCGACCCCCACTGGTTCTACTGCATGGAGTCTGTCTGCTGGTGGATCGTTAGTGGAGGCAAGTCTTCAATGTATGCTGATAACCCCTATGAATCCATTTACTATGAATGTCCGGCCTCTTATTATCAGCTCCTCGCACAAAGTGGTTCTCAAAAAAGTGGAAAAAGTTGTAATCGACGGCCATAATATAATAAAACCACAAAATAATACCATAGCTATCGAATTCAATCGTTATTTTGTACAACTTTACAGAATTAAACATGAGAACTTTTTCAGAGCGATAACCGAAAAACTTGGATGGAATAACAACATAAAAAGGTAATGGATGATGAATAAAATAACATTTACAGGATATCTGCATTGTAGCAAAGAAGATGCCATAGATCGGATTGGAATGGTTTTAGATAAAGAAGATCTTTATGTTCCCGAGGAAATTCTTCGCAAAGCCGCATGGTGGGGTGAAGAGGTATCTGTTCAATGTGAATTTGATATCATGACAGGAGATGTGGAAATCGTCGGATGTGAGGGTTTCCTTATTGATAAAACAAAAAAATTGGTGGAGGCAAAAGAAGACGATGTTTAGAATAATGGCATTATTTTTCATTTTTGGTTGTTTGTATTTCCTGATTACTGAAATTCTCAATTTCAGGAAGAGATCGGTTGCAGCCAAAAAGTTGGCAAATCTGGAAGCAGAACGGGATATTATCTCAATGGAAGAGGAGGCCGCAGAACTGGAAAAAGAGAATATGAAAAGAAAGATGGCACTATATGATGAGGATGGTGAATCAGCACCAAAAGAGTAATTAAACTGTAGTTCAACAATAAACAAAATGTAAGGAGTTACAAAAATGAAAAGTTCGCAAAGTAGTATTTTTCCGTGGAGAGTAATTTTCGCGGCGGTATGTCTGATCATTGGTCTGATCTTTGTAGGTATGACCATGAGCAGTAATGACGCTGGTTATCGCACAGTTATCCAGTACCCTAATGGTGATTTACGGGTAAAGTTTGATGCAGGATGGTATCTCAAATGGTTCGGCAATACAACTGTGTATCCTGATGTTATCACTTATGATTTTGATCGCCATGAAAACAAAGAAGGCGCGACCATCAATCAGGCCGGTATTGCGGTTCGGTATCGTGATGGTGGTACTGGCACTGTTTATGGTATCGTGCAGTTTATGTTGCCCCAAGATGAGCCCACAATGATATCTCTGCATAAGACATATCGTAGCTCTACTGGTCTTGCATCAAAACTTATCAAACAATTGACTGAGGAGTCTATGAACCTTACCGCTGGTTTGATGACATCGGAAGATGGTTATGATGTAAAACGTGCGGTATTTACTGAATGGGCATCCGATCAGATCAAACTCGGCAAGTTCCGCACAACCACTGAGGGGATTGTTGTAAAGGATGAAGTAACCGGTAAGACCATTACAAAGACTATTCCTGTCATTGCTTTTGGCGCTGATGGAAAAGCTCTCCATCATGAATCCGATCTCAAAACTTATGGTCTGTCAGTAATTGGTAATGTTCGGCTAAACGATCCTGG